>Ga0164243_10004876_pt1 | contig 20752 bp, 17 predicted proteins | sample OricompcompostOP_FD_108781 | JGI IMG/M metagenome (GOLD analysis project Ga0164243, IMG submission 108781) | Organic Plus compost microbial communities from Emeryville, California, USA - Original compost - Organic plus compost (OP) | ecosystem: Engineered > Solid waste > Mixed feedstock >...
CATCGCCGACGAGCCGGTCTCGATGGTCGATGCCTCGCTGCGGGCCTCGATCCTCGGCACCCTGCGCGACCTTCACGACAACTACGGCATCTCGTTCCTTTACATCACCCACGACCTGACAACCGCCTATCAGGTGAGCGACGACATCCTCGTGCTCTACAAGGGCAATGTCGTGGAATCGGGTGATGTCGTACCCGTCATCAAGGACCCCCAGCATCCCTACACTCGGTTGCTGGTCTCATCCATCCCCTGGCCCGATCCGACCATGCGCTGGGGAGACGAAACGCCGCCCGACCCGGCGACCTTTACGATGCCGCCCATCCTCAACCGCCGGGAAGCTCCCGCCGGGGCCGCTGTCTGACATGAGGGGGCGCCAGCATGCCAGGTTCACCATCCAGACGCGCTCGACCTGCGTCTACCACAGGCGCCACGAGCGCCCCCGCGACGATCGGCCCTGAGCAATCAGGAAACCTGGACCAGAAGGGAGGGGGATAACGACGCAGTGCGGCGATCGCACCACGAGAACCGGGACCCGTGACCGACCGTTCGTGAACGATGCAATGGAGCGTACCGATCATGACCGAGCTCGCTGAAAAGATCACCACGCCGATCTCCCGTCGCACCCTGCTGAAGGGAGCTGCCGGCGCGGCCGTCGGCGGCATGCTGCTCGATATCCCGCTGCCCGCGTCCGTCATCGCCGCCCAGCAAAGCGGCCAGCTCGCGGAGGTGCCCCGCAACCGCACGCTGATCTTCGGCATCACCGCCGTGCAGATCACCGATGCCACCACCTTCAATCCCTATGTGCCGGGCATCTCCACGATGACCGGTTTCCCGTACTGCTTCGAGCCGGCGTTCTACTACAACGCCTACAACACCGAGTCGGTCTGCGGACCAGAGGGCATGGACTGCGAAGCCGGGCTCATTCCCTGGTTGGCGACGGGCTTCAAATACAACGACGACTTCACCGAGGTCGTCATCTCCTGGCGCGACGGCGTGACCTGGAACGACGGACAGCCCTACACCTCGGACGATGTCGTCTTCACCATCGAGATGCTGAAGAAGAATGCCCCGTCGCTCGGCTGGTCGATCGACATGCAGAAGTGGGTGAAGGAAATCGTCTCCACCGACAAGCTGACGACGACGATCACCCTGAATGAGCCGAATCCCCGGTTCATGACCCAGTTCTTCACCTACCACTTCGACATCGGCCTCATCATCGTGCCCAAGCACATCTGGGAGAAGGAAGACCCGACTACCTATACCTTCCTCGACCTCGCGAAGGGGCTGCCCGTCACGACCGGCGCCTGGAAGATGGTGCAGACCAGCGGAGAGCAGCGGATCTACGACCGCAACGACGACTGGTGGGCGGCCAAGACCGGCTTCCACGCCCTGCCCGAGGCCCAGCGCATCCTCATCATTCCGGGCGCCGACGAGACGAAGATGGTCCAGTTGGCGATCGCCAATGAAGATGATCTCTCGATCGACCTTCGTCCGGACAACATCCAGGCGATCCAGAAGCAGAATCCGGCCATCAAGACCTGGACCGGCACCAACCCGCCCTACGGGTATCGAGACTGGTGGCCGATCGGCCTGGGCTTCAACTGCATGAAGGATCCCTACAGCGACCCGGATATCCGCTGGGCGATCAACTATGCGATCGACCGCGACAAGCTGATCCAGTTCGCCTACAAGGGCGCCAGCGAGAAGTCGCTCCTGCCCTTCCCGAATTTCCCGGCGCTGACCGCCTACATCGACCAGATCCCCGACCTCACGGACCAGATCGGCCAGTCCGGCCAGGACAAGGTCGATGAGAAGATGCAGGGCAAGGGCTGGGCGAAGAACGGCGATGGCATCTGGGAGAAGGACGGCAAGCCCTTCAGCATGGTCATCACCAGTCTCACGCTCTTCCAGGACGTCGCCCCGATTCTCACCGAGCTGCTGCGGCAAGCCGGGTTCGATGCGTCGTTCAAGAACGCGATCGGCAACGAGTTCTCCGACACCGTCTACACCGGCGACATCGACGCCTTCATCTACGGTCACGGCGGCTCGATCCGCGATCCGTACTTCACGCTGAACCTCTATCACAGCCGCTATTCGCTGCCGACCGGCGAGCGCGCCCAGCAGCCCTACCGCTGGGTCAACAAGGACTACGACGCGCTCGTCGATGAGATGGCGGTGACGGAGGAAGGTTCGGACAAGGTCGCCGAGCTCTTCAAGCAGGCAATGGCCATCTGGGTCAAGGAGATGCCAGACGTCCAGCTGGCCCAGTGGTTCCACCGCATCCCGACCAATTCGACGTACTGGACGAACTTCCCGGACGAGAACAACCCGTATATCAACACGGCGTTCTGGCACCGGTGTTCGCCGCTCTGGATCAACACGATCAAGCCGGCCCAATAGGGCAACGCAGCCGTGGTAGGATGACGGGGTCACCGCCATAGGAACCGTGGAAGGGGAGGCGCCGGCTGGGGCGCCTCCCCTTCCCGTGTCTGATGCGTGCGCCCGGAATCCATCGCTGCTATCGTGGCGCGAACCGATCCATGACGCCGCTGCATTCGACCGAGGAGCCGACCGTGTCCTCACCTCACGAGCCAGACGACCGCCATCGCCCGCGCTACCATTTCACGCCGCCCCGAAACTGGATGAACGATCCGAACGGTCTCATCCAGTGGCAGGGAACGTATCACCTCTTCTACCAGCACAACCCCTTCGGCGCCCTGTGGGGGAATATGCACTGGGGCCACGCCATCAGCCGCGATCTCGTGCAGTGGGAGCACCTCCCGATCGCGCTCGCCCCCGACAACGATGGGGCGGACGACGGCGGCTGTTTCTCCGGCGTTGCGTTCGACGCCGACGGCACGCCGACCATCATCTACACCGGCGTCCGCAAGCCCGACCACGAGCCGCAACGCCCCTGTCTCGCCACGAGCGACGATCCGCTGCTCCGCACCTGGACGAAGTTTTCCGGCAACCCGGTCATTCCCGACCCGCCTGATGGGATCGACGCCGTGATCTTCCGCGATCACACGGTCTGGCGGGAGGATGGCTTCTGGTATCAGGGTATCGGGTCCGGAATCGCCGGTGAAGGCGGCACCGTTCTGGTCTATCGCTCGGCGGATCTGTTGACCTGGGAATACCTGCATCCCCTCGTCGTCGGCGACGCGACACAGACCGACCCATTCCCCACCGGCACCGGGTGGGAATGCCCGGACTTCTTTCGCATCGACGGCCGGGCTGGGCTGGTATTCGCCTCCCACGGCCCCGGTGGGCTCAACGTCGCCTGGCTCACAGGCGAGTACATCGACCAACGCCTCGTCCCAGCCGCCACCGGCCTGGTCGATGCTGGCCCCAGCTTCTACGCGCCCCAGAGCTTCACCGACGATTCTGGCCGTCGTGTGATGTTCGGGTGGTTGCGCGAGCGCCGGGCGGACGACGCGCAGGTCGCCGACGGCTGGTCCGGGGCGATGACGCTGCCCCGGATCCTCTCGATCTCGGAGGACGGGACACTGCTCTCCTCGCCGGCTCAGGAAGTGGAGTCCCTTCGCGGCTCCCACACGCACGTTCAGCGTGCGGAGGTTGCGGCCGACGGCTCGGTGCCGTCAATCTCCGGCGACACGGTCGAGCTCCTCGCCCGGTTCGCGGCCGGAGCCAAACCGGTCGGCCTCATCGTGCGTCACGATCCTGAAACCGGCGAGCATGTCCGTGTGACCGTGGACCGCGCGACCGGCACGCTTGTGCTGGATACCATAGGCGCCAGTCGCGATCCGGATGCGCGCGGCATGTCCACCGTGGAGCGGGTATCTCTGGCCGGCGATGAACCGGTGACCTTGCGCGTCTTCATCGATCGCTCGGTAGTCGAGGTCTACCTGAACGACCGGATCGCGGTCAGCGATCGCGTCTATCCCCTCTCGCGGCATGCAATGTGCATCGCGGTGATCGAGCCAGACCACCTCAAATCCCTCGATGTCTGGGAGATGGGACCATGCATCGTGAACTGATTCCATTCCTGAAGGAATCTGGCACAATGGGGGCGCCCTCGGGCGACGCCGCCGTCGCCCCAAGGGCATATGGTCGTATGCGCAGGCCGGCGCGGCGGCAAAGGCTTCAAGCCTGATGCGGCTGGTCAGTCTGCATTGTTGATCCGTAGGGGAGGGTCCATGAACCGTTCCGACGTGCTCCGACACATGGCAGCGGCAAGTCCGGATGGAGGTGCGCTTTCCCGGCGCACGTTGGTGAAGCTGGCCGGTGCGACGCTCGGCGCTGGCGCCGCCATGAGCCTGCTCACGGCTTGGGGGCAGATTCCCGTGCCAGGGCAGACCTCGCCGCCCGAGCTGAGCCAGAACGGAAAAGGCACCAAGGTTGTCGTCATCGGTGCCGGTCCGGGTGGATGCCCGGCGGCGTGGGAACTGGTGAAGGCTGGCTACGACGTCACGGTGATCGAGGCCCGGGATCGCCTCGGGGGTCATGCGTTCACGGTCCGCGGCGGGTCGAAGACGATGGAATACGGGAAGGGCGAGCAGGTCTGCACCTGGGACGACCCGGACATGTGGTACGACGCCGGGCCATCGCGCATTCCCTTCTACCATCGTGGGTTCTTCCATTACGCCCAGGAATTCAACATCCCACTCATCACCCACCAGAACCTGAACCTGAACGGGTGGGTCTATGCCGAGGGGATCGACGGCCCGCTGAACAAGAAGCGGATGCGCCTCCATGAGATGCAGGCGGACATGGCCGGCTATACGGCGGAGCTGCTCGCCAAATCGGTCGATCAGGGCTCGCTCGACGATACCGTCACCGAAGACGACCGCGAGCTCTTCCTCCAGTACCTGATCAACTGGGGCATTCTCAGCAAGGACGACCTCAAGTACGAAGTATCCGACCACCGCGGCTATACCCGCGCCCCGGATGCCTTCAGCCCCGGCGAGATTGCCGATCCCTATCCGCTGGCCGATCTCATCCCCTTCGCCGCTTCCACCCTTGGCATGTCCGGCGGCTACCTGGCGGCAACGGCGACCTTCGACTGGCAGACGACGCTGGTCAAGCCGAAGGAGGGCGTGAGCCAGCTCTACGAGCAGGGGTTCAAGCAGGCCCTTGGCGACCGCGTGCATCTCAACTGCGAGGTCACTGAGATCCGCCAGGATGACAACGGCGTGCGGATCGTCTACACGAACAAGGAGACGGGGCAGACCGAGGAGGCGACGGGAGACTACTGCCTCTGCAATATCCCGCTGTCCGTGCTCATCAAGATCGACACAGACTTCTCCGAGGAGTTCGACACGGCTATCCGCTCGGTTCCCTACGCCATGGCCTCGCGCACCGGCCTCGGGTTCAATCGCCGCTTCTGGGAAGAGGACGACTGGATCTACGGCGGCCAGTCGTTCTCCAACATCCCGGAGCTCGGAATCATCGACTATCCGGACAGCGAATACGGCCACAAGAAGGGCGCGATTCTCTGCGGATACAACTTCGGCACGAACGCCGCCCGGGTCAGCTCGCTGTCCTTCGACGATCGCGTCAACCTGATGCTGGACTACGGATCTCGGGTGCATCCGGACATGAAGAAGGACTTCCAGTCCGGCTTCTCGGTTGCCTGGCACCTCGAACCCTACAGCCTGGGAGCATGGCCAACCTACACGCCAAAGAGCCGCGCCGAAGCCTTCCCCGTCCTGCAGGAACCAGACGGCCGGGTCTATCTGGTCGGCGAGCATCTCAGTTACGTCAACGCCTGGATGGAAGGCGCCGTGCAGGCGGCCTGGATGCAGGTTGCGAAGCTGGACAAGCGCGTGGCCCAGGGCGGATGACCCACCGCCTGAAGGCATATCCGCATCCACGCTGATCTCACGGAGGATACGATGTTCTCGACGCAACGATCACCGCTGGGAACCCGGCGGTCCCTCATCCGCATCCTGGCGCTCGTGGCCCTGGTTTCGGCGGTCGTGGCCGGTGCCTTCCCCTTCCTGGGCGATGCCCAGGAGGCGAGCCCGGCAGCCTCTCCAGCCGCGACCGACCAGCTCGCCATGGGAGAGCAGATCTTCGGCAGTGTCTGCATTGCCTGCCACCAGCCCGGCGGTGTTGGCGTCGAGGGGATCTTCCCCAATCTCGCGGGGAACCCCCTCATCACCACAGAGGACCCGACCTACATCATCACCACGGTGCTGAATGGCCGCGGCGGCATGCCGCGATTCGCCGGCACCTACAACGATGAGCAGATCGCCGCCATCGTGACCTACGTCCGCGGCTCATGGGGCAATACCGGCGGCCCTGTCACCGCCGAACAAGTGGCGAAGGTGCGCGCAGAGACCTCGCTGCCGCAGCCAACCGGCGCGGCGACACCCGACGGCCAGGTGCCGCGCGGCAAGATCCCCAGCACGCCGGACATCGCGACCCCGGCGGTGGGTACTCCAACCGCCTAGGGCTGATGCCCGAGGCCGCTGGCGCGAATCACGTATCGATGACACCAGCGCGAAGCAGTTCGCGCTGGTGTCCTCGTTTTCCCACTCCCCGGCCGGGCCGCGGCGTCATTGCACGTCTTCATCGCGCCGGTACAATGCGGGCGAGAGCATCGCGACCTCGACCGGCGAACGCCGGTCGCCAGCCCGGCATACAGGAGCACATCACCCCATGACGACCGGTATCCTTGCGCGCAAGCCCCTGGGCACCACCGGGATCTCCGCCCCTCCAATTGCGATCGGCTGCGCACCGCTGGGAAACATGCCCGACACCTTCGGCTACGCGGTCCCGGAAACCGAAGCCGTGGCCACCGTCCTCCGGGCCCTGGAAGGCCCGCTCGACTACATCGACACCTCCGCGGAATACGGCGATGGCGAGAGCGAGCGGCGGATCGGCCTGGCGTACAAGGAGCTTGGCGGCAGGCCGGCATCATCCGTGCTCCAGACGAAGATCGGCATGGGTCCCGACGGGGACTTCAGCGGCGATGCGATCAAGCGGCGCTTCGAGCGGAGCCTCCATCTGCTTGGGGTCGATCACATCGAGATCGTCTTTCTGCACGATCCGGAGCACATCAGCTTCGAGGAGGGGATGGCGCCAGGCGGCCCGGTCGCGGTACTCCAGCAGCTCAAGGAACAGGGGGCCATTGGGGTTCTCGGCGTCGCGGGTGGTCCGATCCCCGTCGAGACCCAGTACGTCGAGACTGGCGTCTTTGACGTCCTCATCACGCACAACCGCTACACGCTTCTGAATCGCGTGGCCGATCCCCTGCTCACCCTCGCGAAGGACCGCGGAATGGTCGTGATGAACGCGGCGCCCTATGGCAGCGGCATCCTCGCGAAGGGGTCCGCCGCCTACCCGCGTTACGCCTACCAGCAGGCGCCCGACGTGATGATCGAACGCGCCCAGGCCTACGAGGCGATCTGCCAACGCTACGGCATCCCCCTGGGCGCAGCGGCGTTGCAGTTCTCCATGCGCGATCCCCGGATCGACGTCACCATCGTCGGCATGTCGAAGCCGGAGCGCATCGATCAGACCATTCGCCTGGCGGAGACCGATATCCCCGATGCGGCGTGGGACGAGATCATGGCGGTGCCATTTGACATGGGAGAACCGGAGGCGAACCGGGATATGAGCGGCTACGGACGGTAGCGATCGAATCCCGCCATCGCCGCCACCCGGACACAAAGGAGGGCCGTCGTCTCACCTTTCGAGACGACGGCCTTCTGATGCATCTGCTCGCCCAGCGATCCCGTAGTCCTCCCATGTGCCGGGCGCTCCGTCCATCGGCAAGGCGCCGCCGTTGTGCATGCCGCTCAGGGCGAGCGAAGCATGAGCCCGTCCCGATCCACCGGATCTGACCCGCCGAGTACCGGAATCAGCACGGCTTCTTGCGTATTTGGGACCGAGGGGGTATAGTCGCGGCATGAAGACCTTTGTGCGCGATTTCACTACCGGCACCAAAGCGATGAAAACCTCGGCGATGACCACCATCATTACCGGGATTACCATTCGCTGGCCTGCCGGGCCGGGTGTTCGCTGACACGAAGCGTCGTCAACGCACATGAATCCGGATCGGCAGGCGAGAGTGGAGCAATCCCCCTCTCGCTTTTTCGTGTTGTTGGTTCCGTTCACCCGCCATTCCGTCCTGGCCCCGGCAATGCCGCCGGCCGACGCCCGGACCGCGATCGACCCCGGTAGCGCCGTTGCTCCCCGCGGTTGTGGCACCCACGATCCGCCTCGCATAGCGGGGCCGGTCCTCGATTCCCCGGCTGGGGAATCGCATACGGTCGAGGAGCACTGTCATGATCGTCCTCAAGTTCGGCGGCACATCGGTCGGGGATCGCGAGCGCGTCCGCTCAGCAGCGGAGATCGCCCTCCGCCAGCCAAAGCCCCGGGTCGTGATTGTCTCCGCCGCAACCGGGGTGACCAATGCCTTGCTCGATGCTGCCCGCGCTGCCGCGCAGGGCGATGGGTCGGTACGCGATGAGCGCGTGGCGCACATCCATGCCCGCCACGCCGAGATCCTCGGCGGGATCGGGAACGACGGCCCTCGCGAAGCAGCAGCCGAGGTCGTCGCCAGCCTCCACGCCGCGCTCGACACCTTCCTGGACGAGGTCGCGGGAGCCGGAGAGCTTTCCGAACGCCTCTCGGACCGCATCGTCGCGACGGGCGAAAAGTGCCTCGCCACGCTGATGAGCGCCACGATCAATGATATGGGCCATCCCGCGACGCCCGTCTTCGCCGACACCGTGCTGGCGACCGACGGGCGTCATGGCGCCGCGCGCCCGGATCGCACGCTCACCCGCCAGCATGCCGACCGCGTGATCCGCCCATTGCTGGATGCCGGGCAGACGGTGGTCGCCACCGGCTTCATCGGGTTCGGACCGGACGGCGCCACGACCACCCTCGGGCGCGGTGGGTCCGACTACAGCGCCACACTTCTCGGGGCGGCGCTCGATGCCGACGAGGTGCAGATCTGGACCGATGTGCCCGGCGTGCTCTCCGCCGATCCGCGGAAGGTCCCGGCAGCGCGCGTCGTCCCCGAACTCGGATTCGACGAGGCGCAGGAGCTCGCCCACTTCGGCGCGAAGGTGCTCCACCCGCGCACGATCCGCCCGGCGGTGGCGCGGAATATCCCTGTCCGCATCCTCTCCACGTTCGCGCCGGACGAGCCTGGCACCGTGGTGACGCAGGAATCTGCCGGAAACCGCGTGAAGGCCGTCACCGCGCTGCGGGGGCTGATCGTCCTGACGCTCGATGTGCCGGAGCTGGAAGACCTTGCCCCCGCCGCGTCCGCCGTCTTCCGCATTCTCGACGAGCAACACGTCGAGATCGTGACCGTCAGCCAGGCATCGTCCCGCCGCCGGATGACCTTCCTCGTCGACGCGGTCGTGGGCGGCTGCCCGCAATTGCAACGCCTGATCGAACAGGATCTCGACGATCGCGTGGAGATGCACGTCAGCTGCTCGGAGCACGTCGCGGCGGTGGCGGCGGTCGGCGGCGGCGTCGCAGGCGAGCCGACATCCCTTTCGACGATGCTCTCGACGCTGCATCGGGCTGGTGTCGCGGTGCTCGCCACCACCCAGCAGACCTCGAATGTCGCGATGCTCGTCGTCGTCCCGGACGATGCCGCCGATCGGGCGGTCGCCGCGCTGCACGACAAGATGGTGCGCCCACAAACCGCATCCTTCCGCTCCCGCCGCCGCCGCTCGGCGCTCATGGCGGAGTCGCTGCGCGTCGGATAAGGCGCAGCCCATCCAGCGGCCGCATGCTCGCGGCGCTCGGTTCCACGTCAAGGAGCAGATCATCGTGTCAGACAAACGCATTCCCGTCGCGATTCTTGGCGCCACCGGCAACGTGGGCCAGCGGTTCATCCAGTTGCTGGAAGCCCACCCGTGGTTCCGTGTTGCGGAGGTTGTCGCCTCCGACCGCTCGGCGGGCAAGCGCTTCGACGAAGCGACCGACTGGCGGCTGGGGCCGGATATGCCGGAGCATGTCCGAGGGCTGGAAGTCCTCGACTACGACGCGGATATCCAGAGCCCGATCGCCTTCTCCGGGCTCCCCGGCGAGGTAGCGGGAGAGATCGAGCAGCGCCTCGCCGCGAACGGCCAGGCGGTGCTCAGCAATACGTCCACCCACCGCATGGAACCGGACGTCCCACTGATGATTCCGGAGGTCAATGCCGACCACGTCGCGGCGATCGAGGCACAGCGAAAGAACCGCGGCTGGAAGGGCTACATCGTCACCAACGCGAATTGTTCGGCGATCCACCTGACGCTTGCCCTGAAGCCGCTCTACGACGCCTTCGGCATCGACGCCGTGCTGGTGACGACCATGCAGGCGCTCTCCGGCGCGGGCTATCCTGGGGTGCCGTCGCTCGATTCGCTGGACAATGTGATTCCGTTTATCAGCAACGAGGAGGAAAAGCTGGAGACGGAGTCGCAGAAGATGCTCGGCGGTTGGAGCGCGGACGGCGGCTTCGCCCCGGCGAACTTCGTGCTCAGCGCCCACTGCAACCGCGTTGCCGTCCGCGATGGGCATATGGAAGCGGTCTCGATCCGATTCAAGCAGCCCGCCACGCCGGACGAGGTAATCGAGGTCTTCGAGTCCTTCCGCGCGAAGCCGCAGGAGCTTGGCCTGCCCAGCGCGCCGCCCCAGCCGGTCGTTGTGCGGCGCGAAAAGAACCGCCCGCAGACCAACATGGACCGCGACACGCACAACGGCATGGCGTCGGTGGTCGGGCGTGTTCGGGAGTGCCCGCTGCTGGGGACGAAGTTCGTGGTGCTCGGACACAACACGATCCGGGGCGCGGCCGGGGCTTCGATCCTGAATGCGGAGCTCTTCAAGGTCGAGGGGCTGCTCCCGGTCTAGCCGGTCCCGGTTCGATCTGTCGCCAGCCGGCGCTCGATGGCCTCGACCAGGCTTTCGAACGCCGGCTCGTATCCATCCGGCGTCAGGGCATCGGTCCGTACGGTGAAGACCGGGATGCCCAGCGCCATTGGACGATATGCCCCAGCCGCCCAGTCTGCCTGCACCTGGGGGAACGCCTCCGCGTCGAAATGCCCCGGGTGGCGTGCCGGATCGCCCTGCCTCGCCTGTAGCCGCGCCGCGACGGTCTCCCATCCGGCCACGCAATGGACGTCGACCGCATTGCACCGTTCAACGCGGTCGAGCAGTTCCGCTTCGGACCGCCCGGCGCGAAAGTTCGCCTCGAGGATCACGCCCGGCACGCGGCCGATGAGACGGTCGAGGACGGCGTACATCAGTGGCCATGACGGGCCGCCGAGACGCATCGATTCATCCCGGCCGGCAGGCGGGAAGGCGTCGAGCAGGACTTCCTTCAGATCATCGCGCGCGATCGCCGGCCAACCGAGCCGGTCGCCGAGGGCTCGCGAGAGACACGTCTTCCCCGCACCGGGCGCCCCGCTGACGACGACGAGGGCGGTACGCAATGATCGAGCGCCTATCAAGGATGTCACCGTTCCTACCCAGAATGTTCGGAGAGGACCTTGGAGATCGATGCGGCAAGGATCGGCACCTCTTCGGTGACAACCCGCCAGACTATGCCGAGATCCACATCGTTGTACTCGTGCGCGATGTGGTTTCGGATAGCGACAAAGCGATGGAGCTCGTAGACCTTCGCTGCGAGCCCCGAATCCTCTCTCCGCACCCTTCCCAAGCACTCGCCGATATTCTCCACCGCTTTTTGCACAGCGAGCTGCAGTAACAGGGTCTCACAGAATGACCCATAGGTTTCCTTCTCGATAAACTCACCTATGGCCTCGCAGGAGAACAGGGCTTCAAGCAGCCGATCTTCCGACTCCGCGTTCATAGATCAGCACCCGATCCTTCGAGATCGCGGCAAGAAACCGTTCGTCCTGAAGCCGATAAAGGTCGGTGAGTTGCACGCGGTACCCGAGCAGAGACTCGAGTTCCAGCATGAGATCGATGAGGTGCCATGTTGGCTTTTGTCCCAGCGGCCCTAGATCGACCAAGAAGTCGATATCGCTATGCGCGGGGTCAAACCGGCCAGTAGATGCAGAACCGAAGAGATCCAGACGCCGGACGCCGAACCGCGCGCATATCGCGCGGATCGCCTCCAGATTGTCGTCAACTCGTTTGAGCATGGCCAGCCTCTTTCCTCTCAAGACTCGTCCAACTCATCGAGAGCGTTTCCACGTGTCCCTCGTGGGCTCCACAGTCCGTAGGCGATGGAGAATTTCAGCGGCGGACGACCCACGATCTTCTCTAGGATACCGGGTCGTTCACCAGCGCCGTCAGCTCGTCCCGCTCCGCTGAGGTGAGCTTCCAGTCGGCGGCTGCGATGTTCGCTGCCAGTTGCTCCGGCTTGCGGACGCCCGCGATCACCGAGGAGACAACCGGATGCGCCAGGAGCCAGGCGATCGCCGCCTCCGCCGACGTATGTCCGCGCTGCTCCGCCCACGCCTTCACCCGCTCGGCCCGGGCCAGCTTCTCGTCGGTCAGGCGGCTGCGGATGCCGGGAAGGTCGGCAAAGCGCGTCCCAGCCTCCGGCTCTTCTCCGCGCTGGTACTTGCCCGTCAGGATGCCGGACGCCAGCGGCGTGTACGGGATGATGCCGATCCCGAGGAACTCCGCGGCCTGTTCCAGCTCCGGGCTGTCGAGGCCGTCGAGCAGGTTCCAGCGGTTCTGAACTGCCACCCAGCGATCCAGCTTCAGGTCCTTGCTGATGCCCACCCCATACGCCACTTCCCACGCCCGGAAGTTGGACGCGCCGAGATAGCGCACCTTCCCCGCGCGCACCAGGTCATCGTACGCCCGGAGCGATTCCTCCAGCGGCGTGTGCGGGTCCGGCCGGTGGGCATAGAGGAGGTCGATGTAGTCCGTGCCAAGCCGGCGAAGGGAGTCCTCCGTTGCCTGGACGATCCAGCGGCGAGAGAGGCCGCCGGCGTGCGCTCCGGCTTCGAGCTGGATGCCATGCTTGGTCGCGATCACCACCGTCTCGCGCCGCCCGACCACGGCCTTGCCAACCAGCTCCTCCGAACGCCCCTGCGAATAGACATCTGCCGTATCGATGAAGGTGATGCCCTGCTCGATCGCTGCCTGGATTGTGGTGATCGCCTCGTCTCCATCGACGGTCGCCCCAAACGTGTTGCCACCGAGCCCGATTTCCGACACCGTCAGCCCGCTTGTTCCGAGTCTTCGCTGTTCCATGCCATGCTCCCGTCTTGTGAGGTCCTCGCCCGCCCTCGGGCAGAGGAAGTGGTCCAGGTTCTGCCATGCAGTATCGCGACCGACGGGCGATCCGCAAGCCCGATGCCCCTCCGGACTACCAGGCTGGACAGCGTTGATATACTTCTTGTGATGGATTTCACAAGCTGACGGCCACGCTGGCGTGGAGGTGGACGCAGATGCCAGTTCGTCGCACAGGGAACCGGCGCGAGGAGATCGGAGACTGGGACACATGGATCGAGCGGGAGATCACGGAGGCGCACGAGCGCGGCGATTTCGACGACGTCCCGCCCGGCAAGCCGTTCGAGCTCTCGACGAACGCGCTCGACCCCTCGCTGGAGTTCGCCTACAGCCGGCTGCGAAACGCCGGCATGAAGCCCGCGTGGATGGACCTCGACAGTGAGTGCCACCAGTTGCGCACCGAACTGGATGACTTCCTCGAACGGTCGTCCGCCTACCTCCAGCAGCAGATCGACACCGTCCTCTCACCGGGCACCCGCCCTCAGCCCGAGCGTGAAGATCCGCCCGCGCCCGCGGGACTGTGGTCACGAATCGTGGCCTGGTTGCGCCCGCCCGAGACGGGCGCCGACCGGGTCATCGAGGAGGGCCCTCGGGACCGGCTCGATCTCCTCCGCCTTCGCCAACACATGAAGACGCAGTACCACGAACGGGCAGCCGCACTCGACAAGAAGATCGTGGCTTTCAATGCGACCCTCAGCCGCGAGATGATGCATCTCGAACGGGTCCGCATGGTCCCGGACCGCGCGGACCGCCTCTTCGAAGCGCGCTGCCCCGCAATTCCCCTCCCATCTCAGGAAGGTGCAGCCGGGGCATCCCCGCGCGCCGACCGCCCGGACCGATGACGTCCGACCAACCCGCCTGGGGTTGGCGGCACGCGCAAGCCCGTTCCGGCTGTTGACATTCCCCTTGGAAACCCGGATAGTGCGCTCGCAGATGTAAACGATTACCAATCCGATCACCGAGGAGGCGTCATGTTCCAGGCCCATCGCAACGACCTGCTCGAACACGTCCGTTCTGGCCCACTCGATCGCCGGGCGTTCATGCAGCGCGCGGCTGCAGCGGGAATCAGCGCGAGCGCCGCCGGGGCGCTCTTCCGCGAGGCGACGGCCGCCGCGCAGGACGCTTCACCCGGGGCCTCGCCCGAAGCGTCACCGGCGGCGAGCCCTGTCGACCACGGCGCGATGAAGCCATCGATCACCCGTGATGAGTACCTCGCGCAGCTGAAGGATCACTTTACCCTCGAGGCTGCGGCCCACGAGGGCGGTCAGGCGATCTACGTCAGCACCACCGACATGAAGACGCTGAATCCGGTGATCCGCTCCGACGTGGCAGCGCTCTTCGTGATCGGCAACATCTTCAATACCCTGGTGGGGACCAGCCCGATCGATGGTTCGAACGTACCGGACCTCGCGGATTCCTGGGAGATGAGCGAGGACGGCATTCGTTGGGTCTTCCATCTCAACGAGAAGGCCACCTGGCACGATGGCGAGCCCGTCACCGCCGATGATGTCGTCTTCACCTTCGATGCCATTGCCGATCCGTCCGGCCTCAGCCCGGTCCAGTCGGATTTCCTCCAGGTCGTCGAGAGCTATCGCGCGCTCGATGCCCACACGGTGGAGATGATCGCCAAGGTACCGACCGCTTCGTTCCTCAACAAGAGTGCGTCACAGGTCGGCATCATGCCGAAGCACCTCTGGGAGTCGATCCCGCTCGCCGACTGGGGCAGCGCTCCGGGATCCACCGGCACCGATGCCTCCAAGGTGATCGGCTCCGGTCCCTTCACGTTCGTGGAGTGGGTCCAGAACGACCACGCCACCATCGCCCGGAACGAGGACTACTGGCTCCCCGATCTCGTGCCTCATCTCGATACCTACACCCTGCGCGTGGTGGACGACGCGACCACGGCCATCCAGACCCTGAGCACCGGCGAGTCCGACATCGCCGACCTCCCTGCCCCGCAGATCGACGCATTCACGCAGGGCAACCCGGACATGGCGGTGGATGTCTACGATACCTTCCGGTGGTCGTTCTTCATCCCCAATCAGGATGAGCGGAACGGGAAATTCTTCAAGCAGAAGGAAGTCCGCCAGGCGTTGATGTATGCGCTCGACCGTGAGGCGATCGTCGAGAACCTGCTGGACGGCTACGCGGTGGTGGCCACCGGCACCCAGCCGGTGATCTCCCGCGCCTACGCCCCGGACCGGATGACCACGGTCTACGATTACGATGTGGACAAGGCGAACGCCCTGCTGGAGGGCGCTGGCTGGGTAGACAGCGACGGTGACGGCATCCGCGAGAAGGATGGCGTGAAGATGAGCATGGAGTTCCCTTACAACGCCAGCGACCCCACCACTGGCACCCTGGTTCCCTATCTCCAGCAGGCATGGAAAGCCATCGGCATCGACATCCAGCCCGCGGCACTGCCCCAACCCAACCTGATCGACCGCGTCTTCGCCAACGACTTCCAGCTGTCGCTGCTCGGTATCACCTGGACGGACGAGGACCAGGGGATGTTCTTCCGGACGGGCGTCGGGTTCAACCTCTCGCACTACAGCAACCCGGAGTTCGACAAGCTCAACGACGAGCAGTTGGTGGAACTGGACGAGAAGAAGCGGATGGACCTGATCATCGAGGCGACCAATATCGTCAATGACGATGTGGCGCTGGGGATCATGTACTTCAATAAGGCCGCGACGGCCTCCAACCCACGCCTTCACAACCTCCGCCCGAATGCGTTCGGTTCGACCTGGTCCATCGGGTACGTCTGGACCGAGGAGGCCTGATCTCCCTGCGGTCCAGCGCTCCGTATTGCCGGAGTGCGTGCGAAGATACGAACGCCGGAATGCCACGAGCGACCCGCTCCGGACGCATTCCGGCATCTTCATGGAGTGACCGGGGCCCGCCACATGTCGACAGAGTGGGCACGGCCACGGGACCCGGAACCATCTGCCGACCTCACGACCGAAAGGGATCGATCATGGCTACATCCGCGACCGCTCGCTCGCTTCAGCATCTCCTCGATGATCTCCGGCATGGCGTCATCGACCGGCGGACGTTCTTCCGGGCCGCTGCCGCGATTGGCGTCACGACGGGCACGGCGTTTGCCCTCGCGGGCCCCGCCTTGGCGGCCACGCCCGAGGCATCGCCGGATACCTCCCCTGCGGCGAGCCCAGCAGCGGGGCCGGGCACGAAATCCATCACCCGCGAGGAGTATCTCGCCCAGATGCGGGACCACTTCGGATTCACGGCGCCGGAATCGACGGGCGGCGAGATCATCTTCACCAATTCCGCCGACATCGGCACGCTGAACCCGATCATCCGCGTGGACATCAACGCGCTCTTCCTGCTGCAGAACATGTTCAGCCAGCTCGCCGTCCAGAGCGTGATCGATGGCTCCCCGGTGCCCGACCTTGCGGATTACTGGGAAACCAGCGCCGATTTCATGAGCTACACGTTCTCCCTGAACAAGAACGCCACCTGGCACGACGGCAACCCTGTCACCGCCGACGACGTGATCTTCTCGTTCAAGGCCGCGATGGACGAATCCGGCATCTCCCCCTACCGCGCCGACCTGACCGCGAACGTCGCCGCCATCACCGCGATCGACGACCATACGGTGCGCATCGACGCCAAGGAACAGCTTGCGGTCTTCCTCAACAAAACGGCCTTGCTGGTGCCGATCGTCCCGAAGCACATCTGGGAGTCGATCCCGGTAGCCAACTGGGGTAGCGCTCCGGCTTCCACGGGCACCGATCCCTCGCAGGTGATCGGCTCCGGCCCGTTCAAGTTCGTCGAATGGGCGCAGAACGACCACGCCACGATGGAGCGGTGGGACGACTACTGGGTGCCGGAGATGATCCCGTCGATCGACCGGGGCACCTATCGCGTCGTCCCCGATCTCAGCACGGCGATCCAGACGCTGAAGACCGGCGAGTCCGACATCGTCGGCGTGCCGCCACAGCAGATCAAGGAGTTCGACGGCAGCAACGATGTGACCGTCGCCACCTTCGACGACTGGAGCTGGACGCTCTTCAGTCCGAACCAGGACCCAGCGGTGGCCAAGTTCTGCCAGCAGCGGGAGGTCCGCCAGGCGTTGATGTACGCGCTCGACCGCGAGTCGATCGTGGACGGCATCCTTGCTGGCAACGCCGTGGTGGCCGAGGGGCTCCAGCCCCTCCCCTCACGCGCCTATGCGCCGGACCGCCTCTCGACAACGTACACCTACGATGTGGAGAAGGCGAAGGCGCTGCTGGAAAGTGCCGGCTGGGTGGACAGCGACGGCGACGGCGTCCGTGAGAAGGACGGGCTGAAGTTCAGCACCGAGCTCTACTTCGATAGCAGCGACGTCGCAATCGCCCAGCTCGTCACCTACATGCAGCAGGCGTGGAAGGAGATCGGAGTCGATGTCATCCCGACCGCGATGGTCCAGTCCGCGCTGATCGAGCAGGTGGTGGGCAAGAACGACTATCAGCTCGCCATCTTCGGCATCTCCTGGACCGATGAGGATCAGGGCATCCTCTACCGGTCCGATGCCTGGCCGGACAAGGGCGGCTTCAACGTCTCCCGCTACAGCAACCCCGAGTTCGACAAACTGAACGACGAACAGCTGAAGGAGTTCGACGTCGATAAGCGGATGGCGATCATCGAGGAATCGAACAACATCCTGAACGACGATGTCGCAATCGGCCTGATGTACTTCAACAAGGGCGCCGTCGGATTCCAGAAGCGCGTGCAGAACTACGTTCCAAATGCGTTCGGCGCGTTCTGGCAACTTCCCTTCGCCTGGATCAAGCAATAGGACCTCAGTTGGCCAGGCGGCCCCGGATCCGCTCGGATCCGGGGCCGCCTGGCCATCAGTCAGACGAGATTCGCCGCCAACGTAACGCCAAGCACGACCGTCAGGCCAGCAAACCCCCGCTCCAGCCACCGCGCTTCGAGACGGCCTCCATACCGTCCGCCCGCCAGCGACCCCGCCACACCCCCGGCTGCGAAGAGGATGGCGATCGCCGGATCGCCCATATTCCCGATTCCGTGCGCCAGGATTGCCGTAGCAGCATTGATCGCGATCACCAGCAGCGAGGTCCCGACCGCAACCGGCATCGCCATCCCGAGGACCAGCGTCAGGGCGGGAACGATCAGGAAGCCTCCACCGACCCCGAAGAAGCCGGTCATCACGCCGATCACGAACCCTGTCACCAACGTCGGCGCGAGCCCGCGTATCCAAGCCGGCTCATCCCACCGCGCTGGTGAGCGCTTTGTGAGCATCAGCAGCCCGACACCCACCATCACCAGCCCGAAAAGCCCCAGCAGAAGCCACCCCTCCACCAAACCGTTCAGGCAGGTCCCCGCCATCGCCCCGGGCACACCCGCCAACCCGACGAGTGCCGCCCGCTGGATATCGACCCGCCCGGCGTGCATGTGCGGCAAGAGACCCGCCACTGCGGTCAGCCCGACGATGACCAGGGATGTTGCGGTCGCCTGGTGCGCCGGCATGCCGAGGACATAGACCAGGATCGGAACGGTCAGGATCGAGCCGCCCCCTCCGATCGTGCCAAGGATCAGCCCGATCAGCAGCCCGAACACGACGGCGAGCAGGAGCGAGCTCATGCCGAGACCGGGAATCCCGCCTCACTCCAGGCCGTCATTCCACCCATGATATTGATCAGCCTCGTGTAGCCCCGCGCCTGCAGCAAACTGGCCGCGACCGAGGACCGATAGCCCGTGCCGCAGATAACGGCGAACGTCTCGTCGGGACCGAAGGGGACCTCCGCTCCTTGCGCCAGAGCCCCGGCGAACACATGCTCCGCCCCGCCGATGTGGCCCTGCCTCCACTCGTCGTCACCACGGACGTCGAGCACCGGAAGCGGAGAGGGCTCCGCTCGTCGCGCGGCCAGGTCGCTCACCGAAGCCTGCTCCAGCATCTCGGCGGGATATCCGGCGGCATGCCAAGCCTCCATGCCGCCCTGGAGGTACCCCGCGACGCGGTCGAGCCCGATGCGGCGGAGCTCCAACCGCAGGTCCGCGAACTGCTCCGGATCGTCGATCACGAACACCAGGTCGCGCTCGTAGGGAGCCAGCCAGCCCATCCAGGCAAGGAAGTTCGGCCCCCAACCGACGGCAATCGCGCCAGGGATATGCCCTTCCCCGAAGGCCGCCGGCCCGCGGGCATCGACCACCAGGGCGCCGTCCTCCCGAAGCGCCTTCACCGCCGCGGCAGACAGCGGCCCTCCGTCCGGCAGCGACGCCGTATCGGCTGGCCCGACCTTGTTCACCCGCTTCAGCTCCGGATAGTAGGTCGGCGCCGGTGGCATGTTACCCAGCACGGCCTCAGCGAACGATTCCGCAGTGGCAGGCTGGAACGCGTAGTTCGTCCGCCTCTCGGTCCCGATCGTCGAGTCAGGCGCATCGCCGATCTTCTTGCCGCACGACGACCCTGCCGTATGGCCCGGATAGACGAGGGTAGCATCGGGCAGTGTGGCGAACCGCTGGGTGATGGTCGGATAGAGCTGCGCGACGAGCTCCCCTGTCCGCGCCGCGCCGAGCAGATCGGGACGCCCGACATCGCCGACGAACAGCGCATCACCGGTGAAGACAGCGATCGGATCATCACCCTGGGCCAGATCGAACAGCAGGTAGCTCATGTGCTCCGGGGTATGTCCGGGCGTCCAGAACGCGCGGAGGACGAGGGAGCCGATGGCGATGTCCTCGCCGTCATCCAGAGGGTGGTGAGGAAATGCCTGATCGCCCAGGCGGCTCGCGTAGAGCGGTGCGCCCGTGAGCTCCGACAGCTCCTTGCCGCCGGAGACGAAGTCGGCATGCACGTGCGTCTCCAAGATCGCGGAGATGCGGAGTCCGCGTTCGTCCGCCCAATCACGATAGGCCTGAACGTCGCGGCGGGGGTCGATGACCACGGCCAGACCAGCGGCCTCATCGGCGACAAGATAGGCGACCTGGGAGAGTGAGGGGGTGAAGATGCGATCGACGATCATCGCAGGGAGTCCTTTCGCGGCCGTGGCAAGAGGGCAGCTACCAAGGATTCAGGCAAACCCTCCGGGAGCCCTCCGGCTGGAGCGCATGCGGCTGCTTTCGCAGCATGGGGATTGAGGCGGAGGGAACTCAGCGGGAGTTGCGGACGAGAATGCGCACCATCTTCTGCACGGCGTCCGTCGCGTCTTCGGCATCATCCGGATTGCGGATGCAGTTGATCGCGAAGGATTCCAGCATCTCGCCGGTGAGCGACGCCATCGCCGCACGCATCGACGCGATCTGCTCGATAATCGCGACGCAATCCCGTCCCTCGTCCATCATCTTCTGGATGCCACGCGCCTGCCCCTCGATCTTCTTGAGGCGGAGACGAATGGCCTGTTGCTGAACGTCGGGGAGATCGAGGATCGATGTCATGGGCATCTCCGGAATGGGAACGCCGGTCGCGCTCCGGATGGAAATCGGCATGGACAAATCATAGGGTAGGGGGGTACCCTAGTCAAGGCCGATTCGGGAGGCATTCCTGTACAGCGGTCATGCGGCAGGAAAGTGGCACACATGCAGGGAGTATCCAGATGCTGAA
>Ga0164243_10004877_pt1 | contig 20751 bp, 18 predicted proteins | sample OricompcompostOP_FD_108781 | JGI IMG/M metagenome (GOLD analysis project Ga0164243, IMG submission 108781) | Organic Plus compost microbial communities from Emeryville, California, USA - Original compost - Organic plus compost (OP) | ecosystem: Engineered > Solid waste > Mixed feedstock >...
CTTGACCTTGGCCTCTTCGGTGGCGGCGTCGACGGGGGCGGCCTGGGTGGCGGCCTTGGCGTCGGCCGAACGGACCTCGCCCTTCTTCCAGAACATCACCTTGTCGGCGAAGCCCTTGTCCTTGTGGGCCACGTCGCCGAACTCGTCGTCGACCACGTAGCGGATGCGCGGGTCGGCGCGCTCGCCGCCGGCCTTGGCGACCAGCAGGGTCTCGCCCTGGCTGCGGTTCGCCTGGGCGGTCCCCAAAAGGGCGCTGCGGGCGAGGCTCTCGGGCTGCAGTTCCTGGGGCCGGGGCTCGCCCGGCGCCGGCGGACGCAGCGAATAGTCGGGCGGCACCACCAGCGGGGCTCGGGCCACGACGCGGAACTCGTCGGGGGTCACCTTCTCCACGCCGAGCGCACGGCCCGCGGCGGCGCAGCCGGCGGTGGACAGGGCGGCGGCGGCCACGGCCGACCAGGCGGCGACGACGGCGATCCGACGCAGGTTGAGATTGGAAGCCATGGCGAACTCCGAAGCACCCCCCGGCGGGACCTTCAAGGGGCAACTGGTTACCTCATTCGCGGGGCCGGCGCAAAGCGTGCGCGGTCGCAGCCCCCCTCCTTCACCCCTTCCTGTGCGGCAGGGCGCTGTCGATCAGCAGCAGGATCACGCCCACCGTGATGCCGCTGTCGGCGACGTTGAACACCCAGGGGAACCACAGGCCCGAGAAGTCCAGGAAATCGGCCACGGCGCCGAAACGCACCCGGTCGATCAGGTTGCCGATCGCGCCGCCGACCACCAGGCCCAGCGCCACGGCGGTCAGCAGGCGGTGGGTCTTCCGCGCCCACACGATCAGGGCGATGGCGACCGCGAAGGAGAAGGCCGCAAGCCCCCAGCGCGCCAGGTCCACCTCGGCCCGGAGCATGCCGAAGCTGACGCCCCGGTTCCACACCATCGACAGGCTGAAGAAGGGCGCGACCGGCACGTGGCCGCGGGCGGGCAGGTCGAAGACGTTCAGGATCCAGAACTTCGAGATCTGGTCCAGGATCACCACCACCGCGGCGAGCCCGTAGGCCAGCCAGCCCTGGCGGGTGACGGCGGCGCTGCGGCCCATGGATCGGCTCCCTATGGTCATGACGCGGCGTCGATCTCGGCCACGGCGGCGTCGCAGCGGTTGCAGAGGTCCTGCGTCACCTCGGGCAGGACGCGCCAGCAGCGGGCGCACTTGGCGCCTTCGGCCCGGAACGGCCGCACGGCCACGCCGGGGACCTCGGCCAGGGCGAAGCCGTCGCCCGGCCCGGCCGTCAGCACGGCCTGGCTGGTGCGGAACACCTCGGCGGGATCGACCCCGTCGAAAGCCGGCAGCGCGCTCGCGTCGGCGAGCAGGACCTGGGGCGCGGCCTCCAGCGCCGAGCCGATCCGCTTCTCGCGGCGCTCGACCTCCAGCGCGCCGGTCACCACCTCCAGCACCGACTGCACCTTGGACCAGCGCGCGGCCTCGGCCTCGTTGCGCCACGCCTCGGGCGTGTCTGGGAAGACGCGCAGCGCGTTGGACCCGGCGCCCGGGAAGCGGGTGGTCCAGGCCTCTTCGGTGGTGAAGCTGGCGATGGGGGCGAGCCAGATGGTCAGGCGCTCGAAGCAGGCGTCCATCACCGTGCGGCAGGCCCGGCGGCGCAGGCTGGACGGCGGGTCGCAGTAGAGGGCGTCCTTGCGCACGTCGAAATAGAGGGCCGACAGCTCCTGGGCGCAGAACTCGGTCACCGGGCGCCACACCTCGTCGTAGCGGTGCTGCTCGTAGGCGGCGCGAACCTGGGCGTCGAGCTCCCACAGCCGATGCAGGACGTAGCGCTCCAGGGGCGGCATGGCCTCGTAGCCGACCGCCTCGGTGCGCTCGAAACCGTCGAGCGCGCCCAGCAGATAGCGCAGGGTGTTGCGCAGCTTGCGGTAGCTGTCGACCGTGGTCTGCAGGATGGTCTTGCCGATCCTCAGGTCCTCGGCGTAGTCGCTCATCGCCACCCACAGGCGCAGGATCTCGGCCCCGCTCTCCTTGGTCACCGCCTGCGGCTCGGTGGTGTTGCCCTTGGACTTGGACATCTTCTCCCCGTGCTCGTCGAGCACGAAGCCGTGGGTCAGCACCCCCTCGTAGGGCGCGCGCCCGCGGGTGCCGCAACTCTCCAGCAGCGAGGACTGGAACCAGCCGCGGGCCTGGTCGGAGCCTTCCAGGTAGAGGTCGGCCGGCCAGCGGGAGTCGGCGCGGGGCTCCAGCTCGAAGGCGTGGGTCGAGCCGGAGTCGAACCAGACGTCCAGGATGTCCTGCACCTGCTCGTAGTCGGCGGTGTTGCGGTCGTTCCCCAGGAACTCCTGCGGGTCGCGGGTGAACCAGGCGTCGGCGCCGTCCTTGTCGATCGCGGCCAGGATGCGGGCGTTGACCGCCTCGTCCTTCAAGGGTTCGCCCGTTTTCCTGTCGACGAACATGGCGAGCGGGGTGCCCCAGGCGCGCTGGCGCGAGATCAGCCAGTCGGGACGGCCCTCGACCATGGCGCGGATGCGGGTCTGGCCCGCCTTGGGGAAGAAGGCGGTGTCGTCGATGGCGGCCAGCGCCGTCTCGCGCAGGGTGCGGCCATCGGCGAGCGGCGCATCCATGCGGATGAACCACTGCGGGGTGTTGCGGAAGATCACCGGCGCCTTGGAACGCCAGGAGTGGGGATAGGAGTGCTCCAGCCGGCCGCGGGCGAGCAGATTCCCCGCCTGGACCAGCCGGTTCATCACCTCGCCGTTGGCGGGCCCGAACTTGCCGGCCTTCTTACCCTCGGTCTCCAGCACCTTGAGCCCCGCGAACAGGCCCACGTGGGGATAGTAGGCGCCGTCCTCGTCGACCGTCTCCGGGATGTCGCGGCGGCCGGACTTCAGCCAGACCAGGTAGTCGTCGGCGCCGTGGCCGGGGGCGGTGTGGACGAAGCCCGTGCCGGCGTCCTCGGTCACGTGCTCCCCCGCGAGCATGGGCACGGCGAAGCCATAGTAGGGGTCGAGCTCGGCCAGCGGGTGGGCGAGGACGACGCCCTCCAGGTCCGCACCCGACAGCGGCCGCACCAGGGTCCAGGCCTCGATCTTGGCCGCCTCGCGCACCGATTCCGCCAGGGCCTGGGCCACGATCAGCCGGTCGCCCACCTTGGCCCAGGGCTCGAAGTCGAGCCCGCCCTGCATCGAGGCGACTTCGTAGACCCCGTAGGCGATGCCCGGCCCGTAGGCCACGGCCCTGTTGGCGGGGAGGGTCCAGGGGGTGGTGGTCCAGATCACCACGCTGGCGCCTACGAGGCTCGGCGCGCCTTCGGCATGGCCGGTCCCGTCGCGGACCACGGGGAACTTCACCCAGACCGTGGGCGAGACGTGGTCGTGGTACTCGACCTCGGCGTCGGCCAGCGCGGTGCGCTCCACCGGGCTCCACATCACCGGCTTGGAGCCGCGGTAGAGCTGGCCCGACATCAGGAACTTGTGGAACTCGGCCACGATGGCGGCCTCGGTCCCGAAGTCCATGGTCGCGTAGCGCTGGTCCCAGGCGCCCAGGACGCCCAGCCGCTTGAACTCGGATCGCTGGGCGTCGATCCAGCGCGCGGCGTAGGCTCTACAGGCCTCGCGGAACTCGGCCTTGGAGACCTCGTCCTTGCGCCGCCCCTTGGCGCGGAACTCCTCCTCGATCTTCCACTCGATCGGCAGGCCGTGGCAGTCCCACCCGGGGACGTAGTCCACGTCGTAGCCTAGGGCGAAGCGCGAGCGGACGACGAAGTCCTTCAGGATCTTGTTCAGCGCGTGCCCGATGTGGATCGCCCCGTTGGCGTAGGGCGGGCCGTCATGCAGCACGTAAAGGGGCGCGCCCGCCGCCTGGCGGACGGCGCGGATGCGGCGGTAGAGGTCGTCGGCCTCCCAGCGGGCCAGGATCTCCGGCTCCTTCTGGGGCAGGCCCGCGCGCATAGGGAAAGGCGTCTGCGGCAGGAAGACGGTGTCGCGGTAATCGCGGCCGGTCTGGGTGGCGGAGGTGTTGTCGTCGGCCATGGGTTCGCCAGAAAGGGGAAAACGCAGATAGGCGGCGGTCCCGGCGCGAACGCGTAAGGCTCAACGGCCCGGCGGCGTCACGCCGGGCGGCTAATTCGCAGGGTAAGGGCTGGACGAGCCGCGCTCATTGCGGGGCGGATGTAACAGAGGCGCGGGCGGGCGGGAAGCCTCGGCGGGCGGGGCGCGCTTCCTTCTCCCCGGGGAGAAGAGGGCGTTTCCATCTACCGCAAGAGCTTGCCCATGCTGAGGTGGTCCTCCACGTCGAAGCCGAGCTTGCGGTAGAAGGCGATCACCGCCTGGTTGGTGGCCCGGATCTGCAGGTTGATCTTCACGCACCCCAGCGCCCGCAGCCGCGCTTCCGCGTCGCGGACCAGGGCCGTCCCCACGCCGCCGCGCTGCGCCTGCGGATCGACGGCGACGCTGTAGAGCCAACCGCGGTGGCCGTCGTAGCCGGCCATGGTCGTGCCGATCGCCCGTCCGTCCAGGATCGCCACCAGGAACAGCTCGGGCTGGAACGCCAGCTTGGCCGGGATGGAGGCCTCGGCCTGGTTGCGCGGCGGATCGTTGGGGAAGCAGCGGCGCCAGAGGGCGCGGACGCCCTCGAAGTCCTGGGTCTCGTACGGGCGGATTGCGAGCATCGGCTACAGCGCCGGCAGCAGCAGCTTCCGCGCCGCCCCACAGTCGGCGGCGATCTGGGCCTTCAGCGCCTCCAGCCCCTCGAAGCGCTGGTCGCCGCGGATGAAGGCGACGAGGTCGGTCTCCAGGGTCTGGCCGTACAGGTCCTCGTCGAAATCGAACAGGTTCACCTCCAGCCGCTCGTCGATCCCGTCCACCGTCGGGCGGCTGCCGATGTAGGCGACGCCCGCCACCTCGCGGCCGTCGGGCAGGCGGGTCCGTGCGGCGTAGATGCCCTGGGCCGGGCGCACATAGTCGTCCAGGCCCATGTTGGCGGTCGGGAAACCGAGCGTGCGGCCCAGGTGGTCGCCGTGGACCACCACGCCCTCGATGGCGAACGGCCGACCCAGCAGGGCCGCCGCGCGCTCGGGCCGCCCCTCGCGCAGGGCGCGCCGGATGGCGGTGGACGAGACCTTCTCGCCCTCGCCCAGCAGCGACACGGTGGAGACGCCGAAGCTCAGCGCCGCGCCATAGGCCATCAGCTTTCCGGCGTCGCCGCTGCGGCCCTTGCCGAAGGTGATGTCGGCGCCCGCCGCCACGTGGCGAACGCCCAGCCCCTGAGCCAGCACCTCGCGTGCGAAGGCTTCGTCGGAGAGGCCCGCCAAGGCGGCGTCGAAGGGCAGGCGATAGAGGCGCTCCACGCCCAGGTCGGCGAGCAGCCGCGCCTGCTGGTCGGCGTTGGTCAGGCGGAAGGGGTCGCCTTCGGGGTCGAACCAACGCCGGGGATGCGGGTCGAAAGTGACCACGCCCAAGGGCGCGCCCAGGCGGCGGGCGGCCTCGGCGGCGGAGGCGATCACCGCCCGGTGCCCGGCGTGCACCCCGTCGAAGGCGCCCAGCGCCACCGCCGCGCCCCTCGCTTCCGCAGGCAGGTCCCGCCAGGTCTCGATGAGCGCCAGGGCCATGGTCAGGCCGCCTCGTTCGCGGCGGGCCGGCGCGGGACCAGCACCCTGGCCTCGCCCTCGACCATCGATTTGCGCCCGACGTAGCAGCTCGTCTGCAGGACCGCTTCGCCTTCCTTCTCGTCCAACGACAGCACCTTGGCCCGGACGCTGACCTGGTCGCCGATGCGGATGGCCCGCTTGAACTGCAGGGTCTGCGACAGATAGATCGCGCCCGGCCCCGGCAGCTCGGTACCCAGCAGGGCCGAGATGTAGGCGCCCGCCAGCATGCCATGGGCGATGCGGCCCTTGAACGGCGTCTCGGCGGCGTAGGCCTCGTCCAGGTGCACAGGGTTGTGGTCGCCCGATACGGCCGCGAAGGCCGCGATGTCCGCCTCCGTCACCGTCACCACGCGCTCTGCGTGCTGTCCCAGCTCGAGGTCTTCGAAATACCGGACCACAGCCCGAAGATCCGACACCGGCGTCCGGCTCCTTTACCCGATCTTATCGGCGCCCCTCTTAGCGTGAGCCGTCGCACTGCGCGAGGGCGCGGCGGCGTTTGACGAGCGATCGGCTGCTTTGGGGGGAAGTGAGCGATGGCGGTGGACCTGACCCGGCCGGTCATGGTGGTCGACGATTCGCGGACCGTGGCGAGAATCCTCCAGAGCCTTTTGAGGTCGCTGGGCTTCACCCAGGTCGAGACCGCCGCCTCGGGGGACGAGGCGCTGGCCAAGCTGCGCGAGCAGCCCTACGGCCTGGTGGTCTCCGACTGGAACATGCGGCCGATGAGCGGCTTCGACCTTCTGAAGACGGTCCGCGACGACGCGGCGCGCCGCGACACGCCCTTCATCCTGGTGAGCGCCGACGATTTCCCCGACAAGGCCGAGGCGACCCGGGCGGCGGGCGGCGGCGCCTACCTGCCCAAACCCTTCGACGCCCAGGCGCTCCGCGGCAAGATCGCCGCGGTGCTGGGCGAGTTCTGAGCGGGGCATGAAGCACCGCTCATCCCGGCTTTCGCCGGATGAGCGGGAATTGATCGCTTGGCCGCCTCTACCAGATCAGCTCGGGCAGCGCCCACGCAGCCTGAGCCCGTTCGCGGATCAGAAGCGCCTCCAGCCGCGCCGGATCGACCATGCCCTCGGGCGTCAGGGTGTCGGCGGCGTTGATGCCGGCGGCCACGAACAGGCAGTCCAACCCCTGGCCATTGGCGCCGAGGACGTCGGTGGCGAGCGCGTCGCCGATCGCCAGCACCCGCGCCGGGTCGGGGCGGCGGCCCAGAAGCCGCTCGGCCGCGTCCATGGCGCAGCGATAGATGGGCGCGTGGGGCTTGCCCGCCATGACGACTTCGCCCCCCAGCTCGAGGTAGAGGTCGGCCAGGGCGCCGGCGCAGTAGATCATCTTGTCGCCGCGCCGCACGATCCGGTCCGGGTTGGCGCAGATCATCGGCAGGCCGCGGGCGACGCACAGCTCGAAACGGCTGCGGTAGTCCTCGGGCTGGTCGATCTCGTCGTCGAAGGGGCCCGTGCAGCAGACGAAGGCCGCGCCCTCGGGCGTTTCCACGAACTCCACCTCGAGTCCCTCGTAGAGGGGCGCGTCGCGGGCGGGGCCCACCGCCCAGACGGGGCCCGGCGCGCGGACGGCGATCTCGGAGCGGGTGGCGTCGCCCGAGGTGACGTAGGCGGTCCAGGCCTCGTCCGGCACCTTCAGCCCCTTGAGCTGATGGCGCGTGGCCGACGACGGGCGCGGCGCGTTGGAGACCAGGATCACCGGCCCGTGGTCGCGGCGGAAGCGGATCAGCGCCTCGCACGCCTCGGGGAAGCTCTCGCGGCCGTTGTGGACCACCCCCCAGACATCGCAGAACAGCACGTCGTAGCGGGCAGCGATCTCGGCCAGTCCGGAGATGGTCGTGGGGGCGGTCATGACGAGGCGGGCTAGCGGGGGCGTCGGGCGGGGTCAATGCAGAACCGGCCAGGCCGGGCGGACGATCCCGGCCTTCAGACGACCCGCTCCGCGCGCAGGCAGCCCTCGGGCGAGGGGCGCAGCAGCCCGGCCTCCGGCGCGCCCGACAGCCAGGCGGCCGCGTGCTCCGGGTTCAGCACCACCACCTGCCGGTCGTGGTAGGGCGCGATGTCGGCGCCCGGCGCGGTGGTCAGCATGGCCCAGGCCTGGTCCCGGATCAGGCCGGCGATGAAGAACGGCCCCTGGCCGGCCATGGTGAACAGCCAGCGGGTCTTCCGCTTCGAGCCCGGCTCCGGCGCGGTGAACTCGTAGAAGCCGTCCGTCGGGATGGCGCAGCGGACGGCGGGTGGGAACCGCCTGCCCTCGGAGCGGAAGTTGAACACCGGCGCGCCCGTGGGGCCCTTCCAGCTCCACGGCCGCTGCACCAGCTCCAACCCGCCCGGCCCGCTCCGGACGATGGGGCCCGTGTCGGTGATGCGGATGCAGTCGCGAGGCTCCAGGTTCGGGACGCCTTCCGGATAACGCAGCGGGACCGGCGTCCGCAGGTTGGCGAACAGGTCCTCGATCTCGCGGACCGGCGACTTCAGCTTGTGTTGGTTGCACATGAGGGCAGGGTAGCGCGGTTCGCCTATGCCGCGCTTACGGCTACGTACCAACCGTTAAGCTTCGGGAAAGCACTGTGACGCTTGGGGGGCGACGCTGGGGGGATTGGCCTTGAGCGCTGTCCTGATCATTTCCATAACCGCCGCGACCGTAGCGACGGCCAAGGCCGCACGCCGTGCATTCGACGGGTTCTCGTTGTCGCCGTCGGAACTGTTTCCGTCGCCGCAGATGCGGCGGCGACGGTAGAGCGCGCCTCTCGCCCGGAGCGTGCAGACCCTGGCGAGCACGCCCTCCTCGGGGTAAAAGTCGAGGATGCTTCAGAAGCGTGTCGCCGTCTGCGGCGCCCGGGATTTCAACGATGCGGAGCGGCTGTTCAAGGCGCTCGACTCGCTCCGCGCGGAGTTCGGCGATTTCGCGATCGTCACCGGCGGATATCGCTACTGGAATCGCGAGGCCCGCCGCTGGGAGGGCGTCGACTACTGGGCGGAGGAATGGGCCAAGGCTCGCCACGTCTGGTACCTCGGCCTGACCGCCGAGAGCGACCGCGGCCGGTTCAGCGGCGCCGTGCGCAGCGCCCGGATGCTCGACGAGGCCCGGCCCCACCTGCTGGTCGCCTTCCCCGGCCGGCACGCCACGGCGAGCATGAAGGCCGAAGCGGTCCAGCGGGGCATTCCGATCTGGGAACCGCTCACTCATCCGCTCCCGGTGGGCGTCGGCCGGGCGCCGGGCGCCGTCGTCAATCAGTTCTGACCGATGGTTCCTTCCTGGAGCGACGCGAGCGCCGCAGCGATGGCGTCCACGTCCGCTTCCGGGACAGGCGCGCGATAGGCGTCGCGCATCTTCACCACGGTGGCCCGCCACTGCATCGCGGTCATCGGCGGCTGGGTCAGGACCATGCTGGCGGAGTGGCAGGCGATGCACCGGGCGTTGAGGAGATCGCCGCTCGGTCCTGTGAACAGGCCGGCGTCGTCCGGCAACTCGATGGAGACGGACTTCAACGTCGGCGGTCGCGGGCGGGTTTGTCCCTCCGACGCAGCGGGTGTCAGGAAGCCGGCGGCGAGGACGGCGAGGGCGGCGAGGGCGGCCGCCAGCGACGACGGTCGGTTCGGACGGTGGGTCATCGGATCACCAGGGTCGTGGTCTCGACGCAGCCTCGCATGTAGCCGCTCGGGTTCCAGTTGGGGGCGAGGGGCTGGACGGCTCCGGCGGCGTTCACGCACCGCGTCATGACCGCCAGCCGCGCGGCGCGGGCTGGGCGGAGCGTCGCCTCGAACCGCCGGAAGCCGTACTTGCCGGCGTCGGGCCCAAGCCTCGCTTCCGCCCAGGTGGCGCCGCCGTCCGTCGAGACCTCGACCCGGGCCACGCCCGCATCGCCGCCCATGGCGATCCCGCGCAGGGGAATCTCGGGGGCGAAGGGGGCCGTCGCCTCGTCGGCGAAGTTGGTGATCCACGAACGGGGGGCCATGCGGCTGATCGGCGCCGTCGGATAGCCGGTCGCGTCGGGAGCGACGTTCGCGCCCGGCGCAGCGGGGATCCGGTAGGCCCGGGCCATCCAGTAGCCCTCGTCGAGGCCTGTCAGGACCTCGATGTCGTTCAGCATCTTGACCCAGTAGGTCGAGTACCAGCCGGGCGCCACCAACCGCACCGGGAAGCCGTTGAGCAGCGGAAGCTGTTCGCCGTTCATGGCGAAGGCGAGCATCACCTCGCCGTCCCGGGCGTGGTCCACCGCCAAGCTCTTGGCGAAGCGCAGCGCGTCGTCGCCGATCGCGCCCTCGGCTCCGGTGAAGCGGACCGCGGAAGCGCCCGCTCTCACGCCCGCGCGGTCGAGCACGTGTCGAAGGCTGACCCCGGTCCACAGGGCGTTCCCCATGGCGCCGTGCCGCCACTGGGCGCCCGTGACCCGCGGCGTGAACAGCCCGCGCGAGTTGCCGGCGCACTGGTTGACCGCGGCCAGCTCCACCCGCGGCATGGCGAGCAGGTCGGCCATGCTCAGGCTCAGCGGCCGGCCGACGTGGCCGCGGACGTTCAGTTTGAAGGTCGCGAGGTCGACGGCGGTCGGGAACGGCCAGTGCCAGCGCACGAAGAAGCGGTCGTTGGGGGTGAAGACGCCCTGGTCGAAGACCTCGAACGGAGTCTCGAGCAGCGGCGGGCGCTCCCGCTGCAGGATCATCGCGCCCTTTTCCGGATAGGCCGTGGTCAGGGGGCGGGCCGAGGGGCCGCCCGGCAGGCGCAGGTCGACCGTTCGGCCCCAGGCTCGGGTCGCCGCGCCGGCCGTCGCGACGGCCGCGGCGGCCAGCAGGCGCCGGCGCGCATGACTGATCCCCTCCGAAGGCTTGCGAGGCATGGGTGGGACTCCTGATCCGGCGCCGCGACGGATTCTGTGCGGCGGCGGGTGGATAGCAACGCAAGTCGTTATTGGCAAATCGTCTTCGATGAATACGGATATTGTGCTTATTGCTCGCAGTTATATCGATATTGGCGCAATGGCGCTGCAGCAAGCATTTAGATAAACTCGGTCGAGCCGCAGCGCTTCTCTGTTGTCGGGCGCATCTTCGATTGAGAGCCTGGAGCGGCCCCGAGGCGCCCTGCGTCTGGAGCGCCCGGCTCGCCGGCCGAGCTGAAATAAATATTCGAGTCGAAATCCGGCTTTGACCTGCAGGTTATGCTTGCGGGTTATCTCCGTATCTGCGGCCGGTTTCGAGTAATTGCCATAAGAAATCGGGCATATCTCCACATATTGTTTCGGCAATAGGGGTGGGGTCCGTAGAAGGGCGTCGTCATCAACGCATCTATGGAAAAAGTCATGACGACGCGTGTCTCCGCCCAACAAGATCGCCGCCGGCGCCCCGTCCGCGCGTGGGCGATAGCGTGCGCGGCGCTCGTCGTCGCGTCCGGCGTATCCGCGCAAACGGCCGGGGCCCAGACGCCTGCGGCGCAGGCCGCCCCGCAGCCTGCCGCGCCCGTGCTCGACAGGGCGCAGATCGACGCCCTGCTGGCGGCGCCGGACAAGGTCGTGGTCCTCGACGTCCGCCGCGCCGACGAGATCAGCGCCATCGGCGGTTTTCCGGCCTATCTCAGCATCCAGGTCGCGGACCTGGAGCGGTATCTGCCGTTCATCCCGCGCGACCGGAAGATCCTGGCCGTGTCGAACCACGCTCACCGCGCCGTCCGCGCCGCGGCGCTGCTCGCCAGCCACGGTTTCCAGGTGGCGGGCGCGGCCGGCGCCCAGGACTACGCGGCCCAGGGCGGCGTCCTGACCGGCCAGAAGCCCGCCGCCGCCAACTAGAACGAGACCCTTCATGTCTTCTGCAAACGCAGCCCCGCGTGCGCCTTCGCGCGCGCCGAGGCCGGGCCTCGCCGCGATCGTCGGCGGCCTGTTCCTCTCCACCTCGGCGGCGGCCTACGCTCAGACGGCGCCTGAAAGTCCGAGCTCGAGCGAGAGCGCCACCGCCGGCAACGTCGACGCCATCGTCGTCACCGCGCGGAACCGGACCGAGAACGTCCAGGACGTGCCCATCCCGATCTCGGTGGTGGCCGTCTCCGTACTGGCGCGCCAGCGGGTGTTCACCATCGCCGACCTGACGCAGCGGGCGCCGGGGCTGACCGCCACCACGCCCAACGCCCGGCGCAGCGGCGTCTCGATCCGCGGCATCGGCAAGACAAGCGGCAACGACAACATGGAGGCGGCGGTCGGAGTGATCGTCGACGACGTCTTCCTGGGCCACGTCGGCATGACCTTCCAGGACTTCACCGACCTCGCCCAGGTCGAAGTCCTGCGCGGCCCTCAGGGGACGCTGCTCGGCAAGAACACCTCGTTGGGCGTGATCAAGTACACCAGCAAGGCGCCGTCCTTCACGCCCGAAGGCACGGTCGAACTGGAAGGGGGCCTCAACCGCGGTTCGGGCAAGGCGCGCGCCTCCTACTCCGACGGGCTGATCGACGGCCTGCTCGCCTTCCGCGCCTCGTTCTTCTACGACCACCAGGACGGCGACTTTCTCAACGTCGCGCCCCAAGGGGGGCGCTGGCACGAGCGCAACCGCTGGGGCGGCCGAGGCCAGCTGTTGTTCACTCCTGCCGAGAACTTGTCGTTCAGGCTGAACCTCGACGCCGCCAAGACCGACGAGAACAGCAACACCAAGCCGTTCATGGTCGATCCGGCCACGCTGATCGACGGTTCGCCGCGGACCACCACCTACACCACGCGCCTCGCCCGCGATTACTTCGGCGGCTACACGCCGATCATCGGTTCGTGGAACAGGATCGAGCTCGACATGGCCGAGCCGCTGGTCACCAAGAATTCCGGCGTCTCGCTGGTCGCGAACTGGGACGCCGGCAAGGTGCAGCTCACCTCGATCTCGGCGATCCGCTGGTTCTCGTTCGACGCCAAGAACGACCAGGAGCAGACGAGGTTCGCGATCAGCCGCAGCGGCACGCTGGTCGACACCAAGCAGCTGTCGCAGGAATTCCGCGCCACGGGCGCCCTGACCTCGAAGCTCGACTACCAGATCGGTCTTTATTTCTTCAAGATCGACACCAGGACCACCGGGCGGTCGACCTTCGGCGCGGACGCCGGGGCGTTCTTCGCCACCGACGCCCAGTACCGGACGCTCAACACCGCGGCGGGCCGCGCCCTGCTGCGCGCCTCGCTGGGCGACGTCTACCAGGAGTCGTTCCAGCACCCGATCTCGGAGAGTCAGGCGGTGTTCGGCCAGGCGAACTGGAAGCTCACCGACCGCGCCACCCTGACCTTCGGCGCGCGCTACACGCGCGAGCAGAAGACCAACCTGGCGTCGCGGACCTCGACCTTCCTCGACGGCTCGCCCCTGGTCCCGACCGGCAACGCCACCGCGGACGCCATCCGCTCGGCCCAGCTCGGGAGCGACTATACGACGATCGTCGGGACGCCGATCGACAGCGACGCCGTCGCCTGGCTGATCAACCCCAGCTACAAGCTGAACGACAATACGCTGCTCTACGCCTCGGCGAGCTCGGGCGAGAAGTCGGGCGCGGTGGCGTTCGAGAACAGCGGCGTGCGCCGCAACGTCCTGCCGGAAAAAGCCAAGGATTACGAGCTGGGGATCAAGACGCAGCTCCTGGACCGGCGGCTCTCGGTGAACCTCAACCTCTATTACACCAAGGTCCGCGACTACCAGAACGTCACCAGCGAGCCCGACCCGACCTCGGCGACGGGGTTCAGTTCGCGGCTGGGAAACATTCCGGGAATCGAGGCGCGGGGCGTCGAGTTCGACCTGGCGTTCGACGTCTCGCGGGAACTGTCGCTCACGCTGGGCGGCGCCTACAACAAGGCGACCTACACCGACTGGTCCACGGCGACCTGCCCGCGGTCCTATCCGTCCTCGACGCCGGTCTGCGACAACACCGGCAAGCAGATCGTCGGCGCGCCCAAGTGGACCCTCGTCGCCGGCTTCGACTACCAGCACGAGATCCCGGGCCTTGGCGTGACCTTCCACGCCTTCGGCAACAACTCGTACCGCTCGGGCCACAACCTCGAACAGCTGCTGTCGCCGTACGGCTGGCAGAAGGCCTACAGCATCACCGACCTCGGCGTCGGCCTGATCCGGAACTTCGGCCAGGTGCGCACCGAACTCAGCGTCGTGGCCAAGAACGCCTTCGACACCAAGTACACCACCAGCATCAACGACTTCAGCAACACCGCGCCGGTCGGCTACGACGGCATCGGCCCGCGCCGCTATGTGGGCGCCCTGCTGAGAGCGCAGTATTGAGAGGAGCGCGGGCCGTCAGCGGAAAGGCGGCCCCGCAATCCACACGGCGAGGCTGCGCCGCACGCCGTGGGTGAGCGGCTTCACCCGGTGCAGCAGGTAGCTGGGAAAGGCCAGCATCCGGCCAAGCGGCATCTCGAACTGCGTCGGCTCGTGCTCCTGGAACACTTCGAACCCGCCGCCGCCGTATTGGCGCGGATCGGTCAGCGGGATGACGATGCTGAGCTTGCGGTTGGCCAGCCGCCCGCCGCCCGTGTCGACGTGCCAGCCGTAGAAGCCCTGGTCCTCGGCGGTGTAGGTCGCGAGCTGGAGCGGCTCCTCGAAGCCGCGCAGGTCGTAGTTGAACACGGTCCTGTTGGCGTGCTGCACGAACTGCCAGATGAAATCGTAGATCGGCGCCGATTGGGGCGAGCGCTCCATCCAGCAGACTTTCGAGCGCCGGACATGCTGGTCGAGCGCGATGGAGGCGTCCGAGCGCACGATGGTCCCGACCTCCGCGGTCCGGGACATCGATTCCGCATAGTCGTTCAGATAGTCGATGATCTGCCGCGGAAAGACGTTGTCGGCGTAGCAGGTGCCGACGCCCGCGGTCGGAGGTTGCGCGTTCGCCCCGGTCATCAAGGCCACCGTTGGAAAAACCGGCCCTGCGTCGCCGCAGGGCCGGCGGTCAGCGTTACTCGGCGGGCGGAGGTTGCGGCCCGCCTGGGGCAGCTCCCCGGGGCGGCCCAGCGGGGGTCGGGGGCAGCGGAGGCCGCTGCGCCGGAAGGACGCGGACGGTCTTCAACTGCGAACGCTTGTCGACCAGGACGACGCCGTCCTTTGCGACCACCACGGGGGTCCCGAAGTTCCAGGCGCCTTCAAGCGGATTGCCGGTCAGGACCAGCAGGTCGCCCCGCTTGCCCACCTCGAGGGTCCCGATCTCCTTGGACATGTTGATGACGTCGGCCGAGTTCTTCCCAAGGATCGTCACCAGGTCGACGGGGCTGAACACCAGGCTGAGGACCCGCAGCTCGTGCATGAACGCCGCCGGGCCGTAGTAGGTGGTGTCGGTGCAGAAGCCGTAGACCACGCCGTTGTCGAACAGCGTGCGCCCGTTCACCGGCTTGTAGCCGGCTTCGCGGCCGCGCCCCTGGCCGTCGATGATCCCCTCGGGCCAGGGCTTGCCGTCGCGGAAGGTCGGCTTGTTGTCGTGGTTGAAGACGTCGAACACCGGCGCGCCGAAGCCGGTGCAGGACGACACCTTGGCTCCCGCCGAGGCCACCAGCTTGGCGTCGGCGTCGCTCAGCCAGCCGTAGTGGGGCGTGTGGATCAGCCGCCGGGCGCCGGCGTAGATGGCCGCGCGCAGCGCTTCCGGGCTGACCGCGTGGACCTGGAACTCGACGTTGGACTTCAGCGCCTCGTCGATCGCCGCGGTCAGGTTGCGGGTTTCCTGCAGGGTCGGCGGGTTCGGCGGCTCCGCCAGGGGGAAGTGGACCTCGGCGATGGAGTCGGCCCCCGCGGCGATCACCTTGCGCACCATCGCGCGGGTCTCTTCCTCGGACTTGAGCTGGCCGACGGGCACACGGCCGGAGGTGATGACCCGCGGTCCCTTGATCTGGCCGCTCTCGACCATCTTCTTGAGCTGGACGATGCCGGCGTCGTTGTCGCCGCCCGACTGGATGGTGGTGAAGCCCGCCTCCAGCAGCTCGCGCATCCGGTCCGCCGCCGGGCCCTTCAGGAAGGCGTCGACCTGCTCGGGCGAGCGGCCCTGGATTAGGTGGCGGTGGTCGTCGATGTAGCCGGCGATGACCGTGAAGCCGGTCCCGTCGATCCGCGTGGCGCCGGAAGGGACGTCGCGGGGCGCGCCGGCGGCCACGGAGGCGATCTTTCCGCCCGAGACCACGACCGAGCCGTTCTCGATCACCTGGCCGTCGCCGACGATGACGCGGGCGCCCGAGACCACCAGGTTCTGCGCGCCCGCCGGTTGAGCGGCGGCGAGGCCGGCGGCCATGACCGCGGCCAAAGCGATGGAATGTCCTTTCATGTCCCTCCCCAGGGAATTTCTTGTCGTCAATCGTGGAGCGGCTTGCCCTCTGCGTCGAGGGTAATGGTTCGGCCGTTCTCGTCCACCGGGTTGCGGTTATTCTCGGCGCAGGCGTAGTCGAAGATGTAGGTCCCGGCCGGCTGTTTCTTGAACCGCTTGGTCACTCGCCAGGGACCGGTCAGGGCCTCCGGATCGGTGATGGTGAGTTGGTCCTCGATGGTGTCGGCGTCGATCCTGCGGATGCGCTCGACCACCTTGCGCTTGTCCGAGAGCTGCACGCCGGTGCGGTCGATGATGCTGTCCGCCACCATGCCCACCGTCTCGACCACCAGGGTGTCGCCCTCCCAGCGTCCGATGGAGTGGCCGTTGTAGGTCGGCGTCAGGTTGGCGGGATGGCCGCGGCCGTCGGTGAAGATGCGCCGGACCCCGCCGGCGTTCTCGGTCGTCTGCCAGACCTCGCCGGGCGTCACGATGAACTCGTATCCGTCGGGCTGGTTGAGCATCCGGGGCATGCCCGCGGGGATGCCGCAATAGGTGAGGGGATCGGGCAAGGTCCCGTCCGTGACCCCCTGGATGTTCTTCAGATAGCGCTCTTCCCACCTGGCGTTGTAGGGCGGGCGCTCGCGCACCCCGGCGCTGCCGGCGCGGCCGGGCGCGTCGTTGCGGGTGCTCTCGTCGAACACGGTGCTGCCCTGCATCTGCCAGACCCCGCTCCAGTCGGGCAGGGCGGCCCAGGCGGCGGCGGGCGCGGCCGCCGCAGGCTGGGCGAGCGCGAGGGCGAGCAGCGCGAGCGCGGCGGCGGCGAGACGACCGGACATGTCCATGGTGCTGCTCCCTATCGGCCCTTGCCGGCCTTGGCGGCGGCCGCGGCGTCGACGAGCGCCGCCGGGTTCACCCGTTTGCCCAGGCAGGAATCGTCCACGACCGGGGTCCCCTTGGGCAGTCGGCGCCAGGTCCTCGTCACGACCCACGGCGCGGTCAGGGCGGACTTGTCCTCGATGGTGAACTGGTCCTCGAGCGTATCGGGCCGGACCAGCCTGATCCGCTCCCGCACCACCGCGTCGCCGCTGAGCTGGGCCCCCGTCCGGTCGATGAAGCTGGTGTCGTTCAGCCCGACGGTGGTCACCACCAGGGTGTCGCCTTCCCACCGGCCGACCGAGTTGCCGGTGTACTGCGGGAAGAGGTCGTCGCCTTTCAGGTTCTCGCGGCCGTCGGTGTAGATCCGCCGGGTCTGGGCGCCGGTGCTCTTCGGGCCCGCGGGCGTGCCCGAGAAGATCCAGACCTGCTCGGGCGTGACCGAGAACTCGTAGTGGCCGGTCACCGACATCATCCGCAGGAGGCCGAGCGGGTAGCATTCCTGCAGCGGATCGGTCTTGGGATCGGCCTTCAGCTTGGCCATGGTCGCCACGTACTTGGCTTCCCATTCCGGCGTGTAGGGCGGCCGGGCCCGGGCGTCGGCCGGGACGGTGGCGGTCTTGGCGTCGAACACGTCCGCCTGGTTGGGCGCCCAGACTCCGCTCCAGTCGGGCAGGGCCGCGGCGGCCTGGATCCGGGCGGGGGACTGCGGCGGGACGGGCCCGGCCGGGGCGGCGGGCTGGGCGGCGGCCAAGGCCGCGCCTGCGCCGAAGAAGAGCCCGAGGGCTGCGAAGGTGGAGACGCGAACGTGCCGTCTGGTCTGCATTAGGAGCCTGCGTTCGAAATCAAGCCGGCGCGGCCGGGGCGTAGGTCGCGAGGGAAGACGAAGGCGGCGGGAAGGGGTCCGGTCAGCCTTCGCCGCCGCCGATGATCCGCTTGCCGTCGGCGCCCGTGACGGTGCGCACGTTGCCGCCGGGGTTGCCGTTCTTCAGCGGATTGGCGACCACGGTGATCTTGTCGCCGGGCTTCAGCGAGCTGGCGCGCACGCCGCGCTTGTAAAGGCTCGATGTGCCGCCGGTCTCGAGACTCCACTCCGTCACCTTGCCGGAGGCGTCGGCGACATTGAGCTGGATCCAGCTGTGGGGATTGGTGAACTGGAAGTCCTTCACCGTGCCTTCCAGCGTGACCTGCTTGGTGGAGTCGAACATCGCGGCCGAGTGGTGGGCCCAGGCCGGAGCAGCGCTCGCTAAGCCGATGGCGGCTGCAAGCAACAGTCTCGTCTTCATCTACGCTCTCCTTCGTCCATCGGCCGCGCGCCCTGGGCGCGGCCGCTTTCGAGCCCCTTCAGATCAGTACCTGTAGTTCAGTTGCGCCCCGATGGTCCGGGGACGGAAGGTCGTGATCGAGTTGAATGGATTGTACGTCGTGAAGGTCCCGCAGGCAGCATCCGTATTCGGCGTGCAGCCGCTGCGGCCGCCGGCCAATCCGAGCGGATCCCTCGAGTCGAAGACGTTGTTGACGAAGAGATTCAGGTCGAACCGGTCGAAGGTCACGCCCGCGCGGAGGTTCACCTGCTCGGTCTTGGGCAGCCGCCGGGTGTCCGGAGCATAGGCGTTCACGCCGGGGCCGAGGCCGTTGTAGTAGGCGCTGGTGAACTGGTAGTCGCCGCGGACATAGGCGCGGTTCGTGCCCAGCACCTGGAAGTCGTATTGCAGGCCGAGGGAGACGGTCCAGGGCGGCGCCGGCAGCTTGTCGCCCTCCTGCACCACGGCGGTCGGCGGCGAGCCGTTGGCGGGCCTGGGGCCGGTCGCGGTCGAGGTGTAGCGGGCGTTGTTGTAGCCCACGGCGGCGCTGCCGGTGAAACCGAAGAACCGCGCCTGCGCCTGCAGGTCGAAGCCCTCGCTGCGGGCCGTGCCGGCGTTCTGGGTGAAGGTCGGCGCGCAGCCCGGGATCGACACGTTGAGCTGCACGTCGCTCCAGTCGATCCGGAAGGCGCTGGCGTTCAACTGCATGCGGTTGTCGAACAGACGGAACTTGCCGCCCGCCTCGTAGCTCCACACGCTGTCGGAGCCGAAGGTGGTCGGCGCGTCGCGGACGGTCAGGCCGATCAGCGAAAGCCCCTGGCCGCAGATCGCTTCGGGAAGCGGCACGTTCACGCCGCCGGCCCGGAAGCCCTTGGCCGCGTTGGCGTAGAGCATGTCGTCTTCGTTGATCTGGTACTGGACGCCCACCTTGGGCGTGATCGGAGACTCGGAGTTGGAGCCGCGGGTGATGCCGGTGTTCTCGACCGTGGGAACGTTGAAGCCGGAGAAGGGCCCGCGGAAGATCTGCTGGTAGTCCAGCGACACCCGCGAGAAGCGGATGCCGGCCGTGACCCTGATCTTCTCGGTGACCCAATAGTTCGCCTCGCCGAAGCCGGCGATCTCGACGTCCTTCAGCCGCTGGTCGCGCTCGGCCACCACCAGCCCTGGCAACGGGGCGACGCCCACCAGGCAGGCGCCGGCGATGGTGCTCGACGGCGTGCCGGCCGGCAGGTTGAGGTTGGCGCAGGTCTGGCCGGGGGTGAGCGGCACGCGCTGGGTGTAGCGCTGGGCCGAGCTCGAAGTCCCGATCAGCAGCCGGTTGATCAGGTCGACGTCTTCCGACAGCTGATAGAAGGTGTTGCCGCGAATATTGGAGTAGTAGACGCCCGCGACCCAGCTGAACGGCTTCTGGTCGCCCGGGGAGGACAGGCGCACTTCCTGGATCACGCCCCAGCGGGTGTTCTTCGACTGGAACGGCCCGGCGTACTCGGGGAAGGGGCGGAACAGCGCCGCGCTGCTGGTGACGAAGGCGGTGGTCCCCTGGAACGGGACGGTGGCGCCCGGCGCGAAGAAATTGCCGTTGCGGTCGGCGTAGCCGGACAGGTTCGTGACCTGCGTCGCCTCGTAATTGATGCTGGTGGTCTGGTCTTCGATGTACGAGGTGATCGACTTCACCGACAGCTTCGGAAATTCGTATTCGAGCGAAAGGCTCGGCGCCCCGAAGGTCGTGGTCACCGCGTCCTTGGTGCGGTTGGGGCCGAAGTTCTGGAACGGCTTGAAGTTGAACGGCCCGTAGGTCTGCGACGGCCGCATGTAGACGCCGCCGACCGTCTGGCCCGGAACGGCCGTCGCCGGACAGGCGATCGGCGGGATCGAGGCCGCCGACGCCGTGAAGGTCGCCGTCGGGGCGGGCACCCGGTAGCAGTAGGACGGCACCGTCAGGGTGCGGTTCAGCGGCTCCACGTACGAATTACCCACGTGGGCGACGTGCTGATAGGACTGGTAGAGCGAGAGCGTCGCGCGCAGCGCCTCGGTCGGCTGGAACGCGAGCGCGATCCGGTAGGCGTTGTTGTTGCCCGAGTTGGCGTCCTTGTAGCGGACGTCCAGCGTGTAGGGGTCGACGAGGTCGATGTAGCCGCCGTTGTGACGGCCGAACACCGTGACCCGGAAGCCGAGCTTGTCCTTGACGATGGGGCCGCCGACGGCCACCCCGCCCTCGTAGCTCTCCGAACCGTAGCGGGTGCTCGAAAGCTCGGCCCGGCCCTGGGCGGAATAGGTGGTCAGGCTGGGCTGGGGGGTGATGAAGCGGATCGTCCCGCCCATCGAGGAGCCGCCGAACAGGGTCCCCTGCGGCCCGCGCAGCACCTCGACCCGCTCGAGGTCGAACAGCGGCGGCGTGGGCGTGCCGTTGTTCTGGGCGGTGCCCTGGGTGTTGCGCTTCTGGAGCGGGATGTCGTCGAGGTAGACGCCGGTCGTGGAGGAGGTGCCCTGCGAGCCCCCCACGATGCCGCGGATGGCGAAGGTGGCGATCCCGGCGCGGGTGTCGCTGACGGTGAGGGCCGGCACGGTGCGCTGCAGGTCGGTGACCGACTTGATGCCCTGTTCGTCGAGGGAGCGCTGCGTCACCGCGCTGATCGACAGCGGTACGCGGTTGACGGTGTTGGCCTGGCGGGTCGCGGTGACGA
>Ga0164243_10004878_pt1 | contig 20747 bp, 34 predicted proteins | sample OricompcompostOP_FD_108781 | JGI IMG/M metagenome (GOLD analysis project Ga0164243, IMG submission 108781) | Organic Plus compost microbial communities from Emeryville, California, USA - Original compost - Organic plus compost (OP) | ecosystem: Engineered > Solid waste > Mixed feedstock >...
ATACCACCAGCGACCCTGGTCATCGAACTCACCGAACAATGCCCCGCCACCCGATCGGGACCGGCCGCAATTGAGCCAGCGCGGGGGATCGGGGATCTTCACGTTGACCTTGCCGGCTTCCATGTCCGGCGCACCTCGACTCCCGCCGAGGATTGACTGGATGATGTAGGTTCCCGCCGCGATCACGGCTGCGCCGATCGCAACGCCCACAAAGGCAGCCGCGAATCCCGTCAGACCAATTTGGCCAGCCAAGAAACTTCCGAACCCAGGCGCGAAATAACTGAGGGCAGCGATAGCGGCCAGTGCAGCAATCTTTTTAACGACTGCCATGCCACACGCCTCGATAGCGAATGAACCGCAGGCTTACTTCCACCATGCCGCGTTCCAGGCGCAGCGCTACGGCGTCGCCGGTGCAGATGCCGCCTATCCCGCACATTCCACTCTCGTCCTGATAGAGAACCTCGACGACATCGCCTCGCGCGGGGATGTCGTCTTTCAATTCCGCACCGGCCAGCGCCATGAGACCGGCGACGCCGCCATGCGCTTCCATCTGCGCCATCGCGCCTTCTGGCGTGTCGTATCTGCCGACAAATTTGCCAGTGACATCCACATGGCCGGTGCGCGCGAGATACCGACCGATCGACAGCATGCAGTCGGATTGACCATAGACGAACTGCCCGGATCGCCACTCGCGCAGCGTCTCGTCGACGGCATCCATCAGGGCACCTGATAGGTTCGGTTGGCAAGCAGGGCGAGGTATTCCGCCCCTCGATCGATCGAGACGCCGAGTTGCTGCGCCCGCCGCTTCTGCATCGTGTCGGCATAGGTCCGATCAGGCGTCTCGCTGCGCCCGTGATTGTTGTCCTTGGCCGTGATCGAAGCCGAATATGTCTTGATGATTGACCCGCTCGACGACCGCTCGATAGTCTCCGAGAATTTCGGAGAGAACATCGTCATTTCCTTATAGAATGAGATCGGCGTTCCGGGTCGCAGCCCCTCGCCTTCCTGAAACAGCACGAGATAACAGGTTAGCGCGCGACCAAAGACCTTCGACTGATCTGCTTTGAGCGCGTTATACAGTTCGAGTGTATCTTCACCCGGAATCGAAGGGATATTGAGCGTGAAGGTATAGGATGCACTGGTCCCGTCGCGGCCATCCTGCAATGACGGTGTCTTGTGCAGGTTTCCGCCATTGGCATCGACCGTGCCCAGCCACTCATTGCCGTCGATATCGATGAAATTCCCCTGACCGTCCCACAGGCGGACAGGCTCATCCTTGAAGTCGTAGAGCCAGCACTTCCGGACTGTCGCAACGATATCGGTCACGTCCTCGGCATTGCCCAGCACTTCATTGATCTGGTCGTAGAAGGCGCTCATGCCAGAGCGTCCCCGCTTCGAACCGCTGGACGAATCGATGAGAAGGCTACAATATCAGCGATCTGCGCTTTGCAGTATCCGGGGGGATTATGAAAAATACCGCACTTGTCGCGCTTCTCGCATCCGTCGCGCTTGCCGGCTGCGCCTCGACCAAGGAAGTTCTCAACAAAGAGCCGAAACAAGTCTATCACTCCGAAAAGAGCGCTGACGAAGTTGCTTTTTGTCTGGCGAACAAGAACAATACATCTCCGATGCCGCGAGATGATGGCTCTCGCGTTGTGCTTATCAAAAATGGCTATGGAGGCGTCTCCATGGCCTTTTCTGTGTTCCCGGAGGGCAATGGAAGCCGGATTGAATATCGCAAGCAATTCGGCACCATCGGCGGTGTATGGAAACAGTGCGTCGGCCTTAAGCCCGAGGATTAACGCGGCGCTCAAACCACCGCCTCCTGAAGGATAATATTGCCCGGCTTCACGTAGCCGAGATGATCGTAGGCGGCCCGAATATCGGCACCGTTACTGATCCGGCCGGTGAACCACGGGCGCAGATAGCAATTGTCGCCGGCAACGATATTCCGGCGCAGTGGCGTGGTGACAATGGCCGTCGCAACATCGCCATCGTAGCTGATTTCGTCGATCAGGTAGCAGTTGTCGTCATGCCCTATGACGTGGCCGGGCGAGACGATCGGGCCAACGCCGGTCAGGTCGAATTGAACCTCCAACGTGCCCTTGAGCGCAGCGGCGGCATAGGTGGCCGTGAAATCGCCGTCCCAATTCTCCTGATTGCTCCATGTCTGACCGTTGTCCCACGGCACGGCCGTCATTCCGCGCCTGCGGCTGTAGGCAACCTGTGGCGATGGCGCGAGGCGGACGCGAAATATCTGGCCGCCGATCTTCGACATGATCCACGACGCCAGCGGAAAGTCCCACTCGGTATCGATGATGGACGGCTGCAATTCGAGGACGCCGAACCCTCCCGGCTCGGGCGTGATGAACTGCGCGCCACCGGACGTGAGGCCACCGTCATATCCGGCGCCTGGCGTGTGAAAAAGCTGCGTCTCGATCCGGAAGGTAGGGAACTGATAGATCTTCACGACGCGAATGCCCCGTCATTGTCAAGCTGCTGGAGCAAGGACTGCAAATCGCGCTTGACCTGGTTATAGGTCGCCTCGCCGCCCTGACGGACCATGGAGACGATGCTGTCCAGCCCCACGGCCCCGGCGAAGCTGTAGTTATTGTTGATGTTGATCTGCGGCTTCTGCCCGCGCCCGCCATGCGCCCGCACGCCCAGCGAGCCGTCAGGGCCACGCTTGAGCGGCATGACGGCCTCGGGACCGGCCTCACCCATCTCCCCGAGGGCCGCGCCATTGGCGAAGCGGAACAGCGTCGGCGTATTGACGATCCGGTTCGTGAAGGCCCCACCATTGGCAAAGCGCTGCGCCGTGCCGAAGGTGCCGCCAAGGGCATAGAGATTGCTGGCGCCGGAGATGCCATAAGCATTGCGCGTGCCGCCACCAAGCAGGCTGCCGAAGCTGATGTTGTTGAGGAAACTGTTCAGCGTATTGTCCAGCAACTTGTCGATGATGCGATTCAGGCTGGCAATCACGCTGTCGGCGAACGACTTGAACAGGTTAGCCCCATCTCGGACGCCGTTGATCCAGTCCGAGAAAAAGCCCTTCGTCACCTCGCGGGCGTCGGCAATGGCCTGTGCCTGCTGATCGATGGCATAGCGGGTGGCGCCATAGGCATCGCCGGCTGCCTTGATCGCGGCGATCTCATCGGGTGAAAGGTCGATGCCTTGCCGCTTGGCCTCGTTCAGCCGATCGGTGACAAAGGCATAGGATTCGGCAGCCGCACCGGCGAGGCCGAGGCCCTTGCGTTCCAGATCGAGCGCATAGGCCGCATCTTCAGCGTCCTTGCGAAGCTGCTCCATGCGGGTCGCACGGTCGAGATTGATCTGGTCGCTCGCAACCGGCTGGGCTCCGCGCATTATTCGCCCGGCTTCCTCCGGCGACAGGACCTCACCCTTGGGCAAGGCATCCCGCGCCTTTGCCAGCGCGTCCATCTCGATCCGAGCCCGCGTCAGAGCATCGCCATAGAGACCGACAAGTGAAAGCTGATCGTTGATCGCGTCGCTTTGCTTCTGGAGACCGTCGACCACGCCCTGCACAGCGGCAGCGGTGTCCGCCGCCACCTTCGCATCGGCATAAGCTTTGGACAGCGCGTCGACCTTCGCGCGCAAGCCATCGGTGATCGGGATGCCGGCCTTCTCGATCTGGTTCAGCAGCTTGGTCCGCTGCTCTAGCTCGGCCGCGGCGCGGGCAGAGAGGCCGATCGCTTCAGCGCGCGCGTTCTCGGCGGCGATTTCGCCCTGCGCGCCCTGGAGGATGCTGGCAAGGCGATTGGCGCTGCGATCGGTGGGCGCATCGAACATCGCCTTTGCCATGTCGCTCTGACGCTTCTGTGCATTGGCGCGAGCCTGCTTGACCACGTCGTCCATGAACTTCTGCGCATCGCCGTAGGCGGATTTGTAGCCCTCCATCAGCGTCGAGAACGGATTTTCGGCGGTCCCGGCCCTGATGTTGTCGTAGGTTCGCTTGATGGCATATGCCAAGCCGGCATTCAGGGAATAGATGACGGCGACGGCGTTACGGGTTGCCGCGATCAGGAAATCCATCACGGACTGCCACGCCTTCTTGATATCGCCGGTGCTGACACCAAAGGCCGAGGCGATGCGCTCGAACCCGACCTGAAAGACGGCCTTCATCGTATCGCCGAACGTCACGGTCACGGCGTTCAGCTTGGCGACTTCGGCCTTGGTATAGCCCATGGAGGTGGTGTATTTCTTCAGGCCACTGTCGTCGTTCGCCTGCTTGGTGAGCGCAGCAATGGCCGCGACGGCAAGGCCGAGCGCGACAATCAGGGGTGCCAGAGGCGCGAGCATGCCGGCGATCGCAGCGGCGAACCCCCGCAGGCTCAACCCCGACTGCCCGTAAATCTGTCCGATCTGCGAGCCCTGCTGGATGAATACCATGAGCGGGTTCTGGCCGGATGCCAGTGAGACAACCACGTCGTTGAACTGGTATGCCAGATTGGAGACGTGCTGCGATGCCAGTTGAGCAGCATCACCCGTCTTTTTCAAAGTCTCGGACGGACTATTGGCACCTGATGGAGCAACCGGCGTCGCGGCCAACCGGCGCAGATGATCGCGGTAAGCGATCACATGGGCGTCGGCGTTCACGAACGCGCGCGCGGCATCATTCGCTTCGGTGGCCACCGATTGCTGGGCCGACGCAGCCGCACGAGCTGCCGCGAGGTTGGCCGCCAGATGCTGCGTATAGGCGATGACATGGGCATCTGCGTTCGACACCGCCCGCGCGACGTTATCGTTCGCCGTGGCTGCGCCCTGCGACGCCTTGCCCATTGAGGACAGAGCGTTGTTCACCTTGTCCAGCGCGCTGACAATGGCCGCGAGCTTGGCGTTCATCGATTGGACGGTTGCCACCAGCTTGGCGATGGAGCCGGACTGATTGCCGGATGCCGCCCCGGCCTTGGCGGCAGCGGCCGAAAACCGCTCAAGGTCGTTCGCGGCCTTGACGACGCTGCTGGAATCAATCTGGAGATTGAGGGCGGCTACGTCCACTACCGCCCCCTTCGGCCGGAAGTTGCGGCGCGGAAGGCGTCACGCGGGGATGCGGCCGGAGGCGTCTGCTCTACCTTGTTCGCCTTCATCAGATAGACCCCATCCATTTCCCGAATGCAGAACTCGAACATCTCCGCATCCTCGTAGCCCCATCCGGCTATGTGCCGGTCGATGGCGCTCGCCGGGATGGGGCCAACCCCGAAACCGATCTGCCGTTCGGTGGACAGTCTCCAGAAGTCCTCATACCACCCGCCGAACCCGTCCATGATCTCCGGCGGCTCGAACGCTTCGGGGATTTCGGCTCCCTCTGCGTCCGCTTTCTCCTTGGCCGCCTTCCACTCGTCATAGTGATCGAGCGACCAGAGAAGCGCCGCCGTCAGTTTCCCGACGCCTCCTTCGCCCGTTCGGCGATCCGATCGGCAACCTGATCGCCTGCCCATTCGACGCCGCGCCGGAACTTGGCTCCGATTCCGAAGTCATCCTCGGCCGTCAGGATCGCCAGCGCCTTCTTCTGATCGAACTTGAGCGGCTTGCCGTTCTCGGTCACGCCATCCCAATCGAGCAGGATATGCTCGGCCAATGGCTTGCCCGACGCGATGTTGAAGCTGTTCAAGCCCTCATCGGTGGACAGCTTCTTGCCGCTTCGCCGTGCCAGCCCTGCGGTTGCGACCCGGAAGGGCTTGTAGTTCGTGCTGCGGACCTTGAAGCGAATGCCTTCCATGTCGGGGATGTCGTCGATCCACTCCCCCTCACCTAGATCGACCTTCTTGCTGAGATTACCGATATCCATTGCCAGACTCTCTCGGGCCTGTTCGGGTCTAAGGACGGCGACAGACCCGATTGCCGCCGCCCTTAGCTCGTTCAAATCTCTACGATGTTCGAATCGACGGCGATCGACCACGTGCGCAGCAGCGGCGTGTTCGCATCGCCACCGCTCTTGGCACCCGGCATCGCGAGACCGTAGAACAGGTCCGTGGACCCGGCCGGCATGGCGGTTGCCGTGATGCTGGTGGCCGTGGCCGCGCCGGTCGTTTCGATCGCTGCGCCGCCGGGCGTGGCAGCCACGCTGAACGTGGTGGGCGTCAGGCCAGCCGCGACAACATAATAAGCGGTGTCCGGGCTAAGGCCGGTCGGAAGATCGCCGCCGGTCGGCGTGAACATGACGGGCGATCCGGCCTCAAGGCCGTGGCCATCGGGCCAGGTGACGACGCCGGGATCGTCGACGCTGATCGTGACTTCACCTTCCGACGCGCATCCAGCGCCCCATTCGACCTTGAAGGCATAGGGCGTGCAACTGTCGATCGCGGCCTTGAACTTGAGCTGGCCGGGATCGTTCGGCAGCGGCGCGAAGGTGTTCTCCATCGACGCGCCGACCTTCGTGCCCTTCAACTGGCGGGTGCGGCCCGCGTTGATGAAGGGCTGCGAGATGATCTCCTGCGTGTCCCCGAGCGAGCCGGATTGCGTCCAGCCATCAATCTCGGTCCACTCCCCCTCCTGCGCAGTGAAGTCCGCCAGCGTGACGGTATCCTTCGGGGCGACGCGCGTGCCGATGTAGATTTTCGACCCTGCTACAGCCTGCAATGCCATGTTCCGGCGCTCCTGTTGCCCATAGCCGGGCGGTTCCAAAGTGATGGAACATTACAGCGTAGCGTCGGATAGCGCAACAATGATGCGCATCGAGGAATTATTCTGTCTTGTCTGGTAAAGCGGCTGTGATGCTTACGACCTTGAGGCAATATTCCTGCATCCTGGCAACATCCTTGCCGATGCGCCTTCGCGTGACTGGATGACGATAAAATACGCGCAAGCCCGTGATATCGCCCTCTGCGCTCAGCTTGAAGCGCATCCAGGGTTCGTCAACAGTTCCGCCAAAGCCGGTTCTCGCGCTATAGTCGATATCGTTGCCGCCATCTGCCGGGATGACCACAATCCCGCCTCTGCGACCCATTTCGCGCGCTATGCAGGCGGTCGCATCGGCCAGTGACATGTTCAAGGTCGCAGCCTTTCCCCAATCGCGATGGGGATAATCGGTATCTGATCGGGCATAAGCGGCGGTGGCGATGGATGCAGCGCCAAGAGCGAGGACGATCTTCTTCATGCCGTAAGGTTGCCACCGAAAGCGGCGGCTGAACATCCCTCACATGCTCGACCAGAACACCCGCACCACGGCCACTCGGTAAGCGCCCTCGACGAACGGCTGCAACGTCGCGGCATCCTGCGTCACCCGAAGCCTGGAAGGACCGAACGACATGCACGTGTCGGCCGGGAAGTGCGCGGCGATCTGGCCGGCGATCTCCTTTAGCTGGGCGTGAGAGACGGCGCGTGCGATCGGCCACTGCACCGACAGCATAAGCGTGCCGCTGCGAATATGATCCACCCCATGGATGCCGCGCCGCGAGATGCCGACGCGCTGCGGATCATTCGTCACATCGGAAAGCAAGATGAACGGTGCCGGGCCGATCGCATCCGTGGGCGGCGTGACGATCGCGTCAGGCTCGAACACGGTCATCACCGGGTTCGTCACCATCGTGTCGATGCGGCTTTTCAGGGCCATCCAGTCGGCGGTTTCGATCGATGGCATTAGCTCGCCCCATCATTGTCAAGAAGGTTCGCAAGATCGCTTCTGATGCGCTCATATGTGGCATCGCCTCCGCGCCCCATAAATTCGACGAGGCGATCCGTAGTTACGAGGCCAGCCGAATGCATGCGAAAGCGCATCTTTCGGCGAAAACCGACGTAGGCTCCGATCAGGGCACCGAAGCCGACAGCGACAGCATAGCGAAGCATGGTCACTTTCCTTCCCGCTCACGGTCCAGCTTCTCGGCAATAGCGTCGCGGATGAACCTAGCTCGGCCGTAGGTTCCGACCTTTTCGTCAATCTCCGCAAGCGCCTCGGGCGAGACCCGCACGGGCACACGAATCAGATTGAGCGGCGGTCGTCCCATCGCGCGCGGCGTAGCGATGTCGGTTGCTACTGACAAGAAAACGGCACCCTTTTCTGTTGCATCCATAAATGGCGCTGTTTATATAAACGGCACACTTTATGGAGGCAAGCGAGATGAAGCGGTGCATATGCTGTCTTGAGACCAAGGAGGCGTCAGCATTCAGCGCAGCCAAAGGTAATCGCGATGGCTTGCACTCTCATTGCAGGTCATGCAGGTCTGCCCAGCGAAGGGATGCTTATTCACCAAAAAGAAAAGCTCGTCCCGCCTCGCCAATGGGTACTTGGTGGTGTCGCAGATGCGAATTGCACAAACCTCTCAGCGATTTCTACCCTTTGCTTGTGGAGGGTAGAAATCCATCGTGGTGCAAACAGTGTACCATTGCTTCGCAGAAGCCATACCTTGCCAGAGCGGAGGTCAGGGCCCGCAACCGCGAACTCCAAAAAGCAGCAAGAGCGAAGCGTCGAGATCAGTACAATGCGGAAGTTCGCGCCTATCGCGCAAGGCCTGAAGTGGCTGCGCGACTTCGCAGTGCAGCGAAGTTCCGCAGAGATCAGCGTCCGAAACACTATGCAATAATATACCAGAAGGCCGCGAAGAAAGCCGCTGCCAGTCTCACCGACGCCTATGTCCGAAGACTAATTATCAAAGGAACGCGCGGCGAGACCAGGAAATCGATGCATCGGATCGTACCGACCAGTCTCATTTGCGCCAAGCGCGAACACTTGCGCATCCACCGTCACCTCAGAAAGGAAAAGCCATGAGCAACCAGACGCAAATCAACAACATCAACGATCTCATTGCAAACCTCGCGCACGTCTACGAGGAATTGCGGGATGGAGCGATGAAGAACAAGGACGCTGCCGAACTGGCTAATGTGGCCGGCAAGGTCATCAGCGCGAACAAGGTGCAACTCGTCTATCACGCGCTTCGCAAAGAGCAGCCGACAATCCCGTTTCTGGCTGCGCCGGTCGAGACGCTCGCGCTACCGCAGCAACCAGAGTAACCAGAGCAACCAGAGTAACCAGAGCAACCGCAGCAACTAACGAAACCGATCGGAAAACAAGTGACCGACCAAGAGCACTTCATGAGCATCGGCAAAGCGCTGGATGAATTGGCAGAGCGCATTGCGATGGCCAATCAAGACGGGTTGTCGGTGCACTTTTCACTCACGCCTGATGGCATCCCTATGCCGCGCAGGCTGGGCTTCGCCCTCAGGCGTGAAATGATCGGGGCTGCTGACTTCTCCGGGGTTTTCGAACTGTAGACATCACCTTGTCCCCCGGCTTCCGATCTTACCGGCCTCGCGGATGACGATCGTAGGCCATTGCGCGGCAGCAGCCTCGGCAAAGCCATAACCGCTCTGATTGTAGGTTCGGCCAAGGCTGTCCTCGCCCACGAAGCCGAAATTCTGCCTGCGCGAGTATCGAGCCTGCCAGCCGATATAGACGGTATCCCCCGGCTTGATATTCGCGACGCCAAGCGAGAAATCGGGTGCTGCCTTGTGAACGACGCCCTCTTCATCCACCTTGGGCGGCTTCGTATCGATCACGACGGAGCGGGCGAGATTGCCAGTCTTGATCGGCACGCGCCCGCCGTTCGGGATCGTCTTGCTCGCCTCCGACGCAAGTGCCTGCACGCTGTTCCGCAGCAATGCGGTCAGCGACTCCGTGGTCTGTCCCGACCACACCGATGGGTCGATTCCCTGCCAGCCGACATCAACCATTATCGCCGCCTGCGCTTGGGCTTGCCATCGGGTGTGCCCGCGAATTTCTTCATCAGCTCGGCATCACGCCGGTGATCCGCGCCTGCATCGATCCCGATCATCACCCGCAGGCCCTCGACGGTGATGTCCATGGCCTCGGCCATCTTGCCGCGCATGATCGCGTCGCGGAGGGCCTTGCGGCGGGCTTCACATTCAACGCAGGCCATGGTCTGCCCCTACTCTATTTCTGTGGTGATGCGGATGAAGCGACATGCGATCTCAGTCGCACGCTTCTCGCTCATGAGGCCGAGAAAGACCGCTGGAGCCAATACATATGCGACCGCCCATGCAAGGCGCTTATGAACCTTCACCGTCATCGTCATTTCGCAGCTAGCCATGGTAGCCTCCATTACAGCCCGTAGGCCCAATCAATCAGTTGCTCACCTCTGCACCGGCAGTTCGCGTTATTTCTGACTCCACCGGCAGGATCGTGCGGATGCTGCATCACCGATCCATCGGGCAGGACGAACGGCGTGTCTATGCCGGTCACGCTCTTGTTGTGCATCTGGAGATGCCAGTTGCGGGCATGCTCAGGCCCGCCCTGATGGATCCATGTCTTTACGACCGCATCGTCATCCAAGCCGCTTTTGTCGAGCGCCTGCCTCGTTGCCTCCGCGCGAGCCATTTCGACGCCCTGCGCAGTTTCCGTTCTGGCTATATCTTCCGCACGCCGCGCCAGCAGCCGATCGGAATATTTCGCGACCATCTCGTCGATCTTGTCGCGGGTCAGCGGACTTTCCTTGCCGGCCGCCACGTCGCGGATCGCTTTCTTGATGGTCCGATCGAAACGACGGTCGCGCAACGTCATGCCAGTGCCTTCGATCCACTTCCCGTCTTTGTCGAAGCGGCCGAGCACCTTCATCATCTCGTCAGGATCACCGGACAGCAAACGGGCGCGCATATTATCCACATAGCCGACTTGCGGATCAGAGAGACCAACGATTCCGCCTTCACGGCGCTTGCTGATCGGATTGATGCGGCCAGCAATATCGGTAGCGATCGTCTGCGGCCCCTCCCCGCGAGAAAAGCCATCGGCGATGACGCGACGCGCCGTGTCAATCTGTTCGTCAACATATCCTGCGACGCGGGAGGCGGCTTCGGTGCGGATGCGTGCTTCCGCGCGCGGGTTCGTCATGTCGAAGCGGAATTGGATATTCGTCGGAGGCGGCCCGTCCATGGCCGGCGCAGACGGTGGCGGCGCTATGGGGCCAGAAGGCCCGGCCGGAGCAGGACGGGATCGAGGCGCGCGAACCTCGGGAAGCTCGGCCTCCTTGAAAAATGCCGTCCTGTCGCGCGTCATCCCTTCCGACACCGCTGCGCCGGCATAGGCGAATGCCGACTGCCGCTCCATGACGTAGCCGCTGAACGCCCCACGGTCGATGTTGAGCGCGGCTATAGCGGCCTCTATGTCACCAGACCGCAATGCATCCACCAGAGCCGCGAAGTCGATCCCACGACGGAGCAGCGAGATCGCGGCCAGAAACACGGCCGCTAGCGCCGGGGCCAGCTTGTCGATCAGGGAATCGACATCGTCTTCCATCATCGCCTCACGAGGAAGCGAACCGCGCAGACGATGCCAGCGGCAGGGATATTCTCGACCTTCAGGACCGTGACCGGGGCGCCATCGATCTCCAGCACGTCGCCGATGTCGTAGGAGCCACCCCACGGCGCAACGATGACCTGAATATCGGTCGCCACGATCTGGCCGCCGGTCTCGATTGGCGCGCCGATCAGTTCCTTGCCGACGCCGCGAGCGGCTCCATCCAGAACGGTGACCTGGCGCGTCGGAGGCGCGGGCGGGTCCCATTCGTTCGTCGGCGCTTCACCTGGAACATAGCGAACGAGCTGGATAGCCCCCTGCCCCAATCCGCCATCGTCAGTAGGGGCAAGCAGCTCGCGCGTTACCGCCGCCATCTCCTGATAGAAATCGGCCATCACGCCCAGCCGGTGATTCCCGTGGCACTGGTCCCCGTAGCGAGAATGCGCTTGGCATAGATTGCATAGTCGCCGACAGGCAACGAGGCCGTTGAATAGGTGTTACCATCCCATCCGACATAGGAAATGGTCCCGGCCTCGCCGCCGATCGTGATCGCCCTGATCCGCTCTTTCAAATCCTCATCATCATTCGGCGTGATGACATAAGCGCCGCCAGCGGGCTCCATGCTTCCATACGGAAAACGCTCTGACATGTTCAGCTCCCAACGCTCCAGAGAAAGGCCCCGCCATCCGCGTCGCAGATGAATGCCTGCATCGCGCCGTCAATCATGCTGTCGATAAAGGCCGGGCCTGACCCGACCTCCGCTTTCCCGTCATCGAAAAACTCGCGCTCGATGACATCCACCCGCTGCCGCTTCACGCGAGAACCGGGCGTTGAGGCCGGACCTGCAAGGATGCCGGCGGTCTCGGCCTCAAGCCATGCGGCCCGATAGGAGGCGTTGACCACAGCCGGAGGAATCACATCATCGGGTATGGCCACTGTGCAGTTGAGAAGCGCTCCCGTCCGAGGCCAGCCAAGCTCCTGCATCACGCCGCCGGTGCGCTGTCCTGTCCAGAATGCCTCGTAGCCATCGACATAGGCGCTTCCACGGGCGCGCAACACCGTCACGGAAGGCGCGTCGTCCGGCAAGACATAGCCTTGCTCGGCGAGCCATGTCGTGAAACCTTCGTCGGTGCCATAGGCGGCCACGGATCAGCTATCCGACTTCGGCGGGCGACCACGCCGGACAGGCTTGTCATCATCGGCCTTCGGGTTCGTCACGGGCTCCGCATCCTTCGCAGGCGCCTTGCCGACGACCTCATAGCGACCAGCCCAGCCTTTCGGGGCGGCCTGCACTTCCAGTTCGGTGCCGATCGGGATTTCTCCGTTGGCACCGTAGATGCCGCTTGCCGTAATTCGGATCTTCATGATCTTGCTCCTGCAAAAAAGGGCGAGGCCGCTAAGCCCCGCCCCTTAATTTCCCACCGTGGCGGGGGACGATCAGTCTTCGTCGACGCTGTAGAACACGCCGGACTTTCCGTTCACATCGGCCCGGATATCGAGACCCAGCGCGCCCATGATGAGGAAGTTATAATCATCGACAGGGTTCAGCCGCACGGCAGCCGTGGTGCTCACCGCCATGCCGATCAGCGGGCGGATGTAATCGGCACGCGGCACGAAGCCGAAGAACTCGTTCCCGCTGAGCTTATACGTGACCTTGATCTGCCGGATGCGGCGGTTCGTCATCAGGAAGTCCCAGATGCGACCCCCCTTGAAGCCCGCCGAACCGGAATACTGACGATCCCAATTGCGGGCGATTTCCGGCGAGATGTAGAGGTTCACCGGCTCGGTGATGAGGTTGGCGTCGAGCATCGCCCCGAACGGCCCGGTGAAGAACGCGTCCATCTGATCGGCCGTCGTGCTGGACGACGTGAGATCGATGTTCGCGCCGCCGCCAGCCGAGCCGAGATTGATCGACTTCGAATACGGGTGGGTCTTGATGCCGTAGCCGACCGCGCCTTCGAAGGTGAGGCTGGAATCGCCGTCCAGCACATAATCCGCCATGTCCTCGCGGATCGCGGCGGTATGCGCCTCCTGATCGTCCGCCAGCGCGTCGAAGTTCTCCGACTGGAAACTGTTCCATTCGCGCCAGGACCGGCTGTAGCCGGTGTTGAAGATCGGGACCAGCGTGTTGCGGTAGTCGTAGTCGACCTTGCCCAGCACTTCGGGCACCTTGCCGCTGATCGAGCGGCGGACCAGGCCGGCATCGCCACTGACGCGGTGGCCGAACACGATCTTGCCGATATGGATCGGGCGGGCCAGCGGCATCAGGTCCGCCATGTAGGCCTGGCCTTCGTCGTCGCGCATCACGCGGCGGGTGATGGTATCCATCTCCAGCCATGCATCGCGAGGCAGGACTGCGGCGGCGTTGGTGATGCCGGCGGCATTGCCCATGAGCGGCGCAAGATTGGACTCGGCCTGGTAGAAGGCTTCGCGCTGGGCCGTGACCTCACCCCACCACGCCTGATGCGGGCGGCTGTTGGTGAGCAGGTTCTGAGAGAAGTAACGCATTTCCGTTGCCCCCTTACGACGCCGCCGACAGATAGCTTGCCGAGGCCGCCGGGCGGATTCGGATGAGCTGCGTCGCGCCAGAAGTGTTGTTGTAAATCTCGTCCGAGTAGGCGACGACCAGGTCACTCGTCGAAGCGATGCCGAGCGTGCCGTTTGCGGCCGCGGTCAGGGCCGTGCCAACTGCCGTGATGTTCACTCCATTGGCGATGCGCGCCGCATAATGCGTGTCATCTTCCATTTCGAGGCCGAGAACGGTGTCCTCGCCATCGGTGTAGGCAACGTCGACGCCCTTCTGCGCGAGGTAGTTTTCCTGCGCGATCCAGACTTTGCCAACCGTGGAGGCCCCAGCGAGAACGAACTCACCGCTCGACAGGACGATGAGGCAGCCCGGCGTGATGTCCGCGCCAGCAAGCGCCTCGCGGACCTGCGGATCATTGCGGCGGGCCGGGCCGAGATGGATGCGAGTATAACGCGCCATGGCTCAATCTCCCTCGGGCAGCTTGTAGGTCGGCTTGTTGTCGGCCGGCTTGTAAGCACCATTGATGCGGAAGGCCGGGGCGGGCTCCTTCGCCTTTTCCAGCAGGGCGTTCAGCACGGGCGCCGCAGCGTCCTTGGCGACGGCCTCATCCAGCAGGCCGGCTTCGACCACCTTGTTGACCAGTTCGAGGCGATCGGCCTCGGCCTTGTCGCTGGCCGCCTTGGCCTGGGCTTCAAGTGCGTCGGTCACGGGCTTGAGCGCGTTTCCGACAGCGGTTGCGACCTTCTCGTCGATGCCGGCGACGGCTTCGGACAGCGCCTTCACCCCCCCCGACAATGCATCAAACTGCGCCTTGTCCATCGTGTCCTCACTTGCGTTCAGGGCAGCGCCCTCGATCGTTTCGGGCGTCGGGTCGCCCTGAACGAGCCTAGTGATATAATTTTTGGCCTGTTCTAGCAAGCCTAGACGTTCTTTTCTTTCAACCGCACGAAACATGCTTTCAATTGCCCATCCCATATCGCGGTCGATGTCGTCTTCCAGGGCTGAGTTGATGACATCGATCTTCTCGCCCTCGGGGCCGGCAGCAGCGTTCACCATAAGGCCGACGCCCTGCGCAGGAGTGGCAGCGCCGTCCTCGCCGATCAGGATCGCATCATGGTCGAACACGATGTCCGATGCCTCCCAATCGGCCGCGTCGTCGTTCTGCACGGCGGTCAGCATCGCATAGAGGCCAGTGCTGCTGTGGATAGGCTCGCCCTTCTCGATGGCCGCCAGCACGGTCTTGCCGCCGTCGAGCTGGTTGGCGGTGGCAACGTCGATCACCTTATCGACGAACACACGGCCGTTTTCGCGGCGGACGTTCCGATTCCATGCGCCGATCCAGCCACGCGCCAGACCCTCAGGATCCTTGGCGGACACGAAGGCGCCTTCCACAGTGGGATGACCGAGCGGGGCCGGCGTGTTCTCAAGCGAGCCGAACGCCTTGGCTATCTCGTCGGCCGGGTAGCGGATGCGGTTCATCACAATCCCGTCCGGCATCGTGGCGCTGGGAACGACGATGTAGTCCCGCCCATCGCGGCGTTCGCGACGGATGGCGCTGTTGTCGATCGCGTGTCGGACGTTGACGCGGACCTGTTTCATTGTTCGTCCTCTTCGGGAATTACCTCGGTCTGCCCATCTTCGGCCTGCTGGCGCTGGCGTTCGGCCCGTTCGCGCAAATATTCGTCGAAGCCTTCGACCTCATCGGCGGCCTTGTAGCCAGCTTCCTCGCGTATCTCGTCGGGCAGGAAGACGGGTTCGCCGATAGCAGCCTGTTGGCTATTGATGTTCGACATCTTCTCGGCGCGAGCGAGCTTGTCATCGGGGCTGGCCTCGGTGAGGCTCTCCCAGCCTATCACCCAGTCCTTCCGATCGAGCACACCCCACATCACAAGCCGCTCGATGAACTCATTGAGGATCGGCAGCACGCGGTTTTCCCGGCGTGACATGCACGTCTGCGCCCATGCGGTTGCGTCCTCGGTGCTGGCCCGCTCGCCGGTGATATTGCCGATCAATTCCTTGAACGGAATGCCCATCGACGCCGCGAACGACTGGACGCACGGTTCCCAGAACTCCTTTGGCTTCTCAAGGGTGATATTGAGCGGCTTGACGCTGAACCCGCCGAGCATCAGCGCCTTGTCGTAGCCGGACTGGAAATCGTCGACCTGTTCGTTCACCTTGTCGATGACATCGCCCGGCGTCGCGAGACCCATACCACGCTGAATATCGGCAGGAGTGACGCCTTGCGGTGCCTCGATGATCGGCGCGCCGCGAGACGACTTCCAGAAGCCCTCGCCGCCGGCTCCTTTGATCTTCTCCGCGTCCGTCAGGTCATTGAAGCCCGGTTCAAGCGCAGATCGACAGTTCAGCGTGCCGTCGTCCGAAAAGATGAGCATGCGGTCGCGGTGGATGCGGACCTGGCTCTTCTTCGCGTTCTGTGGATTACCCACGGCCTGTTCGTCGAACTGGAACCACAGGGGTTCACCGTAGGTCTCGCTGGTCTCGACATTATCCCACTCGGCTACGGTAAGCTGACCCTGCCATGCCGGGATGATGCCGGCCACGTTCTCAATGCCCCGCGCCACCCGATCGACCGGCTCGGCCAGCGGCTTACTATCCCGCAGGAGGATGATCGCCCCGGCGAACTCGCCGACCATCGAGCGGCGATCAGCATCCATCAGCGATCGCCATATCTTCTTCCGGGCGAAGTGCTTGCGGATATCTTCTTCCGCAGAACTCTCTGCCGGCTTCTCGCTTTCCCACAGCACGGGCATCGTCTGCCATGTCTTGGCGATCGTCTTGTCTATCGCTGCGGTGGCGAGGCCGTTGCGGCAATACATCCGGTAGAAGTGCTCGAACTCAAGCTGATCGGGCCAGCCGTAATCCTTGGCATAGTCGTGCTTCGTGCTCGCGGCATATGCGAACGGGAACATCCGTTGCAGGCGATCCCGCATGAACCCGGTGGCGTTGGCGATGATTGATCCGCGCGGCGACATGCCACATAGTTACGCGCAATTGCGTCTCAGCGCAATAATATTACCTTTCGCCAATGAGCCTTAGCAGTGCTGGAGCGGGAATTAGAACGCGGCGACCAATCTTGATCTTGGGCAGGGTATCAGCGTCAATGAGCCGATAAACAAATCGCTCGCTGATCCCGAGCATATGTGCAGCCTCGGCGATGGAATAGCCCAGCCGCTCGATTTTAGTGGCTCGCTCATTGGATTTCCGATCACGCTCCGCACGTGCGCCTGCGCCATACTTCGCAGCTCGGCGGAGACTGAGCGCCTTTTCCCTTGCCTCGCGAAGCCCAACGATAGGATATCCCCCAAGTCCGACATCCTCGCGTTTTCCGTCCTTCTGAACGCGCAACACCCACGACTTGGCACCGCTCGGCTTTACCCTCAGATAAAGCCCATCTCCATAACCATGGATGCCAGACGTCGCCTGTCGTATCTCATCGTCGGATTCTGGCTCGACATCGGCCGCATTAAACTTCTTGATCGCCTCTGGCGTGATCGCTCCGGCAAAGGAGACCGTTGCCGTCTCCAATGGCACGTGGGTGCGAAGAAAGGCGTGCAGGCGTTGAACCTTCTCCATATCCGCCTTGCCGGACCTTCCATTTTCAAACCTAGACAACCATGCCGTGCTTAGTCCGGTAGCCTCGGCTATATGGCATGTGCGGACGCGCCTCGGCAGGCGCTCCATCATGGCCTTTGCTTCATCAACAACGCTCATCTTTCCTCCATCATATTACCGCGTCATCACCCATCCGCTCTGCGCGTTTGTCTCGGCGAGCATGTCGGCGATTGCATCCATGAGGGGGTCCACCTGGTCGTCGTGGCCCGTCCCAAGGCCGTCGAACATCTGCAACTCGGCACGAAGTGCAGGCGTCCACTCCTCGTTCGCAGGCAAATGCACCATGCCGGTTGCGATCCATGGCGCAGCGTCAAGGCCCCTGGTGTATTTGTCCCTGTCGCGCGGAATCGGCAGCATCGGGATTCCCTTCTTGCGAAGGTTCTGGATCAGGCCCGTGCCAGATGCCTTGTCCTCCACGTTGAAGCCGCGAACATGCTTGCCCTTGTGCTTCGCCCAGAATGCCAGCGCCATCTCGTCGAGTTGATGCGCCTCCCATTTACCCCTGAGCTGATCGACCAGATATATCCCGCTATCGGCCTTGCCCCATAGCTGGAGGACGGAATAGTCGTTGCGCTCGGCCGTTTTCTGCGCGGTATCGGCATAGATCGAATACCACTCGATCGGCGGAAGTTCGTTCCACCATTTGAAGCCGCCCATGTCGAACAGGGCGCCCTCGATCGAAACCGGCCGCTGCATATATTGGCTGGCGAAGGTGTAGGCATCGGCCTTGAGGATTTCGATCTCTTCGGCATTGTGCTTCTCGTCCCACAGCGGGCCGTCCGGCAAGCCATGTTCGATCGGGATGCCGTGCGTCCATTCAGGCGGATAGGCATCTCCGCTGTCGATCAGCACCGGAAGGTTGAGATGGTGCCATTTTTCGCCCGTGCCGCCGGTCAGAAGATGGCCCGCGAAGTCCTCCGCATGAAGCCGCTGCATGATGACGATGATCGGCACGTCGTCATGAGCGAGACGCGACCGGAAGGTGTTCGTAGCCCGCTGATTGACTGTCTTGCGCTTGGCCGGAGAGAAGGCATCGTCCGGCTTGAGAGGGTCGTCGATCACCAGTGCCCCGGTGAAGATGCTCCGATCCATGTAGCCGGCACGAAAGCCGGTGATAGGGCCGCCAGCCGCCTTGGCGAGCATCCCGCCGCCGGCCGTCGTCTTCCAGCGGTCCTTGGCCTTGCTGTCCACGCGGACAGATACCGGCCTGACGGACTGATAGCCCTCCAGCCCGATCAGTTGTAGCACCTTGTCGCTGTTCTCACGCGCAAGATCGTCGGAGAAGGTCGCGTGGATGAACCGGGCCTGCGGATTGATGTGGAAACCCTTGGCGATGAAGTTGACGACCGCCATTTCGGTTTTCGTATAGCCTGGGCTGACCGTGATGATGAGGCGCGTGATTTCCCCCGCCAGAACGCGATCCAGCGTCTCGCCTATGACGCGATGGTGCGGGCCCTCGATGAACTCTGCCCCTTCGCGCTCAGGGAAATACCAGCGCGCGAAGTCGAGCAGCTTTCCATCAGGAGCGAGCGCCGCCGCCTTCCGCTTTGCCACGACGGCCGAAAGCAGGGCGAGGCGGGCGGCATGATCGTCAGAGGCCGAGCGAGGCAGGGTCAATACCAAGGCGCTTCGCTTCCTCGATCAGTGAAGGAATAGTTCTATCCTCTGTGCGGATGGGGCCGCCATCCTTTCCGGTATGCTCGACTTTCTCCCGAAGGTGGCCGTAGAGCTTCGCCAGTCCCATGGTGGCGCTTACTGCCGCCGCAGCGGTTCCGCACTCTCGGGCGAATGCCCTATCCTCCCGGAGCATATGCGCAATATCGTCGACGGTCACGGCATGCCGTTCGGCGTGCTCAGCCTTCAACTCATCGACCCTTACCGCGATCTTACCGTCGGCGAGTAATTCGGACGCCTTAACGTTGATGGTCGCAGGCTTCATCTTGCTCGCGTTGTAGGCTCGCCGATATGCCTCGGACGCATTGCCTGTCTCGACATATGCGAGGCAGAACGCCTCCTGCTTCGGCGTCATCGCGCAATCGTCCTTCCAGCATTCCGGGCCTTGGCGATGACGGTGACGACCGTGCCATCACGAATGACAAGCCGTTCGCCGTGCTTGCCGATCAGGACCGGGCATCCGAACTTATCGGCCGTGGCGAGCGCAGGCGTCTTCATCTCCGCACGAAGGCGCGAGATATCGACGCCATAGACACGTTCGATATAGCGCAGCACCGCGTGATCGCTAATCTCGGTCATTGCCCTGGCCCCTCTACATCCGCCCAATGCGTGATGCCGCGGACTTCACGGCCGACCGGATCGCGCCAGCCATCGCACCATGAACAAATTGCCGGATAGCCGCGCTCGAACCACAGCAGCACGTCGCGTCCGTCCCTGCGATCGTCTGGAATGGCCTCAAGGCCTCGCCACGGAATGCCGCTCATCCCCGCCCCTCGTTGATGATGGTGTCGAACTGCCGCAAATTTTGCGGTAGTTGCCGTGCCAGCCTCTCCCGCATGGTCATTGGGCTGGCCCCTCGGTGAACACCACGTGGCCGATCCATGCGGTCCCAGGACCATCCACGGCGCGGACCAGGACGAGCTGACCCGCCACCGGCAAATCATGCTCGATCTCCGCGATAGCCGTCTCCAGACGCTTGCGGATCGACTTCTCGGCTGCCTCGATGTCCATGTCTGGTCTCCCTCAGAAGTCAGGCTCGCCATCGGCCTCGATCCGTGAGGCATCGTTTTCGGCCGAACCAATGAGAAGCAGTGCATGATCTGCTGCTAGAGGAAGCGTCGGAAAGTAGGTTTGCCCGCTATGCACATAGCCACGTTCATTGCCAACGGTGCGGCTCACCACGAATCCATTGTCGATCGTGCGGATCGTGATCCTGATTTCTTCGAGGTCAGTGTTTGGGTTCATGTCTGGTCTCCTATGCTGCGGTGGCTCGGTAGCGTTCGCCCTGCTTCATCAGGGCGGCGAAGTCGGATTGCTGGGCAGCGGGTCCGGCTCGGGGTTGCTGGCCGGGGCGCCATTCGTTGGCCTGAATGATCCAGTTGGCCCACGTTCGCTGCCAGTCGGCCTTGCACGCGGCCTGTCCGGATTTTGCTATCCAGTGGTTTCGGAACTTGACCAGCTCAAGCCCGACCCATTCCGATCCGCGTAAAGCCGCGATTTTGCCAGCCTCTCCCGTCAGCACTTCAGGCTTCCAGCTTTCGGTGAGCCTGGTTCCCCTTACGCGCGCGGGATTTGTCTTTGCGGGGGTAGGTGTTTGTTGGGGGGTCTGGGGGGAAGAAAGAGGAAGGGGGGAGTCATGTTCGTCAC
>Ga0164243_10004880_pt1 | contig 20746 bp, 10 predicted proteins | sample OricompcompostOP_FD_108781 | JGI IMG/M metagenome (GOLD analysis project Ga0164243, IMG submission 108781) | Organic Plus compost microbial communities from Emeryville, California, USA - Original compost - Organic plus compost (OP) | ecosystem: Engineered > Solid waste > Mixed feedstock >...
CGAGCTGGACGAGATCGCCGCCCGCGACGGCGTGCACCACCTGGGCCCGCTCGACGCACCGGCGCTCGCCGCGGCGATCGGGCAACCACACGTGAGGAAGGGCCCCTTCCCAACGCCTGGCGATGGGAAGGGCCCCTTCCTAACGCCTGGCGATGGGAAGGAGCCCTTCCTAACGTCCACTCCGGAGGAGTTGGCCGCGCTGCACGCGGCGTCGGCCGGGCTCCCGGCCGTTGCCGCGCTGCTGGCCTCGGGCGGCCTCGGCGTACGCGTCCAACAACGGCTCGCGACCTTCGATTCCGGTACCGCCGCCGCAGCCCGCGCCGTCGCGCTCGGGCTCGACCTCACCGACGACGTCCTCGCCGCCGCCGCCGGGCTCAACGCCGACCGGCTCGCCGCCGCGCTGCGCGGGCTGCGCGACGCCGGCTTCCTGGTGCCCGGCACCGAGCGGATGGTGCCGGCGGTCGGCGAGGCGCTCCTCGCCGACCTCGCGCCGGCGGAGCGCCGCCGGCTGCACGAGGCGGTCGCCCGGTCGCTGGTCGCGTCCGCCGCCGACCCGGTGCTCGCCGCGACCCAGCTGCGCGCCGCGCGGATCCGCACCGGCGCGGAGGTCTTCCGCGCCGCGGGCGACCGGCTTCGGTTCAGCGACCCGGCGGCCGCGATCGGCTGGTACGACGACGCGGTCGACGCCGGAGCCGATCCCGCGAGCGTGGCGGTCGGGCGGGCGGAAGCCGCCGCGCTGCTCGGCCTCCCCGTCGACCCCGGCACCGACGCGCGGCTGGCGGCCGTCGCCGGCGCGGTCGCCGCCCACGAGGGCCGCCCGGCGCGCGCGGCCGAGGCGCTGCTCGGCGCCGACCCGCTGCTCGCCGTGCCGGCGCTGGTCTCGCTCGGCCGGCTCGCCGAGGCCACCCACATCACCAGGACCCATCCCGGTACGCCGGCCGTGGCCCGGCTCGCGGAGGCGATGCTTGCCGCCGTGGCGCCGGCGGACGCCGTACCGCTGCTGATCGAGGCGGCGGAGGCGGCGGAGCGGACGCCGCCGGCGGTGGTCCTGCCCGACACACCGCACGCGTGGGGTGCGGTGGTCGCCGTCGCCGCCGGCGACGCCGCGACCGCCGAGCACCTGCTTCGGCGGGCCCTCGACCACGGCGTCGGCGGCCCGGTCGCGGCCCGCCGGCACCGGCTGCTGCTCGCCTGGGTACGCCTGCGGACCGGCCGCTACGACACGGCGGTCACGGAGCTGCGCGGCCTCGACCCGCGGCTACCGGGCCGCGAGGCGCTGCTGGCCACCGCGCTGCGGGCGGGTCTGGCCCGGCGGTCGGGCGACATCGCCCGGCTGCGGGAGGCGTGGACGGCGGTGGAGCCCGTGCTGGCCCGCCAGGCCGTCGACCTGTTCCAGGCCGAGCAGGTCGAGGAGCTGGCGGTGGCGGCGACCCGGCTGCGCCGTCCACACCGGATCGTGCCGGTGCTCGGCGCGCTCGACGCGGCGGTCGCCGGGCTCGGCGGGCCGCCGGCCTGGCGGGTCACCGTCGGGTGGATCCGGTTGCAGACCGCCGTGGCCGCCGACGACGCGGCCGCCGTGCGCGCCGCCGCGGACGAGATCGCCACGGCCGGCGCCGCCGGCTCGCGGCAGCGGGCCCAGGCCGTCGCGGCCACGGTGTGGGCCGAGTCGATGGCCGGCGCCGTCGACGCCGCCACGGTCGTCGCCGCCGTCGAGGAGCTGGCCGCCGCCGAGCTGCCGTGGGAGGCGTCCCGCCTCGCCGGCCACGCCGCGATCCGCACCGCCGATCCCGCCGCCGCCCGCCGCCTGCTCGAGGTGGCGAGGGACCTGTCCGGCGCGGAGCCGTCGGGCCCGGCCGCCTCGCCGGCCGGTCTCTCCGAACGCGAGATCGAGGTGGCCCGCCTGGTGCTGGACGGCCGGACCCACAAGGAGATCGGAGCCCAGCTCTACATCTCCCCCAAGACCGTCGAGCACCATGTGGCCCGCATCCGCACCAAGGTCGGCGCCACCGACCGGGCCGAGTTCGTCGCCGCCCTGAAGGCGCTCCTCGGCGGCTGAGGCAACTTCCCGACAGTCCGCACCGCCCGGACCCCGATTGGGAGTCTGCTAGACCCCTATCGGCCCTCCCGAGCCATGGGGGTTCTCCCGATGTCCGGGGGGTGGGCCGGCGGCGAACCTGTATTCACCCCCGCCACACAGGGCCGGGAGAAATCCTCTGAAGGAGGCACCAGAAATGCAGAACGTCGAGCTCACCAACCTCCTGGTCAACTTCATCAAGCAGCTGGCCACCGATCCGCAGGCCGCGCTCCAGTTCGTGAGCAACCCGCACGGCGAGCTGGTCGCCCAGGGCATCACCGAGCACGACCTGTCCGGTCTGGACATGCCGGCGATCGTGCAGCAGGCCTGCGGTGAGCCGGGCTTCCCGGCCGAGGCGCGCGGCGCGCTGCAGAGCTACACCAGCGGCGGGGGCGGTGGTGGTGGGCAGTACCACCCGCCGGCGCAGCCGGTGACCTCCGGGCCGCAGTCGATGGAGCAGGTCGTGCAGCACCTGACCTACGTGACCCAGGTGACCAACGACAACGACATCATCAACGAGATCGTCGACCAGAGCACCAACATCAACGTGGGTGACGACTTCGACGGCGACCTGGACGTGGACGTCAACAACGCCAACGCCTCCGGCGACGGCGCCGTGGCCGTCGGCGAGGCCGAGGGCGACGTGACCGCCGCGACGGGCGACGGCGCGGTGGCGGCCGGCGACGACGTCAAGGGTGCCGCGACCGGCGACGGCGCGGTGGCCGCGGGCGAGGACATCGACGCGCCGGTGAACACCGGTGTCAACTCCGGCGTCATCGCCGACGGCGACGTGGACGACACGATCGTGGGCGACCGCAACACCCAGCAGGCCAACGACGTCGACCTCGGCGACGGCGACAACGACGGCGTCATCAACTTCGGCGACGGCCACGTCACCAGCATCAACGACAGCGACATCGACGACGCCAACATCGGCGGCGGCACCAACGTCAGCGACAACGACCTGGACGACGGCTCCGCGATCGGCACCGGTGCGGGCGACGTCACGGCCAGCAACGAGGACACCGACATCACCGCCCAGGACTCCGTGGTCACCACCGAGCAGGGCGAGGGCGACCAGGACGCCGACTTCGAGCCGGAGTTCACGGTCAACGAGCCGGTCCGCGAGCCGATCCGGCTCGCCGAGCAGGCCGAGCCGGCCCACGACCAGGTCGACGACCCCGCGGACGCCCCGGCCTGACAGCGAGTTCAATAGCGGAGCGGCCGCGCAGCGGGCCGGCGGACCGGACGGGTCCACCGGCTCGCTGCGGCCGTTGGCGCGCAGGTCGGCCATGGCGCTGACGAAGGGAAGGACCGACCGATGACCCAGGCAACCGCGGCCGCCGAGGCACCCGCGGCGACCGCTCCCGCGGCCGCCCTCGTCGACCTCGGCGTGAAGGCGTGCACCGCGTTCGGCCGGGAGGATCTGGCGGCCCGGCTGGGTCGCGTACGGGCCGCGCTCGACGACCCGGCCGTCCACATCGTCGTCGCCGGGGAGTTCAAGCAGGGCAAGAGCTCGCTGATCAACGCGCTGCTCGGCACGCCGGTCTGCCCCGTCGACGACGACGTCGCGACCGCCGTGCCGACGTTCGTCCGGCACGGCGCGGAGAAGACGGCGACGCTGGTCTACGACGGCGACCCGCCGCGGCGCGAGCCCGTGCCGTTCGAGGAGATCCGGCGGTACGTGGTCGAGGACGCCCGCACCGCCGCGCCGGCCCGGGTCGACGTCACCGTCCCTCGCAAGATCCTCAACGGCGGCCTCGTCCTGGTCGACACCCCCGGCGTCGGCGGCCTCGGCTCCGCGCACGCCGCCGCCGGGCTCGCGGCCATCTCGCTCGCCGACGCCGTCCTCTTCGTCACCGACGCCGCACAGGAGCTGACCCGCAGCGAGATCGAGTTCCTGCGCCAGGCCCGCGAGCTCTGCGCCACGGTGGTCTGCGTGCTCACCAAGACTGACTTCTACCCGGCGTGGCGGCGCATCCGCGACCTGGACGTTGGCCATCTGCGGTCGGTCGCCGACATCCGGGTCATCCCCGTCTCCTCGCCGCTGCGGACCCGTGCCGTGCAGACCAACGACCAGGCACTGAACGTCGAGTCCGGCTTTCCCGACCTGGTGAAGTTCGTGCAGGAGCGGGTCGGTGGCGGCGCCGCGGCCCGGCTCTCCGCCGACGCCGCCGGCGAGGTGGCGGCCGTCTGCGACCAGCTGATCGGGCAGTTCGAGGCGGAGCTGGCCACGCTCACGGACCCGGCCAACGCGCAGCGGATCCTCGACGAGCTCAACGCCACCAAGCGCCGCGTGGAGGAGCTGAAGACCACCGCCGCCCGGTGGAACGTCACGCTCAACGACGGCACCGCCGACCTCACCGCCGACGTCGACCACGACCTGCGCGAGCGGTTCCGCCGGATCACGGCCGAGGCGGACGACGCGATCGACGAGGTGGACCCGGCGGACATGTGGCCCGAGATGGAGGAGTGGCTGCGCGCGCGGATCTCGTACGACCTGCTCGCCAACTACACCATGCTGCGCCGCCGCGCCGCCCAGCTCAGCGAGCAGGTCGCCGAGCACTTCCAGCAGGCCTCCGGCGAGGCGGTCGGCCTGCTCAAGGTCTACAACCCGACGCCGCTGGTCTCCGACAAACCGGTCGAGCACAAGATCGAGCTGGAGAAGATGCGGGCCGGCAAGCAGGCGATGGTGGCGCTCAAGAGCGCGTACGGCGGCGCCCTGATGTTCACGATGCTGGGCAGCCTGATGGGCGTCGCGCTGGGCCCGATCGGCATCGGCATCGGCGTGGTGATGGGCCACCGTGGCCTCAAGGACGAGAAGAAGCGCCAGCTGGAGAAGCGCCGCCTGCAGGCGAAGAACGCGATGCGCCGCTACTGCGACGAGATCAGCTTCATCATGGGCAAGGACAGCCGCGACACGGTACGCCGCGTGCAGCGGCAGCTCCGCGACCACTACACGGCGCTGGCCGAGGAGCTGAACCGGTCGAACGGCGCCGCGCTGACCGCCGCGGCCGACACCGCCAAGCGGACCCAGTCCGAACGCGACAAGCGCCGCAAGGACCTGGAAGCCGAACTGACCCGCCTGCGCCAACTCCGCACCCGCGCCGCCAAACTCGCCGGAGCGGCCGCATGAGCGAGCGCAGCGAGCGAATCAGCCAGCTCAGGGTCGTCGTGCCTCATGACGGCGCGCAGCGAAGCGGAGCGGTGGCATGAGCCTTGTCGAGAGGACGCGGGCGACGTTGGACCGGGCCGCGGCCGTGTACCGCGGCAGCGGTTTCGACGGGCGGATCGTGGAGGTGCGCAACCGGCTCGACGAGCCGCTGCGGGTGGCGATCGCCGGCCGGGTCAAGTCCGGAAAGTCCACATTGCTCAACGCGCTCGTCGCGGACCGGCTCGCCCCGACCGACGCCGGCGAGTGCACGCGGATCGTCACCTGGTACCGCGACGGTCACACCTACCGCGTGACCCTGCACCCGCGGGCCGGCGCGCCGCGGCAGCTGCGGTTCAGCCGCGACGACGGGGCGATCGAGGTCGACCTCGGCGGCACCCGGCCGGAGGACGTGCACTCGCTCGACATCACCTGGCCGTCCCAGGCCCTCCGGCGGGCGACGTTGATCGACACCCCTGGCATCGGCTCGCTCTCCGAACAGGTCTCGCGGCGCGCGTGGGAGCTGCTCGCCCCCGACGACGAGGAGACGCCCGCCGACGCGGTGCTCTACCTGATGCGCCACCTGCACGCCAAGGACCTGGAATTCCTGCACGCCTTCCACGACACCGAGGTGGCCCGCCCGAACCCGGTCAACGCGATCGGCGTGCTCTCCCGCGCCGACGAGATCGGTGTGGGCCGGCTCGACGCGATGGCCTCGGCCCGGCGGATCGCCACCCGGCTCGCCACGGACGCCAACGTGCGGCGGGTGGTGCAGACGGTCGTACCCGTGGCGGGCCTGCTCGCCGAGACCGCGGCGACGCTGACCGAGACGGAGGTCCACCAGCTGCGCAAGGTCGCCGGCCTGGAGGTAAGGGCGGCCGAGGAGCTGCTGCTCACCGCCGACCGCTTCGTCAACACGATGCCGGAGCTGGGGCTGACCTCGATCGAGCGGGAGGCCCTGCTGGCGAGGTTCGGCCTCTACGGCGTACGGCTGGCGGCCACCCTCCTCCGCAAGGGCGTGGTGACGACGGCGACCGAGCTGGCCCGCGAGCTGACCGACCGGAGCGGGCTCAACGACCTGCAGGAGGTGCTCGGCTCGCTGTTCTTCGAGCGCCGCGACGTGCTCAAGGCCCGCTCGGCGCTGCTGGCGCTCGACGCCCTGACCCGCGCGCGTCCCCGGCCGGGCAGCGAGGCGGTCGCGGCCGAGGTGGAGGAGATCATCGCGTCCGCGCACCCGTTCAACGAGCTGCGGATCCTCTCCACGCTGCGCGCCGGCTGGCTGGGTGGCAAGCCCGAGGTGGTGGCGGAGCTGGAACGGCTCATCGGCGGTACGGGAACGGCCCCATACGTCCGCCTCGACCTGCCGCCGGACGCCGGGGCACGGGAGCTCGGCGCCGCGGCGTCGCAGGCGCTGATGCGGTGGCAGCGCCGCGCGGAGAACCCGATGACGTCCCACGAGATGGCGATCGCTGCCCGGGTCGCCATCCGCTCGTGCGAGGGCATGCTCGCCGCACTGGCCAGCGCGAGCGAAGGAAGGGCCCCTTCCTAACGCCTGGGCGTTAGGAAGGGGCCCTTCCTTCGCTCGCTCAGCTGTCGAGGTCGAGGCCGTCGAGGTGGTCGAGGTCGTCCAGGTCCTCGTTCGTGGCGTCGTCCAGCGTCGGAGCGGGACCCAGGCCGGTCTGCGCGTCGAGGTCGTCGTCGAGCGGCACGTCGTCGACGTCCGGAGCCCCGGGACCGGCGACGTGGTCGGCGGCTTCGGTGATCGCGTCCAGGACGGTGGACACCGCGTCGCCGGGGTCGCCCGCTCCCCCGCCGAAGTCCAGGTCGAGTTGGTCCTCGGCCGGAACGTCGTCGGGTGCCGCGGCCGGGGCGTCGAGGTCGTCATCCTCCTCCGGCGCCAGCACGGGGGCGGTTGCGAAGAGGTCGGTCCAGTCGGGCGGGTCGCCCGCGGCGTCCGTCCCGACCGGCACGCCGCTGTTGGCGGTCACGAACGGCGCCAGATGCTCGGCGACCTCGGCCGGCGCCGTGGCCGCGAAGCTCACCACCGCCTCGGTCAGCAACTCCGGCGGCAGGTCGTGGCCGGCGCCGGGGATCGCGTCGGCGCGCGCCGTCGCATCGCCGACCAGATCGGCGAAAATGTCCTTGAGCGGTCGCGCGTCCATGTCCCAGACAGTACGGCCGTCCCCGGTCCACCGCCGTCGGGGACTTCCCCCTACCCACCCCCATCCGGCACCGGGCCAGCGGCACCGCAACTCGCCGCGTCGGACTCCCGACAGCACCCGGCGCGAACCGGCTCCGCCAAGAACACTCCATACAGCATCCGTCCACGACCACCGGAGCGCAGGCGATGTACGCACTCGGCGTTGATCTCGGCACCACGTTCACTGCCGCCTCGACCTGGCGTGACGGCCATGCCGAGATCGCCTCGCTGGGCAGCCGGGCGGCCGCCGTACCCTCCGTGGTGCTGCTCCGCGAGGACGAGACGTTCCTGACCGGCGAGGCCGCCAACCGGCGCGGGCTGAGCGAGCCGCACCGGGTCGCGCGCGAGTTCAAGCGCCGGTTCGGCGACACCACGCCGATCCTGCTCGGCGGCGTGCCGTACTCGGCCGAGGCGCTGATGGGCAGGCTGCTCCGCTGGACGGTGGACGAGGTCGCCAAGCGCGAGGGTGGGCCGCCGACCGCGATCACCGTGTCGCATCCGGCGAACTGGGGGCCGTACAAGACCGACCTGCTCCGGCAGGCCGTCCGTCTGTCCGGTGTGGAGGTTCCGGTCTCGTTCACCACCGAGCCCGAGGCCGCGGCGGTGTTCTACGCGAGCCAGCAGCGGATCGATCCCGGCGCCATCGTGGCGGTCTACGACCTCGGCGGCGGCACCTTCGACGCCGCGGTGCTGCGCAAGACCGCGACCGGGTTCGAGATCCTGGGCCAGCCGGAGGGCATCGAGCGGCTCGGCGGCATCGACTTCGACGCGGCGGTCTTCAACCATGTGGCCCAGTCGCTCGGCGGCAAGCTCGCCGAGCTCGACGAGGACGACCCGGCCGCGATCGCCGCCGTCGCCCGGCTGCGCGAGGAGTGCGTCGACGCCAAGGAGGCGCTGTCCGCGGACACCGACGTCGCGATCCCGGTGCTGCTGCCCAACGTCTCCACGGAGGTCCGGCTCACCCGCGCCGAGCTGGAGGCGATGGTACGGCCGGCGCTGTACGGCTCCATCGAGGCGCTCAAGCGGGCCCTCCGCTCGGCCGGCGTGGAGCCCGAGCAGCTGCACTCGGTGCTCCTGGTCGGCGGCTCGTCGCGGATGCCGATCGTCGCGCAGCTGGTCGGCTCCGAGCTCAACCGCCCGGTTGCCGTCGACGCCCACCCGAAGCACGCGGTCGCCCTCGGCGCGGCCTGGCTCGCGGCGGGCCCGGCCGCGGCCGGCCCGGCGGCGGCCCGTGGCTCCGCGACCGTCACGATCCACCAGCCACCCACCCAGAAGGCCGCCTCCCGCGTGTACGGCAGCGCGGCGGCCGGCACCGCACCGACCAGCGGCGCACCGGTAAGCGGCGCACCCACCAGCCCGGCACCGACCAGCCCGGCGCCGGTGGGGAGGCAGCCGACCAGCCCGCCCTTCGGCGGCCCGGTGAGCGGCCCGCCGGTCCACCAGCACCAGGGCTACGCCCAACCCGGCCACACCGCACCGCTGCCACCACCCCCGACGGCCCCGGGCCAGCCCGGCCACACCGCACCAACACCTCCGCCGACGGCACCAGGCCAGCCCGATCACGCACCACCACCACCGCCACCGACGGGCCCCGGCCCGTCCTCCTACCCGCGGCAGACCGCGCCGACCCAGATCGCGCCGCCCGGCTTCGCCGACGCCGCCGCCCGCTCCGCCGGCCCGGTCTACGCGACCGGCCGCGCCGGCTCCGGTCCCGTGCCGCCCGTCGACGCCGGACCCCCGCGCTGGAACGACGGTGGCTACGGCGCGCCACCGGCACCGCCCACCGCCGCCCCCCGCCGTGGCCGCGCGCCGCTGATCGTCGCCGCCGCCGTCGTCGTCCTCCTCGCCGTGGCCGGCGGCGTCGCGTGGGCCAACCGTGACGCCTTCCTCGGCGGCGACGCCGATCCGACGGCCTCCCCCACCGCCGGCCAGCAGGCCCAACTGCCCCCCGACGAGCAGTGCACCGACAAGATCCAGGCGAACGACCGGTGGGTCTGCATCACGCTCGCGTTCGTCGACAAGGAGAAGTTCGTGGTCGAGTTCGACGCCGACTGGGGCGGCGACACACCCTCGATCGAGGGCGGCTACCACCTGCACATCTACGGCGGCGACGGGAGGAACCCGCCCGCCTCCCGGATGGGCTACCAGTCCGACGACCCGGGCAGGTTCTACCTGGAGGACACGAGCCCCTCGGTACGCGCGGTCACCGGCTCGAACTACCGCGACATCATCGGCGACAGCAAGAAGGTCTGCGCGCGCATCGCCAACGCCGACAACCATCTCGTCAAGGACGCCGACGGCGGGTACGAGACCGGCAACTGCGTCACCATCGAGGACCGCCGCTGAGCCGACCCGGCCCCGACAACGTTTCGCTTTCGCAAAAAAGGCCGTACCGCCGACCGACGCCGGCCGGAACGCAAGGCAGACTCGCTTGCGTGGCACTTCCTCGCGACGCGGCGCCGATCGGCCGGGCCGACGTGCTCGACCAGGTGCGCGGCCGGCTGACCGCCGGCGACAGCGTGGTCGTCTACGGCCCGGCCGGCATCGGCAAGTCGACCGTGCTCGGGGCCCATCCGGTGATCGCCGGCGACGCGCTCGTCCTGCGCGCCAGTGCCGCCGAGGTCGAGTCCGGCCTGCCGTACCTGACGCTCGTCGACCTCTTCGACGGCGTCAGCGGCGACGGCCTGCCCCGCCACCTGCGCGCCGCCTTCGACGGTGCCCTGCTCCGCGGCGCCACCCCGGTCACCGCGCAGGACCAGCTCGCCGTGCGGCTGGCGACGCTGGAGATGCTGCGCCGGCTCTCCGCCAACCGCACGGTGCTGATGGTCGTCGACGACCTGCAGTGGGTCGACCCGCACAGCGCCGGCGTGCTGCGCTTCGTCGCGCGCCGCCTGGCCGGCGCGCGGGTCCGCCTGCTCGGCGCGGAGCGGGTCGACCCGACCACCGCGGCCGGCCCCCGCCATCTGGACCTCTGCCCACCGCCGGTCGCCGAGCTGCCGCTCGCCCCCCTGACCGAGTACGACACCGCCGACCTGCTCCGCGACCGCTTCGGCCCGGTGCTGTCGCTGTCCACGATCGCCCGCGTGCACGCCGCCAGCCAGGGCAACCCGCTGCTCACCGTCGAGCTGGGCCGGACGCTGGTCGCGCGCGGCGGCACGATCGGCGTCGACCAGCCGCTGCCGGTCCCGGAGCGGCTGCGTCCGCTGCTCGCCCAGCGGCTGGCGAGCCTGCCGCCGGAAAGCGGCCCGGTGCTGCTGCGGGCCGCGGCCGCCGCCCGGCCGACGGTGACGCTGGTGGGCGGCGACGATGCCCGCGCCGGGCTGGACTCCGCCGTGGCCGCGGGGCTCCTGACCGTCGGCCGGGACGGGACCGTGCGGTTCGAGCACCCGTTGCTGCGCGAGCTGGTCTATGCCGACGCCGAGCCCGCCGCGCGCGCGGCGGCGCACGAGCACATCGCGGCCCGCACCGACGACTCCGTCGAGCGGGCCCGGCACCTGGCGCTCGCCCGGCCGCACGACGACGAGGACCTGGCCGCGCTCCTCGACGAGGCGGCCACGACCGCCCGGATGCGCGGCGCCCCCGCCGTCGCGGCCGACCTGGCCGAGCGCGCCGCCGAACGTACTCCCGCCGGGCTGAGGGGGCTCGCCGCCGCGCGCCGCTACGCGGCCGCGGACCACGCGCACGCCGCGGGCCTCACCGCCGACGCGCACCGCCTGGCCGCCGCGGCCCTGGCCGCCGCCGACGACCCGCAGGTACGCGTCGGCGCGCGGCTGCTCATCGTCGACCTGGCCGGCCAGGACCAGTCGGCCGTCGGGCCGGTGCTCGACGCGGCGTACGTCGACGCCGGTGACGACCCGGCGCTGCTCTGCCGGGTCCGGCTCTACCGCGCGCTCAAGGCGTACTACGACGCGGACCTGGAGCTGGCCGACGCGGAGCTGAAGCGCGGCGAGGAGGAGGCGCGCGAGGCCGGGGCCACCGAGCAGCTGGTGTCGCTGCTGGCGACGCGGTCGCTGATCCGGGGTGCCCGCGACCCGGAGAGCGCGAAGCTGCTGAGCCGGGCCGCGTCGCTCGCCGCCGACCTCCCGCCGAGCAGCGAGAGCGTGCACGCGGCCCAGATGTACGCGCGGGCCCGGGCCTACGCCGGCGACATGGCGGAGGCGGTCCGTGTGATCGAGGAGCAGCGCGACGCGGTGCTCCGCTCCGGCACGCTGCGGGACCTGTCCAGCGTGCTGCTCGCCGCCGCGTCGATCTACAGCCGCGCCGGCCGCGGCCCCGAGGCGCTGCGCGCCGGACGGGAGAGCATGCGGCTGATCCTGGACATGGAGACGGCCCCCGGCCACGGCCTGGTGGTCGGCGCGCTGGGCGAGCTGCTGGCCGGTTCGCCGGCGGTCGGCGCCTCCCTGCTCGTGCAGGCGATCGAGGCGTGCTCCGCCGCGGGCGACGAGGACTGGCTCCGCCTCGCCCACGCGGCCCACGGCCAGGCCCTGCTCTTCCAGGGCGTCCCCGACGCGGCGGTGGTCGAGTTCCGCAAGGCCCGCGAGCTGGAACGCCGCCTCGGCCGCAACGACCCCGCGATCTTCCTGTGGCACGCCGACTTCGTCGAGGCGCTGGTGGCCGCCGGCGCGCCGGAGGAGGCGGCCGAGGTGCTGGCCGAGGCCCGCGCGGTCGCGGCCCAGCTCAACCGCTCGGTGGTCCTGCTCGGCCTGTCCCGCGCCGCCGCCCTGCTGGCCGCCGCCACGTCGGACCCGCGCACCGCCGCGGTCACCCTCGCGGAGGCGCTGGCGGACGCGGGCGACCACCCGTACCCCATGGAGGTCGCCAAGGCGTGGCACACGCTGGCGACCCTGGAACGCCGCGCGCACCGCCGCGGCGCGGCCCGGGCGGCGCTGGTCGAGGCGATCGACGGCTACTCGGCCGTCGGCGCCACGCCGTGGCTGGCGGCCGCCCGCGCGGAGCTGGCGCGCCTCGACGGCGGCCAGGGTCCCGGCCTCTCGGAGACCGAACGCAAGATCGTGGACCTGCTCCTGTCCGGCGCCACCAACCGCGAGATCGCCCGCGCCACCCACCTGTCGGTCAAGGCGATCGAGGCGAAGCTGACCCGCCTCTACCGCCGCCACGGCGTCCGCAACCGCGCTGCGCTCACCCGGATCCTCACCGAGGACGGCACCGCACGCTGACAAGCGGAAAGGCGCCCTCCGGAGGTCCGGAAGGCGCCTTCCCGCGAAGGTCAGGGCCGGACGAGCAGGGTCGTCGTCCCCAGGGTGGTGCTGCCGTCGCCGTACTCGACGACGCCGAGGTACCGCTGGCCCGCCGTCAGGCCCGTCCAGGCCGCGGTCACCGTCGTCGACGCGCCGACCGTCACCGGCTGGCTGGCCGGCGTCACGGTCAGGTTGCCGGCGTTGCCGGCGCCGACCACCCACCGGTGGTGCCGGAGGGTCACCGGTCCCGGCGCGGCGAACAGGTCGATGAACGTCACGTACGTCCCCGGTTCGGTGATCGTCACCGACTCCTCGGACGTGCCGCTCGCGCTCTGCCCGACCTGGGTCAGCGACCCGTCGGCCTCCTGGCGGTAGACCCAGATGTCCACGTCGGTGCCCGCCGGGTAGTCCGCGTCGAACGTCGCGAACCGGGTCACCTTGGTGCCCTCCGGCACCGTCGTGGTGACGGAGACGATGTCGCTCGCCGTCGCCGGGGCCTCGGAGTTGAACGACGTGGCCGGGTTCGGGGTCAGCGACCACTCGTCGACCGTCGCGGGCCGCAGGCCGTGGCCGGCCGCCGTCAGGGTGCCACTGAAGCCGGCGGTCACCGGCAGCGTGACCTGGCCGCTGGTGCCCGTCCCGCTCTGCTCCAGCGGCACCGCCGCCGGCACCGCACGGACCGCGATCGGGCTGCGGACGTCGTGGCCGAGCAGGTCGCGCCAGCGCAGCGAGCCGAACGACCATTCGCCGAAGGCGGCGGTGGTACGGGTGATCGTCACCTTGAACGACTGCTTCTTGCCCGGCAGCAGCGCGATGATCTTCGGGCTGACGTCGACCTTGAAGCCGGCCGGCGCCTGCACCGTCGGGAAGTAGAGCGCCGGCAGCTTGCTGACGTTGGTGACCGTACGGGTCAGCGTCTGCTTGCCGGCCAGGTCACCGACCGCCAGCGCGGGGCTGTTGAAGTCGCTCGGGTCGACGGTACCCACGACGTCGCAGACGTCGGTGCCGCCGGAGGTCAGGTGGACGCCGATGCCGCACGAGTACTGCAGCCACTCGGTCGGGCCGGAGTCGTACACCAGGCCGGGGTCGAACGCCTCGACCGGGTCGACCTGGCCGGCCCCCATCTCCAGCGGGGTGGCGACCTCGCCGTCGGCCTCGTCGCGGATCAGCTGGCCCTCGTTGTCGTGGATCGACGCGGTCGTCATGATGGCCGACTTGACCGCCATCGGCGACCACTTCGGGTGCTTGGCGCGGATCAGCGCGGCGATGCCGGCGATGTGCGGGCTCGCCATCGAGGTGCCGCTGCTGGTGTCCCACAGGTTGCCGTTGTGGCTGTCGGGCCCGGTGGCCGCGACCACGTCCACACCCGGCGCCATGATGTCCGGCTTGAGCAGGTCACCGCCGCTGGAGGCGCCGGGACCGCGGCTGGAGAACGTCGCCACGAGCGGCGCGCGGACCCTCGCGTTGCTGGGGGGCGAGATGGTCGCGGTCGCCGTGCCCGGGTTGGCCGCGATGTACGACTTGATCGCCGCACCGGCCTCCTCGCCCACGTGGATCGACGGCACCGAGTGGTAGTCGGCGTTGAGCGAGTTGGGCGTCGGGTTGTACTGCACCATGCCGATGCCGCCGGCGTTCTTCACCGCGAGGCTCTTGTCGACGCGGTTGTTGCCGCCACGCGCGCAGAGCACGATCTTGCCGCTGACCTTGGCCGGGTCCAGCTGCGGCGGGTCGCTCCAGCACTGGGCCGTGGACGTCGGGTCGCTGCCGGGCAGGCCGCTGCCGGCCGCGTCCACGATCGTCCCGCTGACGCCGTCCGGGCCGGTGCCGACACCGTCGTACACCTGGCCGTTGCCGAGCGTCACCGTCTTGGCGGCCGACCGGTCGTGGGTGCCGGCGGCGGTGCCGGTCGTCCACGGCATGCCGTTGTCGGCAGTGGACGCGTCGGGGCCGCTGTTGCCGGTCGAGGTGGCGACGAAGACGCCGGCGGTGGCCGCGTTGAGGAACGCCAGCTCGACGGCGCCGAAGCTGTCGTCGTCGTCGCCGATCGAGTAGTTGATCACGTCCACGCCGTCCTCGACCGCGTCGTCGATGGCCGCCACGATGTCGACGCTGTTGCCGACGCTCTGGGTGCCGGCCGCGTTGGCGTACAGCACCTTGTAGATGGCGAGCCGCGCGGCGGGTGCCATGCCGGAGAGCGTGCCGACGACGGCGCCGTTGATCGTGGCGGTCACGCCGTGGTTGCCGGCCGCCGTGCTGGCGGTGTGCGACCCGTGGCCGTAGTAGTCGCGCGGCGAGTCGAACTCGCCCGGGTTCGCGTGGGAGATGTCGTTCGAGGCGTACCAGCGGGCCCCGATCACCTTGTTGTTGCAGGTCACCGGCGCTTCGACACCGGCGACGCAGGTGCCGCGCCACTTGGCGTCGATGGTCTTCTGGTCGCGGCGCGGCGTCGGCAGCGGGCCGAAGCTCGGGTTCTCCGGCCAGAAGCCGGAGTCGAGCACGCCGATGATGATGCCCTCGCCGGCCCGCTTCGGGTCGCCGAACTGCTTGCGCCACGCGCCGCCGCGGCCATCGAGTCCGAGGAACTCCGGCGTCGTGAACGTCTCCGCGTGGACCAGCTCGTTCTTCCAGACGTTGGCGACGCCCGGCGTCCGCTTGAGCCGCTCCGCCTCGGCGGCGGTCAGCTCGGCCGAGAACCCGGCGAACACGAGCGTGTAGTCGTAGGTGACCTTCGACGCGCTGACCCCCGCCTTCGCCAGCACGCTCGCGCGGTTGCGGTCCAGGTAGCGCTGGTAGTCGCGGACGTTCTTCGCGCCGGCGTCCAGCTTGGCACCGTCCTTCGCCCTGGTCGGCGCGAGCCCCGCGACCCCGCCGTTGTAGGTGGCCGCCGGCGCGTCGACGGTCTGGACGATGTAGGTCTGCGTGGGGGCACCCGCCCCCGCGGCCGGCGCCGACCCCGGCCCTGGCGGCGCGGCATGCGCGGCCGCACTGGTCATGGTGAAGGCGGACAGGGTGGCCGCGGCAAGCAGCGCAGCCGCGGACCGCCGCCGCCCAGCAGGAGGGATGCCCAACATGGACGGCAGACTATGGTCCACATAGACGGCGGAAGAACCCTCGAAGCTCCCGACAAGGGTCAGGTAAAGGGTCGATTCGAGGGTCACCCCACGAGCCGGCCACCCCTGACCGGCACGAGCATAACGGGCGAACCGGTCTGGCGGTGAGCGCTAGAACGGCAGCGGGTGGGTGTGGACGATGTCGAGGCGGGAGACCGCGCGGGTGAGGGCGACGTAGAGCAGGTTGCGGCCGCGCGGCCCGGCGGCGATCTCGGCCGGCTCGACCAGCACCACGTGGTCGAACTCCAGGCCCTGCGCCAGGCTGGCCGGGACCACGCTGACCCGGTCGCCGGACAGGCCGGCCAGCGACAGCGCCGTCTCGTCGGCGGCGATCACACCGACCGAGCCCGCCAGCGCCAGCGCCTCCCGTACCGCCGCGGCGGGGTCGCCGCCGGGCAGGTGGCGGACCGTGCCGTCACGGCGGACCGAGCGCGCCGGCGGGACCGCGACGCCGAGTGAGGGCAGCAGCCGGTTGGCGACCTCGATCACCGCCGCCGGCACCCGGAAGCCGGCGGTCAGCGGCACGACCCGGGCCGCGGGCTTGCCGAGGTGGGCGAGCTGGGTGGCCCAGTCCCGGGCGGCCCACGGCGTCGTGCCCTGCGCGAGGTCGCCGAGCACCGTCAGCGACGCGTGGACGCTGCGCCGGGCCAGGACCCGGCACTGCATCGGCGACAGGTCCTGCGCCTCGTCGACCACGATGTGCCCGAAGCCCTCCGGATGCGCCATCAACCCGGCGGCCTCGTCGAGCAGCACCGCGTCGGCGGCCGTCCACCGGGCCGAGCGTGGTCGCACCGGGCGGCGCCAGCGGATCGCCGCCTGCTCCTCGGCGGTCAGGACGCCGTCGGCCGCCGCGGACGGGTCGCTCAGCACCTCGGCGACCAGCTCCGCCGGGCGTACCGCCGGCCAGACCGCCGCCAGGAACGCCTTCACCGACGGTGACCGCCCCATCCGCTGAGCCCACACCGCACCGGGTGTCTCGCCCCGCCGCTCCGCCTGCCGGGTGAGCAGGTCGACCACCCGCGCTCGCAGCCGCTCCCGGCCCACACCGTAGAGCGACCCGTCGGCCCGCACCTCCGCCACCAACCGGGCCAGCGCGTCCTCGGAGACCCGCCACCGCATGGAACCGTCCGGGACCACGAGCGGCCCGCCCGGCGTCCCGATCCGGCGCCGGAGGGCACGGGCCAGCACCGTCGCCATGCGCGCGTCGTGCTTCACCGCCGCCGCGTCCGGGGTGTCCACAGCGGACACCGGCGTGCCGAGCAGGTCGTCCACCGTCGTCTGCCGGACGTCGACCTCGCCGAGCGCGGGCAGCACCGCGGCGATGTAGCGCAGGAACGCCGGATTCGGCCCGACCACCAGCACGCCGCCGCGGCGGAGCCGCTGCCGGTGGGTGTAGAGCAGGTACGCCGCGCGGTGCAGTCCCACCGCCGTCTTGCCCGTGCCCGGGGCACCCTGCACGCAGACCGACTCCTCGATGTCGGCGCGGACGAGCTCGTCCTGGTCGGGCTGGATGGTGGCGACGATGTCGCGCATGGGGCCGACGCGGGGACGCTCGATCTCCTCGATCACCAGCCGGCTCGGCGCGCCGGGTCCGGCGGCGGCGAGCGGCTCGTCCTCGTACCCGGTCAGCTCGCCGGCCGGCGACCAGCCGTAGCGCCGCCGCGCCAGCACACCCTGCGGGTCGCGGTGGCTGGCGCGGTAGAACGCCCGGGACACCGGTGCACGCCAGTCGACCACCATCGGGTCGCCTCCGCCCGGGTCGGGGACGTGCCGGCGGCCGATGTAGTACCGCTGCCCGCCGTGCTCCCCCGCCTCGGGGCCGGTCCCGAACTGGAGCCGGCCGAAGTAGAGCGGCCCGTCCGGCTCCTCGGTCAGCTCCTTGACGTGGCTCTTGAGCATCCGCCCGAGCGTCTCGGCGGTGTAGCGGTCACCCGCGACGGCCTCGCCGGTGGCCACCCGGTGCCGGGCGGTGTCCAGCATCCGCGCGAACGCGGCCCGCGACGCCGCGAGACGCGCGTGCTCGGCGGCGAGCTCGGTCATCGTTCCTCCCACGTGCTTAACTGAGTTAAGAATATTACCGAGTTAAGCACGATGGTACGATGATCGGCGTGACCTCGGGCCTCCGCGAGCGCAAGCGGCGACGTACCCACGACGCGATCTCCGCGGCGGCGATCACGCTGTTCCTGGAGCGGGGCTACGACGGGGTGTCGGTCGCCGACGTGGCGGCCGCGGCCGAGGTGTCCAAGCCCACGCTGTTCAAGTACTTCGCGACGAAGGAGGACCTGGTCCTGCACCGGATCGCCGACCACATCGGCGAGAGTGCCCGCGTGGTCCGCGCGCGACCGGCCGGATCCGACCCGATCGCGGCACTCCGCGCGCACTTCCAGGACGGGCTGGCCCGCCGCGACCCGGTCACCGGGCTCAACGACGTGCCGGAGGTGCTGGCCTACCACCGCCTGGTGTTCGAAACCCCCGCCCTGGCGGCACGGGTCGCGAGCCACGCGGCCACCGAGGAGGCCCTGCTGGCCGAGGCGCTCGGCGACGGCCTGGTGGCCCGGCTCCTGGCCGGGCAGGTGGTGGCGGTCCAGCGGATTCTGGCCCGCGACAACTGGCACCGGCTGCGCTCGGGCACCTCGGCGGACGCCCGCTACCCCGACGCCGTCCGGGACGCCGACCTCGGCTTCGACCAATTGGCCGCGGCCACGAATTCCGCTCCGCATTTTTCCGCCACACCCGTCGACCGGGGTTGAGCGGGTCGGTTCGTCGCGCGCGCATTTGTGAACGACCGACCCGCGACGAATTCATGATCAATAGAACCGTCGCCGGGGCCCGGCGGAGGTGCCACCATCGGCACGCCGTCGAACATGCCAATGGAGGCCGCGGTGACGATATCCGAGAATCGTTCGAAAAACGCCGAAGAACAGCGCGCCGACCGGAGAGCGGCGCTGGCCGTGGGACTGACCGTGGTCGTGCTCTGCACCATGGCCGGCTTTTCCCTGATCGCCCTCAGGTGGGGTGAGTCCGCGGCCGCGGTGGCCGGGCTGGCGGCCACTCTGGGCACCACCGCGAGCATGGTGGTGACCCGGGTCCTGCACGACAGAAAGCCAGCTCAGCGAGGGCAGCGGGGGTCTTCCGCTGCAACGGAAGACCCCCAACCCCGGGACCGGTGAACTCCTCTGGAGAAAGGCGGACCGGGGAGCCTTCGTGACCGCGACGTCACCGAACGCACGCGACGTTACCGCACGGTGGCGCGGCGCCGATAGCGTCCGGCAAAATCCCGCACCCGTGCTCAAGATTGCCGAAATCGTTGCTTTTCCGGGCTGGCGGGTGAGCGCGAAACGGTGCGAGCATTCTGGCGGGTCGACGGCCAGCGCGCTGCTTGGCTGCAACCGATCAGCCGCGCATTACGGCCGCCGACACGGCCCGTTGACCGGTGAACTCGGACGGTGACGCCCTGTCGGTCCCGGATGGGGCGTCACCACTCCAAGAAAGGCTCCCATCCGCCATGCCCGAAAACGATGGGCAGAAAAGACGCGGCCGCCGCCAGCACGACATCATCGGGTACGGGCCGGCGCAGACGTTGGCCAGGAGCTGCGCGCCGAGCGGGACCGCGTCGGCCGCCCGACCCACGAGGAGATCGCGAAGCGCGGCCACATCTGCACGACGTCCGTCTCCGACGTGCTCGCCGGCAAGAAGCTGCCGAGCCTCGACATGCTCAAGGGCGTGCTGACCGGCATCGGCATCGCCGACGCGGACAGCCGGTCCCGGTGGGAGGAGAAGCTGGCCGACGCCGAGGCGCACGCGGCGACGTTCCGGTCCGTGCTCGACGGAGCGCGAACGGTCGACGATCTCATCGCGGCGCTGTGCAAGCTGGTCGACGGCCAGGATCTCACCACCGAGCAGCTGTGTGACCGGATCGCCGAGACGGTCGACCGGTACGGCGACGGCAACGCGCTCGCCGTCCGCCGGCTCCCGGCAAGGGGGCCGGGCGGCGACCAGGTCGCGGCGATTCTCGGCGGGACGGCGCCGCCCGACGCCGCCGCGCTGAGGTGGATCCTGTTCGCGGCGGGGGGCGCACCGGACGACCTGGATCACTGGACGACCCGCCTGGTCACGATCCGCGCGGAGGAACGGGCCCGCGCGGTGGCCGCCGCGTCGGTCGGGACCGAGGGCGACACGGAGCCCGAGCACGCCGACGCCACCGCGGCCGGCGAGCCGGAACCGTCCGGCGGCCCCGGGGTCACGCCACCGGAGCCGCCGCGGCCGACGGGCACCGAACCACCCCAGACCGTCCACCCGCGGTGGCTGCCCGCCGCCATCGCGGTCGTCATCGTCGGCGCGCTGGTCGCGGCGGGCCTGCACCTCGCCGACGGCGACGACCGTGCGGCCGGCGGCGGCGGGGCGACCGCGACGCCCGCCGCCGTCAACCCGTCCGCGCCGACGGCGCAGGGCGTGCTCGCCGATCTGGCCCGACGGATCTGCGCGCGGCCGGACGTCCCGCCGGCGGAGCCGTACATCTACGTCCGCCGCGTCATGGTGTCGACGGAGACGACGGGAGCCGGCAGTGGGGTGACCCGCGTCGACGAGCGGCTCTGGTGGCGGCCCGATGATCGTTCCGGGGTCCGGAGGACGACCGGCGACTCCACGAACGGCACCGAGCGGTTCGGGCCCGGCATGTTCCGCGAGCCGTTCGAGGGCGAACCCTCGACGGACCCCGACGTCCTCTTCGAGCAGATGACCGCCGACCACCCGGCCCGCGTCGGCCCCGCCCGGGCCGTCCGCGGCGCCGGCCAGCTGAACGACCACTGGGTGCTCGCCGGTGCGCGGCTCTGTGCCCAACTCGGCGCGCTTGCCAGCGCTCCGGGGCTCGTCGACCGCGGCCAGGCGGTCGACCTCCAGGGGCGTCCGGGCATCGCGGTCAGCGCCGACGACGCGTTCGGCACCACCCGGGAGACGCTGATCGTGGACCCCGAGACCGGGCAGGTGCTGGGCCACGAGACCGCGGACATCAGC
>Ga0164243_10004881_pt1 | contig 20740 bp, 20 predicted proteins | sample OricompcompostOP_FD_108781 | JGI IMG/M metagenome (GOLD analysis project Ga0164243, IMG submission 108781) | Organic Plus compost microbial communities from Emeryville, California, USA - Original compost - Organic plus compost (OP) | ecosystem: Engineered > Solid waste > Mixed feedstock >...
GTCATGGATTTTGCCCGTCAGCATCAGCATCCGCTGCAATGCGTGATGGAGAAGAAATGAGGTTTTGAATGCCGGCTTTCTCGCAAGGCCTGGAACGCGCGCTGCACCAAGCGCTGACCTACGCCAATGAACGCCATCACGAATATGCGACGCTGGAGCATCTGCTCCTCGCTCTGATCGACGATAACGATGCGGCTGCGGTGATGCGGGCGTGCAACGTCGACCTCGACGAGCTCCGCCGCACGGTTCTCGACTATATCGATACTGAACTGGACAATCTCGTCACCGGATATGACGAGGATTCCAAGCCTACTGCTGGGTTCCAGCGGGTGATCCAGCGCGCCGTGATTCACGTGCAGTCGTCTGGCCGCGAGGAGGTTTCCGGCGCTAACGTGCTCGTGGCTATCTTCGCCGAGCGCGAAAGCCATGCCGCCTATTTCCTCCAGGAACAGCAGATGACCCGCTATGATGCGGTCAACTACATCAGCCATGGTATCGCCAAGCGTCCTGGTGCCGGCGAAGCGCGCACGCCGCGCGGCGCCGACGAGGATCAGGCAAGCTCCACGGGGGCTGAGACGGAAGAAGGTGCCAAGAAGAAGCAGCAGCAGGACGCTTTGTCGGCCTACTGCGTGAACCTGAACGCAAAGGCGAGGGCTGGGCGTATTGACCCGCTTATCGGTCGCGAGGCGGAGATCAACCGCACCATCCAGGTGCTTTGCCGCCGTTCCAAGAATAACCCGCTTTACGTGGGCGATCCGGGCGTCGGCAAGACGGCCATCGCGGAGGGTCTCGCAAAGCGCATCGTTGAAGGCGACGTGCCGGACGTGTTGGCTGACGCCACCATCTTCGCGCTCGACATGGGCACGCTGCTCGCCGGTACGCGCTATCGCGGTGATTTCGAAGAGCGGCTGAAGCAGGTCGTCAAGGAACTCGAGGATTTTCCGGGCGCCATCCTCTTCATCGACGAGATCCACACGGTGATCGGTGCCGGCGCCACCTCCGGCGGCGCGATGGATGCTTCGAACCTGTTGAAGCCCGCGCTCTCTTCGGGTGCGATCCGCTGCATCGGCTCGACCACCTACAAGGAGTTCCGTCAATTCTTCGAAAAGGACCGGGCCTTGGTGCGCCGCTTCCAGAAGATCGACGTCAACGAGCCTTCGGTGAGCGATGCCATCGAGATCATGAAGGGCCTCAAGCCCTATTTCGAGGACTTCCACCGGGTCAAGTACACCAATGAGGCCGTAAAGGCCGCGGTGGAGCTTTCGGCGCGTTACATCAATGACCGAAAGCTGCCGGACAAGGCGATAGACGTGATCGACGAGACCGGCGCCTCGCAGAAGCTCCTGCCGGAGAACAAGCGGCGCAAGACCATCACCGTCAAGGAAATCGAGACGACCATCGCCACGATGGCGCGCATCCCGCCGAAGACCGTGTCGGCCGACGACGAGAAGGTTCTCGCCGGGCTGGAGGCGGAGCTGAAGCGCGTGGTCTATGGCCAGGACAAGGCCATCGAGGCACTCGCTTCCTCGATCAAGCTGGCGCGCGCCGGCCTGCGTGAGCCGGAAAAGCCGATAGGTTCCTATCTCTTCTCCGGCCCCACGGGCGTCGGCAAGACGGAAGTGGCCAAGCAGCTTGCAGCCTCGCTGGGCGTGGAACTTCTGCGCTTCGACATGTCGGAGTACATGGAACGCCACACGGTATCGCGGCTGATCGGCGCGCCTCCCGGTTACGTCGGTTTCGACCAGGGCGGTCTGTTGACCGACGGGGTGGACCAGCATCCGCATTGCGTGCTGCTTCTTGATGAGATCGAGAAGGCGCATCCGGACCTGTTCAACATCCTGTTGCAGGTGATGGACCATGGCAGGCTGACGGATCACAACGGCAAGCGCATCGACTTCCGCAACGTGATCCTGATCATGACGACCAATGCCGGCGCGGCAGAACTGGCAAAGCCGGCGATCGGCTTCGGCTCCTCCAAGCGCGACAGCGACGACATGGAAGCGATCAACCGGCTGTTCTCGCCCGAATTCCGCAACCGCCTCGATGCCATCATTCCGTTCGGTTCGTTGCCGATGCCGGTCGTGCATCAAGTGGTGCAGAAATTCGTCATGCAGCTCGAAGCGCAGCTTGCCGAGCGCCGGGTGACTTTCGACCTGTCGGAGGAGGCTATCGCCTGGCTTGCCGACAAGGGCTATGACGAGCGTATGGGCGCCCGGCCGCTCGGCCGCGTCATCCAGGAGCACATCAAGAAGCCGCTGGCGGAAGAGGTGCTGTTCGGCAAGTTGAAGCGTGGCGGAACCGTGAAGGTCACCGTCGAGACGAAGGAAGACGGTCAGACCGGCCTGAAGCTCGAGACGATCCCGGATGATGCTCCGGTAAGGCCGAAACGCGAGGCGCCGCCTGTGCGCAAGACCGCGAAACGCGCTGCGCCCAAGAAGGCAAAGCCGAAAGCGGTAAAGCGGCCGCCGGCAATCCAGGAGACGCCGAAACGCAGCCTCGTCCCGCAATTGCCGCGGAAGAGCTGATCCGACAGGTTCCAAAAAGAGATGAAGGCGCGGGTCTCAACACCCGCGCCCTTTTCTTTTCAGAGGCCTTGGCGCAAATCCAAGCCCCTCCCTGTGCCAAGCCGCTTGTTCCGCCCTGTCGCATGATACGCCGACCTGTGCTATGCGGCCCTGCCTATGAATGACCCTGAAGCCACTGCATCCGTCGGTAGCGAGAGGCGCGCCTGGTTTCTGCGCGGTGTTCGTAGCGCGATCTCCGTTCCGGGTTTCATTCTTGCCAGTGCGTTCGTGGGCTTTGCGGGGCTTGCCCGAGACGCTGGATTGACACTGACGCAGACCGTTTTCATGACGGGAATTGTTTGGGCGTTGCCGGCCAAGGTGGTTCTCGTGGGTGCAATCCTTGCTGGAAGCAGCCTGCCGGCCGCCATGTTTGCAGTCACCCTGTCGTCGGTGCGGCTCGGGCCCATGGTGGTGGCACTCGTGCCCGAAATGCGCGAGCCGAAGACCCGAAGTTGGGTGCTCTATGCACTTTCGCACTTCGTTGCCGTCACGTCCTGGGTGCTTGCGATGGAGCGGTTCCGGTACGTGCCGAGGTCGATGCGGACCACTTATTATGCAGGCCTCGGATCGATGCTTGTGCTTGCCAACATGGCGGTGGTCGGTGTCGTGTTCCTGATAGCGGGCCGGCTTCCGCCGGCCGTCTCGGCGGCATTGTTCTTTCTGACGCCGCTTTATTTTGTGACCTCACTTTGGGGATCCGCCCGGGAGCGGGCAGGGCAGTTGGCAATGATCCTCGGACTTGCGCTCGGGCCGGTGTTCCATGTGGCGATGCCGGGATTTGATCTACTCGCCTCCGGCCTCGTCGCAGGCTTCGGAGCTTTCGCCATCCATCTCCTGATCAAGCGGAGACGGGCGGTTTGACCTTCGATGCAATCGAAACCTGGTGGTGGCCCTATTTATTCATCCTGATTGCGGGCTGGCTCGCCACCGACTTCTGGCGCTTCCTGGGAGTCTATCTGGGCGGCAGGATGGCTCACGATTCCGAACTGCTCGTCCTCGTCCGGTGCATCGCCACCGGACTGGTTGCCGCCGTCATCGCCAATCTGATTGTCTTTCCCGCCGGCGTGCTCGCCTCAGTGCCTTTGGCCCTACGGATAGGAGCGGCAGGGGTGGGTTTCTTTGCCTTTCTCGCCTCGGGGAAAAAAGTTGTGGCCGGCATCGCTGCCGGTGAAGCGGTTCTCTTCGGAAGCCTGTTTTGGCTCGACGTGTTGTGATATCGACATCGCCTCAACCGAGCGAGGAGGGGCAATCTCTGCAGGAAGACGACAGTTCCATTTCTTCATCTGCCCGACAAGGGAGAGCGACACGTGCTCGTGCCGGAAAACTCGTGCTGCGGCCTGCCAGGGATGACGCTATGGATTTTCTTCCCAAGGGAAATTCGCCCCACGCCATCTGTTTTCCCGCGACCCTGATCAGTGCCTTTTTGAGGCCCTCCTTGTCTGTATTGAGAAATTAGCTGACAGCCGGCCGGAGAGTGAGTTTGTTTCAAAGCAGCCAATATGACGGACAGGAATCGGTGCGAGCTCTTAAAGAGCTTTTTGCCTATTTGGTCATCCTGGTCTTTATTTCCGCAGTCTGGTTCGAATCGGATGCATATAGATATGCCGCGTTAGGTCTTCTTCCGGTCACGGCCTACTATTTTTATTATGACCTCCTCTCGAAGGACAAAGTCCTCATCGGCTATGCAGGGTTCCTCTGCCTCGGGTGGGCTTTTTACGTCGCCATCCGATTTGCCTACAGTTTGATTTTCCACATCAGATACGGTATCGGCTCATCCGAGGGCATCTATCTTTTCCCGCTCTTTTATCCGATTTCCGGTTATGCGCTGTTCATGTTCGTCCCGCGTCCCATAATCGTTGTCTGCACTTTCGTCCTGACCAGCTTTTTGATGACGCTGTTATCGTTCGATCTTTCAGCGATCATCGAAGCGCACCGAGCCGATGTGGTTCTCCAGGACAATCCCATTCACGCTGCGGTCGCACAGGGCATGATCGTGCTTTGCATGCTGCCTTTCACGAGTTACCTCCTGCGCAATGAAGAGATGCGCCGCGACCTCCGAGACGGCTTGATCGTCATTTCGATTGCCACCCTGCTGATCGGCCTTGCCAACATCTACGCCTTGCAATCAAAAGGAGTCTGGCTGGCCTTGGCGATCGCGCTCCCCGTCGAGTTGGTTTTGATCGCGACCTTGCGCGGTACACGACGGCTCATTCTGATCTCCGGCTTCTTCTTTGTCTTGGCCGTTGTCGGTGTCATGGTGGCATGGGACGGGATTCTCGCTGTAGCCGGGCACACTATGGAGGCGGCAGAAAAGCTGCTGTCCGACATGTTCGCGGGCGCGAACCTGCTGCAAAGCATGGATCATGCCATTCACGACGAAACCATACCTCGCAGTTTTCGCGAGCGCCTGATGCTTTGGGCAAGTGCGCTCCTGATCTGGATGAAGGAGCCGGTTTTCGGGCATGGGGTGGCGTGGATGCACGAATGGCGGACGCGAGCCTATCCGTCCGCCGACTATAACCTGCTTCACAATGGCTATCTCGAGATCGCGATCCGCTACGGCATCGCCGGCCTTGTCTTCTATGCTGTGCTTTTCTCCTGGGTCATCAGGCAGGTTTGGCGGGCAAGGCGCGAGGACGTGATAGACCCCGCGGCTTTCCACGCCTACATCTCCGTATTCTTGTTCTTCTGCATAACGATCTTCAGCAACTCGAACATCCGACTCGCCATTGGGGAATCATATGTATGGTTCGCCGCTGCGTTCGGCTTCTATTGCTATTACCAGAGGCAGAAGCGAGGGCTCGTCAAAGTGACGACCTGGATGTAGCGAAGCGGCCGGCCAAGGTTAACCGATGGCGTAAGCGGCCCTTCGCAGGTAGTCCTGGCCGCGAAAGAGCGCCGTAGGGATACGCATATAGAAAGGGAACTTCGTCTTGCGGTATCCAGCCGGCGAGATCGTAGAGCTAGATTTGGCGGGCCGCAGGAGTGGCTCTTTGGTCGTCATCACCGGAACACCGTGTGCCCATCCGCGTTCGAGGGCTATGTCATAGGGCAAGAAGATCGGAAGCAGGGCCTCCCGAAGTCTTCGCGCCGCCGGACCTGAAACCAGGTATCCCATAGCGGAGCCGAGCGGGCCGTGGATGCAGCGTCCGACGAGGTCGCCGGCGTCCGACCTCTCCTTCGTAACGAAACCCCTGGTCCGATGGTTGTAGAGCTTCACGATGCCGGGGGCGGAAGCAAGCCGTGTGAGTGCCTCAAGGCGTGGAACGAAATCCGGGAGAAAGTCGGCATCGTCCTCGAGAACGACAGCGTAAGGCCAGCCCTCGCTCACCACCCGATCAAGAGCATGGATATGGCTCATATAGCAGCCATACTCGCTGCCCATTGGCGTGCGGCCGTGCCACAGCTTAAATCTCCCGGCATGCAACCCGTTCCGTCCTGAAGGCTCGATCGCGTTTCCATCGACGGCCGGAATGCGCTTCGGCGAAATATCGAGCGCGGCAGCGCGGGCAACCAGCCCCTCCCACCGTTCTTTCGAACGATCGAGATTGATGACCAGAACCGGGATTTCCACGATCAGCGGTCCGTTTTATCGGCTTCCAAAGCTTCGCGAATCTTGCGTGCGTTTTCGGCCAGAACTTCGGGCTTCTCCATGGGCCCTCCTTCGGGGCCGAGACTCCTGCCTTCATATCGGGGGATGACGTGAACGTGCAGGTGAAACACGGTTTGACCCGAGGCGGCTTCATTGAACTGCGCGATCATCACGCCGTCAGCCTGAAGGGCAGTCATGACAGCTCGGGAGAGCTTTTGCGCGATGTGCATCAGCGGCGCGAGCACTGCGGGGTCTGCATCGAGGATATTGCGGAAGGGGCGCTTGGGTATGACGAGGCAGTGTCCGGGGCTGCGCGGCATGATGTCGAGGAAGGCGAATGTCTCGGCATCCTCGTGGACCTTATGCGCCGGCAGCTCACCGCGCAGGATCTTCGCGAAGGGATTGTTTTCGTCATAAGCGGTCATGGCATGTGGCTCCCGTGCGTGCCAGGTGATGGCGGATGTTTGGGAGGTGCTTGCGCCGGGGTCAAGCCCGAGCTTGCGCATGCTATGCTTTTCTGTAAGGCGAATGTTCGGCCAAGAACTCGCCGATTGCTTCCACCTCGCTGCGCTCTCGGGCGAGATAGTCTGCCACGGCGCGCCGCAGACCGGGATGCCGGACGTAGTGTGCGGAGCGGGTGGTCACGGGCAAATAGCCGCGCGCCAGCTTATGTTCCCCCTGCGCACCCGCTTCGACGCGCTTCAAGCCGTTGGCAATGGCGAATTCGATTGCCTGATGGTAGCACACCTCGAAATGCAGAAAGGGATGATGCTCGACGGTACCCCAGTTGCGGCCGTAAAGCGCGTCTCCCCCGATGAAGTTGATGGCACCGGCGATATAGCGGCCTCCACGCCGCGCCATGACGAGAAGGATGTCGTCGGCCATCCGCTCGCCGATGAGCGAGAAGAAGCGGCGGTTGAGATAGGGACGGCCCCACTTGCGGCTGCCTGTATCCATATAGAAGGCAAAGAAATCGTCCCATGCGGCTTCTGTCAGGTCGCGTCCCGTCAGCCAATCGATCTCGATGCCGGCTTCCACCGCCGCGCGTCGCTCCTTCTTCAATGCCTTGCGCTTGCGGGACGCGAGGGTCCCGAGGAAGTCTTCGTAGGAGCCATAGCCCTCGTTGAAGAAATGGAACTGCTGGTCGGTGCGGACGAGGAAGCCTGAATCGTTAAGGACGTCGATCTCGGCTTCCGTCGCGAACGTGACGTGCACCGAAGAGACGCCTAGCCTGTCGGTGAGTGTTTTGAGCCCTTCGGCCAGTGCGTGGCGCACCGCGCCGCTGTCGGCATCACGGCTGGCTAGAAGGCGCGGTCCCGTCACCGGTGTGAAGGGGACGGAAACCTGAAGCTTCGGATAGTAGCGGCCGCCGGCGCGCTCGAGGGCGTCCGCCCAACCATGGTCGAATACATATTCCCCTTGGCTGTGGGATTTGAGGTAACAGGGAACCGCTCCCAGAAGCTTCCCATCCGCGCTTTCGAGCCTCAGGTGCTGGCCAAGCCAGCCGGTATGCCGCGTCGCGCATCCGCTTTCTTCAAGCGCGCTCAGAAAATCGTACGAGATAAATGGGTTGTAGGCCGCGTCACCTCGCGAGGTGCCGGCCAGCTTTTCCCACTCATTTCTCGTGAAGGCATCAAGGCTTGTTGCAACGGTCAGGCTCGCCGCCGCATCCCCGCCATCCCTGTCATATCGTGTCGCCATCGGGTCGGAAGATAGGTCGTGCGCTAAGCACTTCTCAAGGAGCAAAGCCTTCGAAAGTGATTTGGTCCGCATAGCGGTAGGATTTCTCGGCATCCGCCTGATTGCGGACGGTCCAGGTGATAACCGGCATGGATAGCCGCTCCCTCACAAACGAAACGAATGCATTGGGGAGATGAGTCACGGAATAGGAAACGAAGGAAATCCGGTGGCCGAGCATGGAGAAATGCGCCTCGAGTTCGCTGCCGGTTTGGCCCTCTGCCGTTAGGCCGATGGGGAAATCGCGGGCCTTCTGACCGAGTTCCCGGAGGATCCAGTGGTCAAATGACATCAGCGCTACTTGGCCGCGATAGCCCCGCAAGCATTCGAGGACGCCATCGACGAGGCCCGCATCGTGGCCGGGAATTCCTTTAAGCTCGATGACGATCGGGACCGCCCCGTCCACGGCTGATAGCGTCTCGGCGAGCGTTGGAACGCGCTCTTGTGTGCCGCCGACAGACAATACCGTGAGCTCGCCTGCCGTTCGCTGCCAGACCTTGCCATCCTGCCCGGTGAGCCGCCGCAGTTCATCATCGTGAAAGACGACAGGCGTCCCGTCGGCTGTGATATGTACGTCACATTCGATGGAGTAGCCGCGCTCAACCGCGACCCGGAAAGCCGCCAGTGTATTTTCCCACCGCTCCTTGTTCATGTCGTGAAAGCCGCGATGAGCGATGGGGTTGGCCGTGATCCAGGAAACATCCGCCATGACTTCGAACCTTAGGCAACTTCGAGGACGGCTTCGATCTCGACCGGCGCGTTCATCGGCAGACTGGCGGTGCCAACAGCGGAGCGCGTATGATAGCCCCTTTCGCCGAGCGCTGCTGCGAGGAAATCCGACGCCCCATTGGCGACCAGATGATGCTCGGTGAAATCCGGCGTGGAGGCGACGAAGACGGTGATCTTCACGATTCGCTTGACGCGCTCGAGGCTGCCCAGTGCGGCGCGGGCTTGGGCAAGCACGTTGACTGCACACCATTTTGCGGCGAGCTTGCCTGCTTCCGTGCCAAGCTCGCGGCCAAGCAGCCCCATTGCCATCAGCTTGCCGTCCTTCATCGGTAGCTGGCCGGAGGTGAAGAGCAGATTGCTCACCTGCAGCACCGGCACATAATTGGCGACCGGCTTCGAAGGGGTCGGAAGCTCGACTCCCAATTCAAGAAGTCTTTTGTCGATCGCATCGCTCATTTTGTTTTCCTCGCTTTGGGGCTCTTGCAAGATTGCCTATCTTTCGTCACGACAGAAGACCACCGTGTCTGACAAGCGCGCTATTATAAAACCGTTCGATGACGGAGAATTCAAATGCGCCTTTCGCGCTCCGCCTTTCTCATTGTTCCACTGCTGTTCAGCATGGGTGTCGCCGGCGCTGCCGAGGGCCGGACGCTCACCCCGCATCGAGCGGTCTACGACCTTGCGCTTCTCGAAGCCAATGACGATTCGGACATCGGCGGACTCACCGGCCGCTGGGTGTTCGAGTTCTCGGGCTCCGCGTGCGAAGGCTACACCCTGAAGTCGCGCATTGTCATGCGTTTTGAAATGCCTGACGGGCCTAACCTCGTGGATCAGCAGGTGACGAGCTTTGAGGATGCGGAAGGCAAGACGCTCCGCTTCGTGACCAAATCCTTTGTCGATGAGGAACTGGAAAACGAGGTGAGGGGGACGGCTCGGCTGAAGGACGGGAGCACGGTGGTCGAATACGAGCAGCCTGAGCGCACGGAGAAGAAATTCGCACCGACATTGTTTCCGACCGCCCAGCTTCGTGAATTGCTCGGCAAGGCCGAGGCGGGAGAACGCTTCTACCAGAGCGCGATTTTTGACGGCACGGAATTCGCGGACAAGGCGGTGCTGGTTTCGGTCGTCGTGGGTGATCCCAAGCCGGTCAGCGACGACGATCCGGAGAAGAAAGTGTTGGGGGACCTTGCGAAGGATGATTTTCGACCGGTCACCGCTGCCTATTTCGACGGCGAGGAGGCCGAGGGAGAAGAGACCAGCGACTACAATGTCAGCTTCAAACTCCACGAAGGCGGAGTGCAGCGCGACATGGTGATCCGCTATGCGGATTATTCCATGACAGCCAAGCTCGTTGACCTTTCCGTTTTCAAACCTGAACCTTGCGAACCGGAAAAAGGTTAGACTCGTATCGTCGGAGACGCGATGCTTGCAACCGCCGAACAGTGCGTTCTGCTCGTCATCGACATGCAGGAGCGGCTGCTGCCCGCCATGTCGGAGCAGGAGCAAAGCCTGAAGAACGCTCTCATCCTCGTCACCGCGGCCCGGGAAATGGGAGTGCCTGTCCTTGCGTCCGAGCAATACTCGAAGGGGCTGGGCCGGACTGTGCCCGAACTTTCCGCCTTGATCGGGCCGGATGACGTTTTCGCCAAAACGGAATTTTCCTGTTCTGAAAACGTTGAGATCCGGAGCCGGATTTCTGCATTGCGCCGCTCGCAAGTCGTCCTTGCCGGGTTCGAATCTCATGTCTGCGTCCTGCAGACGGCCTTTGGACTTTCCGAACTGGGCATGAAGACATTCGTAGCGGCCGACGCGACCGCCTCGCGGCAGACCTCCAGCAAGGAGATCGCCTGCAGCAGGCTGGCGCGCGCCGGGATAGAGATTGTGACGACGGAGATGGTGGTGTTCGAATGGCTGAAGAGTGCCGACGCGCCGGCTTTCAGGACACTTAGCCGCTTGATACGCTGATCCTTGTCATGTTCCTGGCCGGCACTTGAGCATTCGGTGCCAGCTCATGAATAGTGCCGAAGCACCTCCTCCAGCATCGGCTTGATGCGCGAAAGCTCATCACGGTGGGCGCTTGAAAGACGGGCGAGATGCTGCTCGGCTGTCTCTGTCAGGCGAAGGAGCACGCGGCGCTGATCCGAACTGTCCTGGAGACGCTCGACAAGACCGCCCTCAGCCAGGCGGTTTGCGAGTTCGACTGCCGTATTGTGACGAATCTTCAATCGCGCTGCGAGATCCCCGACCGTGACCGGATTGCCACGCCCATAGCCTTTGATGACCAGCAGCGCCTGATGGTGCCGCGGCGTCAGCCCGGCACGTTTCGCCTCATTCTCGCTGAATTCCAGAAACGAGCGGATCAGATAACGAAACTCGGCAAGCGCCGTATAGTCTTCCTGGGTTAAGCGGGATTTTGGCAATCGCCGGCTCCTCTGTGCTCATTGGTCATTCGCGCCGCATCCATAACAGCTAAACGGGCTCTTGCGTTTTTATATCGTAATACGATACATCGTCGCAGACACCACCTCCGCCTCCCTGCTCGATAAATCGAAGGAACCCGCCCATGGCAGTTCGCAGCCGTGATCGTCACCGTCTCGGCGATTTTACCACCAGTCCGAGCGTGCTTGTCATTGCGGCAATCGCGGTCATTGTCGCGACTGCCGGCGTCTTCGCCGGGATCATTCTCCTCGACCTTATCAGGCTGTTCACGAATCTCGCCTATTTCGGCCGGTTTTCGCTGGCCGAACCCGATCTGACCGCCGCAAATCTCGGACTAATCGGTGTTTTCATTCCCGTTGCCGGAGCGCTCCTCGTCGGCCTGATGGCACGGTTCGGGAGCGAAAAGATCCGCGGCCATGGTATTCCGGAGGCCATCGAGGCGATCCTTCTTGGCCGCTCGCGGCTCGAGGCAAAGGTGGCCGTTTTGAAGCCGCTGTCCTCCGCCATTGCCATCGGTACCGGCGGCCCGTTCGGTGCGGAAGGTCCCATCATTATGACGGGAGGCGCCATCGGTTCGCTCATCGCGCAGGCCTTGCCGGTCAGCGACAGCGAGCGCAAGACATTGCTTGTCGCCGGCGCGGCCGCTGGCATGACCACGGTGTTCGGCACGCCGATCGCAGCGATCATGCTCGCCGTCGATCTGCTGTTGTTCGAATGGACGCCGAGGAGCTTCATCCCCGTTGCCGTTGCGGCCATTGTCGCGGAAGTCGAGCGGACGGCGTTGCATATGCCTTCGCCGCTCTTCTCCTTCAATGGTACGATGGACATCACCCTCCTGGGCCTCGTCGGCTGGATCGCGGTCGGCATTGCGGCGGGGCTGCTTTCGAGCGCGCTTACGCAACTTGTCTACGCATGCGAGGACGGTTTTCTCAAGCTGCCGATCCACTGGATGTGGTGGCCGATGATCGGCGGCGTCGTCATCGGACTTGGCGGCCTGATCGAGCCGCGCGCCCTCGGTGTGGGCTATGAGAATATCGCGGGAATGCTGCACGGAGAGATGATCTTGACGGCAGCGATCCTGCTCCTCGTCGTCAAGACGGTAATTTGGGCCGTCGCACTCGGATCGGGAACGTCAGGAGGCGTGCTCGCTCCGCTCCTGATCATCAGCGGCGCGATGGGAGCTGCGCTGTCCGGCCTCCTTCCACTCGCTTCACCAGGTTTCTGGCCGTTGATTGCCATGGCCGCGACCATGGGTGGAACCATGCGAGCGCCCCTGACGGCGACGTTCTTCGCTGTCGAACTGACTGGGAACACGCATGTGCTCGTGCCGCTGATCGCCGCCTGCGCCGCCGCCCATGCGGTCACCGTCCTGCTGATGAAACGTTCCATTCTCACCGAGAAGATCGCCCGTCGTGGTCATCACATCATACGCGAATATCGCATCGACCCGTTCGCGCTGACCCGCGTGGCCGATGTCATGACCCGGAACGTCGAGACTGTGCCTTCATCCATGACGCTGCACGCCGCGGCCCGCTTCCTCACCGCCCCGGAGCGCGCGCATCCGAGCTTTCCGGTCGTAGATGCCGAGGGCAGGGTGCTCGGCATCATCGATCCGCCATCGGTGATCCGCTGGAGAAGATCGGGAAGGCACAGGAACACGCAACTTGCCGATCTCGTGTCCTCTGACAGTCTCCACGTCGCCCATCCCGACGAATATCTGGAGAGCATCGCCGACCGGCTTTCGGAAGCGAATATTGCGCATCTGCCGGTCGTCTCGCGAAGCGACGGCACGCTTGTTGGCTACCTCGGCTGGAAGGACCTCATGCGAGCCAAGACGAGGCTTCGGGAGGAGGAAAGCAACCGCATGGCATTCTTGACGAAGAGGTTACGGCAAGAAGGCTAGGATCGATTGCCCTGATCTGCTGCGGGTCGCGGTGCCCGCGACTGGCCGGACAGCCATGATCGGGCCGCTGGCACATTGCAGCGGCCCCCCCTTTGGCCATCAGCCTTCTTTGTTGTTCGCCGGTGTGGCAGAGAGGTTGGGATCAACTGGCCGGGCAGGCACTTCTTCCATCGCCGCCAGTTGCTCGGCACAAAGGTCATTGGCGGCGCTTACCTGGTTCTTCAGGCCTGAAATCTGCGCCCATCCGCCGTCCTCGATGAAATCGTCCCGCTCCCAGCTGCTCGCTTCCTTCAGATCGGCAAGGAGTTGCGGGGCGTTCGGCGAAGAGATGAAATTTTCGACGCAAAGATTAGCAACCAGCTCTGCACGTGCATCCTCTCTTGCGTCGGTGGCCATTTCCGTCGCCGTCCCACCGGTAACCCAACCTCCCCAAGTAAATCCAATGATCATCGTGGCAGCAACGCAACCGACGCACGACCATAGCCAGAGCGCCTTGGAGGGCCTGAATTCAGCCCAGCGTTCGGAAATATTTGCCATTGTTGCTCCTCCTCTAAATTCACGGAACGTTTCATTGAGCAACAACAGGTTATAGAACGGGGTGGCGTCTGTGAACCCTCAAGACGCAAAAAGCGCTGAAAACCGCCCCCCTGTGGGCCGAGCTGGAGTGTCGGGAAGGGGTATTTCCTCGGTCACGTGGCTGAGAAAGCATGCCTTTTGCCGACGAGTTGACTACCTTTTTGCAAGGGCCGGTGCACCCTGGTTCGCGACGCCGAAGTCATGTTTCATTAACCATAACGGCCTAAGCGTTTGCTACGACTTTTCAATCTGCGAGGTGCGACAATGCCGATTACGCGTAGAGGCCTATTGGTGGGTTTACCTCTGTTTGCGACCGGCTGTGCCTCAACCCAGTACAGGTCGGATTTCGCCCACTACTCCGCCCGGGTGGACGAGGGTTTTCCCGTGGCCGGTATTCCGTTGTCGGAGATCGATCCGGATCTTCGGCGGCGAGAGGTTCCGTTTGATGGGGATTACGAACCGGGGACAATCGTCGTGAACACGCCGGAGCGCCGCCTCTACTACGTTCTTGGTGGTGGCCGTGCGATCCGATACGGGATCGGTGTGGGCCGCGAGGGGCTTGCGCTGCGCGGCAATGCCGTCGTCGGACGCAAGGCCGAGTGGCCGAGTTGGAGGCCGACTGACAATATGATTCGCCGTGATCCTCGAAACGCGCGCTATGCCGGCGGCGTGCCAGGTGGCCCGCACAATCCCCTGGGCGCCCGTGCCTTGTATCTCTACCGCAATGGCCGCGATACGATGTTCCGCATCCACGGTACAAACCAGCCGCGAACGATCGGACACGCGGTTTCAAGCGGATGCATTCGCATGCTCAACCAGGATGTGATTGATCTTTATGAGCGTGCACCTGTCGGTACGCGCGTTGTGGTCATACAAGCCTGATTGCAGCCCCGCTATCCCTCTCGACTGGCCGCTTCATCTTCCTGAAGAGGTTTGCTCGGGTGCTCTGAAACCAGGTACTGGGATTTCACCCATTCAGCAAACCTGCCCTGGCTGATTCCGTTCTCCGCGGAGCAATCGCTCGGTCCGCTTTCCACGAACATCGACGTGCCATCGAAACAGGCTGCAGATTTGTAGTTCGAGACACGCGACCATCCATCCGCCGTTTCGAACACCCGCACGCTTTCCTGAAAGAAGAAGCGGCCGACGATCCCGCAAGCGTCCGACGGGCAGGTATGCCTCTTCAGGTCCTGGATCCCGACCCACATTCGCATGTCCGCACTTGAGGGATGTGCGGAGATGACAAGTGCTCCGAGCCCCACAGTCCAGCACCAAGTCACCAATCGCATTCGCATGTCGGCCTATCCCCAGATCGCAACCCGTCGAAGAAACCATAGAACGCTCCCGGCGACAACAACGCTAGGCACGGCTGTGGAGACAGCAACGTGCGACAGGGTCTGGACGAGGGGAGCGGTCGCAGGACTACCTCTGCGATCGGAACATCCTTTCTTGTTCAGCCGCTTTCAACGAGGAAGGCCTGCTTTTTCAGCTCGCAGGCCAACTGAGCGTGCACGGCTCTGGTTCAAGCGTCGTCCTCGCGTGGATAGTCGCTGCTGAGCGTTAAATCCTTAAGCATCAGATCGACGGTGACAGCGCAAAGCGCTGACATAAGCATGAGCACCGCCTTGCCCGCCCGGCTCATTCGCAGGAGCGGCCGGGCAGGCATGTCGACCACCGCTAGTTTAGCGGTCGATCGCCGTTTTCGTCGCGGATCCGGGTTGGGAGCCCCATTTTGTCGAGGAGGCGCAGGAAAGGCCGCGGGGGCAATTCCTCCACATTGACCATCTTCTTCACGTCCCAGGGTCCCTCCGCGATGAGGATGGCGGCTGCCACAGGCGGCACTCCGGCCGTGTACGAAATGGCTTGGCTGCCCACCTCTTCATAGGCCGCGCGATGATCCGATATGTTGTAGATGAAGACCTCGCGCTCGACGCCGTCCTTCTTGCCCCTCAAGAGGTCGCCGATGCACGTCTTGCCCGTATAATCCGGTGCAAGTGACGAAGGATCGGGCAAAACCGCCTTCACTACTTTGAGCGGCACGACTTCCAATCCCTCGGCTGTCCTGATCGGCTGTTCCGAAAGAAGACCGAGGTTCTTCAGGACCGTGAAGACGGTGATGTAACGTTCGCTGAAGCCCATCCAGAAGCGGATATGGGGAACGTCGAGATTGCGGGAAAGCGAATGGATCTCGTCATGTCCCGTCATATAGGTGGTGCGGCTGCCGACCTCCGGCAGGTCCCAATCCCTGCGGATCTCGAACATCCTGTTGGACGTCCACTGTCGGTTCTGCCATGACCAGACGGTACCGGTGAACTCACGGAAATTGATTTCCGGGTCGAAATTGGTGGCGAAATAGCGGCCGTGGTCCCCGGCATTCACGTCGATGATGTCAAGGGAATCGAGACTGTCGAAATATTCGTCCCGCGCCAGCGCCGCATAGGCGTTGACGACGCCGGGATCGAAGCCCGCGCCGAGGACGGCGGTGATGCCGGCCTTCTCCACTTCGTCGCGCCGCTTCCATTCGTAGTTTCCATACCAGGGCGGCGTTTCGCAGATCTTGAGCGGATCTTCGTGGATCGCGGTGTCGATATAGCTTGCGCCCGTCTCGATGCAGGCCGTCAGGACCGACATGTTGAGGAAGGCCGAGCCTACGTTGATGACGATCGAAGTGTTCGTCCTTCTGATCAGCGCCTTCGTTGCCTCGATATCCAGCGCGTCGAGTTGGTGGACATCGAGGAGGCCAGGCACTTTCATGCTTCTCTTCTCGTGAACTGAAGCACGGACGGCCTCGCACTTGGCCAGTGTACGGGAAGCGATATGGATGTCGCCCAGTATATCATTGTGAGCTGCGCACTTATGCGCCACGACCTGAGCCACGCCTCCGGCGCCGATGATGAGGACGTTCTTCTTCATTTCGTCGGAAAGTCTCCCTTGCTGTTGCTCCTTAGGAAAGGCTTCGCTCGTAATCGGCGAAGGTGAATTCGCGCACGAGCCTGATGCTTCCATCCAGCTCCCGCACGGCGATGGCCGGCATTTGCACGCCGTTGAACCAGTTCTTTTTCACCATCGTGTAGCCGGCCGCGTCCTGAATGGAGATGCGGTCCCCGATTTCGAGAGGTTCGGGGAAGCGGAACTCGCCGAACACATCGCCCGCCAGGCAGGATTTGCCGCAAACCATATAGCTGTATGGACCTTCGTCTGGGGCGATGTGCGCCTGCTCGCGATAGATGAGAAGGTCGAGCATGTGGGCTTCGACCGAGCTGTCCACGATGACGATCTCCTTCTGGTTGGAGAGCTTGTCGAGGACGGTGACTTGGAGCGTCGTGCTGTTGGTTATGGCGGCCTCGCCCGGCTCCAGATACACTTCCACGCCATACTTTTCGGAGAACGCCCGCAGCCGCCTGCAAAAGGCATCGAGCGGATAATCATCGCCGGTGAAATGGATGCCGCCGCCGAGGCTAACCCATTTTACCCTTTCGAACAGATGGCCGAATTTCTCCTCCGTCCTCGTCAGAAGGCGGTCGAAGAGCTCGAAATCCTCGTTCTCGCAGTTGTTGTGGATCATGAACCCATCGATGCTGCCGAGCATCGGCCCAACTTGTTCCGGGTCCCATTCGCCCAGGCGGCTAAAAGGCCGGGCGGGATCGGCAAGATCGAATTCGGAAGAACTTACGCCGGGGTTCAGCCGCAGCCCCCGCGGGATCGCAGCAGCCTTCTCGCCGAACCGTTCAAGCTGCGAAAGGGAGTTGAAGATGATCTTGTCGGCGTATCCTATCACCTCGTCGATTTCATCGTCGGCGAAGGCCACACTGTAAGCGTGCGTCTCGCCGCCAAAGCGCTCGCGTCCAAGCCTCACTTCGTAAAGGGAGGAGGAGGTTGTGCCGTCCATGTGCTCGCGCATCAGGTCAAAGACGCACCAGGACGCGAAGCATTTGAGCGCCAGCAAGACTTTGGCGCCGGATTCCGACCTGAGCCTGTCGATCTTCTCCAGGTTGCGCAGCAGCTTTTGCTTGTCGATCAGGTAGTATGGCGTCTTTGTTACGAGCATCCGAGGGTCTCACGTTCTGTTGTGCTGGAGCAAGCAAAAGCAGCCAAAATCCGGCAAAATCGATCCACTTAGGTGTTTGTCGCGTCCAGTCATTTCAACCTTCATGCTGCTCTTCGGAGGTTCCCTGACCCGCCGGCAATAAAGACGGATTGCGCAGAATTGCGCGATCAGGATGGATTGTTGGGAAAGTGGGAAATCTAACTGTTTCAACCCCGGACGGAAGATTCCCGCCGTCTAGCGTCCGGGCTGTAAGCCCGCTTTGATGCGAAGCGATCCTCGCGGAAAACACAATCCATAAAACATGCCCGCTAAGCTAAATCATTGAAACCTTAAGTCAACCATTGGCATCCGCTGCGCCTTAGCCGGGAGTGGCCAAGCCTGTCCATGGCCGGATGTAGTCATCGCTTCAGCGGGCGCAAGGCTTAATGGGTTTCCATTTGAATTTTACGAATCCAGTAAAGATAACAATGAAGTGTAAAGTTTGATCGGCCCTGACGAGATGACCTATGCCATCCGTGTTCGATCAGAGAAAATACGATCAAGTTGGGGGAAGATATTATCTCCTTTGATTTCGATAAATGCGTTTGAATTCAGGCATTGCCATTAGCGTCCTATCAGGATTTCTTTCTGGTTTTAAAAGGATATGATGAGAAATTTGGCATATAACACTTTGATCGCCGCATTCTCCTTCCATCTTGGTTGAGTTGATGTCCCGAATGTCGGGCATCAGCGCGGGTCGGGTTTTGCCGTCCCGCCGGACGAAAAGCCAGGAAAGGACGAGGAACGTGGTTTTCGCAAACAGTTCTAGAACTCTCTTCGCGGCGGCGTGCCTGTCGGCCGGCGTTGCATTTGTCGCTCCCGCTTGGGCGCAGGACGCGCCCCAGCCTTCCGCGCCCGCGACAGAGCCGGCTCCGCCTGCGACGCAGCCTACGGCTCCTGCCGTCGAGCCGAACGCACCTGCAGGAGCTGCCGAGGCTGTCAGCGACGAGAAGCTGCAATCCTTTGCAGTCGCATTTGCTGAGGTCGAAAAGATCAAGCAGGAATATTCGCAGCGGCTCCAGGCGGCAGGCTCGGAAACCGAGCAGCAGCAGCTTCAGACCGAGGCGGGCCAGAAGATGCTGCAAGCGGTGGAAAACACCGAGGGCATGTCTGTCGACGAGTATAACCAGATCATCGAATCGGCACAGGCGGACCCGTCACTGGCGGAAAGGCTGACGAAGATCATTGGCCAGACCAATCAATAAGGATGAGGTGCGGCTTGCATTCAGCAGGCCGCCTTTCCCTTAGCCAGCTTGGAACAACGCCTTAGCGCCATCGGAAACGAATTGCACCGCAAGCGCTGCCAGGATGACGCCGAGCAGGCGGGTGAGGATGGAGCGGCCGGTCTCGCCTAGAAAGCGGTCGATACGCTCCGCGAGCACGAAGACCAGATACGTGATCAGAATGGTCACGGCCAGTATGCCGGTCAGCGTCAGAAGGCCAGCCGCGCCTCTGAAGCTGCCCGAGAGAAGAACTGTCGCCGAGATCGCCCCTGGCCCCGCGATGAGCGGGATGGCCAGGGGGAAGGCGGAGATATTGCGGATCATGTCTCGGGTGATTGCCCGTTCTGCGCTTTTTTCATGCCGCTCCTGACGCCTTTCGAAGATCATCTCGAAGGCGATAAAGAAAAGAAGCAGACCACCGGCGACGCGAAACGCCGGCAGTGTAATGCCGAAAACAGTGAGGATGGCGCTGCCAGCAACCGCGAAAAGCACGAGCACGGCCAGCGAAATCAAGCTGGCGCGAATAGCTACCTGGTTGCGTTGAGCGCGGTTCATGCCCGCGGTAACAGCCAGGAACAGCGGCGCAAGCCCAGCCGGATCCACCGTCACGAGAAGGGTGACGAAGGCATTCAACATGGCCTCGAAAGCAGGCATCGACCCTCCGAATCGTTGCCGGAATGTAGCATACGGCAGCCTCCGCCGCCCACTGCGGCAGCCTCCGCCGCCCACTGCGGCAACCTCCGAAGCGAGGGGGATTCCGATCAGGCGTTTAGCGGAACACGGACAACTTCGAACAGGTTGAGCGTGGGGAGTTCGATGAGCAGATCGTCGCCCTCGCGTCCGAGGGAGGCCGACTCGCTCGAGACAAGGAGGCGAGCGGTACCCCGGGCGCCCTTGACCCGCAGCTTGCCGCCGGTGACCGGCACATGCGGCCCGAAAGACTTCCGGCGCGCCCCGGTCTGGTTGATGAGATGGATGACGAGTCCCTCATTATCCCCGCTTACGATCATCTCCACCTGATCCGGCAGCTCGGCGGAAACCTGCACTGCTGCGAGACCCTCTATCCTTTCCAGGAAGAAGTCGCGAACTTCGGTTGTACCGAACTCGCGGTAGGTACGACCGATCGTCCAGGGAAACTGGATGACCGTACCGCCGGATGTCACTCGCACCGCGCCGGGGTCATCGCTGCCGGTGTGACCGTAGCACTTCTCGGGCGGGCCGAAAGGAGCCTGCGGCAGGAGCATGCCGAGCTTTTCTGCTCCCGGCTTCCAGACGAAACGCGAATAGCTGCCGTAGACCGGCACGACCGTGCTTGAAGCATAGCGGTACTGGCCGATCTCCGGCTGTTCGGCACCCGTGACATAGGTGGACCATAGCCCGCTGTCCGACAGGGGGACTCCGGTTCGCATCACTGCCGGGCTGCTGGCGAGTTCCACGGCTCCGTGTTCGGTAACGCCGCTTCCGCCGGTCAGCACGAGATTGCCGCCGTTGAGCACGAATTTATCCAGCGCCTTGGCGGCTTCGGTCCCGAGTTCCCCGAGGTCGGGCAGGATGATCAGAGAGTAACGGGCAAGATTCCCCTCATTCGCCATCTTGGCGATGAGATCGGCTGCGATCACGTCGAAGGCGAGATGCTTCTCCTTGAGCGCGCTGTAGATGCCGCGGAATTCCTCCGTCGTCTCCGCATATCCGGGGCTTGCGCTGCGAAGCCGATCGGGGCGCACCACCGCGATGCTCGCGCCGGGCTTGAGCTGGGCATAAACGTCGCGGTTCGCACGGAAGAAGCGGCTGATCTCGCCGGCAAGAGGCAGATTGGGGTAGCGGATGCGCCCCGGCGCACCCATGATGTAGGTAGAAGGGTTTCCGCCGCGCGCGATGGCTTGCAGCAGA
>Ga0164243_10004882_pt1 | contig 20737 bp, 19 predicted proteins | sample OricompcompostOP_FD_108781 | JGI IMG/M metagenome (GOLD analysis project Ga0164243, IMG submission 108781) | Organic Plus compost microbial communities from Emeryville, California, USA - Original compost - Organic plus compost (OP) | ecosystem: Engineered > Solid waste > Mixed feedstock >...
CAATAGGTTCATTTTTCGACACCCGGCACATCGAACCCAGCCAGAAGTGTCACCACCAAGACCGCCGAAAGTGTCACCGATGTCCTGATACAGAACTGTCACCGATGTCTTGAGACATAACATAGTGCAAATCCAGCAACTTTGGTGATCTCAAGTCACACTGGCCCCACCTGCCACGCGCGCCTCGTGGTGGACCGGTCATGACGGGCGTTCGGCCCAGGCGCAAGGGATGTAGGGCCCGTATTCGTCGAAGGTGGGCGTGTCGATGTTGGGTCCGAAGCCGACGAGCACCCATCCGTCCCGCTCCAGCCACGGTGACGATCCGGTGGGCAGCCCGGCGACCCAGTAGAGGTCGTCGCCTTCGACGCGTGCCGAGTCCGTATGGGGTGCGACGTGCAGTTCGGTGTCCTCGATCAGTGCCGAGTTGGCGTCGCCGGCCGGCGGCTGTGGGCAGATCCCTCCGTAGGCTCCATGTCCTTCGGACTGCACCGGAGAGTCGTCGACGATCGAGATGGTGCGCGTCACCTTGTTCGGTGGTTCGGAGGCGCAGGTGCCGATATCGGCCAGGTCGCGGTACTTCTCGGTGAACTGGAATGCGTCGTCGACGGCCTTGACTGAACTGACCACGGTGGCGCAGCGTTCCTGCTGGGCTACGGGGTCGAGGATCTGCCGCGGCGCTTCGGCGTCCGGATCCCACAGCCAGACGTACCAGAGCTCGTCCAGGCCGTTGCCCTCGACGCGTTTCAGGCTCGCCACGGCGTCGTCGAATCCGTCCTGGTCGACATCGGCATAGGCCGGCGCGAGGTCCCCGAGGGTGTACTGACCGCCGTCCATCACATCGCCGACGGGTTCGCCCCCGGTGAGGGTGATGTCGGTGTCGCGAGGGGTGTCGTGCCAGGTCAGGGTTGCCAGGTCCACCTTCCGGATCGCCTGGGCGTGGGGTTGGGGTTCTGGTGAGGAGTCGTCCTTGGCGACCTTGTCCTCCGGGCCGCATCCGGCGACCAGCACCATGGCGAGCATGGCGAGTGCGGTGACTGTCCTCATGCCGGGTCTCCCTCGGGGTCGGGGACGGTGGAGAGGTGGTGGCGGTGCCGGTTGGCGCTCAGGCCGGCCCGCGTCGTAGGTATCGGACATCAGGGGGATTCCTCCACGGGGGTGGATGCCCTTGTCAGCCTAGGTGCCGGCGCGCCTCGTGGGGCGTAATCGAGTCGATTGGTCGGTTAGACGGCGGCCAGGATCTGGTCGGCCAGCTCAGGGCGGCAGACCAGGAGGTCCGGCAGGTAGACGTCGGGCTGGTTGTAGCGCAGAGGCGATCCGTCGGCGCGTGAGGTGTGCAGGCCGGCTGCGCGCGCCACCGCCACGGGTGCGGCCGAGTCCCATTCGTACTGTCCGCCGGTGTGGAGGTAGGCGTCGACCTCACCGCGGATGACCGCCGCAACCTTGACGCCCGCCGACCCCATCGGCACCAGTTCTGCGCCGATCGCCTCGGCCAACGTCAGGACGGTCTCGGAGGCGCGGCTGCGGCTGACGGCCAGCCGTATGGGTGCGCCTGCCTCGCGGTCCGGCACCGCAGGAGGCTGAGCCGTGGACAAGGTCTCGCCCAAAGCAGGTTGGGCCACGGCGCCGGCCACCAGATCGCCGCTCTGCCACAGGGCGACGTGGACAGCCCAGTCCTCACGGGGCCGCTCGGAGTATTCGCGGGTCCCGTCGAGCGGGTCGATGATCCACACCCGGTCGGCAGTGAGCCGGCGTTTGTCGTCGGCAGCCTCCTCGCTGAGGACGGCGTCGTCGGGACGGTGTTCAGCCAGGAGAGCGGCGACCACCTGCTGCGCCTCGAAATCGCCGGCGTCCTTGAGGGCTTTACCGTCCAGGTCGCGGGTCCGCACCTTCAGGAGCGTGTCGCCGATCTGCTCGGCCAGCCACGCGCTGAAAGCATGATCGTCGAGCGGGCTGTCGGTTGTGGCCATGGACGGATCATGCCAGCCCTGTCTCGTCGTGGATACATGCCCTCATCCAGAAGGCGGTCCTAGTTCGATGCGGCGATACGAGTTGCCGAGCCGTGAGGTCCTGGCTTGTCGGGCCGGATTGATACGAGGGTTGTATAGCCCGCCCCCGAGGGGGATTGGGAAGTGGAGGCCGGACCCCCCGTCGGAGGCGGGAGCCGGCCTCAGCGCTTTGTTACGGCTGGTCAGCCGTTGATCATGCCGGCGCCGACGGTCACGCCGGTGGCTTCGTCGACCAGGATGAAGGAACCGGTCGTGCGGTTCTTCGAGTAGGGGTCGGCCAGCAGCGGTGCGGTGGTGCGCAACTGGACCCGGCCGATCTCGTTGAGCCCCAACTCGTTGGTCTCCTGGTCGCGGTGCAGCGTGTTGACGTCCAGCCGGTACTGCACGTCCTTGACGATCGTGCGGGCGGTGCGGGTGGTGTGCTTGATCGCCAGCTTGGCGCCCTTGCGCAACGGTGTGGTGGCCATCCAGCACACCATCGCGTCGACGTCTTGGCGTGGTTCAGGCGCATTCTTGGGTCGAGCGATCATGTCGCCGCGCGAGATGTCGATGTCGTCGGTGAGAGTGACGGTGATCGACATCGGCGGGAACGCTTCGTTGATCTGCTGGTCGAACAGCTCGATCGACTTGATCGTGCTGGTGAGCCCGCTCGGCAGGGCGACGATCTCGTCGCCAGGGCGCAGGACGCCGCTGGCCACCTGGCCGGCGTAGCCGCGGTAGTCGTGGAAGTCATCCGACTTCGGTCGGATCACATACTGGACGGGCAGACGGGTGTCGACCAGGTCGCGGTCCGAGGCCACGTGCACGTGCTCCAAGTGGTGCATCAGCGAAGGCCCCTCGTACCAGGGCATGTTCTCCGACCGCTTGACCACGTTGTCGCCCTGCAGCGCTGAGATCGGGATGACCGTCAGGTCGGGGATGTTCAGCTTGGTGGCGAACGAGGTGAAGTCGTCGTAGATGGCCTGGAAGGTGGACTGGTCGAAGTCGACCAGATCCATCTTGTTGACGGCCAGCACCAGGTGGGGGACCCGCAGCAGGCTCAGGATCACCGCGTGGCGGCGGGACTGCTCGGTCAGGCCCTGGCGGGCGTCGACCAGCACCAGACCGAGGTGGGCCGTGGAGGCGCCGGTGACCATATTGCGCGTGTACTGCACGTGGCCGGGGGTGTCGGCGATGATGAACTTGCGCTTGGGGGTCGCGAAATAGCGGTAGGCGACGTCGATCGTGATGCCCTGCTCGCGTTCGGAGCGCAGACCGTCGGTCAGCAGGGCCAGATCGGTGTAGTCGTAGCCCTTGGTGGCGCTGGTGGCTTCGACGGCCTCCAACTGGTCTTCGAAGATCGCCTTGGAGTCCAGCAGGAGCCGACCGATGAGGGTCGACTTGCCGTCGTCGACCGAGCCGGCCGTGGCGAAGCGGAGCAGGTCCATCTGTGGGGTGGGGCTGGCCATCAGAAGTAGCCCTCCTTCTTGCGGTCCTCCATGGCGGCCTCGGAGAACCGGTCGTCGCCGCGGGTGGCGCCGCGCTCGGTGATGCGGGCGATGGCGATCTCGTCGATGATCTCGCCGGTGGTGGAAGCCGGGCTCTCGATACAGCCGGTCAGCGTCAGGTCGCCGACCGTGCGGAACCGGACCGTGCGTTCTGAGGCGACCTCGCCTTCACGGCACGGGTTGAACTCGCTCTCGGTCAGCAGCATGCCGTCGCGTTCGAACACGCGGCGCTGGTGCGAGAAGTAGATCGAGGGGATCTCGATGCCTTCGCGGTCGATGTAGTGCCAGATGTCCAGCTCGGTCCAGTTGGAGATCGGGAAGATGCGCATGTGCTCGCCCTCGTGCAGCCGCCCGTTGTACAGGCTCCACAGCTCGGGGCGCTGGTTCTTGGGATCCCACTGGCCGAACTCGTCGCGGTGGGAGTAGACGCGTTCCTTGGCGCGGGCTTTCTCCTCGTCGCGGCGGCCGCCACCGAACGCGGCGGTGAACCCGTTCTCCTCGACCGCGTTCAGCAGGGTGCCGATCTGCAGCCGGTTGCGTGACGTCTTGCCGTCGTCGACCACGACACCATCGGCGATGGCCTGTTCGACGGAGGCGACGATGAGTCGCACGTCGAGCCGCTTGACCCAATTGTCCCGGGTCTCGATGACTTCGGGGAAGTCGTAGCCGGTGTCGACCTGCATGACCGGGAACGGGATCTTCGCCGGGAAGAATGCCTTCTCGGCCAGGCGCAGCATGACGATGGAGTCCTTGCCGCCGGAGAACAGTAGAACCGGCTTCTCGAACTCGGCCGCGACCTCGCGGAAGATGTGGATCGACTCGGCCTCCAACTCATCGAGTTGGCTCAGCCGGTAGTCGGCGTGGGCAGTCATGATCTCCTCAGATCCGGGCGGCTAGCGTGTGGATACTCTAAACTGGTTCGTGGGAGTCGATAGCTGGCCGCCTCATGGTGAGATGGGCCTGAATCTATAACACGTTCTAGTTGTGAGGCAGAATAGTCCAGATGTCATCCCTGCCCCAGTTCGCTCCGTCGGCCCGAGAACTTGATGACGTCGAATTGTTGCGGATGGGTGTGCTGTCACCACTCGACCGCTTCGAGGAATCGGCCGAGGTGGCATTGGTCGTTCCCGCCGAGGTCGCCCGGTGGGGCCGTGAACGCGGCGGTATAGAGCTGACCGATCCGGAAGGCGTCCCGCTGGCGATCGTTCAGGTCGAACGGACCTATCCGGCACGGGGGGACGACGTGGGTGTCGTGGGGCGTGTGACGGCGCTTCCTGGAACGGTGAGCCGGCCCTTCGGGCATCTGTACGTCCCGCCTTCGGTGCCGCGGACCGAACTGCCCGACGACACGGTCACTCTCGTCTTGGAGGCACCCCCGACGGCGGCCGACCTGGAAGAGCTGGACGCTCGGCTCGGGTCCGTTCCGCCGTTGTTCCTGGTGTTGGCGGGGCACGGCCGCGCGCCGCAGATGTCCACTCCTGGCCTGTTGCGGACCGCTATGACGGTGGCCGGCCGTTATTCCGGTTCACGAGTCGTCGCGGTCCCGGCTGCCCGGCGCGACGGCGTGCGGCGCGACCGGCTGTTCAAGGAAGCCGTCGCCGAGGCTTACGCCCCGGGCCCGGAGATCCTGTTCGCCAAACGCTCCGGCGATCTGGACCCGGAGGTCGCGGCTGTCGTGGCGGCGGATCGTCCCGAGGGAACTGACCAGGGCGTGGTGCTGCTGTTCACGGGTCTGTCCGGCAGCGGGAAGTCCACGATCGCCCAGTCACTTCACAATCGGTTGGTCGAGTCGGCCGCTCGGACGGTGTCGTTCCTCGACGGCGATCGTGTCCGTCGCAACTTGTCGCGTGGTCTGACGTTCTCCCGTGAGGACCGTGAGACGAACATCGAGCGAATCGGATGGGTCGCCGCTGAGGCCGCTCGGCATGGTGGGTTCGCCATCTGCAGCCCGATTGCGCCGTTCGAGCGAACTCGAACGTTCGTCCGGGAACAGGCTCATCAGGCGGGGGCCGCGTTCGTTCTTATCTATGTCGCCACTCCGCTGGAGGAGTGTGAGCGTTGCGATCGCAAGGGTCTCTACGGGCGAGCCCGCCGCGGCGAGATCGAGCACTTCACGGGTATCTCGTCGCCGTACGAGGTGCCGACCGACGCGGACCTGGTGATCGACACAACGGGCCGGACGCTCGAGGGTGAGCTTGACGAGGTGCTCGACCACCTGATCGGTCGTGGACTGCTGGACGATTCGGTCCGCACCGAGTGTGTCAGTCGGCCTGGCGAGACCACCGCGTCCGACGACCTGTCCAGCGACGTCTCGATGTTGTGATGCCTGACGTCGTCAGCCTGCTCATCGTGAGTTTCGCCGTGGGCATCGTGATCGGCATGACCGGCATGGGCGGTGGGGCGCTGATGACTCCTGCGCTCATCTTCTTCGGGGTTCCGCCGAGCAGTGCGGTCGCCAATGACCTGGTTGCGGCGGCGGCGAACAAGTCGGTGGGTGCGGCGGTGCATTGGAAGGACGGTTCACCGAATCTGAACCTGGCCAAGTGGCTGATCATCGGCTCGGTTCCCACGGCGTTCCTCGGCGCCTTCCTGGTGGACCGGATCGGCGCCACCGGTGACCAGGAGTCGTTCATGAAGGCCGCGATCGGTGTGGCGCTGCTGATGGCCGCGATCACCTACGTGGCTCGCACCTATGTGTCGGCCCGTCGACCGGCTGATCCGACGGGCGATGTGCAGGTGCGCCGTCTTCCGACCCTGTTGCTGGGAGCGTTCGGTGGGCTGATGGTGGGAATCACGTCGGTGGGTTCGGGCTCGGTGATCATGGTGATCCTGCTGCTGCTCTATCCGGCGCTCGCGCCCCGCACCTTGGTGGGCACCGACCTCGTGCAGGCGATTCCGTTGGTCATGTCGGCCGCCGTGAGTCACGTGATCGTGACCGGTGTCGACTGGGAGGTGCTGATCCCGCTGATCGTGGGCGGCAGTCCGGGCACGTTCCTCGGCGCCCGCCTGGTCTCGGTAGTCCCTCAGTACGCGATCCGTCGTGGCATCACGATCGTGCTGTTCCTGACCGGCCTGGTCATGTTGGGTGTTCCCAACGAGATCGCGATGGGTGTCGGCGCCGTCCTGTTGATCTTCGGCCCGGCGGTCTGGTCGCTGGTCAGGCCGCGCCCATCGGCGCTCTGACCAGGAACGTCACCTCGTAGGGGTGTCGGTCAGAACGTCGTCGATGCTGGTAGCTGTAGCGGCCTTCTGAAGCCAGGTGTTGAGTACCTGGAGGTCGGTGGTTGACCGGATCTTCTTCTTGGCGCGGGCCGGAACCGTGAAACTGCGGGCGGCGAGGACCGCCAGGACGGCCTCGGCTGCCTCTTGGCGGCGTCCTTGTTCAAGGCCCTGTTCAAGGCCCCGTTCGAGACCTCGCTCGATCGCCTCGGCTTCGAGTGTCCGTAGGTGGTCGCTGAGGAATCGGTGCTTGACGGTGCTGGTCATATAGGTCCTCCAGTCCTGTGAGACCGCCGGTGGGAGGCCAGCGGCCACGATGTCATAGTACGAAACGGATCGGGTGTCACCAACGTTCGCCAATGCGGCGCCCAGGGCTGGGAACGCGTCCTGCACGTGTGTGCTGTCGGAGTTCGCCAGTGCCGCGAGCACGGTGCGGGCGGGGTGCTTCTTGCCGGCTTCGGTGTCGGTGATCAACGGCAGATGCTCTGGCGTCAGGAAGAACGGATCCAGTTTGAGACTCAGGCCGCCGTCGGCGATCTGGTGACGGTAACGCTCGGCGACTGACGCCTTCGGGCAATACACAACCAGCGCAGCGTCGAGGTTCAGTTCGGCTTCCAGATGTGCGAGGTAGGTGGGCCAGGTTCGCAGTTTGCCAGCGTCCCATCTGAGCTGGACTTCCAGAATGGCGGCGAAGACGGGGCGGTCGTTGGTGTCGGTGAAGACCACGATCGCGTCGGCGTGCAGCGTGGACGGCTGCATGATCTGCACGTCGGCCGCGTGCGGTCTGGCTTGCCCGAAGTCGGGGATCTGCACGTCGAACATGTCGCGCAGCAGCCAGGCCAGCAGATCGGGGGACTCCCGGATCAACGCGATCGGCGTCTCGTGCTTGGCTGACGGCATGACTCCACCGTGGACTCTGCCGCGCCCGGTCGCAGCACCGGATCAGTGATCTGTGGAAACCGTCTGGACCCACCCGCCGCATGTGGACAAGTAAGTCTCCCAGCCGCGCTATTGGTCGGCCGGCAGGGATCCCGTATCAGCGCAGCAAGCCAAGCAGGTAGTCGCCGTAGCCGCTCTTGCAGAGTGGTTCGGCCCGGGCCGCCAGTTCGTCATCAGTCAGCCAGCCTTGGCGCCAGGCGATCTCTTCGGGACAACTGATCTTGAGACCCTGGCGTTTCTCGATGGTGCGGATGAACTCGGTGGCCGCGGCGAGGTCGTCGAAGGTTCCGGTGTCGAGCCATGCCGTACCGCGGGGGAGGACCTCGACGGACAGCCGCCCTTGGGCCAGGTAGCACCGGTTCAGGTCGGTGATCTCGAGCTCGCCACGTGCGGACGGTTTGAGGGTGGCCGCGAAATCGATGACGTCGTTGTCGTAGAAGTAGAGCCCGGGTACCGCATAGTTGCTCTTCGGTTGAGTTGGTTTCTCCTCAAGGGAGACGGCCCGCCGGTTGTCGTCGAACTCGACGACGCCATAGGCCGTCGGATCGGAGACCTGGTAGGCGAAGACCACGGCGCCGTCGACCGCGTCGTACCGCGCCAACTGTGAGCCGAGACCGGCTCCATAGAAGATGTTGTCGCCGAGCACGAGTGCGGCCGAGTCCGACCCGATGTGGTCGGCGCCGAGGACGAACGCTTGGGCAAGGCCGTCCGGTGACGGCTGCGCAGCGTAGGTGATGGAGACGCCGAACTGCGATCCGTCGCCGAGGACGCGTTCGAACGCCGGACCGTCCTGCGGAGTCGTGATGACCAGGATGTCGCTGATCCCGGCGAGCATCAGTGTCGACAATGGGTAGTAGATCATCGGTTTGTCGTACACGGGGACGAGCTGCTTGCTGACGCCCCACGTGATCGGGTGCAGACGCGAACCAGTCCCGCCGGCCAAGATGATCCCTCGCATACGAGCCAGGGTACGGAGGTTCGTCGGACGGCGGGCGCGAACGCCGGTAACGTGTTCGGCATGCGTTCGATCCTGGTCACCGGTGGCGCAGGGTTCATCGGTTCCAACTTCGTCCATCGGGTGGTCGACACGACTGATCTGTTCGTCACCGTGTTGGACAAATTGACGTACGCCGGGAACGAGGCATCGATATCCGGCCTGCCCGATGATCGCGTCCGGCTGGTGGTGGGGGATGTCTCCGATGCCGAGTTGGTCGACGGCCTGGTGTCGTCGACCGATGCTGTGGTGCACTTCGCGGCCGAGTCGCACAACGACAACTCGCTGCGCGATCCCCGTCCATTCCTCGATACCAACCTGATCGGCACGTATGTGCTGATCGAAGCTGCACGCCGTCAAGACAAGCGCTATCACCACATCTCGACCGACGAGGTCTATGGCGACTTGGAACTCGATGATCCAGCACGATTCACCGAGTCAACGCCTTACAACCCGTCCAGCCCTTACTCGTCAACGAAGGCTGGCTCGGACCTTCTTGTCGGGGCTTGGGTCCGGTCGTTCGGCTTGAACGCCACGATCAGTAACTGTTCGAACAACTTCGGTCCACGCCAGCACGTGGAAAAGTTCATCCCCCGCCAGATCACGAACCTGATCGACGGCATCCGTCCCCGGTTGTACGGCGAAGGGCTGAACGTGCGCGACTGGATCCACGTCGACGACCACAACGATGCCGTGCTGGCGATCTTGGACCGTGGCGTGATGGGTGAGACGTATCTGATTGGCGCGGACGGTGAGAAGAACAACAAACAGGTCGTGGAGTTGATCCTGCAGCAGATGGGTGCCACTGATCTCGGCTACGACCATGTGGTCGACCGACCTGGTCACGATCTGCGTTACGCGATCGATGCGACGAAGTTGCGTACCGAGTTGGGTTGGACGCCTCAGTTCAGTGACTTCGAGGCTGGGTTGGCCGCGACAATCGACTGGTATCGAGAGAACGAGTCGTGGTGGCGCCCCCAGAAGGCGCACGTCGAGGCCGCTTATGCCGTGCAGGGCCAGTGAGGAGGACGCCGCATGAATGATCCGGCGGTGCGTGAGACCACCATTCCCGGGGTCTTACTGATAGATCTGCCCGTTCATGGTGACAATCGGGGCTGGTTCAAAGAGAATTGGCAGCGCGAGAAGACGGTGGCACTGGGCCTGCCGGACTTCGGACCGGTGCAGAACAACATTTCGTACAACGATGGACTGGGAGTCACGCGAGGTATCCACGCTGAACCGTGGGACAAGTACATTTCGGTGGCGACCGGCCGGATTTTCGGGGCGTGGGTCGACCTGCGCGAGGGTGATTCGTTCGGCGCCGTGTTCACGACGGAACTGGGTCCGGAAACGGCGATCTTTGTGCCGCGCGGTGTCGGCAACGCCTATCAGACGCTAGAGCCGAACACTGCCTACACCTACCTGGTCAACGCCCACTGGAGCCCGACCGCGGATTACACGTTCTTGAATCTGGCTGACCCGACCGCTGCCATCGAGTGGCCCATCCCGCTGGATCAAGCCGAACTGTCGGACAAGGACAAGACTCATCCCTACCTGGCTGACGTGACGCCGTTCAAGCCCCTTAGGACGCTGATACTGGGCGCCAACGGGCAGCTCGGACGTGCTCTTCAAGAGACTTTTCCGGGTGCAGACGCTTGGACACGCGACGATTTCGACATCAGCGACCCGGTCGAATACGCGCGCGTCGATTGGCGCAAGTACGGCACCATCATCAACGCGGCCGCCTACACGAAGGTTGACGAGGCGGAGACCGAGCAGGGACGCCGCGACGCCTGGCGGATCAACGTCCACGGAGTCGTCGAGTTGGCCAAGGTTGCGACCACTCACCGCATCACGCTGGTTCACATCTCAAGTGACTACGTCTTCGACGGCACGATCGAAGAGCACACGACGGACGAACTCTTCAGTCCTTTAGGTGTCTACGGTCAGACCAAGGCCGCAGGCGATGCAGTAGTCCAGACCGTTCCCCAGCACTACATAGTCCGCACCAGTTGGGTCATCGGCGACGGCCCCAATTTCATTGCGACGATGAAGCGCCTCGCCGAGAACGGCGTGGATCCTGAGGTGGTTGATGACCAGATCGGTCGTCTCACCTACACAGCCGATCTCGCGGCTGGCATCGCCGACCTGCTCGGCGGCAAGGAGTCGTTCGGCACGTACAACATCACCAGTGGCGGCGAGCCGAGAAGCTGGTTCGAGGTCGCCCGTGAGGTCTTTGAAACCGGCGGATATGATCCGAACCGCGTCTCGCCCACAACAGCGGCTGCGTATGGAAGGGGCAAGTTGTTGGCCCCGCGACCTGAGTCGAGTCTTCTTGTCTGAAGGGCGAAGTTGTTCGCGCAGTTCCTGCGGGCGGGTCGAGCAGTCGCTGCGGTACTTGTGGGATGTGGAACGCGCGAAGCCTGAAGTCACTGCGGTGCAAATGGGAACCTGCGGCATGTCGTCGCTGGGAATGCTGGGTTTCGGGCACGCAAGCGTTGTTCACGTGAAAGGTTGATTGCATGGCACGAATCCTGATCACCGGTGGCGCCGGATTCATTGGCTCAAATCTCGCTCGCTTTTTCGCGGAGGGAAGCCATCAGGTGACGATCCTCGACAACCTGCTGCCGCAGGTCCACGGTTCCGATCCGCAGCGGAGTGAGCTCTTCTTGGCCGCCCAGAGCGCCGGCCAGGTCATCGTCGGTGACGTAGTCAATCGAACCGATGTAGAGCGCGCTGTCGCTGGACAAGATGTGGTTGTACATCTGGCCGCGGAGACGGGCACAGGACAGTCGATGTACGAGATCGAGCGGTACAACCGCGTCAACGTCGGCGGCACAGCAGTCCTGCTCGATGTCCTCGCTAACGATCCAAATCGTACTGTCGCGAAGATTGTCGTTGCCTCATCACGGTCGATCTATGGTGAGGGCCGCTATCTGAGTCATGAGTTGGGTCACGTCTACCCTGGCGCCCGCGACGAAGCTGACCTTCTTGCTGGGCGCTTCGAACCGACCGTCGAGGGCGACGAGTCGGGCTTAGAACTGGTGCCGACGGATGAAGAATCGAGGATCCACCCGTCGTCGGTGTACGGCATAACCAAGCAGACTCAGGAGGCGCTGGTGATGACCGTTGGTCCTACCCTGGGGATTGCCTCGGTAGCTCTCCGATACCAGAACGTGTTCGGGCCAGGCCAGTCACTATCGAACCCTTATACAGGAATTCTTTCGATCTTCTCGACACTTATCCGTCAAGGTGGAGGCATCAACGTCTTCGAAGACGGTCTGGAAAGTCGAGATTTCGTGTTTGTGGACGATGTGGTGCGCGCCACAGCGCAAGCCGCTCTCGACAGGCGAGCAGACCACCACGCTCTGAATGTAGGTAGTGGGGTGGCGACAACCGTCAACGAGGTGGTTTCAGAACTTCTCCGCGCCTACCGAAGGGAGGTCCCTGTTCGGATCACAGGCAACTTTCGGCTCGGTGATATCCGGCACAACCTCGCCGACCTTAGTCGGATCCGTGCCGTTCTTGGGTTCGAGCCAAGGGTGAGTTTCCGAGAAGGCGTGGAGAAGTTCGCGGCTTGGGTAGAGAGCCAAGATGTTCTCGACGGAAGCTACGAAGCGTCCTTGGAAGAGATGCGCAGCAAGAAGTTGCTGAAGTGAAAGATTTGCGCGCTGTTGTCATCGGCCCAGCGTTCTTCGGATACGAGAATGACATCGTAAGTGAACTCGGGCGCCAGGGTTACGAGACGACATTTGTCGATGAGAGACCGTCGAACACGGCGCTGATGCGTGCTATCGCGCGGTTTCGCAAGCGTCTCATTAGACGTCGGATCGAATCTCACTTTCGGGGCTGGCAGGGGCGCCTTGCGACTGTGTCGCTCGATATCGTCCTGGTGATCAAGGCCGAGGTGGTTCCGCGCTGGTTTCTAGAGGATTTGAGGCGGCGGAATCCTCGAGCGCGGTTCGTGTTTTACACGTACGATTCCATCGAAAACTCCAGTAACTGCCTCGAGGTGTTGGACTGTTTCGATGTTCTTCTCAGTTTCGATCGAGACGACGTTGCCGCCTATCCTGGATTTTCTTATCTCCCGCTCTTCTACACGGAGGATTTTTCGCCACTTCCCGTCGGTCAATCGAAGAAGTACCAGCTCAGCTTCGTTGGGACTCTCCATACTGACCGGTATCGTTTTGCTAAGCGAGTATTCAAGGGCCGTCCCGATACGTTCTCATTCTTCTTTGTCCAGGCGCGCTGGTACTTCGCGCTGGTTAAGTACGTGACTCGTGAACATGCCTCGGTACCTTGGTCAGATGTGTCATTCACACCGTTGAGTCGCAGTCAGATTGCCGAGACGTTTCGGAATTCGCGTGCTGTTCTTGACATGCAGCGCGAGGGGCAGAGAGGGCTTACGATGCGGACATTTGAGGTCCTGGCCTCTGGCTCGGTGCTGGTCACTACGAACTCGGCCATTGAATCGGAGCCATTCTATGACCCTGTGCGTATTATTGTGGTCCCATCGGATGTCGACGCACTAAACCATGCGGAGGTCCAAGTTCAGATTGATTCCTTGTCAGAGCCTGTCGGCGTTCTTGCTGGACTGGAGAGTTACGCGCTGTCCGCTTGGGTCAGACAGATCATCGAACTACCGGGTGCTGAAATAGTTTGAGATAGACAGCCTGCCGCTGTGGGCGTTGTCTACTTGGTCATCGGTATCAACCGTCGCTCTAGGGTCAGATGATGCTTCTGCTAAGGTCGCATCGGAGCCCTTGGATCTGGCGACTGCGGCCCACCCCAGCGACCGCGAACCCACCGTTCTGCTGGGCGTTCGATGACGTAGTAGGCGCCTGCCGCAGTCAAGGTTGCTATGCACAGAAAGCCGATCGCACCAGCAAGCGTGCCGATTGCACCGAAGTCGTCGGGGCGCACCTTATCCACGATTCCGAGAATGCCCCAATGCACCAGGTACAGGGCAAATGACCATTGACCGAGGCGAGTGGCTACTGGGTGGGCCCACATCGATGGGATCGAGGTCAGGTCTGACCTTGCTGCTGCAGCAATTACCAGGACGATCGAGGGAAGCATCAGAGCCTCGTTGTAACCCTTCGGCATCTCGAAAGCGAAGGCGCTGAGAACTACAAAACTCCCAACGAGAGCTAGCAAGCTAACTCGCAATGAAGGAACTCTCAGCGTGCGGTTCCGTGCATGACGGGCAAGGACCATGCCCGCGATGAAATACAGAATCCCGTATATAGGGCTGTAGTACGCGAACCAGACTGAATATAAACTTGATACCGAGTAGAGGAGTCCCCCTGTAGTGATAACTGCGACTGTTAGTACGGTGACCCAGCCGCCGTTCGGTATCCTTCGAATTATGAAGGGGAATGCAGCATAAAAGAATGCCTCTGCAGACAAAGACCACCCTGGCGTGTTGCCGGCTTGGAATATTTCTTGCTGGGGAAACCAGGCCTGCAGTAGGATCACGCCGAGTAGCGCACCAATCCATGATTGCTCAATGCCGAGCGCGTGAGAGGCGGCGACGACTGCGACCCAGGTCACAATGTACAGTGGATAGATTCGCGCAAACCGACGGATGTAGAAGGATTGTATCGAGACGTGTGGATCGTGGCTCCATGTTAGGACGAAGCCAGAAAGCACGAAGAAGAATTCTACGCCGACATATCCGATGCGCGAAAACTGCTCCGTCACAGTGCCGGGGCCGAGGACATGCGTCACATGACAAAAGACAACAGCCGTAGCTGCTAGGTAACGCAGACCAGTCAAACTGGGCAGGTCACGCCGATGTCGAACCTCAGTCATGTATGTCGCCTAGTCGGGCCCGGGTAAACGCCGCTGTGCGATCGAGACCGCCCAGCAACCGCTCCCGAGGTTTGTTCATGTTCTCCGTTGTCTAGGGTGTCGCCCACTGGTCGGTATCTGGCTGTTGACTCTGTGGCCTGCGGACTCTCTGGGGTAGCGACTGGTCCCGCTATATGGCCGTCGCCGCGACGGACCGACCTTCCGACTACGACTAGGAGCACGGCCATTGCTAGCACGGCCGGTGGGTCGTAGAGGCTGTTTTGGAGGAAGAAGTTCAGGGAGAATCCAATGCCGCCCAAGATCCAGAACTTTTCTCCGATTGAGTGAGTTCCCGTGAACAGGGCCCTTGCCCCGTTGAGTGCGGCCAGCATCCAGAACAAGAACAGGAGTAGGCCCAGTACGCCAAATCGATATGTGAGGTGAGCGAAGCCGACGTGCAGATAGTAGAGATCGCCATTCGCATCGACAATGACGCGGGTTCGAGTGATCGGGTGCCAGAGAGCACCAGCGCCACGTCCGAAAAGCGTTTGTTCGCCCGAGTTGAGAACCGTTAAGTGGTACCAGATGTCGCGGAGTTCATCGATTCGTCCGGCAAGCGAGTCGTCGACTCCGCCTGCGAGGAGGGAGAAGCGACTTTCGGCGAATAGGCCATCAAAAGGATCGAACTCCACAAGGCCAACGCTTCTTACGAACGTGAAGCCAACGCACGCGACGGACATCATGAACAGCGCGGTGTGATTGCTCGCCCAGGCGAGCCCCGCGACGAGAAGCCCAATGAGGAACTGTGTTCGGTTCCCCGACTGAAGTGCCAGAACCAACATCAACATCAATGCCGTTCCGGACAGCAACCGACTCACAGGGTTTCGCCCGTAGCGTATGAAGAGCGCCAGGCCTCCGAACAACATGTAGTACGGCGGATCCCATCTTCCGTCGTACCAGTAACCTGGTCGCAAATTGTTTACGCCTGCGTAGTAAGCGAAAACTGCGATTCCTATGTAAATGACGCAAAACCAGTAAACGGTTCGTTGGGTCGTCAGTTCGTGCGTGTACTTCGAAGCAACGACCAGACAGAGCAAAAAGAAGAGGAGTGTTCCCACGTCGCTGAAGACGTGGATGGCCACGAAGTCAGGTCGGAATGGGATCATCGCTAGACCAACAACCATGCACGCTAGCGTCAGTAGGATTGGTGTTTTTGGAAGTTGCCTTCGCAGCCGGATCCGTCGCACTGCGGCTACTGCTAAGAGTGCGGCGACGATGCAGAGGAACAAACTCGCGTTGGGGACGGCTTGTGGACCGGATGCGTCGTTGATGTCCCACACTGCGAGGGATGTAAGTGCCAGCCATGCGACAGGTTCTTTGGCCCTCCGTTGCCTCAATGCTTGGACCACAGGTCCTCCAAGTCTTCGATATCGGCATCAGTCGGCGTCACCGAGTGCGTATCGTTCAAGACCTGAATTCTCGCCATAGAATCCTGAGGCGGTTGTAACTTGGCGACAACGGCCAATAAGGGGCGCGCCGCGGCATCCTGCGGCCAGGGCATGTGGCGCCTTTTTCTACTGTTCGCTTGATGATCGTCGTGATGCGCCCTGCGTTCAGCCACCAAGCGAAGCCACGGTGATTCCGATCGTTCGCCGACGGAGGAATGCAGGATCTTCACCCGCGTTTCGGTAGAGCCCACACGTTCCGCAATGATCGTCATCTGTCAGAGTCTCCATCGTCGCAGACAAACCCAGGGCCAGCAGTACTCAGGGGTACGCGGCGTTGCCCATCTCCTCTCAGGTAGAGCCAGACCAGTTGTATCCGGCTCACGACAATTGTGACTGCGAACCCCCATGCGGCACCGCGCAGACCGAATGTGTTGACAAGTATGGGGGTCACCCCGACGGCCACCACTAATGTGGTCAATGACGTAATGTTGAGCAGTGCAGCTTCTCCCTTGAGCACCGCCTTAGTCTCGATTAGGTTCCCCGCTACGTAGACACATTGTGCAATAAGCATTACCGGTATAATGGACTTTAGTTGGCTGAACTCTGGCCCGAACAACTTGACCAGAAGACTGCCCTGAGATGCGACTCCGAGGGAAATGGCGATCCAAGGCAAAGCGGTCATGCCCATCTGCCGGACATCTTTGAGTCGATCCGTCTCCGGTGGCCTGGCATGAGTGGCCTGGCGGACTACGACGCTTTTTATCACTACGCCGAAGGCGCCAACTAGCATCGAAACGCGCAGTGCGGCGTTATATACACCTGCTTCTTCGGCAAGTCCGTACCATCCCAGAACCTGCAGGGGAATGAGTATAACGATCCCGTTCGTTACGGTCACTGCCCCGAACCTTAGGACACCAGTTAGCGCCGACCGAACGCCTCCGCCCTCGTACCAGTGTCCTCGTGTACGTACGAAAAGCGGGATCATCGCCCCCATTAACAAGGGGCACAGCAACGCGCAAGCGAGGGCGACGTTGCCCGGTGTTGGCTTGTATCCGGTCTGCTTTCCTAATTCAAGCGTCGCGAACAGCCAGAGCGAAAACAGCCCGGTCTCGATGAAGATCGATGTCCCAGCACGTCCAACAGCTCGACTATAGGCACCAACGATCCATACTGAGTTAAGTCCGAAGACGGCAAGAATTAGGTGACCAGCTGATAGGCCCTCGAGAAGTCCGTCGGTCCAATCTCGCACTGCTAGGTGCAGAAGGACCAGGACGACCCCCGCTACGAGGGTAAGAAGCGATACGGCGACCGCGGCGGCGACGAGATACTTGGTAGTGACATGGGTGCCCTGGCTTGCGCTGGGCGCAACGGTGGAACTCAGATACGGGTCGACGCCCAGCCTCGTGAGAACGCTGAGGATGGTGACAGTCGAGACGAAGAAGAAGAACTGTCCTGAGAACTCGGCTCCGTGCGTGCGGGCAACGTAGATCGCGAGTCCTCCGGTTATTGTGGCGCCTGCGATCCGGGACAAAACCAAGGGCAGCACTGTGAGCAACTGGCGAGCACTTGGTTTCAACCTAGACCGCCGCCCGAAAATGCTCTAGACATGAGTTTTCAGCCATGTCAACTGTTGCTGGCGATCCTCTTCTAATTCATCCATATCCAGCGAGACTGGCCGACGGCGGATGTCGCCTGCGCCGACCCGGTCGAACAGCGCTGACCGTGGGCTGGGGGTGAAGAGCATCGCACGGTTTCCGTAGGCGAGAGTCGCTACGCAAGCATGTACTCGGTCAGCTAGGGTCAACTCGGTATTGGCGTACAAGGTGAAGTATGTCCAGGGCTCGTCGGACGCGATTGCGTTTGGGTGCTGGTAAACCTTGAATCCAAGGTGGGGGTTGACGCGATGTTCTGGGCGAATGATGGTGCGGCCATTGAGTTCGGTCGGCAGTTTGCGGCGATCCATCGCGTGGCCGATGTACGACTGGATTTTGGACCGGTGAGCCAGTCTCGACACCGTCTTGGGAGCCTCGAGAGCCCATGAGACGCCGTCGGCTTCGAAGGCGACCTCGGTGTTCAACAACCTAGGTCCTAGCGTGATTGTGGGTTCGGGATAGCGGTCGAAGTTGAAGGTGTAGTAGTTGACGCCTGTTGTCGCGAAGGGCCTGTAGACCTTCGGTGCAAAGAAGGCGCTATCCAAGCCGTTGTAGAGCGGAACGCCGAGATCCCAGGACTTCAGGACGTCATAGCTTTGAGGATCGCGGGTCGAGATCAGGTGCGGCCGGAACTTGGTAAGGAAGCGTCGGGTCGCGTCGAACTCAACGTCCCGGAACTTGAAGAAGGCGGCACCCAGGAGGATGAGCTGAGTCCCGCGAGCGTGAAGAGCCGTTAGCGTCTTGTCCCACACCTCCAGGGTGCCGGACATCAGTACCGGGCCCTGAAGAACGATGTAGTCGATATCCAGGTACTGCAGATACTCGACGTCGTGCTTAGGATTGCCTTTGGCCGGGTCGTGGAAGGTGCGGTAGCCGGGCTGGTCCTGGATGAAATCGACTTCGCCGGCGCCGAAGACTTGCTCAAGTATCCACTTGCCGCCGATGTTGAAGAACGCGTTGCCGATGTTCTGACCCCAGTGCCCACTGACCAAGGCAACTCGCGGCGCATGCCCATTTAGCAATCTGGTTCCTGTCTTCGTTTCGCAACCGCCGACTCTCGACTTGCGCAGCCAGCCTATCGTCGGCGCGACCTTGTCTTGGTCAGATTGACAAGATCTGTGTTGACCGTGGTGGCAAGCCCATTGAAGGGGCTGCTGCAGGATTCTGTGACAGTTTTCCTAGGCCGCCGTGGTGACGGCTTGGCTCATGATGGTTTCGAACTCGATGGGCGTCAATCGGCCGAGCCGGGCCTGTCGTCTTCGTCGGTGGTAAGTGCGCTCGATCCAGGTCACGATCGCGATGCGTAGGTCGTCTCGGGTGTCCCAGGTGTGGCGGTCCAGGACGTTGCGTTGAAGCAGGGAGAAGAACGACTCCATGGCGGCGTTGTCACCAGCTGAGCCGACCTGTCCCATCGATCCGATCATCCGATGACGGAACAGGGCCTGTTGGACCTTCCGTGCTCGAAATTGGCCGCCACGATCCGAATGCAGCACACAGCCGGCCACCTCACCTGCCCGGCGAGCGACGGCTGACTCGAGTGCGTCGACGACAATCCGTGATTCCATCCGGTCGCTGATCGAGTAGCCCACGATCCGGTTGGACCACAGGTCCTTGATCGCGCAGAGATAGAGCTTGCCTTCGCGGGTGCGGTGCTCGGTCAGATCGGTCAACCAGACCCGGTTCGCGGCTTCGGTGCGGAACCGGCGCCGGACGAGGTCGTCATGCGCCGGGGCTGCGACCGGACCGCGGCGCCGGTTCTTGGGCTTGCCGAACACGCTCCACCAGCGGTTCTCGGCGCAGATCCGCCACACCGTCCGCTCCGACACAGCGAATCCGGCGTCGCGGACCTCATCGGTGAGGAACCGGTAACCGAACTCGGGATCGTCGCGGTGGGCGTCGAAGATCGCGTTGGCCAGGTGCGCTTCTGCCCATTCCGCATCGGTGACCGGGTCGGCCAGCCACGAGTAGTAGTGCTGACGGTGGAGCTTCAAGACCCGGCACGACACCGCCACCGGCACCCTGATGTGGGCGCCGGCAGCGGCGAGCTCTCTCACGAGCGGGTAGAGCCTTTTCCCGGCAGCTGCGCCTGCGACAAGTACGCAGCCGCCCGGCGTAGGACCTCGTTCTCCTGCTCCAGCAGCCGCACGCGGCGCTTCAGGTCACGGTTCTCACGCGACTGCTCGTCGGTCAGGCCGGGCTTGATGCCATCCTCGACATCGGCTCGGCGCAGCCACTTCGACAACGTCATCTCGTGGATTCCGAAATCGGTCGCGATCTGCGCCAACGTCACGTCCTTGTCACGGCTTCTGGCGACCCGGACAACGTCGTCACGGAACTCTCTCGGATAGGGCTTGGGCACAGCGACATCCTTTCCAGCCTGACCAACGGTCAAGCGATCTCAGATGTCACAGATCCCTGCAGCAGCCCCGAACTTCGGGCGCGGCGCTAGTGGGTTGTCCTCGTAGCATGGGCGTGATGCAGGCGCCGGTGGCAGTGTTGGTCTAGGCGTCTGCTGCGGCGCCAGGCGTTGTCTGCCGAGTTGCCAGAAAGTTACGTGAGACACGTCAGAACCTCGTAACGTAGCGTACGGACTTTTCGTGAACGAGGTCCTTCCAACGTTGAGGCAAAGGTAGACATGCAAACGATGGGATCAACCCGAGCACTGCCGAGCGGTCTTGGTCGGCATCGTGATTCCTGGCAGTCCAAGTTGGTGCGGGGAATCGCCCTGACCGACCTCCTTGTACTCGCATGTGCCGCGATGGCGGCCCAATTGTGGCGATTCGGTCCGATCTCAGTCGCCAAGGCGACCGGACCATTCCACGTCAGTTATCCCGTGCTTGGCGCGGTGATTGTCATCGTGTGGTGGATGGCTCTCGGGCTCGGCGCCACCCGGGAGCCGAGGGTTCTTGATGACGGCCCTACGGAGTACGCCCGAGTGGCCCGCGTTTCGTTCATTGTGATCGGACTGGTCGCTGTTGTTTCGTTGGTCTTCAAATGGGACATGTCGCGTGGGTACTTGGCGATCGCATTCCCATTGGGGACGCTTGGCCTGCTCATGGGACGCAAGCTTTGGCGAGTCATTCTTCGCGACCTCCGAGCGAATGGCCGAGCGCAGTCTGAATCCCCCCGGCGTGTCCGGAGACTCCGATCCTTGGGAAGGATGGAGTCATGTCAGCCAGAACGTCAAAGAGGTACCCGG
>Ga0164243_10004885_pt1 | contig 20729 bp, 15 predicted proteins | sample OricompcompostOP_FD_108781 | JGI IMG/M metagenome (GOLD analysis project Ga0164243, IMG submission 108781) | Organic Plus compost microbial communities from Emeryville, California, USA - Original compost - Organic plus compost (OP) | ecosystem: Engineered > Solid waste > Mixed feedstock >...
ATCTCGTCGGGCGCCGCGGCCAGCACGCGGTCGTACGCCGCCCGCAGCGTACGCTCGGACATCGCAGGAAGGCTCGACATGGAACACCCCCTCGCCACCGCGTACGGTACTTGCGCAGACGGTAGAGGCGAAAGGCGTCGCTCCGCGATCCTGCGGCGGCTCGGCACCCTGGAAGTACCACAACGCCCCCGTGCCAGGAATCCGCACAACATCCCGCCCGGAATCCCGCCCGCGCTTCGCAAACGGCGCCCGGCCACGCACGGCGGCCGTACGCGCAAAAAATGAGTCTCGCGGAGCGAGGCCTTTTTACGCGGAAGCGCGGGAAGCGCGGGAAGGCTGGTACGAATGTGCGCCATGGCCGCACCCGCGCAGCCGAGCAGCTTCCCGCCGTGCGAAGACTGCGGTGGCACCCAGGTGGGGGGCCTGCGCCTGACCGGGACCCACCACGTCGGACTCGATCCCGCCGCCCGGGTCCAGTGGCTGGAGCCGCTGCTCGGGCTGAACGCCGTGGTCTGCCTCACGTGCACCCGGGTCAGGTTCTTCGCGGACAACATGTACAAGCTGCATGACGCGGCCCAGCGGCATCCCGAGTGGTTCGTCTGGTAACGGCCGCCCGTGTCAGGTCCGTGTCAGGCGGGTGTCCGGCCGGGCGATGACCGTGGGCGCATGACGGATACAGCGATCAGCGCCTCCGGGCTGCGGAAGGCGTTCAAGGACAAGGTCGTGCTCGACGGCATCGACCTGGACGTCGGTACGGGCACCGTCTTCTCCCTGCTCGGCCCGAACGGGGCGGGCAAGACGACGACGGTGAACGTGCTGACCACGCTGGTGCGGGCCGACGGCGGCACGGTGCGCGTCGCCGGGCACGACGTCGCGACCGAGGGCAAGGCCGTACGCGCGGCGATCGGCGTCACCGGCCAGTTCGCGGCGGTCGACGAACTGCTGACCGGCCGGGAGAACCTGCAGCTCATGGTGGACCTGAACCCGGGCCGCACCGGCCGGCGTACGGTCGCCGAGCTGCTGGAGCGCTTCGACCTGGTCGAGGCGGCGGGCAAATCCGTGTCCACCTACTCCGGGGGCATGCGCCGCAAGCTCGACCTGGCGATGACGCTCGTCGGCGACCCGCGCATCATCTTCCTGGACGAGCCGACGACCGGCCTGGACCCGCGCAGCCGGCGCACCATGTGGTCCTTCGTCCGCGAGCTGGTGGCCGACGGCGTGACCGTCTTCCTCACCACCCAGCAGCTCGACGAGGCCGACCAGCTCGCCGACCGGATCGCGGTGCTCGACCAGGGCCACATCGTCGCCCAGGGCACCTCCGAGGAGCTGAAGCGGCAGATGCCCGGGACGCACGTACGGCTCCGGTTCGGCACCGCCGCCGAGCTCGACGCGGCCGCGCGGGTGCTCGCCGACTCCACCCGGGACGAGGAGGCGCTGACCCTGCGGGTGCCCGGCGACGGCCGCACGACGTCGCTGCGGGCGCTGCTGGACCGGCTCGACGAGTACGCGATCAGCGCCGAGGAGTTCTCCGTCCACACCCCGGACCTCGATGACGTCTTTCTCGCCCTGACGGGCCACACCACGGAGCACACCACGGAGGTGGTCGCGAAATGAAGTCCCAGTCGATGGTGATGTTGCGCCGCAACTTCAAGCACGTCGCCCGCAACCCGGTGACGGTGATGAACGCGGTGATCATGCCCGCCTTCGTCATGGTGATGTTCGTGTACGTGCTCGGCGACGCCTTCAGCGTCGGCGTCGACTACGTCGACTACGCCACGCCGGGCCTGATGCTGCTGGCCGTCTGCTACGGCCTGGGGTCGGTGGCGACGTCGGTGAACTCCGACATGACCAAGGGCATCATCAACCGCTTCAAGGTCATGGACGTTTCCCGCAGCGCGGTGCTGAACGGCCACGTCATCGCCAGCCTGCTGACCAACCTGCTCGCCATCGCGGCGCTCGTCGGCGTCGCCTTCCTGCTGGGGTTCCGGCCGTCGGCGAGCCTGCTCGACTGGCTCGGCGTGGTGGCCCTCATCGTGCTGCTCGGCCTGGCGGCCGGCTGGCTCACCGTCGCGATGGGGCTGGCGGCGAAGTCCCCGGAGTCGGCGGCGATGGCCGCGCTGCCGCTGGTGCTGCTGCCGTTCTTCAGCAGCGCGATCGTGCCGGCGGAGAAGATGGGGCAGGGCGTACGGCAGTTCGCGGAGTACCAGCCGTTCACGCCGATCATCGAGACCCTGCGCGGGCTGCTCAACGGCGCGCCGGCCGCCGGCGACGCGATCGCGGCCATCGCCTGGTGCGTCGGGTTCGGCCTCGTCGGCTACCTGTGGGCGCGTTCGACGTTCACGAAGCGAGCGTGACCTCGGCCAGCTCCCGCCAGTCGGCCCGCGCCCCCTCCCCCGTCACCTCGGTGAACCGCGCGTCACCGAGGTGACGTCGTACGTCCCGCTCGATCCGGGCCGCATCCGGGAGGGACCGGTCCGGCAGCCCGCGTACGGCGGCGCTGGCCGCGAGCAGCCGCGCGGCCTGGTCGTACCGCTCCTGGCGCCGGGCCAGGTCCGCGAGCCCGACGAGCACCCGCGCGATCAGCGGCGCGTGCGCCGAGTCCGCCGCCGCGCGGAACGCCGCGGCGTGGTGCGCGCGGGCCTCGCCGAGGTCCTCGGCGAGGTATCCGAGCAGGTCGTGCGTCACCCCCCGCATGTGCGGCTCGTCGTCGCCCAGTACCGCCTCCGCCTGGGCGATCTGCCGGTACGCCTCGTCGCGGTCGCCCCGCCAGCGGGCGAGCTCGGCCTTCGCCAGGGCCAGCCCGGCGAGCGCGTCCGGCCAGACGATCCGGTCCGCCCACCGCTGCGCCTCGGCCATCGCGGCGGCGCCGGCATCGGCGTCGCCGGCCAGCCAGTACGCCTGGGCCTGCTGCGTACGGATCCGGATCATGTCCTCGATCGCGCCGACGTCGGTGACGGTCTCGGCGGCCTGCTCGTAGTGCCGGCACGCCTCGTCGAACGCGCCGCGCATCGCGAGCCGCTCGGCCAGCGAGGTCAGCGCGAAGGAGATCCCCCAGCGTTCGCCGAGCGCGCGGAACTCCGCGAGCGCCGTCTCGATGTCGGCGTCCGCCTCGCGCTCGTCGCGGCCGAGCATGATCCGCATCCGGCCGCGGGTCAGCCGGGCCTGCGCGCGCGTCCACGGGTCGTCGGCGGTGAGCAGCGGCTCGTACGCGGACAGGAAGTCGCCCGGCTCGCGCAGCATGTGCTCCAGCGTCGCGACGAACCCCAGCGCCGGATGGCCGGTCCGCATTTTCCGGCTGAGCGCGTACGCCTCGTGGATCCACTTCTCCGCCGCGTACACGTCGGCCTGCCCGGAGGTGAGGAAGTACGCGGCGAACGCGTACGCCGTCGCCCGTATCTCGTCGGTGACCTCGCCGGGCAGGCCGGCCGCCGCGATGGTCAGCTCGATGCCCTCGGCCCGGTGCCCGCCGAGCATCCAGTACCAGCCGGCGGACGCCGCGAGCCGCATCGCCTCCTGCGCCTCGCCGGCCGCGAGCGCGCCGCGCATCGCGGCGGCGATGTCCTCGTGCTCGGACTCCAGCACGGCCAGCCACGCCACCTGCTCGGCGCGGCGCAGATGCGGCTCCGCGGTTTCGACGAGCTCGGTGAAGTACGCGAGGTGCGCGTGGCGCGCCGCCTCCGTCTCCCCCGCCTCCGCGAGCCGCCGGGCGGCGTACTCCTTGATCGTGCCGAGCAGCCGGTACCGCGGCGCCTCCTCGCCGCCCGCCACCACCAGCGACTTCTCGGCCAGTGACGTCAGCAGCTCCAGCACGTCGGCCGCCTCGACCGCGCCGCCCGCGCAGACCCGTTCGGCCGCCTCCTGGCCCGCCGCGCCGGTGAACACCGCGAGCCGGCGCAGCACCGTGCGTTCGGCGTCGGAGAGCAGCTCCCAGCTCCAGTCGACCACCGCGCGCAGTGTGCGGTGCCGCGGCAGCGCCGTACGGCTGCCGCCGGTCAGCAGGCGGAACCGGTCGTCGAGGCGGTTGGCGAGCTGGTCGAGGGTCATGGTGCGCAGCCGGGCCGCGGCCAGCTCGATGGCCAGCGGCATGCCGTCGAGCGCCCGGCAGACGCGCGCCAGGGCGGGCAGGGCGGCGGCGTCGGACGCCAGGTCCGTGCGCACCGCGGCAGCGCGCTCGCGCAGCAGCCGTACGGCCGGGGCGGCGGCGATCTCGCCGGGGCCGGCGTCCTCGGCGGGCAGCTCCAGCGGCGCGACCGGCCACAGCGCCTCGCCGGTGATGCCGAGCGGCTCCCGGCTGGTCGCGAGGATCCGCAGCCGCCGGCACTCCCCCAGCACGCGATGGGCGAAGGCCGCCGCGGACTCGATCACGTGCTCGCAGTTGTCCAGGACCAGCAGCATCGCCCGGTCCCGGACCGCGGCGACCACCCGGTCCGCCGGTTCGGCGTCGGCCGCCTCGCCGAGCAGCGGGTCGCGCAGCCGGAGCGCGTCGAGCGTCGCCTGCGCCACGTCGCCGCCGGCGCCGACGGCCGCCAATTCGACCAGCCAGGCGCCGTCCGGCAGCTCGCCGAGCAGCGTGCGCGCGGTCTCGGTGGCCAGCCGGGTCTTCCCCGAGCCGCCCGGCCCGATCAGCGTGGTGAGCCGGTGCTCGGCGACCAGGTCGCGGACCGCGGCGACGTCGGCGTCCTTGCCGACGTAGCTGGTCAGCTCGGCGCGCAGGTTGGTCGCCCGGGTCTCTTCCCGCCCGCCAAGCTCGCCGCGCAGCAGCGCCACGTGCAGCGCGGACAGCTCCGGTGAGGGGTCGACGCCCAGCTCGTCGGCCAGCCGCTCCCGGGTGCGCTCGTACACCAGCAGCGCCTCGGAGCCGCGGCCGGACGCGGCCAGCGCCCGCATCAGCGCGGCGACCAGCCGTTCCCGTACGGGGTGCGCGGCGACCACGTCGGTCAGCTCGGTGACCAGCCCGGCGCCGTTGCCGAGGGCGATCTCCGCGTCGTACCGCTCCTCCATGGCGGTCAGCCGCAGGCCTTCGAGGCGGGTGGCCGCCGCGTCGAAGGCCTCGCTCTCCTGCAGGCCGATGTCCTGCAGGGCCGCGCCGCGCCACAGCGCGAGGGCCTCCCGCAGCCGGGGCAGCCGGCGCGGGTCCTCGGGGTCGCGGGCCTGGGCCAGGAGGCGCTCGAACCGTACGGCGTCCACCGCGTCGGGATCGACCGTCAGCCGGTAGCCCTCGGCCCGCCCCTCGACTAAGCCGTCGGGCAGCGCCTTGCGGAGCCGGGAGACCAGGCGCTGCAGGGCGTTCGCCGCCTCGGCGGGAGGGTTCTCGCCCCAGATCCAGTCGATCAGCGTCGTCTTCGGGACCGCGTGGCCCGGTTCGAGCGCGAGGGCGGCCACCAGCGCGCGCAGCCGCGCGCCGGGCACGTCGGCCAGGGCGCCGTCGTCCCCGCGGACCTCGAACGGCCCGAGCATCCCGATCTGCACCCGACCGATTTTGTCATGGCCGGACGGCGGCTCCGCCGGTGTTCGGGCCGTGTCAGGCCCGTGTCAGGACGGCCCGCGAAGGTGGCCGCAATGAACGAAACGAAAGGACATCCGATGAGTGAGCCGGCCGCCATTCCGCACGGTCTTCCGATGACGCGCGACGCGGGGCCCTTCGACCCGCCCACCGCGATCACCAGGCTGCGCGGGGCCCGCCCCGTCAGCCCGCTGGTCTTCCCGGACGGGCACGAGGGCTGGCTCGTCACCGGGTACGAGGAGGTGCGGCAGCTGATGGCCGACACCCGCTTCAGCTCCCGGATGGACCTCGGCATCATCCACGTGCCGTTCGACACGCCCGGCATGCCCACCCCGACCGAGCCGTCACCGCAGGTGCCGGGCCTGTTCATCGCCATGGACCCGCCGGACCACACCCGGATGCGGCGCAAGCTGACCGGCGCCTTCACCGTACGGCGCATGAAGCTGCTCGAAGAGCAGATCATCGCCGTCACCGAGCGGCAGCTCGACCACCTGGCGGGCCTGACCCCGCCGGTGGACCTGGTCAAGGAGTTCGCGCTGCCGGTGCCCTCGCTGGTGATCTGCGAGCTGCTCGGCGTGCCGTACGAGGACCGGGAGAGCTTCCAGGCCAACTCCGCGCAGTTCATGGTCCGGGACCAGAAGCTGGAGGACAAGGTCGCCGCGATCGGCGCGATGAACATGTACCTGGCCGAGCTGGTGACCCGCAAGCGCGCCGAGCCCGGCGACGACATCCTGTCCGACCTGGCCCGGCACGAGGACCTCAGCATCGAGGAGCTGGTCGGCGCCGCCTTCCTGCTGCTGCTCGCCGGCCACGAGACCACCGCCAACATGCTGGGCCTCGGCACCTTCGCGCTCCTGGAGCACCCCGCGCAGCTCGCCGAGCTGCGCGCCGACCCGGAGCTGATGCCCGACGCCGTCGAGGAGCTGATGCGCTACCTGTCGGTGGCCGACATCTTCTACCGCTACGCCACGGAGGACCTTGAGCTGGGCGGTGAGACCATCGGCAAGGGGTCGACCGTCGTGGTCTCGCTGCTGGCCGCCAACCGCGACCCGCGGCGCTTCGCCGACCCGGACACCCTGGACCCGCACCGCAAGGCCCGCGGCCACACGGGCTTCGGCCACGGCGTCCACCAGTGCCTCGGCCAGCAGCTCGCCCGCATCGAGATGCGCGCCGGCTTCTCGGGCCTGCTGCGCCGCTTCCCGTCGCTCGCGCTCGCGGTCCCCGCCGCCGAGGTGCCGCTGCGCACCGACATGAACATCTACGGCGTGCACGAACTGCCGGTCCGGTGGTAGGCGCGGCGTGCCGGCCCGCCGGAAGGCGGGCCGGCGGCGCGCGCCGGGGTCAGTCCAGCTCGGCCAGGACGGCGGCCGCGTGCTCGCCCGCTCCGGGCGCCTCGCCGGGCGGGTCCGTACGCAGGCCGGGCATGTCGAGCCAGCGGCCGGGGCCGACGAACGCGACGCCGCCCGCGTCGTCGCGCCCGGTGACGGCGAGCAGGCCGTGGTCGATCAGCGTGCGGTCGCCGGTCAGCTCCTGCGGCCGCCGGGCATGCACGGCCGGGACGCCCGCCGCGTTCGCCCGGCGTACGGCCTCGGCGGCCGGCAGCTCCGCCAGCGTCCGGGCGATCGCGGCCGCCCATCCGTCCGGGCCGGGCGCCGCGGGGGCGAGCCCGGCCGCCGTCAACGCGGAGGGGGCCGGCGCGGCGAGCCGGATCCAGCCGTCCGCGCACGGGTAGAGCCGGTCGGCCGGGCCGGGGCCGGGGAAGTCGCGGCCGCCGGCGGGGTACGGCGGCGCGCCGTCGAACCGTACGAGGTGCTCGGACTGCAGCAGACAGGACGACGCGCACAGCGAGATCTCGACGCGCTGCCCGGCGCCGAGCCGCGCCCGCGCGTACACGGAGGCGCAGGCCCCGAGCGCGCCGAGCCCGGCGGCGATCACGTCGTTGATCGGCACGGTCAGGAACACCGGGCTGTCGGCCTCGTCCGGGCCGGCCTGCGCGCGCATGATGCCGCTCATCGCCTGCACGACCGGGTCGAACCCGGGCCGGTGGCCGAGCGGACCGCCGCTGCCGAACCCGTTGATCGACACGCTGGTCACCAGCGGGTTGATCGCGCTGAGCCGGTCGTGGCCGATGCCGAGCCGGTCGGCGACGCCGGCCCGGTAGTTGTCCACCACCACGTCGGACGTACGGACCAGCCGGGCGAACACGTCCTTGCCGTCGTCGGCGGTCAGGTCGAGCAGCACGCTGCGCTGGCCGCGGTTGTACACCGAGAACCCGGCGCCGCCGCGGCCGCCGTGCGCGGTGCGGAACTCGTCGCCGTGCGGCGGGCGCTCCACCTTGACGACGTCCGCGCCGAGCTCGCCCAGCAGGGTGGCGGCGTACGGCCCGGCGATGATCGTGCCGAGGTTCAGCGCGCGCAGCCCGGCCAGCGGCGGCTCGGGGTCGCCGTCCGTGGCCCAGCCGCCGGCCTCCCGGGCGTCCCATCCGGTGTCCAGGCCGGTGATCGGCGGGTGGCCGGTCGCCGCGGGGCCGGTGACCGCGGCGGGCGTCCGGGAGAGCGTGATCAGCGGGCCCGGCATGACGACGTCCTGGCCGGCGTCGTTGCGGCCGGCGAACCGCAGGCCGGTGGCGCGGACCTGCTCATGGTCCAGCCAGTCGGCCGTCTCGTCCACCGGCGCGACCGGCACGTCCACGCCCTCGAGCGTGGCCAGCCAGTGCGCGCGGTCGCGGGTACGGAAGATCTTCTGCAGCTCGACGGCGATCCACTCGAGGTTCTCGGGCAGCCGGACGCCGGCCGGGTCGCCGACGCGCGGGTCCTCCAGCACGTGGTCGGCGCCGACCGCGCGGAACCCGCGGTCGATGAAGGCGGCGGTGAAGGCGCCGAGGAACAGCCAGCGGCCGTCCGCGCACTGGTAGCAGCGGTAGTTGGCCAGCGCGCCGCCCGGGCCGTTCGGCCGCATCTCGTGCGGGTCGTCGCGGCCGGCCGCGAACCCGCCGGGCGAGACGAGCTGCGCGCCGTGCGCCCCGCCGGCCACGACCATCGGGGCGACCCGGCGGCCGGCGTCGCGCCCGGCCAGCGCGGCCACCGCGGCGGTCGCCGCCCAGATGCCCTGCATGTGCAGGGCCAGCGGGAACACGCAGTCGACCGGCACGTCGTCGTACGACGCCTGGCTCCATGCATGGCCCAGCGCGGCGAACAGCAGCCCGGCCGACTCGCCGCCGCCCGCCCACGGCGTCGTGCCGAGCAGGTACGGCGGCAGCACCACCCACAGCGCCGGGCGGCCCGGCTCCGCGCCGCGCCCGCGCAGGTCGTCGTACGCCAGCCCGCGGACCTCCGTTCCGGCCAGCACCACGTCGGCGCGGCCGACCAGGTCGTCGAGCCGCGTCAGGTCGCCCGGACGGGCCGGGTCGACAGTGGCGGTGCGCTTGCCGCGGTCCCACATGTGCAGCCCGGGTTCCGCGGCCGACGGCGCGCCGCCCGGCAGATGGATCTTGATGACGTCGGCGCCCAGGTCGGCGAGCAGCATGCCCGCCACCGGGCCCGCGCGTCCGGCGGTGAGGTCGAGGACACGGATCCCGGTGAGCGCGCCCTCCGCCGTCATGCGCGGGTGCCCTGACGGATGCGGCCGGTCGATGTCCGTACGTTCGAGAGGAACCCTGCTGCGGTCACGACTGGTCTCCTTTCGGGGCATTACGCCCATCCGTTACGAAACTACGCATTAACCCGCAATTGATCGAGAGGTGTTTTTCGTTGTCCCAACCGAAGGGCGTCCGGGGCCGCTCGGTACGGTGTCGCGGATGGAGCTCCGGCAGATCGAGGCCTTCATCGCCGTCGCCGAGGAGCTGCACTTCGGCCGGGCCGCCGCCCGGCTGCACACCACGCAGCCGCCGCTCAGCCGGCAGATCCGCCAGCTGGAGCGGACGCTCGGCGTGGCGCTGCTGACCCGTACGACGCGCCAGGTCGCGCTCACCCCGGTCGGCGCGGCGTTCCTGCCGGCCGCCTACAAGGTCGTCCGGGCGGTGGAGGAGGCGGCCGCGGTCGCCGCGTCGGCGGCCGACGGCGAGGCCGGCACCGTACGGCTCGGCGTGGCCGGGGTCGGGTCGATCGCGCGCCTGCCGGACCTGGTGAAGCGGCTCGGCGCCGAGAAACCCGGGATCGAGCTGGCCGTCATGGGGCAGGTGTACTCCCCCGCCGGCTTCGACATGGTCGCCGACGGCCGCCTCGACATCGCCTTCGTCCGGCTGCCCGCGGTCCGCGAAGGAGTGGCGACGCGAGTGGTGTTCGACGAGGAGCTGATCCTCGCGGTGGCCGAGGACCACCCGCTGGCCGGGGCCGCGTCCGTGGAGCTCGCCGCGCTGGCCGGCGAGCGGTTCATCGCGTTCCCGCCCGGCGGGGTGTCCAGCCTGCGCGGCGTGATGGTGGACGCGTGCGCCGACGCCGGGTTCACGCCGAACATCGTGCAGTCCGGGCCGGACACCGGGATCATCATGGCGATGGTGGCCGCCGGGCTCGGCGTCACGCTGACCGTCACGCCGGTCGCCGGCCTGGTCGACGGCGTCAGCTTCGTCCCGCTCGCCGGGAAGCCGTACAGGACCTGGGAGGCCATCGCCTGGCGGGCCGGCCGCGTGTCGCCGGCGACCGCGGCCGTACTGCGGATCGCCGAGGACGTCCTGCCGACGCCCGGGCGGCCCGCGGCCGATTGATACCGATTCCGGAACAGTCCGCGTCAAAGCCGGTATTGGACACCCACGGCGGCGCTTGTGACGCTACTCGCCGAGTGACGGCCGTCACTCCCGGCATCGAGCGCCAGGAGGATAGACCGTGAGCACCGCCGAGGGCGACCTCCCCCGGTCCCCGGACACCGCGGTCCTGGACGCGCGCACCGCGGTGGCCCGGCTGGACCGGCTGACGCTGTGGCCGTACCCGTGGTGGGTGCTGGGCACGGTGGGCCTGGGCTACTTCTTCGCCTTCTTCGACATCACCAACATCGGGCTGGCGCTGCCGGCCATCGCGCAGAGCCTGCACGCCCCGGACTCCCTCGTGTCCTACGCCGTGAGCAGCAGCCTCGTCGGGTACATCGCGGGCGCGCTCGGCAACGGCATGGTGTCGGACCGGCTGGGGCGGCTGCGCGCACTGGCGATCTCGTACGGGCTGGTGGCCATCGGGTCGGTGGCCACCGCGGTCAGCTTCGACGCGGGCTGGCTCATCGGGTGGCGGCTGGTCACCGGCATGGGGATCGGCGCCGCCATCGCCACGGTGACCACGTACGTCGGCGAGCTGGCGCCGGCGCCGGTGCGCGGCCGCTACACCGGGTGGGCCACGTTCTGGGCGTTCGCCGGCGTGGCGGTGACGCCGTTCGTGGCCGCCGCGCTGGTGCCGACCGCGTCGTGGGGCTGGCAGGTGATCCTCGGCATCCCGGTGCTGGCCGCGGTCACGCTCCCGGCGCTGCTGGGCCGGCTGCCGGAGTCGCCGCGCTGGCTGATCTCCCGGGGCCGCTACGTGGAGGCCGCGCGGGTGGTCGGGGCGGCCGAGGAGCGGGCCCGGGCCCGGGGCGTGGCGCCCGCGGAGCCGGACGACGTGCCGCCGATGACCGAGCCGGTGGCCGGGGAGCGGGCCGGGTTCCGCGCCGTGTTCGGCCGCCGGCTGCGCGGCCGGGCGCTGCTGCTCACCACGATCTGGTTCTTCTTCTACATCCAGAACTACGCGTTCGCCGGGCTGGGCACGACGCTCCTGGTCAAGCACGGCTACTCGCTGTCGGAGAGCATCGTGTTCTCGATCCCGACGAGCGTGGCGAACATCGCCGGCGCCGCCCTGACCCCGTTCGTCAGCGACCGGTTCCAGCGGCGGAACACCATCATCACGGTGGCCCTGGTGATGGTCGCCGCCGAGGTGATGATCGGCCTGGTGTCCGGGATCGCCGCCATCATCGTCGGCTTCTTCCTCGTCGCCTTCACCACGGCGATGTTCGACCCGCTGAACTACACCCTCACCGCCGAGCAGTTCCCGACGAACGCCCGCAACGCCGGGGTGGCCGTCTCCGACGGCATCGGCCACCTCGGCGGCGCCATCGCCCCGCCGCTGATCCTCGCCGTCTTCGCCGCCTTCGGCTTCGCGTCGGCGTGGGTCACGATGGCCGCGTCCGTCCTCATCGCCGCCCTGTTCCTCCCCTTCACCCGCAAGATGGTCGGCCGCTCCCTGGAGTGACGCGCCGGGCCCGTCGCCGATGTGCCGCTGGAGGGCGCCCAGCAGCGCGTCGTTCGCGGCGAAGTGGTCCACGTCAAGGAACAGGACCGGGGTGCCGGACGACAGGTGCTGCACATCGCCGAACCGGCGGACGAGCGGCATGTCCTCCGGGGGCGGCACCGGATGCAACGCCGGGATTCGGGGCGGGGGCCTAGCCTGCGGACAGGTCGGCGAGTTTCAGGGTGAAGGGGGCCGCTACCGAGTGGGACTGGGGGACGCCTTTCAGCCAGGGTTGGGTGACCATGAAGTCGTCGAGGTCGACGAGGTTGTACCAGCAGCCGCTTTGGGTGGCGAGGTGGCCGACCTGGTCGAAGATCTGGTCGGCGCCGGTGGCTTCGCCCTTGGGGAGGAGCCGGGTGATGCCGGGGACGGAGCAGTTCAGGTAGTTCAGGCCGCCGTCGGGGTCCCAGTTGATGTGCGCCCACGTGTACGGGGGCGACGCGTCGGGCCACCCGCCGGCGACCAGGAGCTCGGGCGAGCCCTTCGGGTGGCCGGGCCAGCCGAAGATCTGGGAGGTCGGGTAGCCCTGGACCTTGGCCGTGATGCCGAGCGGGCTGAGCTGCGCGGCGATCAGGTTGGCGATGAGCTGCAGGTCGGAGGACTGCGAGTCGTAGCCGATCGTGATGGACTTCTGCCCGGCGGGCAGCGTACGGGCCAGGTTCCTCAGCGCGGCGGTGTTGTACGGCACGTCCTGCGTGGCCTTGCCATCGGCGATCATGTTCGGCGGGTACGCCTGGAGCGACCGGGTGCCGCGTCCGGCGAACGGCGCCGCGACCGCCTTGGCGTTGATCGCCTGGAACAGCGCCCAGCGGCCGGCCTGGCTGGTGAGGAACGACAGCCGCGGGTTCACGTACAGGAACAGCGACTGCATCGTCGGCAGCGAGTAGCTCCGTACGGCCGTGTTCTTCCGGTACGACTGGACCGCCGACGTGCTCAGGTCGTGCAGGATCGCGGCGAGCTGGCCGTTGTTGAACTTCAGCTGCTGGGTGGAGTCGTCGTTGAGCACGGGCAGGTCCACCGAGGTGAAGTACGGCTTGTGCCCCCAATAGTCCGGGAACGCCTTCAGCCCGTAGTGCGCGCCGACCTTCGCGTCGGACAGCGTGTACGCCCCGGTGCCGATGTCGTGCGTGCGCAGGTACGTCTGCGCGTCATCGGACCCCGCGTGCTCCTTCAGCGCCGTCGGGCTCATCATCCGCGGCCCGTACGGCGAGGCAAGGTAGGACAGGAACACCGCGTTGGGCTTCTTCAGCCGGATGACCACCTCGTGGTCGCCCTCGCCCGTCACCGAGGCGACGTCCTTCACCATGTACGCGGGCCCCTGGTCGACGGCCAGCCGCCGGTCGAAGGACGCCTTGACGGCGTCGGCGGTGAACGGCGTGCCGTCGTGGAACTTCACGCCCTTGCGCAGCTTCAGCGTGATCTCCCGATGGTCCGCCGACTCCTTCCAGGAGGTGGCGAGCAGGCCGGTGATCCGCGGATTCGCGCCGCCGGTCCGGTACCGCAGCAGCCCCTCGTACAGGTTGTCGGTGAGCAGCAGGCCCTGCCCGGCGTAGAAGACGTCCGGGTCCGGCGGCTGGCCGGGGTCCTTCAGGAAGCTCAGGCGCAGCACGCGGTCGGCGGGCGGCTTGGCCGACCCGGTCGGCGTCGGCGACCCGCAGGCGGCCGCGGCGAGCACGCACGCCAGGACGGCCGCCGGGGCGGCGAGGCGGTGGACGGTCATCGGATCGCCTCCTTCATGGTGGGCACGCGGCCGGCGAACGCCGCGACGATCTCCTCGGTGCGGCGCCGCGCCCCGGCCTGGAGGTACTCCATGGCGTCGAGCGCGGCGTCGTGGCGCGCGCGGCTGGAGCCGCCGACGCAGTCCTCGACGACACGGACGTGGTAGTCGCGCTGGTGGGCGTCGGCGAAGGTGTAGTGCACGCAGACGTCGGTGAGCCCACCGATGAGCACGAGCGTGGAGACGTCGAGACCGCGCAGCACGATCTCGAAGTCGGTGCCGATGAAGCCGGAGTACCGGCGCTTGACGATGTGGAACTCGCCGTCGGCGGGCCGCAGCGTGGGCCACAGCTCGGTGGCCGGGGCGCCCTCGACGCAGTGCACGCCCTCGGCGCCGTCGAGCTCGCGGCCGAAGTCGACGCCGCTCGCCCGGTGCACCTCCTGGAAGAAGATCACCGGTACGGACGCGGCACGCGCGGCCGCGACGAGGCGCTCGGCGCGGGCGATGCGCTCCGCCGCGCCGTCCATGTGGTCGATGCCGACCACCTCGGCGGGCTGGTCGGCGCCGCACTGGATGTCCACGACGACCAGCGCGGGGTCGCCGACGAACAGGGGCCGCCGTGCCATGGTCAGCCCACCCGCCCTTCCGGGTCGCCGATGATCCCCGCCGCGCGCGGGTCGACGTAGTCGGGCCCGGTGAGGTCGAGGCGGCGCATGGCGATGCCGGTCAGCGCCTCCATCACGGCGCGGCGGGCGAACAGCGCGGTGATGGAGGGCCCGACGTCGTACGGCGGGCTCACCTCCACGACGTCCATCGCGACGATGCCGGCCTCGGCGGCCAGCCGGCGCACCGCCCACAGCATGTCGGCGGTGGTCAGCCCGCCGGGCTCGGGCGTGCCGGTGCCGGGCGTGTACGCCGGGTCGCAGACGTCGACGTCGAGCGAGATGTACAGGTGGTCGGCCTGGTCGAGGGCCTCGTCCACGGCGCGCTCCAGCACGGCGGCGAACCCGTCCCGGTGGATCTCGGCCATGAAGTGGGTGCGCATCCGCTGCTCCTCCATCCACGCGAGGATCGGCGGTTCGGGCCAGTAGCCGCGCAGCCCCACCTGCACGAAGTTGCGGCCCGGCACCGCGCCGCTCTCGATGAGCCGGCGCATGGGCGTGCCGTGGCCGTGCAGCGTGCCGCGCATGTCGGGGGACGTGTCGGCGTGCGCGTCGAAGTGCACGATGCCGACCGTGCCGTGCCCGTACGCGTCGGCGACCGCGGTGGCGGCGGGCCAGGTGATGCCGTGGTCGCCGCCCAGGATGATCGGGATGGCGCCGGCGGAGACGATCTCGGCGACGAAGGACCGGACGTTGTCGTACGTACCGGCCGCGTTGCCGATGAGCACGTCCGCGTCGCCGTAGTCGGCCACCGTCAGGTGCTCGAACGGGTCGACGCGGACGCCCAGGTGGTTGAGGTGCCGGCCGCCGCCGATGTAGTCGCCCTGCCGGATGGCGCGCGGGCCGAGGTGGGTGCCGGTGAGGCCGGTCGCGGTGCCGTCCCACGGCGCGCCGCCGATCGCGACGTCCACTCCCCCGGCGCGCAGGTCGTCGGGGGTCAGGCAGACCGGGACCTTCATGAACGTCTGGATGCCGGACCAGGCCATCTCCGCACCGGCCCGGTTGACCTGGAGGGGGCCGGGCGGGCGGGAGCCGTTCGGGGACGGATGCTCGGGCAGGGTCATACGGTGATCACCTCGGGGGTCAGCCGCGGGACGCGGCGGCTTCGATACGTGGGTCGGCGATGGCCTGGAGGATGTCCACGAGGGTGTTGATGACGACGTATCCGGCGCCGAGCAGGAGCGTCACGCCGGCGATCGCGGGGAAGTCGGCGACGGGGATGCTCTGCGCGGTGTACTGGCCGATGCCCGGCCAGGCGAACACCTGCTCCACGATCAGCACCCCGGCGAACGCGAGGCCGGTCTGCAGGCCGGTCATGGACAGGGCTGGGCCGAGCGAGTTGCGCAGGACGTGCCGGGTCAGCACCCGGCGTTCGGCCAGGCCCTTGGCGCGCGCCGTACGTGCGTAGTCGGCGCGCTCGTTGTCGATCAGGCTGGAGCGCAGCACCCGGCCGATGGACACGGCCGGTCCGAGCGCGAGCGCCAGGGCGGGCAGGACGAGGTGGCGCAGCGCGTCCGCGGTCACGTCGGGGCGGCCGTTGAGCAGGCCGTCGACGGTGAGCAGGCCGGTCGGGCCGGTGGGCGCGCCCGCGATGTCGGTGCGCCCGGTCACCGGCAGCCAGCCCAGGTAGCGGAAGAACACCAGCACGCCGGCGATGCCGAGCAGGAACTGCGGCGTGGACGCGCCGATCAGCAGCACCAGCCGGAACAGCCGGGCACCGGGCCAGCGCAGCGTGGTGCCGACCGCGAGGATCACGGCGAGGACCAGCGCGAGCGCCAGCCCGTACCCGGCGAGCTCGGCGGTCGCGGGCACGTACGCGGCGAGGTCGGCGCTGACCGGGCGGCGGGTGCGGTAGGAGGTGCCGAGGTCGCCGTGCAGCAGGCCGCGTACGTAGTCGACGAACTGGGTGAACACCGACTGGTCCAGGCCCAGCGCGTGCCGCTGCGCGGCCACCGCCTCCTGCGACGCGCCGGGACCGAGCATGGCGTGCGCCGGGTCCAGCGGTGAGATCTTCTGGAGCGTGAACACCACGGCGGTCAGCGCCAGCAGGATGACCACCATGCCGAGCAGCCGTTTGGCGAGGAACCAGGCCATGTACGTCCCCTAACGCTCGCCGAGCAGGTTGCGGATGCCGTCCCCGGCGAGGTTGCCGGCCAGCGCGAGGAGCATGACGGCGATGCCGGGCATCACCGGGATCCACCACTGCTGGAGGAGGAAGGACAGGTTGCGGGCGGCGTCCGCACCGAGCTCGGGCGCCGGTGCGGGCTGGCCAAGGCCGAGGAACGACAGGCCGGCCAGCGTGACCACGAGGTTCCCGACGTCGAGGCTGGCGGTGACGACCGTCGCGGGCACCGCGCCGGGCAGCAGATGGCGTACGGCCAGGCGCAGCCGGCCCGCCCCGGCCAGCCGGGCCGCCTCGACGTGCGGACGGGCGGCCAGCGTACGGATCTCGCCGCGCACGATCCGGGCGTAGAAGGGCCACCACACGATGGCCACGGCGATCAGCGTGTGCGTCAGGCTCGGGCCGAGCGCCGCGGCGACCGCGATCGCCAGGACCGGTGCGGGCAGGGCGAGGAAGCCGTCCGTCACCCGCATCAGGACGTTGTCGGTGAACCCGCCGAAGGTGCCGGCGACCAGGCCGAGCAGGCCGCCGATGAGCACCCCGGACGCGATCACGACGAGCGCGGACAGCCAGCTCGTGCGCAGGCCGTACAGCGCCCGGCTGAGCACGTCGCGGCCGATGCTGTCACTGCCGAGCCAGAACCCGCCCTGGCCCGGGGCCTGCTGCGGCATGCCGACGGGTTGCAGCGGGTCGTGCGGGGCCAGGACCGGCGCGAGCAGGGCGACCGCGGTCACCAGGACGAGCAGGCCGGCCGCCGCCCAGTCCATGCGGCGGCCGGCGGGCAGGACGCGGATCCGCGCGGTCATCCGGCGGGGTGCGTCCAAGGTGGCGGCCATCTCAGTGCACCTCCGTACGGGCGCGGGCGGCGGCGCGGCGCGGCGGTACGCGGGCGGGCATCTCAGATCGCCTCCGCCCGGATGCAGGCGGCCGTGCGGTCCGGCGCGCCGCGCAGGCGGGTCAGGCGGGGTTCCAGGTCCGGGTCGGCGCACGGGTCCTCGGCGTACGGGCAGCGGGGGTGGAACGCGCAGCCCGGGGGCGGGCGCAGGGGGCTCGCCGGTTCGCCGGACAGGGCCGCGGGCTCGACGCCGAACGCGGGGATGGCCGCCACCAGGGCCTTCGTGTACGGGTGCCGGGGCGCGGCGACGACCTCGGCGGCCGGGCCGAGCTCGACGATGCGGCCCAGGTACATCACCGCGATGCGGTCCGCGACGACCCGCGCCACGGACAGGTCGTGCGTGACGAACAGCACCGCCATGCCGAGGTCGCGGCGCAGCCGGCCGATCAGGTTGATGACGGACGCGGCCAGCGACACGTCGAGCGCGCTGGTCGGCTCGTCGCACAACAGGATCTCCGGCGGGATCACGGTCGCCCGCGCGAGCGCCACGCGCTGACGCTGCCCGCCGGACAGCTGCGCGGCCCGCGCGCCCGCGACCTCGGCGGGCAGCCCGGCCTGCGCCAGCGCGGCCACCGTGCGCTCCCGCCGCACCGTACGGCTCAGCCGCTGTCCGCGCAGCCGTTCGGCGATCAGGTCGCCGACCGTCATCCACGGCGTCAGCGAGGCGCCGGCGTCCTGGAACACCATCTGCGGCCGCCCGCCCGGGCCGAGCGCGAGCCCGCCCCCGTCGGCCCGGTCCAGTCCCGCGACGATCCGCAGCAACGTGGACTTCCCCGACCCGCTCTCCCCCACGATCGCCACGGACTCCCCCGCCGCGACGTCAAGGTCGACACCCCGCAACGCCGCCAGCCTCCCCCGCTTCCCCGGCCCTGCCTTGACCGCGAACGTCCGCACCAGATCCCGCGCCCGCACGGCGGCGCCCCGCGGATCCGCACCGGGGACCACGCTCGGCCGTCCGTCCGGCTCCCCGGTGGGAGCCGGGCCCGGTGCCGCCCCGTGCTCGGCGCCGGGCTCCCGGTCACCGGCCGCGCCGGGCGCCCCGGCGGCCCGTACCTCCTCGGCCCGGACGCAGGCGCTCAGGTGCCCGGGCCCGACCGGCGCCGGGGTCGGCGGCTCGGTGGTGCAGGCGGCTGTGGACAGGGGGCAGCGGGGGGCGAACGGGCAGCCGGGGGGTGGGGCCGACGGGTCGGGGACCTCGCCGGACAGGGTGGCCAGCGGGCGGTGGCGGTCGGCGTGCAGGGACAAGCGGGAGCGCATCAGGCCGATGCTGTACGGGTGGGCGGAGTCCCGCAGGATCGTGCCGGTCGGCCCGGTCTCGGCGATCCGGCCGCCGTACATCACCGCGACGCGGTCCGCGACCTGCGCGGCCACGCCCAGGTCGTGGGTGATGAGCAGGAAGCTGCACCCGATCTCGTCGCGCAGCGACCGCACCAGGCCGAGCACCTGCGCCTGCACGGTCACGTCGAGCGCGGTGGTGGGCTCGTCGGCGACCACCAGCGCCGGCGCGCCCGCCACCGCCATCGCGATCATCACCCGCTGCCGCAGCCCGCCGGACAGCTCGTGCGGGAACGCGGTCAGCCGCCGCTCCGGGTCGGGCACGCCGACCGCGCGCAGCAGCCGTACGGCCTCCGCCCCCGACCCGGCCGCCTCGGCGATCTGCCGGCCGACGCGCATCGTCGGGTTGAGCGACGTCATGGGGTCCTGGAAGATCGCACCCAGATGGTCGCGGCGCATCCGCCGCGCCGCCCCGGCGTCCCCGAACATGTCCTGCCCGCGTACCGTGACGCGCCCGTCCGTACGGGGCGCGCCGGGCAGCAGCCCGAGCAGGGACAGCCCGAGCACGCTCTTCCCCGACCCGGACTCGCCGACCAGGCCGACGATCTCGCCGGTGCCGATGTCGAGGCTGACGCCGCGCAGCGCGTGCACGTCCCGCCCGCCGCGGCGGAACGTCACGGACAGCGCGTCCACGGACGCGACGGGCCCGCCGGACGGGTGCTCGTCGTGGCGCGCGGCGGCGCCGGTCGCGATGTCGTACGCCATGTCTGGCTCCTTTCGCGGCGCTCTACGGCGCGGGCGAAATCGGGGGTCAGCGGCCGGGGAGGTGGCCCGCGCGGACGAGGCAGCCGAGGGTGTCGCAGATGACGCGGGTCGCGATGAGCGAGGTGATGTCCGCGTTGTCGTACGGGGGCGAGCACTCGACGACCTCGATCCCGGCCAGCGGGCGCTCGGCGACGAGCTGGATGAACTTCAGCACCTCGCGCGGCAGGAACCCGCCGGGCTCGGGCCACCCGGTGCCGGGGACGAACGCGGCGTCGAGGCAGTCCACGTCGAAGCTGAGCCACACCGCGTCGGTACCGTTCCAGGCCACCTCAAGCGCGTGCGCGGCGGCGGCCTCGATGCCCATCTCGACGCAGTCCGTGACGGTCATGACCGTCGTGCCGCGCTCCCGGCCGACCTCGACGCCGGGCCGCGGCGCCTGCCAGCCGCCGATGCCGATCTGCACCAGGTTCTCCGGCGGCACCTGCGGCAGGTTCGTGGCGTGGAACCACGGCGTGGTGTGCATCCGCTCGTCGAGGTCGGTCTCCTGGGTGTCGACGTGCCGGTCGAAGTGGATGATGCCGAGCTTGCCGTCCAGGTGCTCGGCGACGCCGCGGGTCGTCGGGTAGCCGATGGAGTGGTCGCCGCCGAGCACCACGGGGAACGCGCCGGACGCGTACACGTGCGCGACGGCCTTGCTGATCTGGTCGAAGGTCTTCTCGATGTTGCCCGGGATGGTGAACACGTCGCCCAGGTCGCACAGGGTCAGCGACTCGCGCAGGTCCACGCCGAGCTCGAAGCTGTACGTGCCGTACAGCGCGGAGATGCGCCGGATGCCCTGCGGGCCGAACCGGGTGCCCGGCCGGTACGTGGTGCCGCCGTCGAACGGCGCGCCGAGCACGGCGACGTCGTACTCGCCGCACCGCCGTACGTCCTCGACGTACGGCGCCTTCAGGAACGTGTTGATGCCGGCGAAGTGCGGCAGCTCGCCGCGGGAGAACGTGGGGATGCGGCGGTCGGTGATCGAGTCCGCTCCGGGCAGGCCGAGCTCCAGGCCGCGGGCGACCTCCTCGTCCCACTTCGCGGTCGGGAGGCGGGCCTCGGCGGCGACGGCGTACCGCGCCTCCGGGCCGTAACGGTCGTGCAGGTCCTCGGTGGAGAAGTCATCGGGAAGATGCCGGGGGCTGGTGGACACACGCACCTCCGTACGACGGGGCCCGGCCGGGAGACAGCCGGGCTCGGCTGGTCTCCCGGGCTTTTATCCCGCCGTGGAACGGCGCCGCCGGGGCGGGCCGCCTCGCCTCTCGGTCCAGTCCCGCCGGCGCCGTGCGTCGGCGGCGGAACCCTAGGCGCGCCTCACAAGGTGAGTCATCACGGATTGAACGCCGCCGACGTGACGTCCGTAGATCGTGACTGTAACCGCTGTGTAAGACGCGCGCTTCACATGTGGCAGGTGTCGGACGGGGCGAGGTCGATGGCGGGGTTGCGGTCGAAGAAGCCGACGGGTTTGAGGGTGAATCCGGCGTACTCGACCGGCATGACCGGGAAGTC
>Ga0164243_10004889_pt1 | contig 20724 bp, 19 predicted proteins | sample OricompcompostOP_FD_108781 | JGI IMG/M metagenome (GOLD analysis project Ga0164243, IMG submission 108781) | Organic Plus compost microbial communities from Emeryville, California, USA - Original compost - Organic plus compost (OP) | ecosystem: Engineered > Solid waste > Mixed feedstock >...
CTCGCTGTCGCCGGAATGGCGCGCGAGCAGCTCTTCCGCCTCCTCGCGGCCGTCGCGGCCGAAGTGCTTGTGCAGCAGGTAGACCATCGCCCACAGGTGGCGGCCTTCCTCCACGTTGACCTGGAACAGGTTGCGCAGGTCGTACTGGCTGGGCGCCGTCAGGCCCAGGTGGCGCTGCTGCTCGACCGAGGCGGGCTCGGTGTCGCCCTGCGTGACGATGATGCGGCGCAGGTTGGCGCGGTGCTCGCCGGGCACGTCCTGCCAGGCCTTCTCGCCCATGTGGTCGCCGAAGTGGATCTTGCGCTCCGCGTCGCCCGGGTTCAGGAAGATGCCCCAGCGGTAGTCGCGCATCTTCACGTGGCCGAACTGGGCCCAGCCGTTCGGGTCCACGCTCACCGCGGTGCGCAGATAGACGTCGTAGTTGGTGGAACCCTCGGGGCCGACGTCGTCCCACCAGTTGATGAAGTTCGGCTGCCAGCCCTCGAGCGCGCGCTGCAGCGTGCGGTCTTCCGAGAGGTTGACGTTGTTGGGGATCTTCTCGCTGTAGTTGATGCTGCTCATGGGGACTCTCCTCTCGGTTCGGTCAAACGCGGTTCATGTCGAAGCCGGCCTTCTCGCCGGTGCCGTAGACCTTCAGCGCACCCTTCTCGCCGACGGCGTTGGGGCGCTGGAAGATCCAGTTCTGCCACGCGGTGAGGCGGCCGAACACGCGGGTGAGCATGTTCTCCTTGCTGGCGAAGCGCAGGTTGGCCTCCATGCCGGTGAGGGCGTCGGGCGACATGGCGGCGCGCTCCTCGATGGCGATGCGCAGCTCGTCGGCCCAGTCGATGTCGTCGGGCGCGGCCGTCACGAGGCCCAGCTTCACGGCCTCGTCGGCATCGATCTCGCGGCCGGCGGCGGCGCGCGCGGCCTCCAGCGGCGCGGCTTCCTCGTAGAAGCGGCGCTGCAGGCGGCTCTGGTCGTTGACCAGCGGCAGCAGGCCGAAGTTGAACTCGTCCAGCACGATGCGCGGCGCCTTCTCGGGCGCGTCGGGCAGGGCCAGCATGTAGGCGCGGTCGGCGGCGAAGGCCAGCTCGGCGAACATGCCGGCGAAGCAGGAGCCCTCGTCGATCAGCGCGAACAGGCTGCGCGAGGAGACGTCCAGCCGCGCGAAGGTGCGGCGCAACAGGCCGAGGGTCTCGCGCACCAGCCAGTGGTCCTGGTTCGCCAGCATCAGCGCATCGGCGGCCAGCACGGCCCGCGCGTCGCCCTCGGTGCGCAGCAGCCAGGTGCCGATGTCCAGCTCGTTGGTGCGCAGGTGCAGGATGGCGTCGTCCAGCTCGCGGCCCAGGGCCAGCGGCCACCAGGCGGCGCCGGCGGCCTCGATGCCGGCCGCGTCCGCGGGCTGCGCGCCGGTGGGCGCCTTCAGGGTCAGGGTGGCGGTGCGCTTGGCGCGGTCCACCTCGATGCGAACGTTGGCGTACTCGATGGTGTCGCCGTTCTCCTGGCGCTCCACGCGCGTCAGCGCCACGCCCTTGGCGTCGGCGGGCCGGTCGCTGGCCTGGGCCAACTCGGCGGCGCGCTCCTGCACGGCGGCGGCGAACTGGGCCGGCTTGATGGCCTGGTCCACCAGGCGCCACTCGACGGCGCGCTGGCCGCGCACGCCCTCGACGCTGGTGCAGAAGATGTCGGCGAGGTCGTGGCGCACGTGGCGCTTGTCGGTCACGCGGGTCAGGCCGCCGGTGCCGGGCAACACGCCCAGCAGCGGCACCTCGGGCAGGCTGACGGAGGAGGAGCGGTCGTCCACCAGCAGGATCTCGTCGCAGGCCAGGGCCAGCTCGTAGCCGCCGCCGGCGCAGGCGCCGTTGACGGCGGCGATGAACTTCAGGCCGGAGTGCTTCGACGAGTCCTCGATGCCGTTGCGCGTCTCGTTGGTGAACTTGCAGAAGTTCACCTTCCAGGCGTGGCTGGAGACGCCCAGCATGAAGATGTTGGCGCCCGAGCAGAAGATGCGGTCCTTGTCGCTGGTGACGATGACCGTGCGCACTTCGGGGTGCTCGAAGCGGATGCGGTTGAGCGCATCGTGCAGTTCGATGTCCACGCCCAGGTCGTAGCTGTTGAGCTTGAGCTTGTAGCCGGGGCGCAGGCCGCCGTCCTCGGCGATGTCCAGCGCCAGGCGGGCCACCGGGCCCTCGGTGCTGAGCTTCCAGTGCTTGTACTGGGTCGGGTCGGTGCGGTAGTCGACGCGGGGGGCGGCGGTCTGGGTCATGGAAAGTCTCCTGCGTGGCGGCGGTGGGGGTCAGGCCGGATGCGACATGCATTTTTGTGCATCCATGACATGCATCATCGTGCATGTCATCGGGCGCGTCAACCCCTTCCGCGTTTTTTTGTCTTCAAGGAAGGGCGGCCCGGTCTATCCGGCCTCGGCCATCGCCTGGCGCACCGCCGTGCGCAGCGCCTCGAAGGCCTGCTGCAGCGTCCGGCCGCTGGTGTCCACCTGCAGGTCGGCCTTGGAATAGAAGGCGGCCCGCCCGTCCAGGATGCGCTTGAGGTCGTCCATCGCCTCGCGGCTGGCGGCCATGGGGCGCACGTCGCCCTGGGCGGCCACGCGGCCCATGTGCTCCTCGGGCCGCGCCCGCAGCCACACGGTGGTGCAGTGCGCCAGCAGTTCGTTGAAGGTGGCCGGGTCGGAGACGATGCCGCCGGGGGTGGCGATCACCACCTCGCCGTAGATCTGCACCGTCTCTTCCAGCGCCCGGCGCTCGTAGCGGCGGTAGGCGTTGGTGCCGTACAGGTCGTGGATCTCGCGCACGCTGCAGCCGGCGAACTTCTCGATCTCGCGGCTGAGTTCGATGAAGGGCAGCTCCAGGTCGTCGGCCAGCATCTGGCCCAGGGTGGACTTGCCGGCCCCGCGCAGGCCGACCAGCGCGATGCGGCGCGAGCGCGCCGGGTCCACCGCGGCGGTGCCCAGCAGCTCGCCGATGGCCATGCGCACCCGGCGCAGGTCGGCCTCGGAGCGGTTCTCCAGCAGCTCGCGGATCAGCAGCCACTCGGGCGAGCTGGTGGTCACGTCGCCCAGCAGCTCGGCCATGGAGCACTGCAGCGCGCCGGCCACCTGCTGCAGCACCAGGATCGACACGTTGCCGGTGCCGTATTCCAGGTTGGCGAGGTGGCGCTCGGAAACGTCCGCCGCCAGCGCCACCGCCTTGCGGGTGAGGCCGCGGCGCGCGCGCAGGCTGCGCACCCGCTCGCCCACGGCGGTGAGCAGCGGGTCGCGCGATTCGGCGGGCTCGGCGGCGTGCTCCTGCGCCGGCCGCACGGCAAGGGCGGATTCCTGGTCCGTCATGAAGTCAGTTCCTCGGGGGTCGCGCGGCCTAGGGTTAACACCAAACATGCACTATATTGCTTGACAGGGGGTCCGGCGACTTTTATGGTTCGCGTGCAAGCAAGATACTGCACATCGCCGGAAGCCACAAGCCGGCGTGTCAACCCCGCGAGACACCACCACGATGGCCAAGGAAGATTTTCACGCGCTGGTCGCCACCCTGACCGCCCAACTGGCCGGCCGGCCGCTGGACGGCGAGCTGGACGCCTGGCTCAACCGCGAGCACGGCCCCGGCAGCACCACCTACGCCTGCCTGAAGGCCGCCTGCGAGCAGGGCGTGGCCGAGGGCTGGCTGTGCGAGCGCGAGGGCGGCGGCATCCGCTACGGGCGGGTGTTCAAGGCCGAGGACGCGCTGCACCGCTTCTCCGTCGACGTGGTCGACATGAACGACATCGCCGGCCCGCACCACACCCATCCCGGCGGCGAGATCGACCTGATCCTGCCGCAGGGCGGCGAGGCCACCTTCGACGGCCGGCCGGCCGGCTGGTGCGTCTACCCGCCCGGCAGCGCGCACCGGCCCACCGTGCGCCAGGGCCGCGCGCTCGTCCTCTATCTCCTGCCCGAAGGGCAGATCGAATTCACCAAGGGTGCCTGAACCATGACCGAGCTTCTTTCCAACTACGTCGGCGGCCGCTGGCAGCCGGGCACCGGCGCCGGCACGCCGCTGTTCGACCCGGTGCTGGGCACCGAACTGGTCCGCGTCGACGCGACGGGCCTGGACCTGGCCGGCGCCTTCGCCTTCGCCCGCGACACCGGCGGCGCGGCGCTGCGCGCCCTGACCTACCGCGAGCGCGCTGGGCTGCTGGCCGCCATCGTGAAGGTGCTGCAGGCGAACCGCGACGCCTACTACGAGATCGCCACCGCGAATTCGGGCACGGTGAAGAACGACTCGGCGGTGGACATCGACGGCGCGATCTTCACGATCGGCCAGTACGCGAAATGGGGCGACGCGTTGGGCGACGCCCGCGCGCTGCGCGACGGCGAGCCGGCGAAGCTGGGCAAGGAGCCGGTGTTCCTCTCACAGCACGTGCAGGTGCCCACGCGCGGCGTGGCGCTGTTCATCAACGCCTTCAACTTCCCCTCGTGGGGGCTGTGGGAGAAGGCGGCGCCTGCCCTGCTCTCGGGCGTGCCGGTGATCGTCAAGCCGGCCACGGCCACCGCCTGGCTGACGCAGCGCATGGTCAGGGACGTGGTCGAGGCCGGCGTGCTGCCGGCCGGCGCGCTGTCGGTCGTGTGCGGCAGCTCGGCCGGGCTGCTCGACCAGCTCAAGCCCTTCGACGTGCTCTCCTTCACCGGCTCGGCCGAGACGGCGGCGACGATCCGCGGCCACGACGCGGTGGCGCGCCACTCGGTGCGCACCAACATCGAGGCCGACAGCCTCAACAGCGCCGTGCTGGCGCCCGGCGCCGCGCCCGGCTCGCCGGCCTTCGACCTGCTGGTCAAGGAGGTGGTGCGCGAGATGACGGTCAAGTCCGGCCAGAAGTGCACCGCCATCCGCCGCATCCTGGTGCCCGAGGCGGCCTACGACGCGGCGGCCGAGGCGATCGGCGCGCGCCTGGCGAAGACCACCGTGGGCAACCCGCGCAACGAATCCGTGCGCATGGGCTCGCTGGTCAGCCGCGCGCAACTGGCATCGGTGCGCGAAGGGCTGCAGGCGCTGGAAGGCGCCGCGCAGGTGCTGCACGACGACCGCGCCGCCCCGCTGATCGACGCCGACCCGCAGGTGGCCGCCTGCATCGGCCCGGTGCTGCTGGGCACGCGCACGCCCGACGCGGCGCAGGCGGTGCACGACGTCGAGGTCTTCGGCCCGGTCGCCACGCTGATGCCCTACCGCGACCTGGCGCACGCCGAGGCGCTGGCCGAGCGCGGCCAGGGCTCGCTGGTCGCCTCGCTGTACGGCGAGGACGCGGGCGAACTGGCCCGCCTCGCCACGGCGCTGGCGGCCAGCCACGGCCGCGTGCACGTCATCACTCCCGAGGTGGCCCAGGCCCAGACCGGGCACGGCAACGTGATGCCGATGTCGCTGCACGGCGGCCCGGGGCGCGCCGGCGGCGGCGCCGAGCTGGGCGGCCTGCGCGCGCTGGACTTCTACCACCGGCGCGCGGCCGTGCAGGCGGGCCCCGCCGTGCTGGAAGCACTGCAGCCCTGAGCGGCGCGCCCCGCGATCGAACGAGACGAACTGGAGACCTCCTGATGACCCCCCCGAGCCGCCTGAACTTCGCCGAGCACCTGTTCACCCTGAACCGCGGGCGTGCCGGGCGCATCGCCTACGTGGACGACCGCGGCACGCTCAGCTATGCGCAACTGGAGGAGCGCTCGCGCCGCCTGGCCGCCGCGCTGGCCGCGGCCGGCATCCGGCGCGAGGAGCGCGTGCTGCTGCTGATGCTGGACACCAACGACTGGCCGGTCGCCTTCCTCGGCTGCCTGTACGCCGGCGTGGTGCCGGTGGCCGTCAACACCCTGCTCACCGCCGACGACTACGCCTACATGCTGGAGCACAGCCGGGCGCAGGCGGCGCTGGTGTCGGGCGCGCTGCTGCCCACGCTGCAGGCAGCGATGGAGAAGGGCCCGCACGAGCTGCGGGCGGCCTTCGTCGCCGACCCCGCGGGCGATCTGCCCGACGGCATGCAGGACTTCGCGCAGGCGCTGGGCGCCGCCGCGCCGCAGGCCGCGCCCGCGCCCACGGCGGCGGACGATCCGGGCTTCTGGCTGTACTCCTCCGGCTCCACCGGCAAGCCCAAGGGCACCGTGCACACGCACGGCAACCTGTGGTGGACGGCCGAGCTGTTCGGCAAGGCGGTGCTGGGCATCACCGAGGACGACGTGTGCTTCTCCGCCGCCAAGCTGTACTTCGCCTACGGGCTGGGCAACGCGCTGACCTTTCCGCTCTCGGTGGGCGCCAAGGTGGTGCTGATGGCCGAGCGGCCCACGCCCGACGCCGTCTTCAAGCGCTGGACGAACACCGAGCATGCGCCGACCGTGTTCTTCGGCGCGCCCACCGGCTATGCGGGCATGCTCGCCTCGCCCGCCCTGCCGCCGCGCGAGGCGGTGCGGCTGCGCATGGGCTCCTCGGCCGGCGAGGCGCTGCCGGCGGAGATCGCGCAGCGCTTCAAGGCGCACTACGGCTGCGACATCATCGACGGCATCGGCTCCACCGAGATGCTGCACGTCTTCCTCTCCAACCGGCCGGGCGACGTGCGCTACGGCACCACCGGCAAGCCGGTCGCCGGCTACGAGATCGAGCTGCGCGGCGAGGACGGCCGCCCGGTGGCCGACGGCGAGGTGGGCGACCTCTACATCCAGGGCCCGAGCAGCGCGCTGATGTACTGGGGCAACCGCGAGAAGACGCGCGAGACCTTCCAGGGCGCATGGACCAAGAGCGGCGACAAGTACGTGCGCGACGCCGACGGCTACTACACCTACGCCGGCCGCAGCGACGACATGCTCAAGGTCAGCGGCATCTACGTCTCGCCCTTCGAGGTGGAGGCCACGCTGATGCAGCACCCCGCCGTGCTGGAGGCGGCCGTGATCGGCACGCCCGACGCCGAGGGGCTGACCAAGACCAAGGCCTTCGTCGTGCTCAAGGCCGGCCGGCAGGCCACCGACGCCGAGCTGAAGGCCTTCGTCAAGGAGCGCCTGGCGCCCTACAAGTACCCGCGCATCATCGAGTTCCTCGACGAGCTGCCCAAGACCGCCACCGGCAAGATCCAGCGCTTCCGCCTGCGCGAGAAGGAAGCGGCGCAGTGAGCGAGGCGGGGACGACGCAGTTCGCGCAGATCGACTGGCGCGGCCGGCCGGTGCGCATCGAGCACCGCTGGATCGGTCCGCGCGAGCCGGGCGAAGGCGGCGCGCCGCTGGTGGTCTTCCTGCACGAGGGCCTGGGCTCGGTGGCGATGTGGAAGGACTTCCCCGACCGCTTGTGCGCCGAGGCCGGCGTGCGCGGCCTGGTGTTCTCGCGCCCCGGCTACGGCCGCTCGACGCCGCGCGCGGCGGACGAAGCGTGGGACGTGGACTTCATGCACCGCCAGGCGCACGAGATGCTGCCCGCCTTCTTCGACGCGATCGGCCTGGCCGAGCCGCCCTGGCTCCTCGGCCACAGCGACGGCGGCTCGATCGGCCTGCTGTACGCGGCCCGCTTCCCGCAGCGCGTGCGGGGCCTGGTGCTGCTGGCGCCGCACATCTTCGTGGAAGAGGTGACGGTGAAGAACATCGAGATCGCCCGCCAGGCCTACCTGGAGGCCGGCCTGCGCGAGCGCCTGGCCCGCTACCACGACGACGTCGACTCGGCCTTCTGGGGCTGGAACCGCATCTGGCTGCACCCGCCCTTCGCCGGCTGGAACATCGAGAGCGAGCTGGAGGGCGTCCGCTGCCCGGTGCTCGCCATCCAGGGGCTGGACGACGAATACGGCACGCTGGCGCAGGTGCACGGCATCGCCGCGCGCGTGCCCGGCGCCCGGGTACTGGAACTGCCGCAGTGCGGGCATTCCCCGCATCGCGACCAGCCGGGGGCGGTAATCTCGGCCGCCGCCGGGTTCATGGCGCAGCCCGCGGACGCCTGAGGCGTCCGCGCCCCGGGCAAATACTTATTTGAGCCGTGAATAGTTTAGTGCTAAAGTAATTTCAACCACTCGAGGAGACAGGCATGAGCATCCGCATCGCACGCACCACCCTGACCGCCCTGGCGCTGGCCAGCCTTGCCGCCACCGCCGCCGCCCAGGGCGCCGGCAAGATCAAGGTGGGGCTGATGCTGCCCTTCAGCGGCACCTACGCCGCGCTGGGCGTGGCCATCGAGAACGGCTTCAAGCTGTACGTCCAGGAGCAGGGCGGCAAGCTCGGCGGCCGCGAGATCGAATACGTGAAGGTGGACGACGAGTCCGACCCGGCCAAGGCGACCGACAACGTCAACAAGCTGATCAAGCGCGACAACGTGGACGTGATCGTCGGCACCGTGCACTCCGGCGTGGCGATGGCGATGGCCAAGGCCGCCAAGGAAAGCGGCACGCTGCTCATCATCCCGAACGCCGGCGCCGACGCGGTGACGGGCCCGATGTGCGCGCCCAACATCTTCCGCAGCAGCTTCAGCAACTGGCAGCCGGCCTACGCCATGGGCGTGGTGGCCGCCAAGGAAGGCAAGAAGACCGCCATCACCCTGACCTGGAAGTACGCGGCCGGCGACGAGTCGGTCGCCGGCTTCAAGGAAGGCTTCGAGAAGAACGGCGGCAAGGTGGTCAAGCAGCTCACGCTGCCCTTCCCCAACGTGGAGTTCCAGGCCCTGCTGACCGAGATCGCGGCGGCCAAGCCCGACGCGGTGTACTCCTTCATGGCCGGCGGCGGCGCGGTCAAGCTGGTCAAGGACTACGCGGCAGCGGGCCTGAACAAGAGCATCCCGCTGTACGGCCCCGGCTTCCTGACCGACGGCACGCTGGACGCGCAGGGCGAGACCGCGCAGGGCATGCTGACCACCCTGCACTACGCCGACGGCCTGAACACGCCGAAGGACAACGCCTTCCGCGCCGCCTACGCCCAGGCCTTCAAGCTGCAGCCCGACGTGTACGCGGTGCAAGGCTACGACGCCGCGCAGATGATCGGCGCCGGCCTGGCCGCCACCAAGGGCGACTTCGGCAAGAAGGCCGAGCTGTCCGCCGCCATCCAGAAGGCCAAGATCGACAGCCCGCGCGGCGCCTTCACCATGAGCCGCGCGCACAACCCGGTGCAGGACATGTACCTGCGCAAGGTGGAAGGCAAGGAGAACAAGGTGGTGGGCGTGGCCGTGAAGGCCCTGGCCGACCCCGCCCGTGGCTGCAGGATGTAAAGCCGGGTCGACCGCCCTCCCCCGCTGGGGGAGGGCTGGGGTGGGGGCCTGCGGCGCTTCCAGCCCCGCGCCTCATCCACCGCCGCACGCCCCCATCCCAGCCTTCCCCCAGCGGGGGAAGGAGCCACTGCCTCCTTTGACGAAAGGTCGACCCTTGGACTTCGGCACCTTCCTGGTCCAGTGCCTGAACTCGGTGCAGTACGGGCTGCTGCTGTTCCTGCTGGCCTCGGGGCTGACGCTGATCTTCGGGATCATGGGCGTCATCAACCTGGCGCACGGCAGCTTCTACATGATCGGGGCCTACATGGCCTTCTCGCTGTCGCCGCTGTTCGGCGACAGCTTCCTCCTGATGCTGCTGGCCGGCGTGGCGCTGGCCGCCGTGCTGGGCTACCTGCTGGAGTGGGCCTTCTTCAGCTACCTCTACCAGCGCGACCACCTGCAGCAGGTGCTGATGACCTACGGCCTGATCCTGGTGTTCGAGGAGCTGCGCTCCATCCTGGTGGGCAACGACGTGCACGGCGTGCCGGTGCCGGCCTGGCTGGACGGCAGCTTCGCGCTGGGCGGGGTGATGAGCTACCCGTGGTATCGCCTGTTCGCCTCGGCCGCCTGCATCGTGCTGGCGATCGCGATGTACGCGGTGGTCAACCGCACGCGGCTGGGCATGATGATCCGCGCCGGCGCCAGCAACCGCGACATGGTGCGCGGCCTGGGCATCGACATCCGGCGGCTGTACCGCATCGTCTTCGCCGGCGGCGTGGCGCTGGCGGCGCTGGCCGGCATGATCTCGGCGCCGATGTCCTCGGTGTATCCCAACATGGGCGCCAGCGTGCTCATCATCTGCTTCGTGGTGGTGGTGATCGGCGGCATCGGCTCGATCACCGGCGCGCTGGTGGCCTCGCTGCTGGTGGGCTTCGTCGACACCTTCGGCAAGGTCTTCTTCTCCGAGATCAGCGGCATCGGCATCTACCTGCTGATGGCCGCGGTGCTGATCTGGCGGCCCGAGGGGCTGATGGGGAGGAAAACATGAGCGCCGCGGCCCCGATGACTTCTCCCGTTCTTCCTTCCCTGCCTGCCGACCGCCTCACGCGCGGCCTGCTGGTGCCGGCTGCGGCCGTGGCGGTGCTGGCGGTGGCCGCGCCCTTCCTGGGCGGCTACGCCTCGGACCTGGTGGTCAAGGTGATGATCCTGGCCATCTTCGCGCTCAGCCTGGAGCTGCTGGTCGGCATGACCGGCCTGGTGAGCCTGGGCCACGCGGCCTTCTACGGCATCGGCGCCTACGTCACGGTGCTCGCCTCCGGCGACGAGGGCGGCAACCTGCTGGTGCTGCTGGTGGCGTCGATGGGCCTGGCCGCGCTGTACGCGCTGGTGGTGGGCGCCTTGAGCCTGCGGACCAAGGGCGTGTACTTCATCATGGTCACGCTGGCCTTCGCGCAGATGGCCTTCTTCGTCTTCCACGACACGCCGGTGGGCGGCGGCAGCGACGGCATCTACCTGTACGTGCGGCCCGCCATCGGCCCGATCGACCTGGAGAACCGGCTGACGCTGTTCTACGTGGTGCTGGCCGCGCTGGCGGGCACCTACGGCCTGCTGGCGCTGATCCGCCGCTCGCGCTTCGGCGCCGCGCTGGCCGGCATCCGCGTGAGCGAGCAGCGCATGCGCGCGGTGGGCTTCCCGACCTACTTCTACAAGCTCGCCGCCTTCGTCATCGCCGGCGCGCTGGCCGGGCTGGCGGGCTGCCTGGTCGCCGCGCGCGACGGCGTGGTCAACCCCGAGCTGCTGGCCTGGCACAACTCGGGCGAGGTGCTGCTGATGATCATCCTGGGCGGCCTGGGCCACCTGCGCGGCGCGGTGCTGGGGGCGGTGGCCTTCACGCTGCTCAAGGAGCTGCTGTCCACCCACGCGCTGGTGGGTCCGCTGGCCGATCACTGGCAGCTCAGCCTGGGCCTGGTGATCATCGCCTTCGTGGCCTGGCTGCCGCGCGGCCTGATCGGGCTGGTGCAGCGCATCTCGCCGGAGGGCTCGCGATGAATGGCACGGACGCACTGCTGAAGGTCGACGGCCTGACGCGCCGCTTCGGCGGCCTGGTGGCGGTCGGCAACGTCTCGCTCGACCTGCGCGTGGGCGAGGTGCACGCCGTCATCGGCACCAACGGCGCCGGCAAGTCGACGCTGATCAACATGCTCTCGGGCGAGATCGCCGCCAGCGAGGGCCGCATCGCGCTGGAGCGCAGCGACATCACCGCCCTGGCGCAGCCGCGCCGCGCCCTGGCCGGGGTGGGCCGCAGCTACCAGCGCAACACCATCTTCGCGGAGTTCACCGTGCTGGAGAACTGCCGCCTGGCGGCGCAGGCCGCCACGCCGCGGCCCTGGGCGTTCTGGGAGTCGGCGGCGCGCTGCGCGGCCAGCAACCAGGCCGCACACGAGGCGATGGAGGCCGCCGGCCTGACGGCCGAGGCGCAGCGCATCGCCGGCACCATGAGCCACGGCGCCAAGCGCCAGCTCGAGGTGGCGATGTGCCTGGCCACGCGCCCGCGCGTGCTGCTGCTGGACGAGCCCCTGGCAGGCATGGGCGCCGAGGAGACCGAGCGCATGCTGGCCCTGCTGTCGCGCCTGAAGGCCAGCCACGCGATCCTGCTGGTGGAGCACGACATGGACGCGGTGTTCCGCATCGCCGACCGCATCACGGTGATGGTCAACGGCACCGTCATCGCCACCGGCGCGCCGGAATCGATCCGCACCAACCCCGAAGTGCGCACCGCGTACCTCGGCGACGAGGTCCCGGCATGATCGAGACGCGCGAGCTCAACACCTACTACGGCGACAGCCACATCCTGCGCGGCGTCGACGCGCAGCTGCCCGGCGCCACCGCCGTCGGCCTGCTCGGCCGCAACGGCATGGGCAAGACCACCTTCATCCGCACCCTGATGGGCTACGTGCGCCCCGCCTCGGGCCAGGTGCTGGCCGACGGGCGCAACGTGACGGGCTGGGCGCCCGAGCGCATGGCGCGGCTGGGCATCGGCTACGTGCCCGAGGGCCGCGGCATCTTCCCCAACCTGTCGGTGCGCGAGAACCTGGTGATGGCCGCGCGCGCCGGCGTCGACGGCCGGCGCGACTGGACCTTCGAGCGGGTGATGGCGACCTTCCCGCGCCTTTCGGAGCGGCTGTCGCACGGCGGCCAGCAGCTCTCGGGCGGCGAGCAGCAGATGCTGTCGATCGGCCGCGCGCTGATGACCAACCCGCGCCTGATGATCCTGGACGAGGCCACCGAGGGCCTGGCGCCGCTGGTGGTGGCCGAGATCTGGCGCGTGATCGCCGAGATCCGCGCCACCGGCATCGCCACGCTGATCGTCGACCGCGACTGGCGCAAGGTGCTGCACCACACCGACCGCGCGATGGTGATGGAGAAGGGCCTGATCACCCTGGCCGGCGGCTCGGCCGAGCTGCTGGCGCAGCCCGAGGCCCTGGCGCAGCGGCTGGGCGTGTAGCGCGGTTCAGTCCGGCGCGCGCCGGCGCAGGCCTGCCAGGTCGGTGACGGTGATCCCGCCGTACTCGATCTCGATCAGCCCGTCGGCCGCCAGCCGCTTGAGCGCGGCGTTGCAGCGCTGGCGCGAGACGCCCGACAGGTGCGCGATCTCCTCCTGCGAGACCTGCAGGTGCGGATCGCTGCCCGGGTGCAGCCAGGGGTGGAACAGGCCCACCAGCGCGCGTGCGACGTTGCTGTCGGTGTCCAGCAGGTGATGCGCCGCGAAGTTGCCCAGGAACCAGTGCATGCGCTCGTTGATCTGGCGCAGCAGGAACTCGCCGAAGCTGCGCTCGTACACGCGCAGCCACTCGAACACCTCGGCCGGCATCAGCGCCACCCGGCTGTCGCGCAGCGCGATCACGTCGGCCGTGCGCGCCACGCCGCGCAGCAGCGTGCCCTCGCCGTACCAGCTTCCCACCGACAGCCCGCCCAGCGTGACAGAGCGGCCGTCGGCGCTGCTGACCGACCACTTCAGCAGGCCCTCGACGGTGCCGTACCAGTGCTGCGGCGCGTCGCCCATGCGGCACAGCGCGGCGCCGGCGGGCACCTGCGCCTCGCGCATCTCCTCGCGCACGCGCGCACGCGCCTCGGGGCCGAGGGCAGGGAACCAGGCCGAGCCTTCGAGCAGGCTGTCGGTGGTCGGGGCGTGGGCGGGCGTGGGGCTGCGGCGCATGGCGGGGGGAAAACAATAACAGGCCCGGGTCCGCAGGCGCGCCATGTATGATTTCGGATCATTTTTCGAGCACTGACACGTCCCGGGCCGACGGCCTGCGGAATGCCTCTTCGCCATGTTCCCAGCCAGCCCTCGTACCGACATGGATGAGGAGACGGCGGACGCAGAACCCGTCCTGCCCTTCGTCGATGACTACCTGCCCGCGCTCCTGGCCCAGGCCAGCAAGCTGATCTCGACCGAGTTCCACGCCGTGGTGCAGGCGGCCGGCTTCTCGGTGACCGAATGGCGGATCCTCGCCACGCTGACCGGCAAGCCGGGCCTGAGCATCGGCGGGCTGGCGCAGATCTCGGTGAGCAAGCAGCCGACGGTGACGCGCCTGCTCGACCGCATGGAAGCCAAGGGCTACGTGGAGCGCTTCGCGCACGACACCGACCGCCGGATCACCATGGTGCGCATCGCGCCCGCCGGCCAGGCCATCGTGGCGAGCCTGATCCAGCAGGCCAAGGAACACGAGCGGCGCGTACTGCAGCCCTTCGGGCTGAAGCGGGCGGAGGCGCTCAAGGTCACGCTGCGGCGCATCATCGAGCTGCACCGTCCGCCGGGCTGAGCTTCCGGCTTCGACAGGCTCAGCCCGAACGGTGCTTGTCGATTGAACGCGATCCGGCTCAGTCGGCCCGGATGCCCCGCGCCTTCACGATCGGCCCGAACAGCGCCACCTCCTCCTTCACCATCGCCGCCACGTCGGCCGGCGACAGCGCCATCGGCTCGGCGCCCACCTCGGCGAAGCGCGCGCGCACCGATGGCTGCACGAGCAGCTTGTTCAGCTCGCGGTTCATGCGCTCGACGTGGGCCGCGGGCATGGCGGCCGGCGCGTAGACGGCGAAGGGCGTGTCGACGTAGACCTTGCCGAAGCCGGCCTCCTCGACGGTGGGCGCCGCGGTGTAGTAGGCCGGCCGCCGGCGGCTGGCCACTGCCAGCAGCTTGAGCTTGCCCGCCTTCACGCTGGGGAACACGGTGCCGGGCACGAAGGCGTAGTCGATCTGGCCGGCCATCACGTCCTGGATGGCCGGCGCCGCGCCGCGGTAGGGGATGTGCGTGGCGAAGATGCCGGCCGTCTGCTTGAACAGCTCGCCGCCCACGTGCGGCGTCGTGCCGTTGCCGGCCGAGCCGTAGCTGAGCTTGCCGGGGTTGGCCTTGGCGTAGGCCACGAACTCGGCCAGCGTGTTCGGCGCCAGCGTGGGCCGCGTGACGAGGAAGAGCTGCGTGTTGGCCAGCAGCGCGACGTGCTGCAGGTCCTTGGCCGGGTCCACCGGCATGCGCTCGAACATGATCGGGTTGACCGACTCCAGCGTCGTCACGTTGACCAGGAAGGTGTGGCCGTCGCCGCCGTTGCGCACGGCCTCCACCGCGGCCACGTTGCCGCTGGCGCCGCCGCGGTTGTCGATCACCACGGGCTGGCCCAGCGCCTCGGTCAGCTGCGGCACGAGCAGGCGGATCATCACGTCGGCCAGCCCGCCGGGCGGGAAGGCGACGACGAAGCGAACGGCCCTGCTGGGCCAGGCGGCCGGCTGGGCGAGGGCGGCGGGGCCCGCGGCGGCGAGCGCGGCGCCGGTGAATGCAAGGAAACTTCTGCGGGACGAAGGCATGGGGCGGCTCCTGGGTGGCGGTGACGAGGGAAGGCGGCTGCGGCTACAGCGCCAGGCTGCCGACGCTGGTGCCGCCGCAGACGTACAGCACCTGGCCGGTGACGAAGCTGTTGGCGGCGTCGGCGAAGAAGGCGACGGCGCGCGCCACGTCGGCCGATTCGCCGAGGCGGCGCACGGGCACCGAGGCCGCCAGTTGGCGCTCCTTCTCGCTGCCCTGCTCGACCACGTCGTAGAACATGTCGGTGCGGATCGGGCCGGGCGCGACCACGTTGACGGTGATGCCCTCGGGCGCCAGCTCCAGCGCCCAGGTGCGCGCCATGCCCAGCATGCCGGCCTTGGTGGCCGAGTAGCTGGTGCGGGTCTGCAGGCCCAGCGCCGCGCGCGACGAGAGCAGCACCACGCGGCCGAACTGCCGGGCACGCATCGCCGGCAGCGCGGCCTGCACCATCTGGATGGCGCAGCCCAGGTGCAGGTCGACCAGCGCATCCAGGTCGGAGAGCTTCACCTCCGGCAGCAGCGCGGCGCGGATCACGCCGGCGTTGTGCACGATGGTGGTGACCTCGTGCCGCCGCACCATCGCCTGCACCGCCTCGGCGGTGGCGGCGCGGTCGGCCAGGTCGACCTCGACGCTGTGCAGCTTCGGATGGTCGATCTCGGTGAGCCGCCGCGCCAGCGAGACGACCTCGTAGCCCTGCGCCAGCAACTGCTCGCAGATCACCTTGCCGATGCCGGCGCTGCCGCCGGTCACCGCTGCGACCTTGTTGGCGTTCATGCGTTCGCTCCCACCAGCGCCAGCACCCGCAGCGGGCTGCCGCTGCCCTTCTCGATCTTCAGCGGCGCCGCCACCACCAGCGCGCCGGTGGGCGGGAGCTGGTCCAGGTTGGTCAGGCACTGCAGGCCGTACTTGCCGGCGCCGTGCATCAGCGAGTGGCAGGGGTAGGGCGGGCGCAGGTGGTAGCCCTGGCCGGCGTCGGTGTTGATCGATTCGGTGCCGAAGCCCAGCACGTCCCGCTGCTCGATCAGGAAGCGCACCGCCTCCGGCGTCGGGCCCGGCGTGTGCTGGCCGGTCTCGTCGAGGTTCTGGTAGGCCACGGCGTCGCGCTGCTTCTCCCAGCGGTGCGACCAGTCGGTGCGCATCAGCACCCAGTGGCCGGCCGGGATGCGGCCGTGCGCCGCCTCGAAGGCCTCGATATCGGCCACGGTCAGCAGGTAGTCCGGGTCGGCCGCGGCCTGCGCGCTGCAGTCGATCACGCAGGCCGGCGCGACGAAGCGCTGCGGCGGGATGGTGTCGACCGAGTTGTTCGGCAGGTCGCGGCCCGAGATCCAGTGGATCGGCGCGTCGAAGTGCGTGCCGGTGTGCTCGCCGCAGGAGAAGTTGTTCCAGTACCAGCCGGGCCCGCGCTCATCGTAGGCCGAGATCTGCTCGATGCGGAAGGGCTGGCACTGGCCCATCTCGGGCGGCAGCGCGATGGCCGGGAATTCGGAGCTCAGCGTCTGCGTCAGGTCGACGATGCGCACGCGGCCGCCGGCGAGCGCCAGCGTGAGGCCGGCGAGGATGTCCTGGGGGGTGGTGTTCATCTCACATGCCTCCTGCGGCGAGTTCGCGTTCGAGGACCTTCGGGTTGTCGCGCCAGCGGGCCAGCCACTCCTGCGCCACGTCGCCGGGGTAGACGTCTTCCACGCCATCGCGCAGCGCCTTCACGATGGCCGAGGCCAGGGCGGCCGGCGCGAGCTTCGGCGGCGGCAGGTTCTGGTTCCATTCGTCGTCGATGGGCCCGGGGAACACGTTGACCACGCGGATGCCGGCGCCGCGCATTTCGGCGCGCAGGCACTGCGCCAGCGACAGCGCCGCCGCCTTGGAGGCCGAGAAGGTGCCGTGCGCCGGGAAGTTGGCCAGCGCGTAGACCGACAGCAGGTTGACCCACGCGGTGGCGTGCGTCGCGCCGTCGGCCGCGCGGCCCTTGAGCGCCGGGCCGAAGGCCTGCGCCAGCCGCAGCAGGCCGAAGTAGTTGACTTCCATCTCCGACTTGGCCACGTCGGTGCCGCGCCGCGCGGCGATGCCGAACCCGCGGTGCAGCTCGGCGGTGTTGACCACGATGTCGACCTTGCCGCCGATCTCGCCGGCCCGTTCGTTGACCGATCGCTCGTCGGTCACGTCCAGCGGCACCAGCGTGACCTGCGGCAGCGCCGCCAGCTCGGCCAGGCCGGGCAGCTGCTTCCAGGGCTCGGCGTGGCCGACCCAGACGATGTCGGCGCCGGCCTGCGCCATCGCCCGCGCCACCGCCTGGCCCACGGGCGACTTGCCGTCGGTCACCAGCACCTTGCGGTGCTTCGGGTCGCTCGTCATCTCGCGCAGCATCGTGTCGTCCGCCATGTGGGCCGTTCCTTTCTCCGGGTATCCGATCAGCACCGCCTGGCCGGCGCGGTCCAGCCGCGCGCCGACGCGCACGCGGCAAGGGGCCTCGCCCACCTCGCCATGCAGATGCACCATCACGCTCGCGCCGGCGTCCAGCCGCACCATGCCCAGCCGCCACGGCAGGCGCTCGCGGAAGAACAGGTCGTTGCTGTGGGCGAGCGTGGTCGCGGCGAGCAGCTCGCCCTCGCCGGTCTGCGCCTGCCAGGGCAAGCGAGGCGACAGGCAGCGGTGGCAGGCCTCGCGCGGCGGGTACTGCAGCGCGCCGCAGTCGGCGCAGACCTGCAGCGCGAAGCGGCCTTCGGCGGCCGCAGCCGTCAGGCCCAGCGCCACGCGGCCGCGCGCGCCGGGCGGCAGGTTCATCTGCCGCGTACGCAGGACGGGGTTCTTGCGCGGGGGTTTCATGAAAGGCGCCGTCATTCGCTTTTCCCCAGGATCACGGCGCCGGTGCACAGGCAGCGGTCGTAGGTGACCATGCCGAAGCCGCCCACCAGGCCGTGGCGCGCACCGGCCACGCTGCGCTCGCCGGCCTGGCCGGTGAGCTGGCGGATCGTCTCCGTCATGCCGATGAAGCCGCCGGCCGCGCCGGCCTGGCCGCAGGAGAGCTGGCCGCCGCTGGTGTTCTGCGGGAAGTCGCCGGCCACCGTCAGGTCGTGCGCGCGCACGAAGGCCGAGCCCTCGCCCTTGGCGCAGAAGCCCAGGTCCTCGAACTGCATCATGGCGATCACCGGGTAGTCGTCGTAGGTCTGCAGCAGGTCGATGTCCTGCGGCTGCAGGTCGGCCTGGGCGTAGAGGTCGCCCTGGTCCATCGCCCAGCCGCCGCGCACCATCACCGGGTCGTCGGCGAAGGCGTTGTGCCGCTCGATGGCGCCGCGCAGCAGCACGTGCGGCAGGCCCAGGTCGCGCGCGCGCTCGGGCGACATCACGAGAAAGGCCTCGGCGCCGGCACAGGGCATCACGCAGTCGAACAGATGGATGGGCTCGGAGATCGGCCGCGCGGCCATGTACTCGTCCAGGCTCAGGGGCCTCTTGAACAGGGCGTTCGGGTTCTTCAGCGCGTTGGCGCGCTGGGCCACGGCGATGCGGCCGAAGTCCTCGCGGCGGGCGCCGTAGGTGCGCATGTAGTTCGCGGTGATGAAGGCGAACATCGAGTTCGGCCCACCCGAGCCGTAGGGGTAGCTGGCGTCGCGCGCGAAGTCGCTGAACGAACCCAGCGTCTGGCGGAACGAGTCGACGTGGTTGGTGTCGGCCGCCACGCAGGCCACCACCTCCGCGTCGCCGCACTGCACGGCGCGTGCGGCGCGGCGCAGCGCCATCACGCCCGAGGCGCCGCCGGTGGGGATGTGGTCGAGCCAGCGCGGCGACAGGCCCAGGTGCTGCGTCACGCCGACGGCCGTGTCGGGCGCCAGCGAGAAGCTGCTGACGGTGAGGCCGTCGATCTGATCCTTGCCCAGACCCGAGCCCTGGACCAGCGCGCGCACCGCCTGGCCGAGGAACCAGTGCGCGCCGCGGATGGAGTAGCGCTCGTAGGGCACGGTGACCGGCACGGTGAGCGCCACGCCCTCGTAGCCCCTGCGCTTTTGGATGTGCGCCATGTCAATCCAGCTTGATGCCGGCGGCCTTGATGATGCGGCCGAACTTCTGCGTGTCGCCCTGGATCGTCTGCGCGAACTGCTCGGGCGTGCCGGCCCCCACCGTCATGCCGACGCCCGACAGCAGCTCGCGCGTCTGCGGCATCTGCAGGATGGCCGCCAGCGCGTGGTGCAGCTTGTCGACGACCGCCTTGTCCGCCCCGGCCGGCAGCACGAAGCCGATCCAGGTCAGCAGGTCCACGCCCGGCGCACCGGATTCGGCCAGCGTGGGCACCTCCGGCAGCAGCGGGTTGCGCTGTGCGCTGGTCACGGCCAGCGCGCGCACCTTGCCGCCCTTGATGTAAGGCATGGCCGGGCCCAGCGCGTCGAAGATGATCGGCACCTGGCCGCCCACCGTGTCCGTCATGGCCGGCGCGCCGCCCTTGTAGGGCACGGCCAGCAGGTCGGCGCCGGTGGCGCTCTTGAACACCTCGCCCGCCACCTGCGCCGGCATGGCGCCGTGCGCGTAGGCCAGCTTGCCGGGCTGGGCGCGCGCCATCGCCAGCAGCTCGGGCACCGTGCGCGCGCTCACCGAGGGGTGCACCGCCAGCACCATCGGCATGGTGATCGCCAGCGTCACCGGCGTGAAGCTCTTCACCGGGTCGTAGGGCAGCTTGCTGTAGAGGCTCTGGTTCATCGCCAGCGTGGAGTCGATCGCCACGAACAGCGTGTAGCCGTCCGGCGCGGCCTTGGCCGCCGCCTCGGCGGCGATGATGGTGTTGCCGCCGGGCTTGTTGTCGACGGTGACGGGCACCTTCCAGCGCTCGCCCAGGCGCGCCGCCACGGTGCGGGCCACCAGGTCGCTGCCGCCGCCGGGCGGGAAGGGCACGATGATGCGGATGGGCTTGCTGGGGTAGGCGTCCTGTGCAGATACGCCGAGGGCCAGGCAGGCGGTGCACAGCAGCGCACCGAGGAATCGCAGGGCTTGCATGGTGGATCTCCGGGAGGTCAGCGTTTGAGCTGGATGCCGGCCGCCTCGCGGTCCCAGGTCTGCGGCGTGATGCCGCGCTCGCGCAGCTTGAACTTCTGCACCTTGCCGTTCTCGGTCGAGGGCAGCGCGGCCATGAATTCGAGGTACCGCGGCACGGCGAAGTACGCCATGCGCGGCTCGCAGAAGCGCACCAGCTCCACCGGGTCGAGCGCGGCGCCCTCGCGCGGCACGACGGCGGCCATGACCTCGTCCTCGGCCAGCTCGCTCTTCACGGGGAACACCGCCGCCACGGCCACCGCCGGGTGGCTCAGCAGCACCTGCTCGACCTCGTAGGAGGAGATGTTCTCGCCGCGGCGGCGGATCGCGTCCTTGAGCCGGTCGAGGAAGGTGAAGAAGCCGTCGGCGTCGCGCATCACGCGGTCGCCGGTGTGGAACCACAGGTTGCGCCAGGCTTCCACCGTCTTGTCGGGCATGCCGAAGTAGCCGGTGGCGAAGGCAAAGGGCTCGTCGGCGCGCAGCAGCAACTCGCCGGGCGCGCCGGGCGGCAGTTCCTCGTCGTGCTCGTCGGCCACGCGCGCGGTGAAGCCGGGCGCCACGCGGCCCATGCTGCCGGGGCGCTGCTCGGCGTCGAGGCCGATCACGAAGTTGGTCTCGGTGGAGCCGTAGCCGTCGAGCAGGCGCATGCCGAAGCGCTCGCTGAACTGCGCATGGAAGCGCGGCGGCACGCCGGGC
>Ga0164243_10004890_pt1 | contig 20723 bp, 19 predicted proteins | sample OricompcompostOP_FD_108781 | JGI IMG/M metagenome (GOLD analysis project Ga0164243, IMG submission 108781) | Organic Plus compost microbial communities from Emeryville, California, USA - Original compost - Organic plus compost (OP) | ecosystem: Engineered > Solid waste > Mixed feedstock >...
CAAGCCGAGGCACCTCCCAGACGAAGCTCTGGCGGGGGGCACCTCCCAGGCGAAGCTCTGGGGGCGTGCTGCGCCGACGATCGACAACCCCGGGGGCACCTCCCGGCGAAGCCGGGGAAAGCATGCGTGCCGGGCGCCGCCAGCCCGGGGGCACCTCCCGGCCGAAGGCCGGGGAAGGGACTTTCGAAACGCGGCCTAGCCGGCTGCCGCGAGCGCGCCCGCGGCCCGACCCCGGCGTTTGCCCGTGCCGCTTCGCCGATCCACCATCGGAGGACGTTGAGGCGGACGGTCCGGTCTACGGGCCGCCGGCGGATCGACGTACGCAAGGGAGGGCTCCGATGAACGCCACTTCCGACCAAGTGGTTCCGCGCACCCGCAGCCGGGCGCACGGTGCGGCACAGGGCCAGGACCCGGCGTACGACCCGTGGCCCGAAGCGTGCCCGGTGCCGCCGGTCGAACAGGTCGCGCGGACGGCGGAGTTGGACCGGCTGCGCGCCGAAGTCGCCGGGCTGCGGCGGGCGATGGAGACCCGGCCCCTCATCGACCAGGCCCGCGGCATGGTGATGGCCCTGGGTCCGTGTTCCGCGGAGACCGCCTGGCAGGTGCTGGTCGAGGTCTCCCAGCACACGAACATCAAACTGCGGGAGGTGGCCGCGGCGCTGACCGCGACGACCGAGGGCGCCGCGCTGCCGGCACCCGTCGAGCGGTCGCTGGCGGCGGCGCTCCGGCGGCGGCGCAGCACCCGCCGCTGACACCGCGCAGCGAGCCGGCTCTGGACGGCCGGGCCGGGGCGGTGCGGTGCGGCCGCTCCGGGGGTACGTGGGCCCGGTACGTGGGCCCGAACTCGCCGTACGCGCCCTAGGGTTGGCGTATGTCCTCCGCCTCCCCCCGCGCCTCGGCCTGCGGGCCCGCCGCTGCCGCACCGCCGCGTGTGCTCATCGTGCAGAACACTCCGACCGGCGGCCCGGACCGGCTGGCCGACTGGCTGGAGCAGGCCGGGGCACGGGCCGAGATCGCACACCCCTACGCGGGCGGCGAGTTGCCCGCGTCGCTCGGCGCGTACGGGGCGCTGGTCGTGCTGGGCGGTCCCGCGATGCCGGACGACGACGAGGCGATGCCGTGGCTGGCCGCGGTCCGCTCGCTCGCCCGCGAGGCCGTCGCCGCGCAGGTGCCGTATCTGGGCATCTGCCTGGGCGGCCAGCTGCTCGCGCAGGTGACCGGCGGAGCCGTACGCGCCCGCTGCGGTGCGCCCGAACTGGGCAGCACCCGGCTCACGTTGCGGCCGGAGGCGGAGCGGGACCCGCTGCTGCACGGGCTGCCGGGCAGCGTGACCGCCATCGAGCGGCACGTGGACCGGATCGTCGCGCTGCCGCCCGGCGCGGTGTGGCTGGCCCGCAGCGAACTCTGCCCGTACCAGGCGTTCCGCTGCGGACCGTCGGCGTGGGGCACGCAGTTCCATCCAGAGGTGTCCGCGCAGCGCGTGCGGCGCTGGGACGCGGAGAGTCTGCGCCGGGACGGCGTGGACCGGGACGCGCTCGTGCGCGCCGCCGAGCGCGACGAGCCCGCCGCAACTCCCGTGTGGCGGGAGGTCGTTCACCGCTTCGCGCGGCTCGTACGGCGGCCGCCGGTACCGTCCGCCGCCTCGCCGGAGTCCGTACCGAGCTGACAGCCTGGCGCGGCGCACCGTGCCAGGCCCTTCGCCGAGGAGAGAGCCGAGGAGAGATCCGTGAGCGAACCGCCGCAGCCCGCCGGTGCCTCCGTTCCGGACGGGGTCCCCGACGAGCTGCGCCGCCGGATCGGAGTGCCGGACGCGGTCGTGATCGGGCTGGGCTCGATGATCGGCGCCGGCATCTTCGCCGCGCTCGCGCCGGCCGCGCACGCCGCCGGGTCGGGGCTGCCGGCCGGTCTGGCGCTCGCCGCCGCGGTCGCCTACTGCAACGCGACCTCCTCCGCCCGGCTCGCGGCCAACTACCCCACGTCCGGCGGCACTTACCACTACGCCGGGAAGCGCCTCGGCCCGTTCTGGGGCTACCTCGCGGGCTGGGGCTTCGTGGTCGGGAAGACCGCGTCGTGTGCGGCGATGGCGCTCACGGTCGGCGCGTACGTATGGCCCGCCCATGAGCACGTGGTCGCGGTGGCCGCGGTGGTCGCGCTGACCGCGGTCGACTACGCGGGCGTGCGGAAGTCCGCCCGGCTCACGCGCGCCGTCGTCGCCGTGGTCCTGGCCGTACTCGCCGCCGTGGTGGTCGCCTGCCTCGGCTCGCCGGCGTCCGACGCGGCCCGCCTGGACCTCGGCGCGGACGCGACACCGGGCGGAGTGTTCCGGTCGGCGGGGCTGCTGTTCTTCGCTTTCGCCGGGTACGCACGGATCGCCACGCTCGGCGAGGAGGTCCGCGACCCGGCGCGCACCATCCGCCGCGCCGTTCCGCTCGCGCTCGGCTGCACGCTCGCCGTGTACGCCGCCGTCGCCGTCGCCGCGCTGTCCGTGCTCGGCCCGCGCGGGCTGGCGGACGCCACCGCTCCGCTGTCGGACGCCGTACGGGCGGCGGGCGCAGGGGAGTTGGCGCCCGCCGTACGCGCGGGCGCCGCCGTGGCCGCGCTCGGCTCGCTGCTCGCGCTGCTGCTCGGCGTCTCCCGCACGGTGCTGGCGATGTCCCGCGACCGGCATCTGCCGCACGTGCTGTCCGCCGTGCACCCACGGTTCGCGGTGCCGCACCGGGCGGAGGTCGCGGTCGGCGCGGTGGTGGCCGTGCTCGCGGCGACCGCGGACGTACGCGGCGCGATCGGCTTCTCGTCCTTCGCGGTGCTGGTCTACTACGCGCTCGCCAACTCCTCGGCGTGGACGCTGACTTCGGCCGAGTACCGGCCGCCCCGGCTGGTGCCCGCCGCCGGGCTGGCCGGCTGTCTGGCGCTGGCCTGCACGCTGCCGCTGTCGTCCGTGGTGTACGGGGCGGCGGTGCTCGCGCTGGGGGCGGCCGCGTACGGCGTCCGCCGGGCGCTCGCGCGCCGGCGGTGAGCGGTCCGGCGGCGGCAGCCGCGGAAATCAGCGGGGTCCGTGCACCCCGAAGACTCAGCCGGCGGTGCCCGTGCTGCCGGCGAACAGGACGTCCGCCAGCTCGTCGTCGAGCGAGCCGCGGATCCGCTCCGTCAGCGCGCCCTGCGTCGCCTCCTCGACGACCTCGATGACGCTGCGCGCCTCGTGCACGGCCTTCGGACGCTCCGTGCCCGCGCGCAGCGCGACCCGTTCGAAGAACTCCTGGCGGCTCATCCTGGTCCCGGTACGGGGTTCGTCCGGTGCGGCCTCCACGCGGCGCAGATGCTCCCCGATCTCCATCGGCAGCTGGGCGGCCAGGTTGTCGGCCATCGGGGCCTGGATCCGCTCGGCCAGGGTCTCCAGGGTGGCGCGGGTCGCCGTCTCGGCGGCGCCGCGGCTGGACAGCCGCGCCCGCGCCTGTACTTGACCGATGAACTCGTCGTGCTGCATGCCGGCGCTCCTCTCCCGCGGGCTCTCCCGCGCGCCCGCGGCCCTCGCTGCTGCGCCCTCCGGCGCACGCCGCCGGCGGACCGTTCCGCGCGGCGGCCCCCGTGGACACCGCCCAGGATGACCCCGCCGCCCGCGGGCCGCATGCCGAGCACCCGGCGGGCGGCAGCCGGCGGCCCGGCCGGGTGGTCAGCGGCCCGATGTCTGCGGTCAGCGGCCCGGCGCTGCGCCCGGACGCGGTGCGGCGGTGCCGCCCGGGAGCCCGACCAGCGCCTCGGCGGCGCCCGGTCCGTACGGCGACGGGCCGTGCCACTCCAGCACCAGCACCGTGGCGTCGTCGCCCAACCGCCCGCCGTGGTACTGGAGATGGTGCTTTATCAGTCGGCGCAGCGTCTCCGGTACGGGCAGCCCGTCGGCGTGGTGCCGGATCAGGAAGTCCGTGAACCGGTCCAGGCCGAACTCGCGCCCCTGCGGGCTGCGCGCCTCCGTCATGCCGTCGGTGTAGAGCAACAACCGGTCGCCGGGCTGGAGTTGGTCCCGGCACGGCTGCCCGTCCGAGGCCAGCCCGACGCCCATCGGCAGCCCGGGCAGGCACTCCAGGTGCACCGCCGAGCGCCCGTCCCGAATGATCACCGGCGGCGGGTGGCCCCGGCTGATCCAGGTCAGCACGCCCGAGTCGAGATCCAGGTCGGCGAGGATGCCGGTCGCGTACGTGGCGTCCCCGAACTGCTCGATCAGCACCCGCTCGACCTGCTCCGCGGTGCGTACGATGCCGGCGCCCTGGCGGCGGGTGTTGCGGCACGTGGAGACCGCGAGGTTGGCGGTCAGCCCGGCCGCGGTGTCGTGGCCCATCGCGTCGAAGACGCACAGGTGCACGGTGTCGCCGGCGAAGGCGTAGTCGAAGACGTCGCCGCTGACCTCGTACGCGGGCTCCATCAGCGCGCTGATCATGGCGCGGTCGGTGGCGAAGGTGCGCGGCGGCATCTGGCGCCACTCCATCTCGGCCGCCACCCGCATCCGGCGGCGGCGCACGAGGTGGTCGTAGGAGTCGCTGGTGACCCGCTTGGAGACGAGCAACATCGCGATCAGCGCGGCCAGTTCGCGCATCTGCTGCATGATCTCCGCGTCGCCGGAGCGCACCACGTTCGGGGACGTCAGATGCAGCACGCCCATCCGCTCGGTGCCGTCCAGCAGCGGCACCCACCAGTGCTCGGCGTCGCCCGCGGCGGCCGGCAGGATCTCGCCGAGCTGGAAGGCCCGGCCGGGCACCGTGCCCTCGACCGGCAGTTCGCCGCCCTGCCCGGCGTCGCCGGTGTCGCCGGTATCGCCGGTGTGCGGCCCGGTCGCGGTGACCGGTGCCAGTACGAGCTGCTGGAGATCCGAGAGGTAGACGGTCGCCTCCGACCAGCCGGCCAGCTTCACGTGCTCGGCCACCAGCCCGGGCAGCTGCTCGAACGTGGCGAGATGCCCCGCGGTGCTGAGCCCGCCCAGCATCTGCGCATGGCCGTACGCCCTGCCCATCGCGCTCTCCTTCGTGCGGCGACGCCCGGGACCGGCCGTGCCCGCTGCGGTTGCGGCCGGCGCCTCCAACCGTACGGGCGGCCCTCCTTCCGCACAGCTCAGCGCTCCGCCGTCCGCCGAGCCGGGCGTCCCGGCCGTCCCGCCGGACCGCTCCTTTGGGGTCGCCGGGCGGCAGACAGCGGCACGGCCCGCGCCGGGTGCAACCGCGCGCCCTCCTCCTCCCGTCCTGTCGACTGCCGGGACCCACGGGGCAGTTGCTCCGCCCGGCCGACCAACACGCTTTCTGCGAGGGGGAATTCGGGGATGAGCGCGGCATCGCGTCCACAGCGCGGCGGGCCGGTCCGTACGGCGGCGGACGGAGCGGGGCGCCCGCCGTACGGGCACCGGCGGCGCACCCTTCTGCGGGCCGGCGCCGGACTGGCCGTCGCCGCCGGCGTCGGGGGCGGCGGCTGGGCGGCGTCCCGGGCGCAGGCGTCCGGTTCGGCCTGGTCGTCGCTGGCCGAAGGGCTCGACGGCAGCCTGCTGCGGCCGGACGACGCGGACTACGACACGGCGCGGAAGCTGTTCAATCCGCGCTTCGACCACGTGCGCCCGGCCGGGATCGCCTACTGCGCCACGTCCCAAGACGTACGCGAGTGCCTGGCGTTCGCCAAGCGGCACGAGGTTCCGGTCGCGGTGCGCAGCGGCGGCCACTCGTACGCGGGCTGGTCCACCGGCAAGGGCCTGGTGATCGACGTGCAGCGGATGGACTCGGTGACGGCGGCGGACTCCGGGCACAGCGCGACCGTCGGCGCGGGCGCCAAACTCATCGACGTCTACGCCGAGTTGGCGCAGCACGGGCGCACCGTACCGGCCGGCTCCTGCCCGACCGTCGGGGTGTCCGGGCTGACGCTGGGCGGCGGCATGGGCGTCGTGTCACGGGCGTACGGGCTGACGTGCGACAGCCTCACCGGCGCCCGGATCGTCACTCCGGACGGCCGGATACGCGAGGTGTCCGCGGAGCGCGACGCCGCACTGTTCTGGGCGCTGCGCGGCGCCGGGCACGCCAACTTCGGGGTGGTGACGGCGCTGCACTTCCGCACGCACGCCGCGCCGTCCTGTGCCGCGTTCTTCCTCAACTGGCCCTGGTCGCGGGCGGAAGCGGTGCTGCGCGAGTGGCAGCGGTGGGCGCCGACGGCGCCGGACGAAGTGTGGGCGAACCTGCACCTGTCCGCACCGGCCGGCGGCGAGCCCGGATCCGTCAGCGTGGGCGGGCTGTCGCTCGGCGACAAGTCCGACCTCACCCGCCGGCTGGACCGGCTGGCGGACCGGATCGGGGCGCCGGCGTCCTCGGTGTCCGTACGCGAGCACACGTTCCTGGACGCGATGAAGGTGATGGGCGGCGCCTCCGCCTGGAGCACCGCACAGGCGCACCAGCGCGGCGACCTGCCCGGACGTACGCCGGAGGGCAAGGTGCGGCGCGAACTGTACGCGGCACGCTCGGACTTCTACACGCGCGCGATACCGGCCGAGGGCGTGCGCGCGCTGCTGGACCGCGTGGAGCGGTTCGGTGCGCGGGTGTCCGGCGGCGGCGCGGGCAGCGTCGCGTTCGACGCGCTGGGCGGAGCGGCGAACCGGGTGCGCCCGGAGAGCACCGCGTTCGTGCACCGCAGCGCGCTGTTCTGCGCGCAGTACATCGCCTCGTGGCCGGAGTCGGCCTCGTCGGTGGTGGCCGGGGCACACCGCTCGTGGCTCAACGGGACGCATGCGGCGATGCGTTCGTGGGCGAGCGGAGGCGCGTACCAGAACTACGCGGACCCGGAGCTGCGCGACTGGCGCACGGCCTACTACGGGTCGAACGCGGCGCGCCTGAAGAAGGTGAAGGCCGCCTACGACCCGGACCGGCTCTTCAGCTATCCGCAGGCGGTGTGAGCCGGACGCCCGCGGGCCGGCCGCGGCCGACGACCGGTACGGCGGTGCGGCTCCCGTAGGGTGCGGGCGAAACCACCCCGCAAGCCGCGAAGGAGTCCCGCCGTGCTCGTGCTGCTGCCGCCGTCCGAAGGGAAGGCCGACGGAGGCGAGGGCCGCCCCCTCGATCTGGACGAGCTGTCGCTGCCGGGTCTGGCGCCCGCGCGGCGGGCGGTGCTGGACGAGCTGGTGGCGCTGTGCGCCGGAGCGGAGGACGGCGCGGACGGGGCGAAGGCCCGCGAAGTGCTGGGCCTGAGCGAACGGCAGCAGGGCGAAGTCGCCAAGAACGCCCGGCTGTTGACGGCGCCGGCCCGGCCCGCCGCCGAGGTCTACACCGGAGTGCTCTACGACGCGCTGGACTTGGCCACACTGAACGCCGGCGCCCGGCGGCGCGCGGCCCGTTCGCTGCTGGTGTTCTCGGGGCTGTGGGGCGCCGTCGGCATCGAGGACCGCATCCCCTCGTACCGCTGCTCCGGCAGCGTGCGGCTGCCCGGGTTGGGCGCGCTGGGCCCGTACTGGCGCGGGCCGTTGGGCGCGGAGCTGCCCGCCGCGGCCGGCGAGGGGCTGGTGCTGGACCTGCGCTCGACGGCGTACGCGGCGATGTGGAAGCCGGCCGGCGAGCCGGCCGAACGGACCGTGACCGTACGGGTGTTGCAGTCGAAGACCGTGGACGGAGTGGAGACGCGCTCAGTCGTCAGCCACTTCAACAAGGCCACGAAGGGCCGCCTCGTCCGCGCGCTGCTGGAGGCGGACGCCGAACCCGGCACCCCGGCCGAACTGGCGGAGGCGCTGACCGCACTGGGATACACGGTGGAGGGCCCGGGCCCGGCGCAGCCGGGCAAACCCCGGCGGCTGGATGTGGTGGTGACGGAGCTGTAGCGGCCCCGGGCCGTGTGCGCCGGAGCCCCAACTCGCGTGCGCCGGAGCCCGGAGCCCCGCGCAGGCCGAACTCCGGGCCGGCGCACGCGAGTTGGCCGCCGTGCGCCGGCCGGGACCCGGACCCCTGAAAGCTGGTGTCGACGCTCCGCAGCCTCCGTATCCCCTGCCTACGCGTCCCCCTGCCTCCGTGTCCCCTGCCTACGGCGGGAGGCACCCCCGGCGCTCCTCGACTTCGACCCCCTCGCCCCTCCCGGGACTGGGAGGTACCCCCCGGCCTTCCGAACCCAGCGGGGCCTTCGGCTCTCCTCCTGCCTACGGCGGGAGGCGCCCCCGGCGCTCCTCGGAGTTGCCCCATGAGGGAGTTGACCCAGAGGCCCCAGGACCACGCAAGCCGAAGCCCCCGGCCGGGTGAGCCGGAGCCCCGAGCCCCGCGCAGGCCGAACTCCGGGCCGGCGCACGCGAGTTGGCCGCCGTGCGCCGGCCGGGACCCGGACCCCTGAAAGCTGGTGTCGACGCTCCGCAGCCTCCGTATCCCCCTGCCTACGCGTCCCCCTGCCTTCGTGCCCCCTACCTACGGCGGGAGGCACCCCCGCACCGAAGTTGCCCCAAGAGGGAGTCGACCCGAGAGACCCCGGGGCCACGCAGCCGAAGCCCCCGGCCCCGCAAGCCGGAGCCCCCGGCCCCGTAGGCCGAACTCCGGGCCGGCGCACGCGAGTTGGCCGCCGTGCGCCGGCCGGGCAGCGAACGCACACGGCACCGCACGGCAGCGCACATCGCGCCCCGCGTTGCAGCGCCGCCGCGGGCACCGGCAGGATGACCGGCATGAACCCGGCAGTCGGCCAGTCCCCGCTCCGCTCCGTACTCGACATCGCGCCCGTCCTGCCGGTGCTCGTGCTCGACGACGCGGCCGACGCCGTGCCGCTCGCCCGCGCGCTCGCCGCGGGCGGACTGACCGCGGTCGAGGTGACGTTCCGTACGGAGGCGGCGGCGACCGCGATCCGGGCCATCGCGGACGAGGTGCCGGAGGCCGTCGTCGGCGCGGGCACGGTGCTGTCGCCGGAGCAGGTGCGTACGGCGGCGGACGCGGGCGCCCGGTTCCTCGTCAGCCCCGGGTCGACGGAGGCGCTGCTGGCCGCGATGGACGCTTCGGGGCTGCCGTCGCTGCCCGGCGTCTCGACCGCGTCGGAGGCGATGGCGCTGCTGGAACGCGGCGTACGCGAGATGAAGTTCTTCCCCGCCGAGGCGGCCGGCGGCGTCGGCTATCTGAAGGCCCTCGCCGCACCGCTGCCGCAGGCTCGCTTCTGCCCCACCGGCGGCATCGACGCGTCCACCGCCGCCCGCTATCTGGCGCTGCCCAACGTCGGCTGCGTGGGCGGCAGTTGGATGGTGCCGCGGGATGCCGTGGCGGCCGGCGACTGGGAGCGTGTCCGCCGCCTCGCGGCCGAAGCGGCGGCGCTGCGCGGCTGAGCACCGCCGGACGGCAGCCCGTGCGCACCCTCCAACTACGCTCCCGGGCCATGACCCAGGACCGCACCGCCCGCCGCAACGACGAACACCTCGACGAACACGGCGGATACGGCGAACACGACGCATACGACGGCGGACACACCGACGGCCACGACGGCGGCCACGACGGCGACTACGAGATTTCGACCGACCCCGCGCGGCTCGACCTCGGCCTCGTACACCACTGGCTGTCCACCGACGCCTACTGGGCGCGGGGCCGCAGCCGGGACGTGGTCGAGACGTCCGTACGCAACTCGCTCAACTTCGGCGTCTACGGCCCAGCGGGCCGGCAGGTCGGCTACGCGCGGGTGGTCACCGACCGGGCGACGTTCGCCTGGCTCTGCGACGTCTACATCGCGCGCGAACACCGCGGCAGAGGGCTGGGCCGCCGGCTGGTCGCCGCGGTGCGCGACCGGCTCGCGCCGTACGCGCTGCAGCGCGTGCTGCTCGCCACGGACGACGCCCACGAGCTGTACGCCGGGGCGGGCTTCACGGCGTTCCCGCACCCGGAGAAGCTGATGCTGCTGGCCGGCCCGCCCCGCTGAACGCGCGGCGCGGGCCCGGCGGTCGGGGCCGGGTCAGCGCAGGTGCCCGGTGTCGTTGAACAGCCGCACCGAGGCGTTGCCGTCCGCGTAGTAGGCCACGGCGGAGAGCGAGGCGGCGGACAGCTCCATGCGGAACAGGGAGTCGGCGGGCGCGCCCAGCGCCAGCCGCACCAGCGTCTTGACCGGTGTGACATGGGTGACCAGCAGCACCGTGCGCCCCGCGTACCGGGCCAGCAGCCGGTCGCGTGCGGCGGCGACGCGGCGGGCGACCGCGGTGAAACTCTCGCCGCCGCCGGTCGGTTCGGCCTCCGGCGAATCCAGCCACGCCTCCAGGTCGTCGTGGAAGCGCTCGCGCACCTCGGCGAAGGTCAGCCCCTCCCACGCGCCGAAGTCCGTCTCGCGCAGGCCCTCTTCGGTACGCACCGGGAGGCCCGTACGCGCCGCGACCGCGTCCGCCGTCTCGCGGCAGCGGCGCAGCGGCGAGCTGACGATCGCGGAGATCGTGCCGCGCGCGGCCAACGCCTCGGCGGCGGCCCGCGCTTGGCGGCGCCCGGCGTCGGACAGCGCCGGGTCTGAGCCGCCGCTGCCGGAGAAGCGCTTCTCCGGCGTGAGCGGCGTCTCGCCGTGCCGCAGCAGCACGAACGTGGTGGGCGCGCCGAGATCCGGGCCCCAACCGCTGCGCGGCGCCGCGAGGTTGGCGGTCGAGTCGCCGGTGCCGGCGGCGGCCTCGGCCCCGGCGCTCGCCAGGGCGGCCCCCGCCTCTTCGCCGGCCTTCGCCTCGGCCGCCGCCGACTCCGCCCTGGACGCGGACGGCTCCCAACTGCGGCCCTGCTTGCCCGCGTCCATCGCCTCGTTGGCGAGCTGGTCGGCGTGCTTGTTCTTCTCGCGGGGAATCCACTCGTAGCTGACCGCGCCCGCGGGGAAGACGCCCGACGCCTCCAGCGCCAGCGGCTTCATGTCCGGATGCTTGATCCTCCAGCGTCCGGACATCTGCTCCACGACGAGCTTGGAGTCCATCCGCACCCGCACCGTGGCGCCCGGATCCAGCTCGTACGCGGCCTTCAGTCCGGCGAGCAGCCCGCGGTACTCGGCGACGTTGTTCGAGGCGACACCGAGGAACTCGGCCGTCTCGCGCAGCACTTCGCCGCTCGCCGCGTCGCGTACGACCGCGCCGTAGCCGGCCGGGCCGGGGTTGCCGCGCGAGCCGCCGTCCGCTTCGACGACGAAGCTGCGCGAGCCGCCGCTCGCGCCGCGCGGCCGCTGCTCCGGCCCCGCCATCACAGGCCGGACTCGGGCGTACGGACCAGGATCCGGCGGCAGTTCTCGCACCGCACCACCGTGTCGGCGGCGGCCTCGCGCACTTCGTTCAGCTCGGTGATGTTCAACTCCAGCCGGCAGCCCTCGCAGCGGCGCTGGTAGAGCCGGGCCGCGCCGACGCCGCCCTGCTGCTCGCGGATCTTCTCGTACAGCTTCAGCAGGTCGTCCGGGACCGAACCGGCCAGCACCTCGCGCTCCTTGCGCACGGTCGCGGTCTCGGCCTCGATCTCCTCCAGGGCCGCGTCCCGGCGCTGCTGCGCGTCGGCGAACTTGGCCTCGACGGACTCGACGCGCTCGGCCAGTTCGGCGGCGCGCTCCTGCGCAGCCTCCTGGCGCTCCATCACCTCCAGGACGACGTCCTCCAGGTCGCCCTGGCGTTTGGCCAGCGAGGCGATCTCGCTCTGCAGGTTCTCCAGGTCCTTGGGGTTGGTAACGGCTCCCGAGTCCAGCCGCTTCTGGTCGCGGGCGGCGCGCTGGCGCACCTGGTCGACGTCCTGCTCGGCCTTGGTCTGCTCGCGGGCGGTGTCGCTCTCCTCGGTGCGGGCGGCGACGAGCAGGTCGCGGAGCTGTGCGAGGTCGGCCTCCTGGGTGCGGACCTCCTCGTGCTCCGGCAAGTTGCGGCGCCGGTGGTCGAGTTGGGTCAGGCGCGTGTCCAGGTCCTGTACGTCGAGGAGGCGGAGCTGGTCGGCGGGCGCGGCGTTCAGTTGGGGGCTCCCGTGGTGAGGTCGGTGGGGTCGGACGGTGGGGCGTACGGCGCGGGCGGCGCGACCGAGGCGGCGTGTGCGGTCCAGGGGTCGGTGACCGTACGGGAGACGTGCGTACGCAGACCCCAGCCGCGCCGGTCGGCGATCTCGTCGAGCTGGGCGGCGGCCTGCTCGCACCACGGCCACTCCGTCGCGAAGTGGGCCGCGTCGAGCAGCGCGAGCGGCGAGTGCTCGCGGGCCTCGGAGGCGGGGTGGTGCCGCAGGTCGGCGGTGAGGAACGCGTCGACTCCCGCGGCCCGCGCCGCGTCGAACAGGCCGTCCCCGGAGCCGCCGCACACCGCGAGGGTGCGGACCGGCCGGTCCGGGTCGCCGGCCGCGCGGACGCCCTGCGCGGTGGCGGGCAGCCGCTCGGCGACGTACGTCACCAGCTCCGACAGCCGCTGCGGGCGGGCGAGTTCGCAGATGCGGCCCAGGCCGCGGCGGCCGTGCGGGTCGTCCGGGTCGGGCACGAGCGGGCCCTGCACGCGCAGGTCGAGCGCGCCCGCGAGCGCGTCGGAGACGCCGGGGTCGGCGGTGTCGGCGTTGGTGTGCGCGACGTGCAGCGCGACACCGTGCCGGATGAGCGTGTGCACGACGCGGCCTTTGAAGGTGTCGGCGGACACGCTCGTAGTGCCCCGCAGATACAGCGGGTGGTGCGTGACGAGCAGTTCGGCGCCGAGCGCGACGGCCTCGTCGGCGACGGCCTGGACCGGGTCGACGGCGAACAGCACCCTGCCGACCTCGGCCTCCGGGTCGTCGACGGCGCCGCACACGGTGCCGACGGCGTCCCACTGCTCGGCGCGGTCGCGGGGCCAGAGCGCGTCGAGGACGGAGATCACATCGGAGAGTGCAGGCACGGGGGAAAGGCTACCTTCCGCCCCTGCCCCGCCGGCCAGTCGCCGCCGTCCGCCTCCGGTACGCCGCCGCCCTCCCGCCGTCCCATCCGGCGTGCGGGCGGCGGGTGTTGACGCGTGCGGCCACCGGCCCGGCAGCCCGCCGGTACGCGGGAGCGGTCGGGCGCGACCACAGCCGTGGGGGGCGCGCGAAGCGCGGCCGTCGTGTCGCGACGGGAGAAACCGCACCTTCGGTACGAGCGCTCCTAAACTCCGGCATGCCAGTCAAACCGTCTGATGCCGTGCGGCGGAACGGAGTTGGCGGTACGTCAGTGCCACCGGTCCGGTCCGCGTCAACGGGCCGCCCGGTGCGCACCGTTCGCACCGTTCGCACCTTCAGCTCCGCACTCTCCGTCCGCCGGCATCGGCAGAACCGGAAAGGAACCGGCCGTATGGCTGCTGTCACTTCGTATCGATCCCGGATCGCCGCCGCGATCTCCGTCGCCGCGCTCGGGGGTTCGCTCCTCGGCGTCGGCGCCGGCGTCGCGAACGCGGACACCGACTCCGGCGGTTCGTCCGCGTCCGCGCCGCACCTGGTGCCGGTCTCCCCGGCCCGCCCGTACGGCACCGTCACCGCCCGCACCGGCCTGAACGTCCGCGAATACCCGACGACGTTCGCGGACTCGCTGCGCGTCCTGCACTACAAGCAGCAGGTCGGCCTGAAGTGCTTCGACTACTCGCAGCGCGTCAACAACACCCGCGTCTGGTACAAGCTGCGCGGGCAGCGCGGCTGGGTGACCGCGGCGTACGTGCGCGCCACCGGGCACGTGCCGAAGTGCCCGAACAGCTCGTCGAGCAGCATGGAGCAGTCGCAGAACGCGCAGGGCTGAGCGGCGGCGGGCGAGCGGTGAGCGGCCGGTGAACGGGCGGGCCCGCAGGGCGCGTTGACGCTCGGCGGGCCCGCCCGAGTTCCGTACCGCGCATCGCAGCCGCCGCGGTCCTCGCGGCACGCACCACACGAAGGCGGCGGGATCCGCCGGGCGCCGGGCACACCGGAAGGCGCCGGATCCCGCCGCCTTCGGCTGTGCCCGGCGGCACCGTCGCCCCGTTCCGGCCGGCCGGCGCAGCGCCAACCGCCCCCGCGGAGCGGGGAGTTGGACCTCGGAGGGTGGCATGCGTGCGGCCTATGCAACCGGCGAATCGCACGCGCGCCACCCGTCCGCGTGAAGCGGTCCGGCTCGCGTTGTCCGCCGCGTGATCCGGTCCCTACTGTCCTCACCGGAGGTGATCGCGGTATGACTGCCTGTGTCATCGGGACGGCTCGCGACGGACGGACGGTACGGCCGGGAGGGGCGGAACGGGCGGAGGGTACCGAGGTGTCGAAGGCGGCCGACCGCGCCGCGGCGCCGCCCGCCGACGGGCGCGCGGGGCGGGACGGCATCCGTGCGGCCGGCCTCACGATCGCCGCGGACGGTTCGTACGCGGCGCGGCTGAGCGGCCCGCCCGGCGGCGGCGGTCATCCGGAGCGCTGGACGCTCGACAGCCCGGAGCCGTACGCCGTGCCGCTGCCGGGGCCGCGCCCGGAGAGCCCGGACAGCGCGCTGCTGCCGCTGGCCGACGGCCGGGTGCTGATCGTCCGCCGCGCGGCCGGGCACCATCTGCTCGCGCTGCTCTACCCCACGGGCCCGGACACCGGGGAACTCTTCCTGGGCGCCGTCGAGTTCGAGCAGCTGACGCTGCTGCCGCCCGCGCCGTGCGGGCTGCGCGCCTACGCACTGGTGCACGGCGAGCACTCCACCGGGGTCTGGCTCGTCGCCGACTGCGCGGGCGGCGCCGAGCGCCCGTACCCGCAGCGGGTCGCCGAAGTGCCGGGCCGCTGCTCGGGCGGCGCGTGGCTGGACCGCGCGGGGCGGCTGCTGGCGCTGGACCGTACGGACGTCGAGGGCGACGGGCGCACCAAGACCGTCGCCGTCGATCTGGCCCGGGACGGCGCGGTCTCGCCGCTGCTGGAGATCGCCGAAGACAGCGACGACCGGCTGCTGTTGGCCGATCCGGACAGCGGACTGCTGCTGGTGCGCTCGAACGCGCCGGGCGCGGACCGGCTCGGCTGGGGCGTGCTGGGCAGCCACCGCCCGGTCCGGTTCCCGGCCGCGCTGCACCCCGAGGGCGCGGTGCTGACACCGTTCGCGGTGCAACCGGGGCAGATGCTGCTGCCGGAGGACTGCGCGGTCGCGCTGTGCGGGCGGACCGTGCAGGGCGGCGGCACGGCCGAACCGGGCCACGGTGCGGCTGGCCCGGGCGGCGGTGACGCGCCGGACGGTCCGGGCGGCGCGGCTGAAGGAACGTACGGTCAGCGGTGGGCGCCCGCTCTCGGGCGGCCGTGGCTCGCCGTATGGCGGCCAGCGCGGCGGGAGTTGGTGAGGTTCCCGGCGCCGCGCGGATGGTTCACCGGGTGCGGCGTGTGGACGGAGGGCGGGGAGCTGCGGCTGCCGTACGCCACACCGCAGTCGCCGTGCGGGCTGGCCAGGCTGCGGCTGCCGTCGCCGCACCGCGGCGGCGGTTCGGGTACGCGCCGCGCGAACGGCGGGGCGGCGCCGCGGGAGGAGCCGCCCGCACCGGCCGCCGCTGCCGCGCCCGGGACCGCAGCAGACGTCGCACCGGGTGCGGCGTCCGCGCCGCCGGGGCCCGACTGCCCGGATTCCGGGGCGAGTTCGTACGACGCTGCGGACGGTTCGGTACGTACGGCGGAAGCGGCGGAAGCGGAGGAGACGGCGGCGGGCTCGGCACGGAACGCGGCGGAGAGGGCGGCGGAGTCGCCCGCACCGGCTGCCGTCAGCGGCCAGCCCAAGCCCGTACCGCTGCAACAGGCGCTGCTCGGCGGCCTTTCCGCGCCGGCGCGGGCGGAGCCGGCAGCCGTAGGGGCGCCCGTCGCCCGCCCGGTGAGCGTCGGCACCCGCCGGGTGTGAGCGGGCGAACGGACGCCCGAAAGCCGTCGATAGACTCCCGTGCGCACCACCGAGCAATGAGATGCACGGAGTTACCTCACTATGTCCGAGACCCATCAGGGGACCGACACCGAACTCGCCGGGCAGGCCGCGGGCCACGGCAAGCACCGCGGGCAGGCCGCCGCAGAGGAGCACGAGGGGCACGGCCCGGGACGGCACCGCCGCCCCGGGCACGAGACCGGCGACGGCGAGCCCACCGCCTGACCACGGGCCGCCCCTGGGTGGGCCCGCGGCAGGTCCGTCCAGGGGCGGCCCAACCGGGCCGCGCGCAAAGGGAGTTGGGACATCGCCCGTCGACGGGCCGTGCTGGACGGCGGACCGCAGGAGGGCACGGCGCCGAACCGCCCGCCCGTACAGGGCCGTTGCCGCCGAGGCACGCCAACGGCCCGTAACCACCCCGTAGCGACAGAGCCGTTCCGCGTCGGCGGGCCGTCAGGAGAAGGTCACTTCGGCGTCCGTCAGCACTTCCGCGTCGTCGCGTTCCACCACCGCGGCCGTGAGCCGTACGGCTCCGCCGCCGGAGCCGGTGGACTCGACGGGTCCGGCGGGCGGTTGCCGCCACATCCGTACGCGCAGCGTCTCGCCGGGATACACCACGCCCGCGAAGCGGGCCGTGCAGCGGCGCACCCGGGCCGCCGCGCCGCCCAACTCGCCGTCCACGACGGCCTTCAGCGCGATGCCGTACGAGCACAGCCCGTGCAGGATCGGTTGGGCGAAGCCGGCGCGGGCGGCGAACTCCGGGTCGGCGTGCAGCGGGTTCGCGTCGCCGGAGAGGCGGTAGAGCAGCGCCTGGTCCTCGCGTACGCCGCGCAGAACGGTGCGGTCCGGCGGCCGGTCCGCGAGGGCGGGCAGCCGCGGCGAGCGGCCGCGGGCGCCGCCGAAGCCGCCCTCGCCGCGTACGTACAGCTGCGCCTCCGAGGCCCACAACGGCCCGTCCGCGTCGGCGACTTCGGCGCGCAGCACGACCACCGCCGCCTTGCCCTTGTCGTACACGTCCGCGATCCGCGACGTACGCACCGCGGAGCCGGCGGGCGGAATCGGCCGGTGGAGGTGCAGGGTCTGGGTGCCGTGCAGCACGGCCGCCGGGTCCACGTCGACGCCGGGCGCGGACAGTTCCTCCAGGACTCCGCCGTAGCGTTCGCCGTCCCGTGCGCCCGGTCCGCCGCCCGCGACGGTCGCGAAGCCGGGCAGCACGTGCAGCCGGTCCTCCAGCAGATAGCTCAGCTCGCCCGGATCGTCGGCGGGTACGCCCGCGCCGACGCCCAGGTGGTAGAGCTGAACGTCCGCGCGGGTCCAGCTGATCGGGCCGCTGCGGGGCGCGGCGGCGACCGCCCGCGCCGCGTCGATCGGCATGGCGCTCACTCCTTCCCGGCCGCCTCGCCGGCGGCATGGACCGTACCGCGCGGAAAGGCGAAGGCGATGAACAGCGCGCAGCCGACGAGCACCAGGGAGCCGGTGCGGAAGGCCAGCCCGTAGCCGGAGGCCAGCGTCGCCGGGCCGCCGCCGTGCCCGATGCGGGCGGCGGCGACGGTGGAGAGTACGGCCAGCCCGAGCGAACCGCCCATCGTGCGCGAGGTGTTGATCAGCCCGGAGACCAGTCCCGCGTCGCCGGAGGGGACGCCGCCGGTGGCGACCGCCGCCAGCGGCGTGGACGCGAGCCCGGCGCCGAGCGCCATCAGCACGCCCGGCCCGAACACGGTGTCCAGGAAGCCGCCGCCCGCGTGCATGCCGCTCTGCCACCAGTAGCCCGCGGCGCCGAGCACGGCGCCGAGCACGGCGAGCCCCCGGGCGCCGGTCAGCGCCATCAGCCGGGGCGCCGCCTTGGAGCCGAGGACGATGCTGAGCGACTGCGGTACGAAGCCGAGTCCGGTCTGGATCGGTGTGTAGTGCAGCACGTTCTGCATGTAGAGCGACATGAAGTACCACATGCAGAACATCGCCGAACCGCACACGAACATCGCGGCGTTGGCCGCCGACACGGACCGCAGCCGGAACAGCCGCAGCGGCACGAGCGGAGCCGCCGTACGCGACTCGACCGCCGCGAACAGCGCCAGCAGCACCGCGCCCGCCGCCATCGGCCCGAGCGCGGCGCCGCTCGTCCAGCCGGCCGTGTCCGTACGCACGATGCCCGCGGCGAGCGCGCCGATCCCGAGCGTCACGAGCACCGCTCCGGGCACGTCGAGCCGCCGGCGCAGCGTCGCGTCTCGGGTCTCGGCCAGCCACAGCGCGGCGCCGGCGAGGACGAGCGCGCCGACCGGCACGTTGATCAACAGCACCCAGCGCCAGGACAGTTGGTCCGTCAGCACACCGCCGACCAGGCCGCCGGCCGCGCCGCCGCCCGCGCCCACGGCGGTCCAGGTGCCGATCGCGCGGGTGCGCGCGGGGCCTTCGGGAATGGACGTGGTGAGGATCGTCAGCGTCGCCGGGGCGAGCACGGCCGCGCCGATGCCCTGCAGGCCGCGGGCGGCGAGGAGGTGCCACGGCTGCTGGGCGAGGCCGCCCGCGAGGCTCGCCGCCGAGAACAGCCCGAGCCCCAGCAGGAAGATCCGCTTCCGCCCGAAGAGGTCGGCGGCCCGGCCGCCGAGCAGCATGAAGCCCGCGAAGGTGAGCGTGTAGGCGTTCACCACCCACTGCAGTCCGACGGCGTCGAGCCCGAGCGCTCGGCGCATCGAGGGCAGCGCGACGTTGACGACCGACACGTCGAGTACGACGAGGAACTGCCCGGCACACGCGGCGAGTACGACCGCCCACAGGTGCGGGACGGTGCGGCCGCGGGGCCGCTCCGGGGCGTCGGGAACGGCCGGGCCGGCGGGCGCGGCCGGTGCCGCGGAGGCAGCCGACGGGGTGCGGCCGCGGGACGGCCCTGCGGGGCGGAACTCCCCGCCGGATATGCCGGGTCGGGCCGCGCCGTCCTCGGACGTCCCGTCCGTGGCGGGCCCCGCTGGGGATGGTGAGTCGGACATGCGGCCACTCTCGCAGCCCCGCGCCTGCGCGCCCAGCGGATATCGGCCCGGTGACCTGGTCCGACGGCCCTCCGTCCGGCGTCCTACGACTCGGCCCCGGCGGCGGTACGGCCGCAACGTACGGACCTCGGCCCGCGGGATACGGCCTACGGTCCGGCCGGCTCCGCGGGCGCGCCCTCGGGCCCGGCCGGGTCCGCGTGCCCGGCACGTGCCGCCCCTTCCGCTTCCGGCCCGTCCCGGCCGTACTGCCCGGTCCGGCTCCGCCGCCCGTACGCCAACTGCTCGTGCCACAGCGGGTGTTCGCGGCGCGCCCAGGCGCGGTCCGCGTAGCCGGTGCGCATGGCCCGGCGCGCCTCCGGCTCCGCGAGCGCGAGGGCGACGTGCCCGGCGAGCGCGGCGGCGACCGCGAGCGCGAGCCAGTCGTGCACGAAGGTGGCCGCGGTACGGGAGATCAGCGGGGCCAGCCCGGTGTGCCACATCAGCAGTCCGGTGCCGGTCATGACCAGCACCGCGCCCGCGATCCAGCCCGCGTACAGCTTCTGTCCCGCGTTGAACTTGCCTGCGCCGGCGCCCTCTTGGCCGCCCGCACGCGGACGGCGCCGGTGCCGCAGCAGGACGCGCAGCCACCGCCGGTCGTGCGGACCGAAGCGGTTGAGCCGGCGCAGGTCGCCGCGCAGCGCCCGCGAAGCGAGGCCGAGCAGCAGCGGCACCGGCAGCAGCAGCCCGGACCACTCGTGCAGGGCGGTCACGAGCCGCCGCCGGCCCACGAGTTCGGCCAGCGCCGGTACGTACAGGCAGAGCGCGGTGCCGGCGCAGACCGCCATCAGGGCGGCCGTGGAGTGGTGAGTCCAGCGCACGGGCCGTGCGAAGCGCAGCACCAGCCCGGCGCCGCCCGGCTCGGGGCCGCTCAGCTCGGCGGTGCCCGGCTCTCCCTCGCACAACTCGCCGTCGCTCAACTCCGCGCCGTGGGCGGCGGGTTGGCCCGCCCGCCCGTGCCGCTGCTCAGACCGCTGTCGGCTCATCGTCGCGTCCGTTGGAGCGGCCGACCCAGGCGTCCGTGTCGTAGCCGAGCTTTTCCCAGTAGCCGGCGCGTACGCCGCTGGTGAGGGTGATGCCGGAGAGCCACTTCGCGGACTTGTAGAAGTACATCGGCGCGACGTACAGGCGCACCGGGCCGCCGTGCTCGTGCCCGAGGGGCCGGTCCTGCATGCGCAGCGCCACCAGCACGTCGTCGCGGCGCGCCTGGTGCAGCGTGAGGCTTTCGCTGTAGGTGCCGTCGAAGCAGGTGAAGCGGACGGCCGCGGCTTCCTCGCGCACCCCGGCGGCGTCGAGCAGTTGGGAGAGCCGCACCCCTTCGAAGGGGGTATGCGGCACGCGCCAGCCGGTGACGCACTGCACATCGCGTACGAGCCGGTGCTGGGGCAGTGCGCGCAGCTCGTCGAGGCGGTAGCGGCGCGGGCGGTCGACGAGGCCGCCGACCGTCAGCCGGTAGTCGTCCGGGCCGCGGTGCGGCACCGAGGAGGCGACGGAGTAGTAGCGGAAGCCGCCGCCGGACAGCAGCCCGGTGGCCCCGGTCGGGTCCTTGTCCGAGACCGATCCGAGCGCGCCGTCCAGCCCGCGCTGCAGGTACGGGGCGGCGGCGACGCCGGCCGCGCCGAGCCCGAGCATGCCGAGCACCAGCCGGCGGCCGACCGGGGCGCCGGTCCCGTCGGACGGTCCGCCGTGCGGTTCGCCGGACGAGTCGCAGGGCGGGCCGCCGGGTCTCGGGACGGAGGGCTGCGGTGCGGTCACACGCCGATTCGAGCACCGGCCGCGCCCGTGCGCCAGAGGCGGTGGACGGCCGTCAGACTTCCGTAACCACCGGCCGTCCGCGCGCGGTTCGGCGTCGGGCAGCATGGCCGGGTCCGTACGACCGTGCCCGCAGCCCGAGTTGGAGCCCCGATGCCTCCCGCGATCCAGCCGCCGTCCTCGTCCGCGTCCGCA
>Ga0164243_10004891_pt1 | contig 20723 bp, 9 predicted proteins | sample OricompcompostOP_FD_108781 | JGI IMG/M metagenome (GOLD analysis project Ga0164243, IMG submission 108781) | Organic Plus compost microbial communities from Emeryville, California, USA - Original compost - Organic plus compost (OP) | ecosystem: Engineered > Solid waste > Mixed feedstock >...
CGGGCTGCGCGTCGGACTCCACGTGGGTCCGGTGACGCACGACGAGGAGGGTCTGTCGGGCCACGCCATGGACCTGGTCTGCCGGCTCGCGGACTCGGAGGTGACCCGGACGGTGCTGGACCGCTCGGGGCGCGATCTGGTCCTGGTGGTCTCCGAGTCGCTGCACCACGAGATCGTCCGGCACGGAGGACGGTTCGTGGAGCCGTCCGCGTACCGCCCGGCCCGGGTCGAGCTGAAGGAGGGCCCGGTGACCGCGTGGTTCCACGTGCCGGGCGAGGCCCGGCCCGCGGTGCCGGGTGACGAAGGGTTCGACACACTTCCCGTGGACGCGCCTTCGGGGGAGCACGGGGGCGGCGCGTCCACGGGAGCCGAGGCGGAGGGCCGGCCACCCGGAAGGGGCCCGGGGCATGCCGAGGCCCCGGGCGACCGGCCCTTCGCCGACGGACCCGCACGGCAGGCGGCCGGGAAGGAGGCGTGGCCGGTCGGCGCCGGATCCGGCGCCCACTGGGACATCACGGTGCAGGGCGGCCCCAGCGTCGTCCAGGACCGTGCCACCTTCCAGGGACCGGTCCACTTCGGGGGCGGCACGGGCGCGGCAGGCCGGGGCGACGGGGACGCCCACGGCCGGAGGTCCGGGGACCGCGCCGCCCCGCCCGGCACCCGGCTGGAAGGGCACGGCGACGACCTCACGGACGGACGACGGTGAGCGGCCAGAACGAACACGGGGGCGCCGAGGGCGCCGGAGCCCAGGACGCACCCACCGGGCAGGACCGGTGGCGGGCAGGGGACGAACCTTCGTGGCAGGACGGTGAACGGCGGCCGGTTCCGGATTCCGCCGAGGACGCCGACGGCGAGGCGGGCCCGGGCGGCGCCCGGGACCGGATGGGCGAGGCGGAACGCGCGGAGCAGCGGGACCGTCAGGAGCAGCGCTTCCGGGAGGCGACCCGGGACCCGCTGGCCGACTCGGGGGTCCCCGGTGAGGCGCGCGCGGCGGCCCGGGTCCAGCGGGCCGCACAGGCCCGGTTCGACATCCGGGGCAACAGCAGCGTCTTCGACCGCACGAGCTTCGACCGCGCGCACTTCGGCGACGTGTACATCGGCGCCCGGGACACGGGAGCACCCGTCTTCGGTGACGTGCCCGAGGACGAACTGGACCGGCTGCGCCAGGTCTACCGGGCCCCGGCGGGCTATCCCACGCTGAAGCGGGCGCTGCGCGCACGCCGTGTCCTGGTGCTGGGCGGCCCGCCCGGCACCGGCCGCCTCACCACCGGGCTCTGCCTGCTGGACGAGGTGACCGCCGCCGCCCGGAGCACCGCGCCCGGGGCCGGTACTTCCGCGCCCGGGACGGCGGAGCCCGACGACCGCGGGGGCACGGGGGTCCTCCTCACCCGGGGCCGGGTGACCCGGCTCGCGCCGTCCGACCTGGGGCGGCTCACCGCCGATCCGGGCGCGGTCGCCGACGGTGTGCTGGACGGCGGCGGTCTGCTGGTCCAGCTTCCCGCGAGCACGGCCGGTTTCACGGCTCCGCAGGAACTGCACCTGGACGCGCTGGCCGCGCGACTCGCCGCGAAAGGGGCGTACGCGGTGCTGGTCGTCTCCCCCACGTCGCCCGCCGGTCATCTGCTGCAAGGGCGCTACGGGCTGCCGTGTCCGCCGGCGCCCGCAGGGGAACTGCTGGAGTGGCAGCTCGTACGACACCTCGCGGACTGCCCGGACCCGGACGCGCTGGGCCGGGGCGAACAGATCCTCAAGCACCCGCTGTTCCTGGACGCGCTGGGCATCCTGCCGGAGGCGCTGCGGCCGTCCGAGACGGAGCTGGTCGCCGAACGGGTGGCCCAGCACGTGCGAGGCGAGGTGAGCCGGGACGAACTCCTGGACAGCTGCGGCCACATCGCGCGCCGGCAGGCCCGCGAGTGGTTCTCGGGGGCGGCCGACCCGCTGCCCCCGACGCCCGCGCCGGACCGGGAAGGGGCGGACGCGTTCATGGACGATGCCGCGGCACGGGTGCGGGAGGCCTCGTTCCGGATCGCGCTCGCGGTGCTGGACGGGGAGGCGCTCAGCTCGGTGGCCGACGCCGCCGAGCTGCTCGCCCAGCAGATCCTCGCCGTACGGATGCCCGGACGGGCGCACGGGCGGCCGGTGTTCGCGGAGGACCTGGACGGCCTGCTCGCCGCCTGCCGGGCGGAGGTGCGCACCGGTGAGGAGGTGTCGGTGGGCGGGGTGGCCGTGCCGGTCCGCACGGTCAGCTACCGGGGCACCGCGCTGGCGGGCTCGGTGCTGGCCGAGGTCTGGCACCGCCATCACGCGGCACGTGGCCCGCTGGTGCGCTGGCTGCGCGGGCTGGCGGGCGACCCCCGCCCGCAGGTGTGGGTACGCGCGGCCGTGGTCGCGGGTGAACTCGCCACCGCCGACCTCGGGTACGGCTTCGCGGAGCTCATCCGGCCGCTGTCGGCGGCCGAGGACACCCGGCGCCGCTACTTCGCCGCGACCGCGCTCCACCAGGCCGCCGGCCGGGAGCCGCACCGGTCGGCGGTGCGGGGTGTGGTGGAGGACTGGGCGGACGCCCCGGTGCCGGCGCTGCGCTGGACGGCGGCGCTGGCCCTCGGTTCCGGCCGGATCGTGGACGACACCCGCCGGGCCATGGAGCTGCTGTGCGGCATCGGCGGCCGGGACGACGGCGCCCATGCGCTCGTCGCCTCGTTCGGGGCGACCCGGCTGGTGGCCGGCAGCCGGGCCGGGGAGGCGGCCACCGTGCTCCGCGAGTGGGCCGAGCACGGCACCGACGAGCAGATCGACCTGGCCATGCTCTGCGCCGTACGGCTGTTCTGCGCGCGGACCGACGACATGTGGCAGGCGGAGTCGGGCGACGGCCCGGACGAGCCGCCCGCCGAGTCCGCCCTGTCCGCACCGTCCTTCGCCGGCCGGGTGTGGAGGCCCGGCGGGGTGCGGCTCGCGGGCAGGACGCCGGGGCAGCCGGGCGGCGCCGGGCCGCACGCCCTGACCCGGACGGACGAACGGCCGCCGGTGCCCCGGGCGCCGGTCGCGACGACCGACGCGGAGCTGGCCCGGAGGGCGCACTGGCCGCTGGCCCTGGCCGTGGCCGTGACGGTGGAGAGCGCGGCCGAGCCCCTGGCGGACCTGCTGTGGCGGGCGCTGGCGAACCGGCTGTCCCACGAGGCCGCGACGGAAGGCCTGGCCACGTGGCTGCGGGCCGCCGAGGCGGACGCCGCGGTACCTGGAGTGCCGGGCCGCGCCTATGTGTTCGAGCAGGCGGCCGGGGAGTCGCCGGCGGACGGCGATGCCGCCGGACCCCGCGGGGAGATCCTCCAGGCGCTGCTGTGGCTGCTGCCCCGGATGATCCGCGGCCGTCGGGACGCCGAACGGCTGCGCTGGCTGCTGCGGTTGCTGGTGGACGCGCCGGAAGAACCGATGACCGCTGCCTTCGCCCGCCATGTGGTGGCGGCGATGGCGGCGACGGGACGCGGCCAGGGCGGCCGGGGGGAGGAGCAGAGGTGACGGTGGAACAGGGAGAGGGCATGACCCTCCCGGACAACCCCGCCGGGCCGTTCCTGCGTGAACGGGCCGTACAGGGGCGGAGTTTCAAGCACTACGGCGCGCAGGTGGCCTCGGTGCTCTACTACCAGGACGGCGGGCACAGTGTGATCACCGCGCGGGGCGCCGACCACCGCGACCGGCTCAGCCGCTGGTCCCGGCCCACGAGTGTCTGTGAGGTCGCCTGCGGACGGCACACCACCACGTTCACGCTGAAGCTGCCGGCGCACGGCGCGGCGACCTTCTTCGACACCCGGGTGACGCTGCGCTGGGAGGTCGTCGACTACCGGCTGGTCGTGGAGAAGCGCCTGTTCAGCGTGGAGAACGACCTCGGTCCTGAGATCGTGAACCGGCTTCAGGGCGTCACCGCCCGGTACTCCGTGGACCAGGCGCACGAGGCCAACCAGGCGGTGCAGCGGGACATCAAGGCGGGGCACTGGGCGGGACTCGGGCGCGAGGTGGGACTGCGCACCGACGTGTTCGTCGAGGTCGGCACCGACCGCACACAGATCGCCTTCGTCAACCGGACCCGCAGGGACGAGGCGGAGATGCAGCGGGTGACCGCCCGCTTCCGTGGGTTCGCGGCGATCGCGCACGGCACCGACGCGGAGAAGTACGCGTATCTGATGGCATCGGGCGACAGTGCCGAGGTCGGCCGGCTCGTCAAGATGATGCTGGAGAGCCAGGCCGAGGACCAGCGCGCCAACCGGGAGTTCCTGATCCGGATGGCGCACGAGGGGCGGATCAACACGCCTGAACTGGACGCCTACATCCGTCAGATGGTGCTTCCCGGGCAGGGGACGGCGCAGCTTCCGTCGTCGGGGTTCGAGCCCCGTACCGCGCTGCCGCCCCCGCCGGTCGCGCAGGCCCCCGCGGCATCCGCCGGGGCCTTTGCGCAGGACTGGCCGGACGCCACGGCGGCGCGGGACACCGGGACGTACGACACCCCGGGGCGCGGGACGGCGCGGCCCTCGGCCGGACCGCCGCACCAGGTGGAGGACGACTGGTGGGACGAGCCGCAGGACGTCGTCGCGCCGCCGGCCGCCGCGCCCGCGGCGACGGACTCGTACGGCACGTCCGGACACACCGACGGCCACGGCTTCGAGTACGTCCAGGCCGAGCCCTCCGGCCGCCCGGAGTCCGGGCACACGGAGTCCGGGCACACGGATTCCGGGGCGGACCCCGGCCCCTGGGCGGGATCCCGTGGCGGGGCCCACGAGGACGACGACATCTGGGGCGACCCGTCGGACGGGAGCACGGACGGCCGGGACGGCGGACGATGACGGCCGCACCCCACGCGCCGGGGACCACCGTGCCGGAGGCCCGCTACGTCGCCGAGCAGCTGCTCGCCTCGGTCCGTGAGGACACCGGCCGGGCGGACGCCAAGGCGTCGGTGCTGCTGTCGGTGACCCTGGCCGTGCCGCCGCTGGTGGTCGGGACGGGGCAGCTCCCGCCGGACCGGCCCTCCGTGCCGGGACTGGTGCTGCTGGTGGCCGGGTTGCTGATGTGGCTGGCGGGCTCCGTGTCACTCGTTCGGGCGGTGCTGCCGCACGGCGGAACTGAGCGGGTGGGGCCCGGCATCACCTTCTTCGCCGACGTCGTCGCGGTGCACGCGGCGACCGGAGCGGGCGGCGTGGCCGAGGCCGTGGGCAGAGCGGGCGAGGACGTCACCGCCTGGCTGCTGACCCAGGCCGTGGACCACAGCCACATCCTCGTCCGGAAGTACCGGTGCATCCGCTGGGGGGCGGTCTGGCTGGTACCGGGGGCGCTGGCGGCGACGGCCGGGCTGCTGCTCGGCTGATCCCGGCACGCAGGGGGGCGAACAGGCGGCACCGGCTGCCGGCACCGGGACACGCGGGGCTTCACAGGCCTCGCGCACCCGACATTCAGGCATATGGAGTGACAGTGGAGGGGGACGACATGAACGCACACGACGCCGCACCGGCGTACGGCGGTGCGGGACGCACGGCACGGGGACGAGGCGGACGCGCGGCATCCCGCGCCGGTACGACGGATGACGCGGGTGCGGCGACGACGGGGCGCCGTGGGACGGTCGACGTCCGCACCGCCTCCGGTGCCCGCGCGCCGGACGGTTCGAGCCCCACGGTGCCCCTGAGACGCGGAGGGATGCCCGGGGTCCGGCGGACCGCCGTCGTGCTGGCGCTGCTGCTCCTCGGGCCGGCCGTGCTCGGGCGGACGGCGCAGCCCACGCCGCTCGCCCCGGTCGCGGCCGGCGCCACGGACGCCGTGGACCTGGCCGTCGCGGTGGACGAGTCGAACAGCCTGAGCGAGGCCGACGTGGAGCGGGAGCGGGACGCCGTCGGACGGATCGCGGTCGGGGAGATCTCCCCGGCGTCGCGGATGACCGTCCTGGGGTTCGCCAGCGCCGACAACGACGACCAGAGCCCGGTGGACGAGGTGTGCCCGACGACCGCGCTCGACGCGGTGGCACAGGAGAAGATGGACGGCTGCCTGCGCAAGCTGGCCCGGCGCGGCAAGGGCCAGGGCACCGGGACCGACTTCCCGAGCGCGATCCGGCAGGCCGTGACCCGGCTGGGTGAACACGGCGGCGACCGACCGCGCATCCTCTTCCTGCTCACCGACGGCAAGCTCGACGTGAGCGACAGCCCCTCCTACGGCACCGACAAGGAGAGCCGCGAGGAGAACGGCCGCCGCGAGCTGGTCAAGGCGCTGGCCGAGGCCCGCGCCGCCCGGGTGCAGATCTGGCCGCTCGGCTTCGGCGACGACGTCGACATGGACGCACTGCGGGACATGGCGGAAGGCGGTTACCGGGGCGGCTGCACCAACCTCGAGGCGGCCCGTCCGCGCGCGGACCGGGCGACGGACTCCCAGGCCCTGGGCGACGCGGTGCAGCGCGCCTTCGCCGGGGCCCGTTGTCTGCTCAGCGACCCACCGCGCAAGGACACCCCGCCGGCGGACATCTCCGTACCGCTCTCGCCACTGGCGACGCTCGCCACGATCGTCGTCTCCAAGGGCGACCGCGCGGTGCGGGCCAGGTACGTCGACCCGAGCGGCCGGGAGATCGAGCCCGGAAGCCGGTCCGACGGCTCCACGTTCACGCTGAACGGGGCGGGCGGCGAGGTGGAGTCGCTGCGCATCACCGACCCCAGACCCGGGCGCTGGCAGGTCCGGCTCGACGCGCCGGAGGGTCACCGGGACCAGCTGGCCAGTGTCTCCGTGCAGTGGCGGGGAGCCGTGCGTTCCTCCATCGTCCTGACGCCTGCCTCACCCCGGCCGGGTGAGAAGGCCCGCGTCGAACTGACCCTCCAGACCCGCGACGAGCAGGGCGTCGTCGACCCGGCGGACCTGCGCCGGCTGAAGGTGTCCGGGCAGCTGACGGGCGACGGCTTCGACCCCGTGCCGCTCGCGCTCTCGGACGACGGGGAGGACGGCGACAAGGACGCCGGTGACGGCCGTTTCACCGGCACCGTGACGGTCCCCCGCACGGCGAAGGGCGCCCTCAAGGCCGTCGGGGTGCTCGGTGCCGTCGGCCTCACCGCCGACCACCGGCCGTTCCTGACCCGCACCGCCGCGCGCAACCCCGAGGTGCGCGCCGGGCTCCGTGTGGACGACGCGCAGGCGCACCCCGGCGGCAGCGTGCCGTTCAGGCTGCTGGCGTCCAACGACTCGGACCGGCCGCACACCCTGCGCCTGTCGCTGCGGGACACCGAGCCGGGCGCCCTCGCCCTCTCCCTCACCGAGGTGACGCTGGCCCCCGGCGAGTCCGTGGACCAGGCCGGCCGGCTGACCGTGAGCTCCGGGCTGGGCCCGCGGGAGCTGAGCGCGCGGCTGGAGGTGTCGGACGCCGACGAGGCCGCCCGGCCGCTCGACGCGAAGCTGGTCACGGTGGACGTCACCCCGGTTCCCTCGTGGCCCGCGCGGGTCTGGGACCGCTGGTGGTGGGCGCTGGTGACCGGCGCCGTGCTCCTGGCGGTACTGGCCGGCTGGTTCGTGTGGCATCGCAGGCAGGCGCGCGAGGGGGTCTCGCCGGGGGGACTGCTGCTCCGGCTCACCGTGTCCGACGACTCCGGGGAGCGCACCACCAGCGAGACGACGGTGCCGCGCAGGCGCGACCCCTGGTACCGGTTCGACGTGTCGGACCCGGACGGCCCCAACCCGCGGCTGAACCCCTCCCCCATGGGCCGGTATGCCGTGCAGCGCGACCCGCGCACCGGCGTGCGGCTGCGCACGCCGGACGGGCGGGACCAGTCGTATGCGCTGGCCCGTGACGTGCCGTTGGAAGGCCACGTCCGGCTGCGGGTGGAGCGCGGCGCCGACGGACGGACGGCCGCCCCGCGGACGGGAACGCCCCGGTGGCTGGCGGACCTGCTGCCCGGACAGCGCCGGCCCGTCACGGCGACGTCCGCCCGGAGTGACGCGTACGGCACCGGCGGCCGGGACCCGTACGGCGGCTCCCCCGCCGGCGGCTCGCCGTACGGCGGCTCCTCGTACGACGACGAATTCGACGAGGCCACCTGAGACCCGGCGGCCGGCGCGTGCGGGCCGCCACCGACCCACGACAGGCCCGCCCATGGGACCTGAGACCCGTCCAGCGCCCGGTGCCCACGCACCGGACAGGGGGGAAACGAAGCGATGAAGATCTTCCAGCCGATGCTGTTCGTCGGCCTCGGCGGCACCGGCGGTTTGATCGGCGCCGAACTGGAGCGCCGGCTGCGCGCCGAGCTCTGCGGCCCGGACGGCACCGCCCTCACCGGCAACGGCAGGCTGCCGCACGAACTGCCCGCCTGCCTCCAGTTCGTCTACGCGGACTACAGCGACGCGGAGCTGCACCGGCTGCCGCACCTGAGTGCGGACGCGACGCTCCGGCAGGCCTACAGCCGCACCTCGCGCGCCACGCACAACCTGCTGCCCGCGGACTACGAGAGCTCGCCCGAGGTGACCCGGATGCTGCGCGCGCTGCTGCGCGAGGAGGTGTCCGACTGGCTGCCGCCGCAGAGCGGCGAACCCAAGATCAACCCGCTGCGCAACGGCGCCGGCCAGCTTCCCACGGTGGGCCGCGCCGCACTGTTCGCCACCTTGGCCAACGGTCCCGCGCCGGTGCTGACCCCGCTGCACCGGGCCATCGACGCGATCGCCGGGGCCGGCGGGGAACTCCAGGAGGTCGGCGGCGACACCATCAACGGCTGCGACGTGTTCGTGGCCTTCTCGGTGGCAGGCGGCACCGGCACCGGCATCTTCCTGGACTACCTGCATCTGATCGGGCAGGCGTTCAAGGACAAGAGGTTCCGGGGCGCGCGGATCTATCCGCTGGTGGTCATGCCGTCGGCGTTCCCCGAGGCCAAGGGCGGCGGCCGGGAGGCCGAACTCAACGCCGCCCGCGCGGTGGTGGACCTGTCCCGGCTGGTCGACGAGCAGAACGCGCCGCACGCGGAGGCGGAACTGGGCGACGTGGACCTCAGGGAGTCGCTGCGCATCCGCTATCCGCAGACCCACCCGGTGTCGCTGCGGCCGGGCACGGTGCCCACCGCCTTCCTGTTCAGCCAGACGGCCGGTATCCGCCCCGATGATCTGCGCCGCTCCATCGTGTCCCTGGTGGTGTCCCTGATCGGCACCGACCTCAATCTGGGCGAGGCGAAGGGCGGGGGACGCGACGACGACTACCAGACCTTCGCCAGCAACTTCGTCAACGGCGACGTCAGCCGCCGGACCCGTTCCGCGACCGGTATCGGCCGCAAGGGCATCTCCACCAGCCTGGTCGCGTCGATGACGGCGCCGCTGGACGAACTGGCCGAACTGGTCGCGGCCAAGATGCTGGCCCACGCGGTGACCGGGCTGACCGACCCCTCCACCGCCGTGCCGCACGAGACGGCGCCTCTGGTCCGGGAGATGTTCACCGCCGCCGGGCTGGGCGAGCTGTGGCGGCGCGAGCCGCTGGAGGTGACCGACCCCGACCCGCTGCCGCGCGGCAGCGGCGAGATCGAGACGGCCCTGCGGGACCGGCTGGAGCAGATGCGGCGGCTGCTGGCCGACCTGGAGCGGCAGGTCGCCCACCGCATGCCGATGCTGGTGGAGGGCTTCGCACCGCGGACGGCCGCGGAGCAACTGCTGGCGAAGACCGACCTCTTCACACTCGGCCGGGTGGTGTCGGGCGTGCCGGACGAGACCAACGCCGTGGCCCGGCTCGGCTTCCTCGGCATGCTCGACAACCGCCGGCAGGACCCGGCACGGCCGAACGGGGTCGACCTCCAGCCGCCGCCGGTGCCGAGGATCAAGGGCCGGGTGGTGGGGCCGCGTCCGCGCTGGACGGACGACGAGGTGGCCGTCGTGCTGGAGGCCCAGGACCGCTGGTACAAGTGGCGGGCCCACAAGGTCTGGCACCGCGCCTGGAGTGAGCACGAACCGCGCTGGAGGCAGGCCGCGAACCTGCTGCGCAACGAGGTGCACGCGCTCGTCGACGCCTTCCGCAAGCACGTGGACGACCAGCCGCGCGCCCACGCCGCCCAGGTCAAGGAGCTGTACGACGACCGCACCGGCGTCTCGTACCTGCTGCCCCCGCAGGGCAACCTGGGCCGTTTCTACCAGGCGCTGATGGAGCGTCTGGCGGAGAGCCATCAGCTCGGACCCAACGGCGACGAGGCCGCACTGATGCACAAGCTGGTCGACGCCGAGCTGCGCCGCGGCGCCTTCGCGATCGGCAGGCACCACCCGGACGCGGCCGTGGCGGAGGTGAAGGCCGCGTTCAAGCACCGGGTGCAGCGGTTGTTCTCCGAGCGGCCCGACGGACGGCAGTCGCGCGCGCTGCTGCCGAGGATGAGCACGCTGCTGGCCGCCGAGGCCGGTGACGCCGAGGCGGCCCAGCAGGTCAGCGCACGGGCGCTGGAGCAGTTCCGGTACAAGCTGGCCGGCCTGCTGCCGGCCGGGTTCACCCCCGAGGGCAACGGACGGCTGAAGGTGCTCATCACCTATCCGGGCTCGCGCCGGACGGCCGTGGACACCTATCTGGAGAAGCATCTGCGGCTGCCGCAGGACAGCCAGCGGACCATCGAGTTCCGTGCCGTCGACACCGACTCGATCTCCGTGGTGCTGTTCCGCAGCGAGATGAGCCTCACGGAGGTGCCGGAGGCCCGCAAGGTGCTGCGCCAGTGGGCCAAGGCTCAGGAGAGCCGCCGCGACGAGGACGTGCTGCGCTGGCGGCAGCGGCTCGGGTACCGGGACGACTGGCTGGCCAGTACGCCCGACGACCGGGCGCACATCCTCAACCGCCTGCTGTGCGCGCTGTGGAACGGCCAGATCGACTACCAGGGCGACCCCGCGTCCCCGCAGCGGCTGCGCATCCGGCTGCACGACGACCCCAGCGAGGACGCGCTCGGCATCCAGCTGGCGCTCACCGACTACCAGGACGGCATCTCCAGCTGGGCCGGGCTGCTGCGGGCGTACGAGCGCTGGGTGCTGCTGGCCGAGGAGAACATCGTGCAGAGCTACTGCAAGGTGGTGATGAACACGCTGCCGCGTGGGCTGGGCACCTCGGGAAGCGAACCCTCGGAGCTGTATCTGCAGCTGGTCCACGAGGTGGCGCCGCGTCAGCTGCGGCTCCTGGACGAGCGGGAGCGGCGCTACGGCGCGCGGGTGGCCGACTGGACGCGCCGGCTGCGCGAGTTCTGGGCGGAGACCCTGCCCGACGCGCTCGGCCTGCCCTTCCCGGAGGGCGAGAACCCCGCCCACCCCACCCTGCGCGACCTGGAGGAGTGGGTCCGCGAGAACCGGAGCGGCGGCGCGTACGCAGGGCCCCCGGAGGAGGACGCGTGGACCACCGGCCGGATCCCGGGCGGGTCCCAGGCCGGGGCCTGGGACCGGTCCTCGCAGCAGCGGCCCGCCGAACTCCCGCAGCGCTTCGAACCGGCGGACGGCGGGCGGCAGGCCGGCCCGTACGGCGGCGCGCCGCACGACGGGGCGCCTCGCCGCGACGACGGCTGGGACGTGCCGTCGCACGGCAGGCCGGGCGTCGACGGGCCGGCGGGCGGCGTGCCGTCCGCCCGGCCCGGTCCCGCGCCCGCCGGTGAGGTGCCCGCCGCACGGACCGGCGGCGACGCGGACCCGCGGTGGCCGTCGCCGGCCCGCCACGACGAACGGACCCGGCACTGGCCGGACACCCCGCCCCCGGCTGCCGGGGCCCCGGCGGACCGTCCACGTCCGGAGGGTGGTGCGGCCGACCTGGGCCCGGCGCGGGCGGTACCGCCCGCCGGCCGGCCCGCGGTACGCCCCGCGCCGGCCGGACGGCCCGCGCAGGGACCGGCGCCCGCCCGGGCGCCGGAGTACCCGCCCTTCCCGCGCAGCGCCGAACCCGACACCGGCTGGCCGGGCGCAGGTTCGGCCGCGCCGTGGGGCGTCTCGGACACGGACGGAGACGCCGACTGGCCCGACGAGGAGATCATGCCCGGCGGCGACGCCCGTGAGAGCTGGGAGGGAAGCGCGTGACCGCCGTGGAGAGCCCGGTCGTCGTCCTCGACTTCCGGGGCGGACGGGACGTGCCCGAGGACGGCTCCGGGCTGCGCCGCCGGATGGCCGCACGGCTGCCGGACGGCGCGCGGGACCACACCGGCGACCTGCGGTTCCTGGTGGTGGACGACCCGGACGGGCTGACGGCGCACGCCGAGGCGTACGAACTGGTCGCGGGCGCGCCGACGCTGGGCGCGGTGCGTCTGCTCTGCCTGGTGACCGGCGACCTGGAGCGGCGGCGCCCCGTGAGCCCGTCCCCGGACACGCCGTACCGGCCCGCTTCGTACCCGGACCCGCCGTACCGGGACATGCCGCACGAGGATGTCCCCGCACCGGAGGGCGGACGCCGGCTGCGGCTGGCGTCCGTGCTCCAGTCGTCCCACACGGGGGTGCTGTGGGCCCCCGACCCGCGGGCGGGGTACGACCAGGGCACCGGCGACCCCGGCGCGGAGAAGGAGGCGGCGCTGGCCGCGCTGACCGATCTGCTGCGCGTGCGGGAGATCTTCGACAAGGTGCTGGCCGAACTGCGCGACGCCCCGGTGTCGGTGGCCACCCTGTCGCTGCGGGTGCTGGAACACGACCTGACACCTGAGGCGCGGGACAGCGCGTGGGCCGGTGCGCTGGCCCGCTTCGCGGGGGCCGAGACGTCGCTCACCGCGCCCCTGGCCGCGCAGGAACTTCCGCGGCAGCTGGCCGAGTTGCTCGGCCCGGGACCTGAGCGCCCGGTGACGGAGCTGCTGCGTCCGGGCGGCGCGGCCGACTCCGCCCGCACCGCGTGCGAACGGGCCCTGGACGCGCTCGCCGCACACCGGGACGAACTGAGCCACGCCCGCGCACTGCTGACGGGCCGCCGGACGGCGGACGAGGTGCCCGCGTCGACGGCCCGCGCGGCGGACGCGCTCGGCCGCTACCGGGACGTCGTGGCCCGGGTGCTCCGGGACAGCGGCGCGCCCGGCGTCCCGCGCGGCGACGCGCTGGCCCGGCTGTCCGACGGGGGCGTGGCACTGCCCGCGGAGATGAGGGAACGGCGCTCTCGTGGCGGCGACCCGGACGAGGGACTGCAACGCTGCACCGCGCACTGGCTGACCTCCGGGCTGCCGCTGCGCGCGGTCGCGGCCCGGCTGACGGCACTCGCCGAACGGGTCGCCCCGACGCCGTCCGCCGCCCGGCTGGGGGACCTGGAGCAGGCGTGCCCGGAGCAGTCCCTGGGACGGGTGTCGGCCGCGGTTCCGCTGTACTTCGCCCGTGCCCGGGCGCGGTGGCTGGTGCCGACGGCACTCACCGCCTTCCTCTCCGCGCTCGCGCCGTGGCCCGGCACGTTGCTCGCGCTGGTGCCGGCGCTGGTGTTCCTCCTCGGCGGCGCGCTGGCCCGCGCGGTCCGGCCGGGCCGCGCGGCGGGCGGCCGGATGCACGGGGCCGCTGCGGCCCGCACCGTGGCGCTGGCGGCGGGCGCGGGTGCCGGGTTCGGTCTGACGCTGCTGGTGAGCGTCCCGCGGGAGCTGGTGCTCGTGGGTGTGCTGGCCGGTGTGCTCGGCGCGGTTCTGTGCGTCGGGGCGTGGTGGCGCCGGGGGCTCGCCGACTGGTGGGAGGCGACAGGCATCTCCGGTCTGGGGCCGTGCCTGGCCCGGGTGGACGCGGCCCTGGCGGACGCGCTGCACCGCCAGTGGTGGGCGGCCGAGGAACGCACCCGGCTCGCCGACGGCGCCCGGACGCTCGCGGCGGTGCTGCGGGGCGCGGCCGTCGCGGCGGACGCCGGACACCCGCTGTCCGGCCCGCCGTCCGCCCCCGGCGCGGGAACGGCCGGCGCGGGTACGGCAGGTACGGGTACGGCCGGTACGGACGGCTGGTCCGACCCCGGCTGGGACGAGTCGTCCTGGCCGGCCGGACGGCCGGAGACGGCTCAGGCGTACGCGGGGGAACCGTACGGAACTCCGGCGAGCGTCCCGGCACCGCACGCGCCGGCCGGATCCGCCCCCGCACCGGAGCACGGGAAGGAACAGCCGCCGGAGCCGTCGTGGGGGGACCTCGACTGGCCCGACGACGCACCGGACGAGGCGTCTGGAGACGGCTGGGGCCAGCGCGCCGAGGGACCCGGGGACCGCGCCCGGACCGTGCCTCCGGTGGACCCGCCCTGGCTGCACCGGGGTGCGGGCGAGGGCGGCCCCGATCTGGTGCCGACCCTGGTGGCGGATCTGGCCGACGCGACGGTTGCCGCGCTGCGCGGCCGCGCGGACTCCTCCGGAGCCGCGGGAGGCGCTGGGCCCGGGGGCAGCGCACCGGCGACGCTGGAAACCGCCGTGTCCCGGGCCATCGCGGCGGCCGGGGCGGGCCTGCGTGACAACGGGGTGCTGCCCACTCCGCCCTACGCCCGGCCGGACCGGGCCCGGGCGGACGCCGCGGCGCTGCTGGGCATCGGCGTCCAGCGGGTCAGGGACGTGCTCAACACCGGGTCGGAGCAGGGCAGGCCCTTGCTGCTGTGTCCTCCCGCACAGCTCTCGCTGCTCAGCCGGGACCCGGCCGAGGCGCGGTCCGTCGCCTTCGCCCCCCAGGCCGTACGGCCGTCGGTCGAGACGACGCCGGGCGGGCGCGGTCCCGACGGAGAGCCGGCCGCGATGGTGTGGACGGAGGCCGGCCGCTTCGCCGGCACGCTGCGCCTGGTTCCGCTGCGCGCCGGTGTGGTGGAGAACGTGCGCGTACGCACCTGGGCACAGGACGGCTCCCTCACAACTCCCGGCGACGGGACGACCGGCACCGTCGCGGATCAGGGCGAGGAGTGGGCTCAGCGGTGAACGGCATCAGGACGACGACCGACCGTGCCCCGGGCACACGGACCGACACAGTGGGGAAGTCATGGTGAACGACCAGCGGCCCGCATCGCGCCCCGACGGCTTCGGGCCGGCGGCGGAGCCGTTCACGGCGGCGGGCCTCCGGCCGGACGGCCGACAGGATCCCGCACCCTCCCGGGAAGGCCCCGTGGAGTTCTCGTTCGTCTCGCCGCAGGGCGTCACGCATCGGGTGCGGGCCAGGTTCGGTCCGGACCGGCCCCGTCTGGTCCGGCCGCCCGCGCTGGCCCGGCCGGTCCGTTTCGAGGACGGCTGGCAGGGCTTCCAGGTCCGGCTGCCGCGCGAGGCGGGCGCGGACCGGGAGGCGTACGCCCTGCTCCAGGCGGAGATCACGGCCGCGCTGGCGCTGCACCGCGCCTACGCGGGCACCCACTTCGGCGGCCTCTTCCCGACGCCGGTCGGTTACGACGTCAACACCCTGACGCCGTTCGTGCTGTACGCCGTGCCGCGCGGCCGCCCGCTGTCCGGTCCGACCGAGCGCGTGTCGATGGCCGAGCAGCGGGTCGTGGAGCGTGATCTGGTGCTGGTGGTACGGCTGATGGAGGCCGTCGGCCTGGTGCACCGGGGCATCGTGCCGGGCGCCGTCCGCGTGGACACGCAGGGCGTGCAGGTCTGGGACCTGGGCTCGGTGGTCCGGGCAGGGCGCCCCCGGGTGCCGTACGGGATCCCGCCCTACGCCTCGCCCGAGCAGCGGGCCGGGGTGGGCACGACGGACGCGCGGGACGCGCTGTGGAGCGTGGCACAGGTGCTGTACCACCTGGTCACCGGCCGCCCGGGAAGCCCCGACGGGCCTCCGGCCGACCTCGCCACGCAGCGGTCGGTGGCGGAGACGCTCGGACCGGTGTTCGCCCGTCAGGCCGCGGACCGGCCGACGCCGGACGCGCTGCTGCGCACGCTGGCGCCCGAGATCGCCGCCGAGGCGGCGGGCGCGCTGCTGCCGGACCCGATGGAGCGGCACCGCCGGGAGTTCGACGAGATCCGGCGCCGCAAGCACGCCACTTTCGCGCCCCCTCCTCCCACGGCGCACACCCCGTACGTCCCGGCGCAGGAGCACCTCGGGACGGCGGACGCGCCGCCCCGGCACGACGAGGCGCCGCCGCCGTTCACCGGCTACGAGTACCCGGTCCGCGAGCGCGGCCGGCTGCGCACCTGGATCAGTGGAGGACGTACCTCCGGCACGCACGAGCCCGGCGGGAGCCGGTCCGAAGGAGACACCCGCCGATGACCGTTCCCATGGGGCCGGAGGCCACCACCCAGGACGTTCTCTGCCCGTACTGCCTGGAGATCATCACGTACGACGAACAGCAGTTGTTCGTCCGCAACGACAAGCAGATGTTCGAGGAGTTGCGCGTGGACCGGCGGATCAGTCCGCTGCGCCTCGCCGACACCCTCCGCTCCGCCTATCAGCGGTGCGGCAGTTCCGAGGGCGGGCAGGCCCACTACATCCCGGTGCCGTACCTGACCAACGGCGCTCCGCTGACCGTGGCGATGGTCGGGGACTCCGCCACCGGCAAGACACATCTGCTCACGCAGATGATCGCGGAGATCGCGGACGGCGGTCTGAAGCGGTACGGGCTCCAGATGCAGTCGGTGAACCCGCAGGACCACCAGACGTTCATGAGCGAGCGGGTGGAACGGCTGCGGTCCGGCGAGATGCTCGAACACACCCGAAGCGCGGGCGAGTTCGCGGCGTTCGTGGACGCGTTGCTGCTGAGCCGCCCCGATGGGACGGCCCGGCCGGTGGCGTTCTTCGACCTGGCCGGCGAGGACCTGCGTCGCACCGATGCACTGACCCGTTTCATGGTGGGCGTGGACGCGCTGATCTTCGTGGTGGACCCGTTGCGGGCCCTGCCGATGCCGTACCTGGACCCGCTGCGCGGCGACCTCGGCCACACCAGGGGCGGCGATCCGGCGTTCCAGACCGTGCTGGACCGGCTGCCGCGCACGAGCGGGCAGTACCTCGGGGTGGCGGCGGCGGTCGTGGTCAACAAGAGCGACCTGGTGCGGTTCGAGCCTCCCGTGGACCGCTGGCTGGCCGAACCTCCGCCGGACGGGCGGCTGGCCGACCGGTTCGCGGAGGAGAGCCGTGACGCGTACGCGTTCCTGCGCCACCACACCGGGCAGGCGTGGGTCGCCCCCTTCGACAGTGTGCTGCGCTGCACCCTGCACTTCGCCTCCGCGACGGGCAGTCACGACCACGAGGGCCGGTTCCCGCACGGCACCCGGCCGCTGCGGGTCCTGGAACCGCTGGTGTCGGTGCTCGCGATGTGCGGGCTGATCGACGACGGCGCCGCCGACGGAGCGACGGCGGTGGGCCTGTGACACCGGCACGACCCGGCCGGCCCGACGACACGGCCGCACCCGACGACCGGGTGCACCAGATCGTCTTCCGCTGGGCCGGCAACGTGGGCCACCGGGGCGCGGGGATCGCCGCGGTCGCCCACTCCTGCCCCGAGCCCGAGGCGCGTGCCCTCGCCGACCGGCTCGGCCCCGTCCTGCGCGTCATGGGCGGCGAGCAACGACCCAGTGTGGTCCGGCACATCCTCCCCGGCGGCCGCGTCCTCCTGGTCCGCCGCACGCCGGGCTCCGACGCCCAGGGGCGCGACAGCACGGTGTGCCACGCGTTGCTGGGCCCGGCGAATTATCTGGTGCCGCTGTACTGCGTCAGTCTGGGTGCGGCCCCCTGGGCCGCACCGGGCTGGGCCGACCAGGTGACAGGGGAGATCGAGCCGGTGTCACGCGACAGGCTCAAGGCCCTGGCCACCGACATGCGGGACCGCATGTGGGAGAACGTCCCTCTGGTCCGGCGCCCGCTGGTGTGTCTCGTGGCCCAGTTCCTCCGCACCCCGGGGGCCCGGCTGTCGGCCCTGGCGGGCGAACTGGACGAGTCCCTGACCGAGGCGTACGCCCGGGCCCGGGAGCATCGGACTGTGCCCCCGCCGGAGGAGCTGCCGGAGCCGGCGCTCCTGGTGTTGTGGGGACTGTGGTGCGTCTTCGGCCCCTCTCTGGACCGGGAGCGGGAAGCGGCGAGCTGGCAGTTCGCCACCTTCGACACGAGGGACGACCAGCCGTACCGGGTGGTGTTCGTCCCGGCCTGGCGCGTCTCCCCCACGGAGGACGGCCGGCTGCGCCGGATCGATCTGCTGGACCCCGGCACGGACCGCGCCGCCGAACTCGCCACCATGCTCGTGGACCACTACCTGGACCGGCGGTCCGACGTGCCGTACCGGCGGCTGCTGGACACCGACCCGAACTCGGCCGACCCGGAACACCGGCGCTGCCACGCCCTGCTCCGGGAGGTGTGGCCCGGCAGGTACGGCGGGGCGCAGGTCACGGACACGGGTTCCGTTCACGTGGCCGACCCGGCCCAGGTTCGGTCTCCCGCTCCGTCGCCTGCCCCGGCTCCGTCCTCCGCTCCGTCCGTTCCGGCCCAAGGACGCGCCCAGGACCTCGTTCCGCCCGGCCGGCAACGGCCGCAGCCGCGGCCGGACGTCCGGGAGTCGCCCACTCCGCCGGCCTGGCAGGCCCCCGCCTCCGACGCGGCCAGGACCTCTTCGCCGGAGTGGGAGCGACAGCCGGTCGAGCAAGCGCCGTCGGCCGGCCCGCAGCCGGGTCCGGAGGCGAAGCCGACGACGGCGCGGCAACAGGCGCCGGGCACCCGGGAGACGTCGGGTACCGTGCAGACGCCGGGCGCCTGGGAGGAACCGGGGCGGCCCGCTCCCGCCGTACCGTCAGGTCCCGTCACCCACCATGGGCACCCAGGGCCGCCGGACGCTCCCTCCCCGTATCCGCCCGCGCCGAGTGCGCCCCCTGAGTTCCAGCCACGGGAGGGCCTGGACGCGCCCGCCACCCGACGTACGACAGGGGCCGGAGCCGGTTTCACGACGGTCCCCGGATCGGGAGCGATCACCGACCGGCTGACGCCGGAGTACCAACGCTTCCTGCGGGACGAGGCGTTGCCGGTGCTCTTCGACCAGCCGGTGGCAGGACGGTCGACGGTCTCGAAGCTGCTGGGGCACAGGGGCCGCCGGTCCCGTCTGGGGACGTCCCAGATCCGCGCCCTGGCCGAGGACCTGACCTGTGCGACGAACCGTGCGGGACGCGCCGCCGACCTCCGGCACAGCGCGGAGGAACGTCTGTCGCAGACCCACCACGAGGACCTGCTGTCGCTCCTGCGCCAGCCCCTGACGTACGCGGCGCAGAACATGATCCTCGAACACCTGCCGCACGCGGTCCAGGCGGAGGAGGCAGCCCGCGAGCTGCTGGCCGGCCTTCTGGCCGCCGACTTCCGGATCACGCCGCCCCCGGACCTCTCCGACCCGTACGCGGCCGACCTGCACAGCCGGCGCACCGCCCGCATGGTCCGCTGGTTCTTCACCTGGCTGGTCGACTCCCGGACGACGAAGCACCAAGTCCCGCGGCTCACCAAGTATCTGCGCTCGATCGCCTCGTCCGACGCGCCGGAAGACCACCGGATCCTCCAGGAACTCCTGATCGACGCGGAGGAGCACCGCATCCCGGAGCTGCCGAAGGAGACCTGGCTCGCCGTCACCCGCGCGCTGTACGAGAAGGCCCGTCCTGTGCAAGGGAACTGACCTCCCCGCTGCCGGGTTCGGCGGGCGGGGCGGCTCAGTCCTCCCCGGGGTCGTGGTCCGGATGGTTCGCCGCGCCCACGCGCCAGTAGCCCCGCGTGGTGACCTGCGGGCGCGGCAGTCCCCGGTCGGTCAAGAGATACGACCGCGCCTCGCGAACCGCCTGGGCCTCGCAGGTGATCCGGGGCAACGCGGTCCTCCACGCCCTCCAGCTCCGGCTGCCCCCCTTCCGCCCTCACCAGCAACGCGCCGCCGCAGGGCTCTCTCCTCCACCGGGCACGGCTTGACCCTCCCCCTGCGTCAGGCTTGAGGCTCTGTGCCGACGAAAGGGGAGGCGGATGAGCTACTCCGTGGGGCAGGTCGCGGACTTCGCCGGGGTGACGGTGCGGACGCTGCACCACTACGACAAGGCGGGGCTGCTCTCGCCCAGCGACCGCAGCCCGGCCGGCTACCGGCTCTACGGCGAGGCGGACCTGGTCCGGCTTCAGCAGATCCTCTTCTACCGTGAACTGGGCTTCCCCCTCGAGGAGATCGCCTCGCTCCTCGACGACCCGCAGGCGAACGCCCTGGAGCGGCTCCAAGACCGGCTGCGGCGACTGAACGAGGAGATCGCCAGGCTGCGGCGGCTGGCCGAGGTCGCGGAACGGGCCATCGAGGTCCAGCGGACCGGCGTGCCCCTGACCCCCGAGGAACGCTTCGAGGTCTTCGGCGAGGTCGCCTTCGACCTGAGCTACGCCACCGAGGCGGAGCTGAAGTGGGCGCACTCGGAGGGACAGCGCGAGGCGATGGCGCGCGCGAACGCCCACACCAAGGAGGACTGGACCCGCCTCATGGGCGAGGCCGCCGCCTGGCGGGCGGAGTTGCTCGCGGCCTTCGACGAGGGGGAGCCGAGCTGCGGCGGGCGGGCCATGGACCTCGCCGAGGAACACCGCCTGCACATCGCGCGCTGGTTCACCTCCTGCCCGCCCGACATGCACCGGCGTATCGCGGACGACTTCGTGGCCGACCCGCGTGCCTTCGCCCTGGTCGTACCGCCGTCGCAGCAACGCCCCGGCCTGGCCGCCTATCTGCGCAAGGCGGTGCACGCCAACGCGGCCCGCCACACCGGTGACCCGATCCATTCGTCGTGGAGTTCGGCGAGGACCGCGGTGGCCAGGCGGAGGACGGCGGGCGGGTTCGGGAACACCTGGACGACATCGGTGCGACGCTTGATCTCCCGGTTCAGCCGCTCCAGCGGGTTCGTACTCCGGGCGGGTCA
>Ga0164243_10004892_pt1 | contig 20722 bp, 17 predicted proteins | sample OricompcompostOP_FD_108781 | JGI IMG/M metagenome (GOLD analysis project Ga0164243, IMG submission 108781) | Organic Plus compost microbial communities from Emeryville, California, USA - Original compost - Organic plus compost (OP) | ecosystem: Engineered > Solid waste > Mixed feedstock >...
CAGGATATGATGCTGGCGGAAGGGCAGCAGCGCGGCATGTATTCCCGCGGCTACAGCGACGCATATCTGACGGCACAGGAGACGCGAGTGCGTTTCTTTCACGAGGTGCTGAACGACTATATCGAGGGCCGGCGATGAGCCGCATCGCCAAGCTTCCTCCTGATCGGTGGGATCCCGCGCTGCGCGAGATGTTTGCGGCGGAGCAGGCCACGCCGCTCGAACAGGGCGCAATGCGGATGTTTGCGCACCGCCCCGCCATAGCCAAGGGCATCGTCGCGCTGGGGGCGGGGATCAAGACAGACCGATCACTGCCCGAGCGGCTGATCGAGCTGGTCCGCTTGCGCATCGCCTTCCACAACCAGTGCCGGAGCTGCATGGCGATCCGTTATCGCGATGCCGTGGCTGCGGGAGTGGACGAAACCCTGGTTTGTTCGTTGGAGCGTCCCGCGGAGGCGCCTGACCTCACTGCCGCCGAGCGACTTGCGCTGGATTATGCGGACCGCTTCGCAACCGACCACCTGTCGATCGATGATGCTATCTACGAGGCTCTGCGCGAGCATTTCTACGAGGGGCAACTCGTCGAACTCGGCTGCTGGGTGGCTTTCTGCGTCGGCTTCGGGCGGCTGGCGGCGACATGGGAAATGGTGGAGGAACTGCCGGAAGCCTATCGATCGCGCGAAGCCGAGCCGATCTCACCGTGGAGCGGCGTGCCGATCGAGGTCCGCTGACCAGGTCAATTGTTGCGGAATTGCTGCACGCCGATGCTGCACCAAGACCGCCTACGCAAAATGAGAGGTGATCGGCCCACCCGCTGGCTCTTAGTGTAACAGCGGTAAGAAAAAGCGCCGCGTCGAAAGGCGGCGGTCCGATCTGGCGAAGAGAAAGAAGCGTCTGCGGGCATCCGTGGATGGTGGCATGGGCGCGGCTTCTTGCATCCCAGCTTCCATCGACACGCGATCATATGGGGAGGAGGACAGATGAAATCGGTTGGAACCATCACGATACGCCTGCTGGCGAGCAGCTGGCTGGGCGGGCTTGCCGTCCTGCCGGCGCAGGCGCAAGAGGCGGCGTCCGCCTCGCCCGCCGCGGCGGATCAGGGGCTGGCGGACATCGTGGTCACCGCGCAGAAGCGCGAGGAGAATCTTCAGTCGGTGCCCGTATCCGTCACCGCGATCGGCGGCGACACGCTCAGTTCCATGAAGGCAGCCACGCTGCAGGCGTTGAACGGCACTGTTCCGAACATCCAGCTCAACAACTTCTCCAACACGCCCAACTCGGCGGTCGTCAGTATCCGCGGCATCGGTGTCGTGGAGCCCGATCCCTATGCCGGCAACACGGTGTCGATCGTATATGACGGCGTGCCCCAGTTCTTCTCGATGGGCGCTCTCGTCGATCTCTACGATATTCAGCGGGTCGAGATATTGCGCGGCCCGCAGGGAACGCTGTTCGGCGCAAATACCACGGGCGGCGTCGTCAACATCGTTACCGAGCAGCCGACCGGGGAACTCGGCGGCAAGTTCGAGGTGGGCTATGGCAATTATCACCGCTTCGACGCCGCCGGATCGTTCGATCTGCCGATCGTCCAGGATCTGCTGGCCGCCAAATTCGTCTTCTCGCACAATCAGCGCGATGGTTTCTTCACCAACGTCGTCGACGGCCAAGACATGGGCAGTCGTAACACGACCATCTATCGCGGCTATCTGAAGCTCACCCCCGGCGCCGACTTCGACGCTACGCTGATCGGGGAATATGTTCGCGGACGCAATGGCGCGCCGGTGTTTCAGATTGGTGCGGCGGACGCGGAAACCGGTCCTACACCGAACCCGAACGACGGCGACGCCACCCAGTCATTCCCCGCCGAGACCCTGTTCGTGCCCCCGGAGTTCAAGGGCTATACCAATCCCTGCCCGTCGCGATTTGAACAGTGCAGGTCGACCGACAAGCTGCTGGCGGCCAACGACAGCGTTCCCGATATCAGCAACCTGGACACCTATCGCGCGACGTTGACGCTCAACTGGAGCAACACCGCATTGGGCGATCTGACCGCGATCACCGGGTACAAGCATTTCCGCGTGTTCGAATTCACGGACCAGGACCAGTCACCGCTGTTCCTTGACGACACCCGTCGCCTCACGCGAGGCTGGCAGTTCAGCCAGGAACTGCGGTCGAACCTAGACGTGACGGACGGTATCAACCTCATTCTCGGCGGCTTTTACCTGAAGACGCATTACACGCACGAGCAGGACTTCCGTATCCAGTTCGCCGCGCCGGGCCTGCTGCAAGTGAATACACAGGACCAGGACAATTACTCGATCTCCGCCTTTGCCCAGACCTATGTTGATATTACCGACAGCCTGCGTCTGCAGGCCGGTATCCGCTACACCCATGAGCAGACCAAGATGCTCGCGGCGACGGTCAACTCGATCAATCTTTCGGGCATGACCGATTTCGACGGCACGGACAATGTTTCACTGGGCGGCGTGACGCCGCCGCGCGGCAAGAAATCCTGGGACAATGTCGGGTGGAAGCTCGGTCTGGACTACCAGACCACCGACGATATTCTGCTCTACGGATATTGGGCGCGTGGCTTCAAGTCAGGCGGCTTCACCGGACGTATCGGCATTCCGCAGGATCTCGGGCCTTATGATCCCGAGGAGGTCGATACCTTCGAGCTGGGCGTGAAGACCGATCTGTTCGATCGCCGGCTGCGTTTCAATCTCGGCGGTTTTTATACCAACTACCGGGATCTCCAGATCGCGCAGATCTATTTCGTCAATGATCCGGTGATCGGCCTGCCGGTCCAGGGCAACACCATCCTCAACGCGGGCAAGGCCGAGATCAAGGGCTTCGAAGCGGAGGTTACGGCGCTGCCGGTCACGGGGCTGACGCTCACCGGCTCGCTCGCCTATCTCGACGCCAAATACAAGAAATTCGTCTATACAAGCCCGTTCACCGTGGATGCGGACAACCCGACGGGCGTGCCCGTGGATCTAAAGGGCAACCCGCTCCAGAACTCGCCGAAATGGTCGGCGACGGCCGGGTTCACTTACGAGGTTCCGGTGGGATCGAACTCAGTCCGGTTCCATAGCCTCTATAGCTATGTCTCTTCAAAATATCTGTCGTCGGTGGACAATTCGCCGCGATCGAAGATCCAGCCGACGCACCTGGTCGACGCCAATATCGATTTCATCTCGGACGAAGGATGGCAGATCGGCCTGTGGGGCCGAAACCTGTTCGACAAGCGCTATATCCAGAGCGTGTTCGACAATGTCGGCTATGGCGGTCTGGTCAGCTATCTCAGCCCGCGCGAATATGGCATCTCGGCCAAATTCGAGTTCTGAGCGGAAGCGGCTCGGTGGATCGCCAGGCCAGAGTCTCGGAACTGCTGGACAGACAGGCAATCCACGATGTCCTGTGCCGCTATTGTCGCGGCGTCGATCGCGGCGATGCGGCGCTCGTCGCCATCCGCCTTTCACGAGGGCGGCGAGATCTGCGCCGGCTTATGGAAGGGCGGCGGGCGCGAATTGGGTGCCTGGATCGTCGACTGGCTTCGCGACATCGTCCAATGCCGCGTCGTTTACGACGCCGGCCATTCTCAACCGGTCGGCCAGCGATTTGGCGAGGAGGCGTCGCCGCCACTGTGCTGGGGACGGCGTGACCGACTTGATCCGGTATACGAAAACCGAGGGGGCCTTTATGACAGAGAGGCATTTGCACCGCCGTGATATTCTGGTGGGAGCCGGCGCGGCCATGGCGGCCGGGGCGATCGCCACGGGTGCCGAGGCGCAGAATCGTGCAGCGAAATGGGATCATGAGGCCGACATCATCTGCGTAGGCAGCGGCGCGGCTGCCGGCACCGCGGCGGTGATAGCGGCCGGCCGGGGCGCAAGCGTCCTGGTGGTGGAAAAGATGCCGATCATGGGCGGAACCACGGGGAAATCGGGCGGAGTCTGCTGGATTCCGAATAATTCCAAGCTCCGTGCCCGCGGTCAGAGCGATCCGCGTGACGATTGCCTGCGCTATATGGCGCGTTACGCCTATCCCAATCTCTACGATCCCGGCAGCCCGACGCTAGGTCTGTCGGACCTCCGGTTCAGCCTGATCGAAGCGACCTACGACAACGGTTCGATCGCGATCGACGAACTGACCAGCCTCGGTGTCGTGGATTTCAAGGAATTTCGCTTGTTCCAGGTCGACCGGCCGGCGCCGGATTATGCCGATCACCTGCCGGAGAACAAGTTGCCGGCCGGCCGTTGCCTGGAGCCGGCGGTGGGATCGGGATCGTCCGAGGGCGGCAACACGCTTGCGGCCAAGCTGGAGGAATGGCTGCGCGCCAAGAATGTGCCGATCCTCACCGACACGCGCGTCACCCGCGTTGTCAAGGAAGGCGGCCGGGTGATCGGCGTGGAAGCCGAGCAGGAGGGGCGCACGCTGCGCATCCGCGCGCGCAAAGGCGTGATCTTCGGTTCGGGCGGCTATGCCCACAATGTCGAGCTGATCCGCCGGCACCAGGTGGCGCTCTACGGCTCCTGCGCGACGCCGGGCGCGACCGGCGACTTCATCGCCATCGCCGCCGAGGCGGGCGCGATGATGGGGCCGCTCAACAATGCCTGGCGCACGCAGGTCCTGCTGGAAGAAGCGCTGGAAAGCCGCACCATGGGCTTCTGCGCCTTCGTGCTGCCCGGCGATTCGATGATCCTGGTCAACAAGTTCGGCCGGCGGGCGGTGAACGAGAAGCGGGACTATAACGACCGCACGCGCGTCCATTTCACCTTCGATCCGACGCATGAGGACTATCCCAACCACCTGCTGTTCATGCTGTTCGACGAGCGGTCGATCGACGCTTTCGGCGGCGCCTATCCCTTCCCGGCCGATCGCCGCGACACGCGCTATCTGGTGCAGGGCGAGACGATCGAGGAACTGTCCCGCAACCTGGCGGTGCGCCTGGAGAAGATAAGCGGCGCCACCGGCGGCGCGCGCCTCGCGCCCGATTTCGCGCAGCGGGCCAAGGCGTCGATCGAGCGGTTCAACGGCTATGCAAAGGCGGGCCGCGACCCGGAGTTCGACCGCGGCCTCCACGCCTATGACCGCGAATGGCACATGCTGTTCTCGGCCCGGCGGGAAGGCACGAAATATCCCGTCAATCCGATGCCGAACGTGACGATGCATCCCTTCACCGAGAAGGGACCCTATTACGCCTATATCCTCGCGGCCGGCGCGCTCGACACCAACAGCGGCCCGGCAATCAATGAGAAGGCGCAGGTGCTCGCCGCCCATGGCGATCCCATTCCGGGCCTCTACGGCGCGGGAAACTGCATATCGAGCCCGTCCAACACCGCCTATTATGGCGCCGGCGGCACGATCGGGCTGGCGCTGACCTTCGGCTATATCGCCGCCATCCATGCCGTGCGGGAGGCGGCGGCGTGAGGCCATGGATGCTGTTGCTGCCGGTGGCGTTCTCGTCGGCGGCCCTCGCGGCGGAGCCGGCGGCGCAGTTCAAGCGCGATCTCGTGCCGATCCTGCGCGCCCGCTGCGCTGCCTGCCACGTCACCGGCAAGGAACCGGGGAAGATCGCGCTCCACCCGGCGGCCGCCTATGCCAATCTAGTGAACGTCGCCTCCGTCGGGGCCAGGTTTCCGCGCGTGAAGCCCGGCAAGCCGGACGAGAGCTATCTGACGATGAAGCTGGACGGCACGCATCTAGACAGGGGCGGGACCGGCGCGCGGATGCCGTTCGGCCAGGCGCCGCTCGATGCGGCGACGCGCGGTAAGTTCCGCGCCTGGATCGCGGCCGGGGCAAGGAACGACTGATCAGCCCAGCGCCGCGATCTCGGCGGCCAGCAGGGCCGACAGGCGCTTCGCCGGCCAGTCGGCGGGATCATAGGTGGCCTGGCTCGACAGGCCGGCGACGACCGCGAGCAGGCGGCGCGCCTGCATGTCGCGCGTCTCCGGCGACGCGGCGGAGACGTCCGATGCGGTTTCCAGCAACTCAACGATGAGCTGCCGCGCCTCGCGCCCGCGCAGCCGCTGCTCGGCCATGAAACGCACATCATCCATCGCCGTGGCCCAGAAGGAGAACCATATCTTCCAGTTGTCCCGCCGTTGGCGATCAAGCGGCAGGATCGCTTCCAGGCAGGTCTGGAGATCCGCGCCGCGATCCCGCCGGCGCCGGACCCGGGCGACGGTTTCGGTCATCGCGTTGCGATAGACGGAGAACAGCAGCTCGCGCTTGTTGCGGAAGTAGTGCGAGACGACGGCCGTGCTGCATCCGGCTTCCCGGGCGATGTCGCGCACGGTCACGCCTTCGACGCCGGCGACCGCGATCAGCCGCGCGGCGATACGTGCGACATCGCGGCGACGGGCCTCGTGGTCGACGATCCTCGGCATCGCCGATCAGGTAGCGCGCCGGCGCGCGCGCGTCATCCCGCCTCGGATCCCTAGGGCGCTTCAATATTTGACGTTGCGGGTGAAGCCGCCGTCGACGGTGAGATTGACGCCCGTGATCCACGAAGCCCGCGCGCTGGCGAGATAGGCGACGGCGTCGGCGATCTCGCCGGGCCGCCCGAAGCGGCCGGATGGCTGGCGCGCAAGGTTGGCGGCATAATAGTCCGGCATCTCGCGTTGCAGATAGTCCCATGATCCGCCCGGCATCTGCGTGGGGCCCGGCGAGACGCAGTTGCAGCGTATCCCCTCGGCCATGAACTCAAGCGCGAGCTGGTGCACATAGTTGATCAGCGCGGCCTTTATGGCGCCGTAGCTGAAGCCGCTGCCGACGAACCTATGGTTCTCGAACGCCGTAATGGTGCCAATCTGGACGAAGGCGGCGGGTGCCGCGGCTTTCAGGTGGGGGTAGGCGGCGTCCCACATGGCGACGGCGGATTTCAGATCGACATTGTAGTTGATGTCCCAGCCCTTGGGCGATCGCGGGATGCCGCCCAGCGCGCTGGCATTGGAAACGACGATGTCAACGCCGCCCATGCGCCCCGCCGCTTCGCCGACCCAGCGATAGACCTGGTCGTAATCGCCGCAATCCACCACCGATCCGTGGACAGTTCCGCGCGGGCGCAGCTTCTCGACTGCATCCTCGACGCCATCGCCGGCCAGCGGGTTGGCTATAACACCCGCATCGGTGGGGTTGGTCTGACCATTGCGGGCGCGCCGCCCGCAGAAGGAGACCGTGGCGCCTTCATCGAGGAACCGTTCGACGATGCTGCGCCCGATGCCGCGGGTCGCCGCGCTGACGATCACCTTCTTGCCGGCCAGCTCCAGGTCCACGGAGTCCTCGCTAAAGGATGAGGGAAGAATGCGCCGGCAGGCCGGCGACGGGGGAGTTGATGCGGATCAGCCCGCCCTTGCCGTCGTCCCGGCCATTGCCGGCGGTGGTCGCATGGATGGCGCGCGCGTAGAGTCCGCCGAAGGCGAGGCTGGTGACGAACGGAAAAGGGAGCGCCACCCGCCGGTCTAGTATCCCGTCCGGTCGGTAGCGCCGAAGCTCGGCGGCCTGCCAGCAGGCGATCCAGATCCCCCCTTCGACGTCGACGGCCAGCCCGTCGCAATCCGCCAGCTCGACGAAAAGCGCGGGCGAATGCGGCAGCCCGTCCGGCTCCATCTGCCAGCGCCACACGCCAACCGTAGACTCGGAATGATAGAGCCGGGCACCGTCCGGGCTGAAGCCGATGCCGTTCGACGCCACCACGTCACTACGCAGGATGGCGATGTCGCCCGAAGGGTCCAGCCGGAAGAACAGGCCAGGCCGCGGCGTTTCCCCCGCAAAGATCGATGCGAAATCGATGGTCCCGCCGAAGATGCCGCCCCGCGGGTCGGCCTCGATGTCGTTGACCGCGATGATCGGCTCACCGTTCAGGCGTTCGAGCAGCACTTGCGTTTCGCCCGAAGCGGGATTGACGGCGATCATCCCGCCCTTGCCACCGCAGATGATCGCGCCGCTTGCATCCAGAACCGCGCCGCCGATCCAAAGCCGGTCGGGCAGGACTGTCCGGATCGTGCCGTCGGGATCGCAGGCATGATAGCCGCCGCCCGTCAGGTCGCTGAAATAGGCGGTGCCGTCGTCGGCTACGCGCGGCGCCTCGCAGAAGGCGAAGCCCGACGCCAGCGTCTCGAACCGTCCATCGATCTCGGTCTCCGCCACGGTGTCAGGCCGCCAGATATTTGTCGAGCGTCCGGTGCAGATGGCGGATGCGCGATTCCTGGTAGAGAGAGAGCGTCTCCGCCCCCTTCTCACTGGCATACATGCCTTCGCGCTGCCAGCGCATGATGTCCGTATCCTGATCGAGCACATGGGCGAGGAACGGGTCCATGCCCTCGACGTCGGCATAGGACTGGTTCTCGTCGATGCGGACGACCTCCGCGACCTCATAGTCCGATCCGTCGGTCGGCTTGGGGCGTAGCACCATCTGGTCGAACAGCGAATAATCGGGGTTCTCGCCATCGGGCCGGAACTGCTGGATCAGCGGTAGGCCGATCGACGGATAGATGAACAGATTGGGAAAGACGTTGTATTTTAGGGAGTCGATCATCTCCGGCACTGTTCGATCGGAATAATCCAGCCCGTAGCCTTCGGCCATCTGGCGGCGAAGCTGATCCGCCATGACCCACCGCGCCGACCTGCCCTCCGGCACCAATGCCCGCCCGCCTGTGATGGAGCGATCGACGAGCATGGAATCGAGCAGCTCCTGTTCCGTTCGCTGCAGCGTCGAGGTGGGGCTGGGGCTCGCCATTGCGCAGAGGTCGCGGCTGACATGATCTGAGAAAATGTCGTGTTGCATGTTATGGTCGCTCACCATGTGTGTCATCTCCGGATGGGCGACGGGCGTGTGATAAGCCTCCATGAAGGCTTCCTGCGCCAGCTTCCAGTTGCCGGGCAGCCGCTTCTGCACATGGGTGTGGACATACCAGTTGGTCATGTCCCACCGCGCGAAATGATCCGGCAGCACTTCCAGATAATCGACGAGCGGCGGCGCCTCGCCATCGAAGTTGACGAAGATGAAGCCGTTCCAGCTTTCGATGCGTGCCTGGGGCAGGCAGGCTTTCACTCGATCGAGATGCGGGAATTCCCAGGCGCAGGGGATATGCTGAAGGGAGCCGTCCAGATTCCACTGCCAGCCGTGGAAGGGACACTGGATCGTTCCCGTCCAGCCATTGCTGCCCGAAGGCTTCAGCTTGGTGCCGCGGTGCAGGCAGCTGTTGTGATAGGCGCGCAGACCATCGTCGGTGCGAACGATGACAAGCGACCAGCGGCCGATGTCATAGACATAATAATCCCCGATCTCTGGCACATGCTCTTCGCGGCAGGCATATTGCCATACCCTGCGCCACATCAGCCGCATCTCGCGGTCGAAGAAATCCCGGCTGGTATAGCGGGCGAAGGGAATGTCCTCGGTCGATTGCGCGGGATTGCTCCGCTGCATCAGCACTGGCGGCAATGCCTCGCCGTCGGCGCGGGCGATGTCCTGATAGGTTCGGCCGGGAAAGTGCTCGCGCTGGAGCTGGGCGACGTCGGTCATGCCTCATCCTCTCGCCATGCGCGCCGCCTGATGCCGAAGGCGCGTCATCGGCGGAGGTTCGGCCATGGCTGAAGGTCGATCAACGAGCGGTATTGATAGGTTGGGCGTGCCCGAAGCTATTGCGCGGTGAGGCCGCCGTCGACGACGAACTCAGCGCCGGTGATGTAGCCGGCATCGTCGGACGCGAGGAACGCAACCATTGCGCCGATATCGTCGGGCTGGCCGAGCCGACCCATCGGGATCGCGTTTTCGATGATGTCGAACTGCTCCTTGTTGTCGGCGATCGCCACCTTCTGCATGTCCGTCCAGATCGATCCGGGATGGACCGAGTTCACGCGGATGCCCTCACGCGCCGTTTCCAGCGCGATCGTCTTGGTCATCATCCGGATGCCGCCCTTGCTGGCCGAATAGGCCGCGCAGCCCGGCACGCCAATCAGCCCGGCGACGGAAGAAAGATTGATGATCGATCCTCCGCCGCCCTGCCGGCGCATCAGGTCGATCGCGGCCTTGCAGCCCAGATAGACGCTGTCGAGATTGACGCGGAGCTGCCGGTCCCAATCCGCCTTCGTCATCTCGCTCATCATGCGCAGCACTGCAATACCGGCATTATTGACGAGGATGTCGAGCCGGCCGAAGGCTTCGACCACGGCGGCGATCGTCGCCGCCCAGGCGGCTTCGTCGGTCACGTCCTGCGCCATCGCTGTGGCATCGTGGCCGGCGGTGCGCAGATCGGCGGCGCGGGCCTCCACGGCGGCGGCGTCGATATCCGTCAGGAACAGGCGCGCGCCCCGACCCGCCATCTTGCAGGCGGCAGCGAAGCCCAGCCCCTCGGCCGAAGCAGCTCCCGTAACCAGCGCCACTTTGCCCTCAAGGTCGATCATCCCCGCCTCCTTCTCTCCCACCTGCCGGCGCGAGGTGGCGCCCCGTTCTGGCCCTTGGCAACTGTTGCTAGTCAGAGGAAGGAGCGAGCGGCGGAACCGCTATCAGCAGTGAAAGGAGATGCGAATGGCGGAACGCAACCGTCGGATCGTGCTCGCGCGCCGTCCGCGCGGCGTGCCCGACCCGAGCGATTTCCGACTGGAGGAGACGGCGCGGCCGACGCCGGGCGCGGGCCAGATGCTCGTGCGCAACCGCGTGTTGGCGATCGATCCGGCCATTCGCGGCTTTCTCGACGATCGGCCGAGCTATATGCCGCCGGTGGCGCTGGGCGAGGCGATCAGGGGCATGGCATTGGGCGAGGTCGTGGAGAGCTGGCTGCCCGGATTTACACGCGGTGACATCGTCCGTGCACTGGCCACATGGGAGGATTACAGCCTGCTCGACGCTCAGGCGATCGGGCTGGAAAAATGCGACATCGCCGATCGTGGCCGGCTTTCGCTCCATATGGGAACACTCGGCCCCTCGGGCCTGACCGCTTATGTCGGCCTATTCGCGATTGGGGCGATCAGGCCGGGCGAGACGGTGGCGGTCAGCGCGGCCACAGGCGCGGTCGGAAATGTCGCCGGTCAGATTGCGAAGCTTTCGGGCTGTCGGGTGGTCGGCATCGTCGGTGGCGAGGTCAAGGCGGCGCTCGCCCGCGACCTCGGCTTCGATGCGGTGGTGGATTATCGCGCGCCAGGCGATCTCGGCGCGAAGCTGCACGCTGCCGCCCCGGAGGGTGTGGATGTCTATTTCGACAATGTCGGCGGCGAGATCCTCGATGCCATGCTGCCTCGTCTCAAGGAAGGCGGGCGCGTGGTCGTGTGCGGAATGATCGCCAACTACAACAATTCAGACGATCAATATCCCATCCGCAACCTATGGCAGATCCTCGTCAAGCGCGCGACCATGCGGGGCTTCCTGACCTATGAACATCCCGAGTTTCTGGACGAGGCTACCAAGCGTATCGGTAGGTGGGTTCGTGACGGAGGTCTGCGCCCGCTCGAGAATGTGGCGCATGGATTGGAACAGGCGCCCTACACCTTCATCCGTCTGATGAGGGGCGAGACGACTGGCAAGACGGTGGTGTGCCTCGACTGAGGCGCCGGGAAGCGAGGCGAGGATGGGATATCACGAGACGCTCGGCAACGAAGCCGCGAAAATGCTGGAGTTCGTCGAGACCGGCACGACCGACTGCGCCGAGGCGCCGATGGAGGTGCCGGCGTCCGCATATCTCGATGCCGACAACTTCGCGAAGGAGATGGACCGCATCTTTCATCGCCTGCCGGTCCTGGCGGCGCTGACTGCCGAAATCCCCAATCCGGGCGACTACAAGGCGTTCGACCTGCTCGGCAAACCGGTGCTCATCACCCGTGGCAAGGACGGCAAGGTCGCCGCCATGCTGAACGTCTGCACGCATCGCGGCATGATCGTGGCGCCGGAGGGCTATGGCACGACGCGGCGTTTCTCCTGCCCCTATCATGCCTGGACGTTCGGCAATGACGGCCGGCTGCTGGGAGTGGCCGACGCCCAGAAGTTCGGACCCGTCTGCAAGGAGGAGCGGGGGCTGACCCGACTGCCGTGCGTGGAAGCGGGGGGCATCGTCTGGATGGTCATGACTCCGGGCGCGGAAATCGACATCGAGGCGCATCTCGGCGGGATGCTGGGCGATCTCGAAGCCTATGAGCTGGACAAATGGCATTTCTGCGGTTCGCGCCAGATCCACGGCGCCAACTGGAAGATCGCCTATGACGGCTATCTCGAAGGCTATCACTTCGCCGCCGCCCACCCGGACACTATCCATCCGCGCACCTTCAGCAATATCATGCATTTCACGGCGCACGGGCCGCATATGCGCGTCGGTTTCCCACAGGTGAGCATCAAGGAGGCGCTGGGCGCCATCCCGCGCGACGCGTGGGGCGAGAATGAGAATCGCGGCTATGATTTCGTGCGCACCATCTTTCCCAACGTCAGCATCTTCTTCGCACCGGAAATCACTCAGGTCGCCCAACTCATGCCGGGGCCTACGCCGGACCGGAACACGACCAACCTGCTTTTCATCCGCCGCAATCCTCCCCGTGATGCCGAAGACGCCGCTACTATCGAAGGCATGATGGACTGGCTTCGCGACGTGGTGGACAAAGAGGATTATGGCGTCGGCCTGAAGGTGCAGAAGGGCCTGGCCTCGGGCGCCATCCCGTCGGTCGTCTTCGGCCGCAACGAGCGCGGCAATCAGTATTTCCACCGCTACATCGATTATTATCTGAGCGACGATCCCGGCGGCGCGCCGCCCGAGCTGTGAAATACCCGATCCGTCAGATCGCCTATGTCGTCGATGACGTGCGGACAGCCGCGCTCGCCCATCACCGGCTCTATGGCTCCGGCCCTTATTTCATCGCCGAACACATCCCGCTGCGCACCTGCCTGCATCGCGGTCAACCGGCGCCGCTCGATCACAGCTCGGCCTACGGGCAGTGGGGCGAGGTGATGATCGAGTTCGTACAGCAGAACAACGACGGTCCGTCGGCGCTGCGCGACCTCTATGCGCCGGGCGAAACGGGGCTGCACCACGTCGCCTTGATCGTCGATGACCTTGCCGCCACGCGGGCGCATTTCGCCGCAGAAGGGCATGTGGAGGCGCTTTATGCCGAGATGGCGGACGGTTTTCCCTTCGTGATGGTAGATGCCGTCGCCCGCTATGGCCATATGATAGAGCTCTACGAAGGGCGGGCGGTATTGACCGGCTTCTACGATATGGTGCGGGCTGCGGCCGGCCGTTTCGACGGCCGCGATCCGATCAGAACGGTCAGTCTGGGGCTGAGCGGGTCAGACCCGCTCGACCACCATGGCAATGCCCTGGCCGCCGCCGATGCACATGGTGACGAGACCGTAGCGTCCGCCGGTCCGGGCCAGTTCGTAGATTGTTTTGACTAGCAGGATCGCGCCGGTCGCGCCGACCGGATGACCCAGCGAGATTCCCGATCCGTTGGGGTTCACCTTATCGGGATCGAAACCGAGCGCGTTGGCGACAGCGCAGGCCTGCGCCGCGAAGGCTTCGTTTGATTCGATCACGTCGATCTGGTCGAGGTTCAGCCCGGCACGCTTCAGCGCAATCGGCACGGCCTCGATCGGGCCTACGCCCATGATGTTCGGCCGCACCCCGGCATGGCTCCAGGCGAGGATCTTCGCCATGGGCTTCAGCCCGCGCGCCTCCACGGCCCTTGCGCTCGCCAGCGTCAGCGCCGCGGCGCCGTCATTGATGCCCGATGCGTTGCCAGCCGTGACTGTGCCGTCCTTTCTGAACACCGGCTTCAGCGCCGCCATGCCCTCGATCGTCGCATCGACGCGGACATGCTCGTCCTTATCGAACAGCCGCGAACCCTTGCGCTCTTTCACCTCGATCGGCAGGATCTGGCTGTCGAAGCGGCCTTCCGCCTGCGCGCGCGCGGCACGGGCGTGGCTCTTGACGGCGGCGGCGTCTTGCGCTTGACGGCTGATCTCATGGTCGCGCGCCACATTCTCGGCGGTGATGCCCATGTGGAAGCCTTCGAACGGGTCGCTCAGCGTTTCGATCAGCGCATCCACCATCGTAATCGGGCCCATCTTCTGGCCGAAGCGGGCGGCGGCGACGTGATGCGGGGCGCGGCTCATCGATTCCGCGCCGCCGGCGACCGCGATATCGCATTCGCCAAGAGCGATCATCTGCGCAATGGACACCACGGCCTGCACGCCCGATCCGCACAGGCGATTAAGCGTCAGCGCCGGTGCCTCCACCGGCACGCCGGCGTTGATCGCGGCGACGCGGGCAAGATAGGCGTCCTTCGGCTCGGAGAGGATAACATTGCCCATCACCACATGCTCGATATCGCCGGGCGAGAGGCTCGCGCGGCTCACCGCCTCAGCGATGACCCTGGCGCCCAGTTCGGCTGGCGGAAGATCCTTCAGGCTGCCGCCGAAATCGCCGATCGCCGTGCGAACGCCGGAGATGATGTAGATGGGGTCCATATCCTGTCTCTCATGATGATTGCCGCCGATGCTCATAGAGCCGTCGCGTGCGAGGGAAAGACCCGAAACACCCTGTCGCGGCGGCCTCGCAACTGCTGCTAGTCGTAGGCTGCCTCATGCAATCCATAGGTCCGCCGGCGCGAGGAAAAGGCTAACCTCTCGCCGAGCAAGAGGAGAATCAGTCCATGGCGGACCGCGATCCTGCGATCAAAGGCGAACCACTGCCCCGTTGCCCGGGCATGTCCTTTCGGGACATGGCACTGGCGGACACCAATCCGGTGCCGGAATTCCTATATCGGGACGTTTACGAGAATCTTGGCTCGGAGCCGATCCCGGCGGCGCGCTACACCGATCCCGCCTTCTTCGAGCTGGAAAAGCAGAAGATGTGGCCGCGCGTGTGGCAGTTCGCCGCGCGCGAAGAGGACATACCCGAGCCGGGCGACTATCTCGTCTATGAGAATGTCGGCCGCTCATTCGTCCTCGTGCGGCAGAGGGACGGATCGATCCGCGCTTTCCACAATGTGTGCCTCCATCGCGGTCGCAAGCTCAAGACGGGGGACGGCTGGACGGCGGAGCTGCAATGCCCGTTCCACGGCTTCACCTGGAAAAATGACGGTTCATTGAAGCACATCCCCTGCCGCTGGGATTTCGGGCATCTGGCCGACGAGAAGATGCGCCTGCCCGAAGCCTGGGTCGGCCGCTGGGGAGGCTATATCTTCATCCGCGAGAGCGAAGAAGGGCCAAGCCTCGAGGAATATCTGGCGCCCATGCCCGAGCATTTCCAGCGCTGGAAGCATGAGGAATGTGCTACCGCGGTCTGGGTCGGCAAGGTCATTCCCGCCAACTGGAAGGTGGTGATGGAAGCCTTCATGGAAAGCTGGCACACCGTCGTCACTCATCCTCAGCTTCTGCCGTTCACGGGCGACTGCAATTCGCTCTACAACATTTACGGCGATCACGTGAACCTGACGGTCACGCCTTTCGGCGTCATGTCTCCGCACCTCGATCCCGAGGGCAAGGCGCAGCAGTGGATCGTTGATGAATTCGTCAAATATAACGGCCGCTCGTCCGACAATTATGAAGGGGACGATGCCGGCGGCTTCAACGTCAAGGTGCCGGAAGGCATGAGTGCGCGCGCCGCGCTGGGCGCCAGCCTGCGCGAGACGACGACGCGCATGTTCGGCCATGACGTGAGCTTCGCCTCGGATTGCGAGATGATGGATGCGATACTCTACAACGTATTTCCCAATTTCAGCCCTTGGGCTGGCTTCCAGCCCAACATCGTCTATCGTTGGCGACCCTGGCCGGATCAGGACCACACGCTGATGGAAGTGCGCATTCTGACACGGGTTCCGCCCGGCCAGCCGATACCGAAATCACCGCGGATGAAGTTCCTGACGCTTGAGCAGAACTGGACCGAGGCGCCCGAACTCGGCATCCTGGGCGACGTGTTCGAGCAGGACATGGACAACTTGCCTTGTGTGCATGACGGCCTGAAGGCATCGAAGAACGGCGAGGTGCAACTCGCCAACTATCAGGAAATCCAGATCCGCCAGTTCCAGAACACGCTGGCGAAATATGTGAACTCCTGAGCGCTCCCTTCCAGGTAAATGTTGCCCGGTCGCCGCCGCGCGACGGGCTTTTTCTCGGTTCCGCCCCAAAGAAGATGGCGGCCGCGGAGGCGGCCGCCACAGGCGGAGAGGACGGGGTGGCGTCCGCTAGAATTCGAAGCCCAGCTGCGCCCCCCATATGCGTGGCTCGCGCGCTGCGGCGAACGCCCAGAGAGTGGGGAAGGCTGCGACGGTGAAAGCGGTGTTCGGCCCGCGATCGTCCAGCAGGTTACGGACGAATACGGTTGCCCGTGCCTTGGCGCCGGACCTGTTCATGTCCCAGATGAACGACAGGCTGGCGTCGACCAGGTTTTGGGCGTCCGACCGCAGGCGCGGGTCGTTGCGCTCGACCGTCACGATCGTGTCCGGCGTGACGGTGGCGGGGACCGGTGTCGCCGGGTCTGCCGCGATCTGCTGATCATAGCGCGAGAGATAGCGATATCCCGCGTTCAGCTTGATCTCGCCGTTGACGGCTCCCAGCGCGACAGGCAGCGCATATTCGCCATTGATCGAGAAGGTAATCTTGGGCGCGTAGATCAGATCGACGTCGGAAAGGTCGAACTGCACCGGAAACGCCACACCCGTCACCGGCTGACTGGTAACGAAGCCGCCGAATTTCGAGTGGGTATAGCCGAACGAACTGTTGATCGTGAGCGCCCTGACGGGTCGGAGTGTGAGATCGACCTCGACGCCCTTGATCTTCGCGGATGCTGCGTTCGTGACGATTGTCTCGTTGCCGACGCCGCCCGCCAGCGTGATCGTCGTCGATTGCTGGATGTCCTTGTAGTCAGTGTAGAAGCCGGCGATGTTGAGTGCGATCTTGCGGTCCCAGAACTCGCTTTTCAGGCCCAGCTCATAAGCGTCCACTGTCTCCGGGTCATAGGGCGTGGTCGCCGACACGAAGGAAAGACCGCGCCCGTTGAAGCCGCCCGAGCGATAGCCTCGCGACCAGGACCCGTAGATCATCAGGTCGTCGGTAGGCCGGTAGTCGAGTCCGACCTTCGGCGTGAACTTGCTCCAGCTCTTGCTTGCATCGGGGCCAGTGAAGGCGCCTACGACGGTCGTCTGCATCTGTTTCTTGTCGTGGGTGTAGCGCCCGCCACCTGACAGGCGGACGCGATCGAATATCTCCCAGTTCAGATCGATGAAGGCTGCGTATGATTCGGATTTCCCGGTCGTGTCCTGCAACGGCGTCGGCCCGCCAAAGACCGTGGTGTCCTGCAGCAGATTATATTTACTGTCGAAATAATAGAGGCCGGCGACATAGTCGAAGCTGTCGCTGATCTTGCCGCTGCCGCGCAGCTCCTGGCTGAACTGGCGATATTTCTGCCGGCGGTGTGCGAGGTAGAGACCGGCGGTGGCGAAGTCCTGCTGCTGCAGCTCCTTGGATTCGCGATAAGAGGTGATCGAGATGAACCTCACCGGCCCTGTATCCAGGTTCATCTCCAGCGTCGCGGCCGGTGCGCGATAGCGGCCGATAGTCGGGTTGACCGGAAACACGGTGTAGATGTCTTCTGTGATGCTGCCGTCACAGACCGGCACGAAAGGACAGAAGACGTCTCCGGTCTGCGTCAGCGACCCGTTCACCGGATCGAAGTCCTGAACCTGCTTCTCGAGCGTCAGCAACGCATCGAAGCTGTCGCTGGGCGTCAGCAGGAAGCTCGCGCCGAAATTCTCGTTGTTGGATCCGCCGCGATGCTTGCCGGTGCCGATCTGCTTGTAGTAACCGGAACCGTCGCTGTGCATCTCGAAGAACTTGGCAGCCAGCAGACCGGGTATCACGGGCACGTTCACTACTCCGCGCGCAGTGAACTGATCGTAGCTGGCAAGACCGGCCTCGAACTTGCCGCTCCATTCGCCGGTCGGACGCGAGCGGCGGATGTTCATCACGCCCGCGATGGTGTTGCGGCCGAACAGCGTGCCTTGCGGCCCGCGCAGGATCTCGATCGATTCGATGTCGAAGAAATCGAGCATCTGGCCCGTGGACGTGCCGATATAGACGCCGTCGATGTTCACGCCCACCGCGGGATCGAACGACTTGTCGACATCGGCAAAGGCGATGCCGCGGATGGAGATGTTCGCCGTCGCGGCCCCGGTCGACTGCACTGTGATCAGCACGTTGGGCGCCGCGCCCTGAAGATCGCCGATGGTAAGGGCGGCCGCGCCTTCGAGTTGCGCCGGCGCAATCGCGGTGACAGCTACCGGCGTGGTCTGAAGCGTCTCGTTGCGGCGACGGGCGGTGACGATGATGTCGCCGATGCCCTGGCCGGTGGCTGTCGCCTCACCGGTGGGCGACATGGTTTCCTGCGCCTGTGCCGGAAGGCTCCACGGAAGCGCTGCCCCCAGCGCGAGCAGGACAGGACGGCGAAATGGAAATTCCCCCACGACAATCCCCTCATATGGTGCCCGCTTTGGCCGGTCTATTGTTCCATGGTCAGGATGCCGCAGCGTCTGTTCCGGGCGAACTGCGACTTTATTCAGGTAGGGGTGCTTTGCTGTGCCTGGTGGCATTCCATGCCACGCAGCTGTCGTGGCGTCGTTCCACCTGTCACAAGGAATAGGCGGGATTCGCCGATGGACACGGCATAGCGGCGACGATCGGAAGGGCGAAGGAACGATGGACGATCGGCAGCGGCGTTTTGGTGGATCGGGGCCGGTCCGGGAGGGGCAGGGCATCGATGTGGCGCGGCTTCGGGAATGGATGCGCGCGAATGTGTCGGGTTTCCAGGGGTCGATTGCGATCCAGCAATTCAAAGGCGGACAATCCAATCCGACGTACAAGCTCGTTACTCCGGACCGCAGCTTTGTGTTGCGGCGTAAGCCCCCCGGCACGCTACTGAAGGGCGCACATGCCATCGAGCGCGAGTATCTCGTGATCCGCGCGCTGGGCGAGGTGGGCTTTCCTGTCGCCCGCGCCTACGGCCTGTGCGAGGACGAGACGGTGATCGTCCATGGCGATTTCCGCGCGGACAACATGATCTGGCACATGACCGAGCCGCGCATCCTGGCGGTATTGGACTGGGAGCTTTCGACATTGGGTCATCCGCTGGCGGATTTCACCTATCATCTGATGATGTATCACGTGCCGCAGCACATCGTCGGTGGCTTCAAGGGTGCGGATCTGGCCGCGCTCGGCATCCCGGCCGAGGCCGATTATGTCGCGGACTATTGCCGGCGCACGGGTCGCGACGGGATCGTCGATCTCGATTTCTATCTCGCCTTCAACATGTTCCGCTTCGCCGCCATCGTTCACGGCATCAAGGGCCGGATGGCGCGAGGCAACGCCGCTTCGGCCGATGCGGCCACGCTGGTCGAAACCCTGCCAGAGCTCGCCCGACTGGCGCGCGCCATGGCCGAGAGAAGGATTGAGAGATGGTGATCGCCGATCATCCTGCCCCCACAGAGCGTGCCGCGCGGATCGCGGCCGATGTTGAGCATTTCGTGCGCGAAGTGGTCGTGCCTCATGAGCGAGATCCGCGTTGCGGAGCGCACGGACCTTCCGGTGAGCTGGTGGCCGAACTTCGCGGAAAGGCGAAGGCGGCTGGCGTTATCACACCCCACATCCTGCCCGACGGCGGTCATCTCACCCACCGTGAGACGGCGCTGGTATTGAAGAAGTCCGGTCTGTCCCCGCTCGGGCCGGTGGCGCTCAACACCATGGCGCCGGACGAGGGCAACATGTTCCTGCTCGGCAAGATCGCCACACCCGAGCAGAAGGCCCGTTTCCTCCAGCCGCTCGTAGCGGGAGAGGCGCGCTCGGCTTTTTTCATGACCGAACCGGCGGATGACGACGGAGCCGGAGCCGATCCGTCGATGATGAAGACGCGTGCGGTGAAGCAGGAGGAGGACTGGGTGATCACCGGCCGCAAGGCGTTCATCACCGGCGCGGAAGGCGCGAGGGTTGGAATCGTCATGGCCAACAGCGGCACGGACGACAAGCTGGCCGCGACGATGTTCCTCGTCGACCTGCCCGATCCGACGATCCGGATCGAGCGGGTGCTCGACACCATCGACAGCTCGATGCCGGGCGGTCATGCGGTGGTCGAGATCGACGGTCTTCGCCTGCCCGAATCGCAGGTGCTGGGCGAAGTGCACAAGGGGTTCGATTACGCGCAGGTGCGCCTCGGCCCGGCGCGGCTCACGCATTGCATGCGTTGGCTGGGCGCCTGCATCCGCGCGCATGAGATCGCGGTCGACTATGCTTGCCGTCGCCATGCGTTCGGCAAGCTGCTGATCGACCATGAGGGCGTGGGCTTCCCGCTGGCCGACAATCTGATCGACATCCGCCAGTGCGAACTGATGATCGACTGGGTGGCCGACGTGCTTGATCGCGGTGAGCTGGGGACGACCGAAAGCAGCATGGCCAAGGTTGCTGTGTCGGAGGCCCTGTTCCGCATCGCCGACCGCTGCGTTCAGGTGATGGGCGGCACCGGCGTTTCGGGCGATACGGTGGTCGAGCAGATTTTCCGCGAGGTCCGCGCCTTCCGCATCTATGACGGCCCGACCGAAGTGCACAAATGGTCGCTGGCCAAGAAGATCAAGCGTTCCAACCGCTGCTGAGTGCGCTCGCCTCTATCGCATTTGCCGGTAGGCCGAAGCCGCCGGTCCGCGAAGCTCGCCCGAAACTCTGGGGAGAGGCGGATGGAAGATGAGTTCGACTATGTGA
>Ga0164243_10004895_pt1 | contig 20705 bp, 22 predicted proteins | sample OricompcompostOP_FD_108781 | JGI IMG/M metagenome (GOLD analysis project Ga0164243, IMG submission 108781) | Organic Plus compost microbial communities from Emeryville, California, USA - Original compost - Organic plus compost (OP) | ecosystem: Engineered > Solid waste > Mixed feedstock >...
GACCTGAGCTCGACCCCGAACCAAGGAGAGACAGATGGCACGCGTCAAGCGTTCTGTCAACGCACAGAAGAAGCGCCGCGAAACACTCGAGCGCGCAGCCGGTTACCGCGGACAGCGTTCGCGCCTGTACCGCAAGGCCAAGGAGCAGGTCACCCACTCGCTGGTCTACAACTACCGCGACCGCAAGGCCAAGAAGGGCGACTTCCGTCGCCTGTGGATCCAGCGCATCAACGCCGCGGTCCGCGCCGAGGGCATGACCTACAACCGCTTCATCCAGGGCCTGAACCTGGCCGGCGTCCAGGTCGACCGCAAGATCCTGGCCGAACTGGCCGTCAGTGATCCGGCCGCGTTCAGCGCGATCGTCGCGACCGCAAAGGCTGCTCTGCCGGCTGACGTCAATGCTCCATCTGACGGCTCCGCCGCCGGGGCCCCCAAGGCGTCGGTCTGACCGACCCCACACCCGTGGCGAGCACTCCTGAGCCGACCGTCCGCACCGGGCGGGTCAAACAGGCTCGGAGGCTCGCCACTCGTGCGTTCCGCGCCGAGACCGGTGACTTCCTGGCCGAAGGTCCACAGGCAGTGCGCGAAGCTCTCGCACTCGACGACGTGGTCGTCGAGGTATTCGCGACCGCCGATGCCACGCAGCGCCACCCGGACCTGGTGGCCGCCGCCGGCGAACGGTGGACCGTCACCGACGACGAGGTCGTCGAGACCATCGCCGATGCCGTCAATCCGCAAGGTGTCGTCGCGCGCTGCCACTCGGTCGTCGTGGCGCTGGACGCGCTCCCGGACCGCGTGTCGTACGTCGTGGTCTGTGCCGACGTGCGCGACCCGGGCAATGCCGGAGCCGTCATCCGGTGCGCTGACGCAGCCGGTGCCAATGCGGTGATCCTGACCGGTGACAGCGTCGATCCGCTCAATCCCAAGGCCGTGCGGGCCACTGCCGGAAGCCTGTTCCATCTGCCGGTCGTGGTGCATCGCGACACCGCCGAAGCGCTGGACCGGCTGCGGTCCTTCGGCCTTCAGGTACTGGCCGCCGACGGCCACGGCGATGTCGGACTGTACGACGCCGCACTCGATCTGACCGCTCCCATCGCGTGGTTGATGGGCAACGAGGCATGGGGTCTGCCCGAACAGGTGCGCGCTCTGGCCGATCACATCGTGGCGGTGCCGATCTACGGCCGCGCTGAGAGCCTCAATCTGGCCACCGCGGCTGCCGTCTGCCTCTACGCAGGCGCGGCCGCACGACACTGACGCCGGTTCGTCATCCTGGCTCCACTAGTTACTTCGTACTAGTCTCCGGACGTGGACTTCGACGACCATCCGGACGGCGTGATCATCGCCGGTGCCGACGGAATGGTCGAGTACGTCAACCAGCGCGTCGCCGTGATGGCCAAGGCCGTCGGCGACGAGATGATCGGCATGCATCTGGCGGATGCAGTGCCGTTCGACGATCTGAACGGCAACTCCTGGTACGACGTCGTGCAGCCGTACGAGGGCCTGGCGATCCGCAAACGGGTGTCGGAGTCGTCGTGGTATTCGCCGCGCGGCAGCGAATACCTGATCACCGCCACGCTGGTTCGCGAACGGCCCGCCGGCAAGGTGGAGAAGGTCGTCGTCAGCGTCCGCAACGCGCGCATCCGCAATCAGCGCGACCGTGAGCGCTCCGACCTGGTGGCCACGGCCGCCCACGAGCTTCGATCACCGCTGACCGGCATCAAGGGCTTCACGTCGACGCTGCTGACCAAATGGGAGAAGTTCTCCGAAGACCAGCGTCGGTTGATGCTCGAGACGGTCGATGCCGATGCCGACCGGCTGACGCGGCTGATCAGCGAACTGCTCGACGCGGCCCGGATCGATGCCGGCCGGCTGACCCTGCGGCCCGGCCCGGTGCGCATCGGCGAGCTGGTCAACGACGTCCTGAAGGGCATCTCAGCCGCGTCCGGTGAGCGGTATCCGGTCGACCTGGTCGATGAACCGGTGCTGATCTGGGCAGATGCAGACCGCATCGCTCAGGTCGTGACGAATCTGGTCGAGAACGCCAACCGGCACGGGCTCGGTCTGCGCCTGATCCAGATCCAGAACGCCACGCGCGATGGCGAGGACGGTGTGTCGGTGCAGGTCCACGACAAGGGGCCCGGCATCCCCGAGGAGTCCCGGCAGCGGGTGTTCTCGCGCTTCTGGCGCTCCGGCCCCGGGGCGGGCAGCGGGCTGGGCATGTACATCGTGCGCGGTATCACCGAGGAACACGGTGGCCGCATCGACATCGTCGACTCCGCTGAGGGCGGCGCCTGCGTCCGGGTGTGGTTGCCGGTCAACGAGCCCGAGGGCATGACTGACTGAACCGCGCCGATAGACTCGTCAGGCCCAGAAGTCAGATCAGATTCTCGTCCCGAAAGGCCCGCATGTCCGCGCCCGAGGCACCTCGTGCCGACGTCGTCGACCGACTCCGGTCCGACGCGCTCTCGGCGATCGCGGCGGCCACCTCGCTCGATGAACTCAAGCAGGTCCGTCTCGACCATGCCGGTGACAAGTCCCCGCTCGCCCTGGCGAACCGTTCCATCGGGCAGTTGGCTGCTGATCAGCGCAAGGAGGCGGGGCGCCTGGTGGGGCAGGCGCGCGGCGAGATCAACGGGGCGCTGACCGAGCGGACCGCTGAACTCGAGGCGGTCGAGGAGGAGCGACGGCTCGTCGAGGAGCGTGTCGACGTCACGCTGCCGTGGGACGTCGAGCCGGTGGGCGCCCGACATCCGCTGACCACGATCCAGGAGCACGTGGCCGACATCTTCGTCGCGATGGGCTGGGAGGTCGCCGAGGGCCCCGAGGTTGAGGCCGAATGGCTGAACTTCGATGCGTTGAACCTGGGCCCGGACCACCCCGCGCGCACGATGCAGGACACGTTCTGGGTCACCCCGGAGAAGGCCGCCATGGTCCTGCGTACGCACACCTCGCCGGTGCAGGCGCGCACGATGCTGACCCGCAAGCCCCCGATCTACGTGATCTGCCCGGGCCGGGTGTTCCGCACCGATGAGCTGGACGCGACGCATTCGCCGGTGTTCCACCAGGTCGAGGGTCTGGCGATCGATGAGGGACTGTCGATGGCGCATCTGAAGGGGACACTGGACCACTTCGCGCAGGCGATCTACGGCGAGGGGATGACGACCCGGTTCCGGCCGTCGTACTTCCCGTTCACCGAGCCGAGCGCTGAGATGGACCTGCTCTGCTACGTATGCCACAACGAGCCCGGCCAGGTGGCCGACTGCCGCACGTGCCGCGGTGAGGGCTGGGTCGAATGGGGCGGCTGCGGTGTGGTCAACCCACGCGTCCTGATCGCGTGCGGCGTCGACCCGGAGAAGTACTCCGGCTTCGCGTTTGGCATCGGCCTGGACCGCACCATCACGGGCCGGTACGACATCGCTGATCTGCGTGATCTGTTCGACGGCGACATCCGTTTCACCGAGCCGTTCGGGGTCGAGCTGTGAACGAGCGTCAGCGAGCGAACCATGGGGCACTGCTCGGAGCATCCTCGTACTGTTGCCCTTCTTCTGATACGGGGGTGCGACGAGCATGAGAGTGCCTGTTTCGTGGCTGCGGGAGTACGTCGATCTGCCCGCCGATCTGTCGGCCGAGGACCTGGCGGCCCGCCTGACCGCATTCGACCTCAAACTCGAGGAGATCATCTCCTCGGGCATCACGGGTCCGCTCGTGGTGGGCCGTGTGCTCGCTCTGGTCAAAGAGGAGCAGAAGAACGGCAAGACCATCAACTGGTGCCGTGTCGACGTGGGGGAGCACAACGATCCCAGCACTCCGGACGCACCGGGTCCTGACGGACCGTCGCGCGGCATCATCTGCGGTGCGCACAACTTCGTCGAAGGCGATCTGGTGGTCGTCTCGCTGCCCGGCACGTATCTGCCTGCGCTCGGATTCGAGATCGGTGGCCGCAAGACCTACGGCCATTTCTCCGACGGCATGATCTGCTCGTCGGCGGAACTGGGTGTCGGCGGTGATGCGTCCGGCATCATCGTGCTGCCCGAGGGCTCGGCGCAGCCCGGCGACGACGCCATCGCGGTCCTCGGGCTGGATGACGTCGTGCTCGACCTGGAGGTCAATCCGGACCGCGCGTACGCGCTGTCGATGCGTGGCGTCGCTCGTGACGCGGCCATCGCGTTCGATGTCCCGTTCCACGATCCGGCCGACATCGACGGCGACTCGGCGGGGGAAGCGTATCCCGTCCGGGTCGATGATCCTGCGGCGTGCCCGGTCTTCACCTCGCGGGTTGTGACTGGCTTCGATCCGTCGCGGCCGACGCCGGAACCGATGGCGCGGCGCATCGAGCAGGCGGGCATGCGCAGCATCTCGCTGGCGGTCGACATCTCTAACTACGTGATGCTGGAGTTGGGGCAGCCCAATCACGCCTATGACCGCGCCAAGCTGAGCGGCGACATCGTGGTGCGCCGGGCGACGGCGGGGGAGCAGATCACGACCCTCGACGACGTCGAGCGCATCCTGGACCCCGAAGACCTGCTGATCACCGACGACTCAGGTCCCATCGGCATCGCGGGTGTCATGGGCGCCGCGCACGTCGAGATCGACGAGAACACCACGGACATCGTGATCGAGGCGGCGTACTTCGATCCGCCGACCGTGTTCCGCAGCGCGCGGCGGCACAAGATCCCGTCGGAGGCGTCCAAGCGCAATGAGCGCGGCATCGACTGGGCGTTGCAGGCTCGTGCATCGCAGCGCATCGCCGAACTGCTGGTCGAGCACGGCGGCGGCACGATCGAGCCCGGTCTGACCCAGGTCGGCCAGGCGCCCGTGTCACCCACGGTCGAGTTGTCGGTCGGCCTTCCGTCACGCATCACCGGTGTCGATATCGACGCCATCACGGTGGTCGAGTCGCTGCAGGCCAATGGGTGTGAGGCTGAACTCGATCACGACAAGCTCGAGGTCGTCCCGCCGTCGTGGCGACCCGATCTGCGCGACCAGTACGACGTGGTCGAAGAGGTGCTGCGTGTCGTGGGCTACGACCAGGTGCCGTCGATCCTGCCCGCCGCTCCCGGCGGTCGCGGTCTGACCAAGGCGCAGCAGTTGCGCCGCCGCGCGGGGCTCGTGCTCGCGGGCGCCGGTCTGGTCGAGGTCAAGACCTTCCCGTTCGCCGGTCCTGCCGACTTCGATCGGCTCGGACTGGCCGCCGACGACGAGCGCCGCACCCAGGTGCTGCTGGAGAACCCGCTGTCGGCGGAAGAACCTGGCATGACCACGACGTTGCTCACAGGTCTGATGCGGGCGCTGGTGCTCAATATCGGCCGCGGTCACAGCGATGTCCAGATCACCGAGACCGGCCGCGTGTTCCGTCCACGCGCAGGTGCTGGTGAGGCAGCGATCCTGCCGGTCGACCACGCGCCGACCGCCGAGCAGTTCGCGGCATTCGATGCCGTCCTGCCCGATCAGCCGATCCACATCGGCTTCGTGCTCAGCGGCGATCGTGAGAAAGCGGGCTGGGGGACCCAGACACGTCGTGCTGACTGGGCCGATGCCATCGCGATCGTCCGTCGTCTCGCCGACACTCTGCACGTGCCGGTCGAGGTCCGTCAGGCCGAGTACCTGCCGTGGCATCCGGGCCGCTGCGCCGAGATCGTCATCGACGGTCAGGTCATCGGTCATGCCGGTGAACTGCATCCGCGTGTCGTCCGCGATCACGGACTGACCGGGGTCGTCGCGGCCGCCGAGGTCGACCTGGACGCGCTGACCGCCGCCGCGCCCGAGGTGGGGCCCAAGCCGTCGTTCTCGACCTTCCCGGTCGCGAAGGAGGACCTGGCACTGGTCGTCGACGCTGACGTTCCGGTGCAGACCGTCGCGGACGCCCTGAGCGGATCGAGCGATCTGATCGAGTCGGTGCGACTGTTCGATGTGTACACCGGCGACCAGGTCGGCGCGGGCAAGAAGTCGCTTGCGTTCGCTCTGCGGTTGCGCGCTACGGACCGCACGCTCACCGACACCGACCTGTCGGATGCGCGAAGTGCGGCGGTGTCGGCGGCCGAAGCTGCAGGGGCAACGCTGCGCGGGTAAGGCCCCAGTGCAAGAACTTGCAGGGTCATGCAATACTATGAGGACTATGTCCAAGGTCCTCACCACACTGCCCGCCGGCGAACGCGTCGGCATCGCCTTCTCCGGCGGCCTCGACACTTCCGTCGCCGTCGCCTGGATGCGCGACAAGGGCGCCGTCCCCTGCACTTACACCGCCGATATCGGCCAGTACGACGAGCCGGACATCTCCGGCGTACCGGGCCGCGCGATGCAGTACGGGGCGGAGCTGGCCCGGGCCATCGACTGTAAACGGCCCCTCGTCGACGAGGGCCTGGCAGCCCTGGCATGCGGCGCGTTCCACATCAAGTCCGCAGGCAAGACCTACTTCAACACCACGCCGCTCGGCCGGGCCGTCACCGGCACCCTGTTGGTGCGGGCCATGCACGAGGACGACGTCAACATCTGGGGCGACGGTTCGACGTTCAAGGGCAATGACATCGAGCGGTTCTATCGCTACGGCCTGCTGGCCAACCCCGAGTTGCGCATCTACAAGCCGTGGCTCGATGCCGATTTCGTCGCCGAACTGGGCGGTCGGGCCGAGATGAGCCAATGGTTGATCGAACACGATCTGCCGTACCGGGACAGCCAGGAGAAGGCCTACTCCACCGACGCCAACATCTGGGGCGCCACGCACGAGGCCAAGACGCTGGAGCACCTCGACGTGTCGCTGGAGACGGTCGAACCGATCATGGGCGTCAAGTTCTGGGATCCGTCCGTCGACATCGACGCCGAGGACGTCACCATCTCGTTCGTCGAGGGGCGGCCTGTCGCGATCAACGGTGTGACCTTCGACGATCCGGTCGCGCTGGTTCACGAGGCGAACACGATCGGTGGTCGTCATGGCCTGGGCATGTCCGATCAGATCGAGAACCGCATCATCGAGGCCAAGAGCCGGGGCATCTACGAGGCGCCTGGCATGGCGCTGCTGTGGATCGCCTATGAGCGGCTGGTCAATGCAATCCACAACGAGGACACCATCGCGAACTATCACGCCCACGGGCGGCGGCTCGGACGGCTGATGTACGAGGGTCGTTGGCTCGATCCGCAGTCGATGATGCTGCGCGAGTCGGTGCAGCGGTGGATCGCGTCGTTGGTGACCGGCAGTGTCACACTGCGGCTGCGGAGGGGCGACGACTACTCGATCATGGACACCCAGGGATCGAACTTCTCCTATCACCCGGAGAAGTTGTCGATGGAGCGCACCGACAACGCCGTCTTCGGTCCCACGGATCGGATCGGCCAGTTGACGATGCGCAATCTGGACATCGCCGACTCGCGGGCCAAACTGGAGATCTACGCGACCCAGCCGCTGGACCAGGGGCAGGTGCTGGTCGAGAACGGCACGCTGTTCGGCGAGCTGCCGGCCGGCGGCGCCATGCGGATCGAGGCCAATCCGTCGGTCGAAGGCGATGAAGAGGTCGCGGTGGATGCCGCGGCCATGGAGTTCGGAGCCGACTGATGGTTACACCGAAGAAGGGACTCACAGCAGCGGTGGCGGGCGCCAGCGGCTATGCCGGTGGTGAGGTTCTGCGGCTGCTCACCGCACATCCTGATGTCGAGATCGGAGCGGTCACAGCGGCTTCCAGCGCCGGCTCACGGCTGGGGGAGCACCAGCCTCATCTGATCGGCCTGGCTGATCGCGTCATCGAACCGACGAACGCCGAGACGCTCGGCGGTCACGACATCGTGTTTCTGGGTCTGCCGCACGGCGAGTCGGGTCGCATCGCCGCTGAACTCGGCGACGACGTCCTGGTCATCGACTGCGGCGCCGACCATCGGCTGGAGAACGCCGACGACTGGACCACGTACTACGGCAGCGAGCACGCAGGGACGTGGCCGTACGGACTGCCCGAGTTGATCGTCGGCTCCTCGAAGCAGCGCGATGCGCTGGCGGGTGCCACGCGTATCGCCGTGCCCGGTTGCAACGTCACCGCGGTGACGCTCGGACTGCAGCCGGCAGTCGCAACCGGTCTGGTCGAATCCACCGACGTCGTCGCGGTCCTGGCCAACGGATATTCGGGCGCGGGCAAGTCGCTCAAGCCGCATCTGCTGGCCTCCGAGGCGCTGGGCGCGGCCTCGCCGTATGCGGTCGGCGGCACTCACCGGCACATTCCCGAGATCGCGCAGAACCTGCGCCACGCGGGCGCCGACGACGTGACCATCTCGTTCACGCCGACGCTGGTGCCGATGGCCAGGGGCATCCTGGCCACCACGACGGCTCGGCTGAAGGACGGCGTCGACGCCGCTGCGGTCCGTGCTGCCTATCAGTCCGCCTACGATGACGAACCGTTCGTTCATCTGCTGCCCGATGGGCAGTGGCCCACCACCGCCGCGACCCTCGGTGCCAACACCTGCCAGTTGCAGGTCGCCGTGGACGAGAAGGTCGGACGCCTCGTGGTCACCAGTGCGATCGACAACCTGGTCAAGGGCACCGCCGGGGGAGCGATCCAGTCGATGAACCTGGCCCTCGGTCTGCCCGAGACGACGGGGCTGACGACGACAGGAGTCGCACCATGAGCCTGGTCGTAGGCAAACCATCACGATCTTCGGCTAGCACGCCGAAGATGATGCCGGTTTACCAACTTAAGTTGGTAAACCGGCACGAGGAGGTCGAAGCGTGAGCGTCACGGCAGCACAGGGGTTCCGGGCGGCGGGCGTCGCGGCGGGGCTCAAGGCCAGTGGAAATCCGGATGTCGCGGTCGTGGTGAACGACGGGCCGAGCCGGGTCGCGGCTGCCGTCTTCACCAGCAACCGGTGCAAGGCCAATCCGGTGATCTGGAGCCAGGAGGCCATCAAGACGGGCCAGGCGAGCGCAGTCGTCATCAACTCCGGTGGCGCCAACTGCTACACCGGCGCCGAGGGTTTCGCGACCACCCACCGCACCGCTGAACTGGCGGCTGAGAAGCTCGGTATCGGGGCCGTCGACGTGCAGGTGTGCTCGACGGGACTGATCGGGTTGCTCAACGACCGTGACGATCTGCTGGCAGGTGTCGGCGCGGCCATCGAGGCCCTCAGCACCGACGGCGGACATGCCGCCGCCACCGCGATCATGACCACCGACACCGTGGCCAAGGAGGCGGTGTATTCAGGCGACGGTTGGACCGTCGGCGGGATGGCCAAGGGCGCGGGCATGCTCGCCCCGGCGCTGGCCACGATGCTCGTCACGATCACCACCGACGCGCAGGTCGATCAGGCGACCGCCGATGCCGCCCTGCGCGCCGCCACCGCCCGTACGTTCGACCGGTTGGACAGCGACGGCTGTCAGTCCACCAACGACACGGTGCTGCTGCTGACCAGCGGTTCATCCGGCGTCACCCCCGATGCCGACGAGTTCACCGAAGCGGTGACCGCCGTGTGTCACGACCTGGCGCTGCAGCTGCTCGCCGACGCCGAGGGCGCCGATCACGAGATCACGATCGAGGTCGTCAACGCGGCCAGCGAGGACGATGCGCTCGAGGTCGGCCGCTCGATCGCCCGCAGCAATCTGTTCAAATGCGCGATCTTCGGCAAGGACCCCAACTGGGGCCGCATCCTGGCCTCGGTCGGCACGACGCAGGCCGCATTCGACCCGGCCGATCTGGACGTCGCGCTCAACGGCGTCTGGGTGTGCCGCAACAGCGGCCCGGCCGAGTCACCCGAGCTGGTCAGCCTGACCGAACGCGCCGTGTCGGTGACGGTCGATCTCAAGGCCGGTACCGAGTCCGCCACGGTCTGGACCAATGATCTGACGCACGCCTACGTGCACGAGAACTCCGCCTACTCCACCTGAGGATGAATCCCGAGATGAGTGAGACAGAAGCACTCGACGAGTGGCAGCCCGAGGACTGGCAGAAGGCCACCGCGAAGGCCGCGACCCTTGCGCACGCCTTGCCGTGGCTGAAGAAGTACCACGGCAAGGTCGTCGTGGTGAAGTACGGCGGCAACGCCATGGTCGACGAGGACCTCAAGCGTGCGTTCGCCGAGGACATCGTGTTCCTGCGCCTGGCCGGCTTCAAGCCCGTCGTGGTGCACGGCGGCGGTCCGCAGATCAGTCAGATGCTGGACCGTCTGGGCATCGAGTCGGAGTTCCGCGGCGGTCTGCGCGTCACGACACCCGAGGCCATGGACGTGGTCCGCATGGTGCTGACGGGGCAGGTCGGCCGTGAGCTGGTCGGACTGTTGAACCACCACGGCGATCTGGCCGTCGGGCTCTCCGGAGAGGACGGCGGACTGTTCACGGCCGAGAAGACGATGCCGATCGTCGACGGCGAGCCGGTCGATGTCGGCCTGGTCGGCGAGGTCGTCGGTGTGCGTCCTGAGGCCGTGCTGGACCTGATCGATGCGGGGCGCATCCCGGTCGTGTCCACGGTCGCGCCCGACGCCGCGGGGCAGGTGCACAACGTCAACGCCGACACCGCCGCTGCGGCATTGGCGGTCGCCCTCGGCGCCGAGAAACTGCTGGTCCTGACCGATGTCGAAGGGCTGTACGCCGACTGGCCCAACAGCACCGACGTGATCGGTGAGATCAGCCCCGAAGGACTCGAGGAACTGCTGCCTACCCTGGCCAGCGGCATGATTCCCAAGATGACGGCGTGTCTGAAGGCGGTCCGCGAGGGTGTCAAACGCGCCACGGTCGTCGATGGGCGCGAACCGCACGCGGTTCTACTGGAGATCTTCACCGACGAAGGCGTCGGCACCCAGGTGGTTCCCGGCGCCTCCACGCGAGTGCGGTCGGCGCTGTACACGACGAGCGTGGAGAGTGGCTCATGAGCACGGGGCAGGGCGTCCAGGACTGGACCGAGCGGTACCAGCATGCGCTGATGAACACATTCGGTCCGCCACAGACCGTGCTGGTCCGTGGCGCGGGATCGCGCGTATGGGATGCCGACGGCAAGCAGTACCTGGACCTGCTGGCCGGGATCGCGGTGAACTCGCTCGGCCACGCGCATCCGGCGCTGATCGAAGCCGTCACGGCGCAGCTGTCCACGCTGGGCCACGTGTCCAACTTCTTCGCCACCGAACCGCAGATCCAGCTGGCCGAACGGCTGCTGGCGCTGCTCGGCCACGAGGGACGGGTGTTCTTCACCAACTCGGGCACCGAATCGAATGAGGCAGCGTTCAAGCTGACTCGGCGCACCGGGCGCACCACCCTGGTGTCGACCCACGGTGCGTTCCACGGACGGTCCATGGGTGCGCTCGCGCTGACCTCGAAAGAGGCCTATCGCGCCCCCTTCGAACCACTGCCGGGCGACGTTCGGTGGGCGCCGTACGGTGACGCTGGTGCGATCGAGGCGCTGGTCGACGACACGGTCGCCGCTGTCGTCGTCGAGCCGATCCAGGGCGAGGCCGGCGTCATCGTGCCCCCCGACGACTATCTGGTCAGGCTGCGAGAGATCACCCAGCGGCACGGTGCGCTGTTGTGGCTGGACGAGGTGCAGACCGGCGCCGGCCGCACCGGCGAGTGGTTCGCGCACCTGCCGTCGGGCATCACGCCGGACATCGTGACCCTGGCCAAGGGTCTCGGTGGTGGCATCCCGATCGGCGCCTGCATCGCGCTCGACGAGGCAGCCTCGCTGCTGCAGCCGGGCAACCACGGAACGACATTCGGCGGCAATCCCGTTGCGACCGCGGCGGGTCTGGCCGTGCTCGACACGATCGAGGCCGATGGACTGTTGGAGCATGTCGTCGAGGTCGGTGCCGTCCTGCGGGATGGACTCCTGGCCGATCCTCGCGTGCTCGACGTGACCGGACGGGGTCTGATCCTGGGTGTCGTCCTCGATGGTGTCGACGCCGCCAAGGTCTCGGCCGCGGCTCGCGACGCCGGGATCATCGTCAACGCACCCACCGCGGACCGGCTGCGAATCGTCCCACCGTTGGTATTGACGCATGCAGAGGCGGACGAAGCCGTGACAGGTCTGCGGGCCGCGATCGAGACAGCAGCGGGCGCATGACCATCAGGCACTTCCTACGCGACGACGACCTCAGCCCCGCCGAGCAGGCCGAGGTACTGGCGCTGGCGGCCGAACTCAAGGCCATGCCGCACTCGAGGACCCCACTGGCCGGACCGAAGAGCGTCGCGGTCATCTTCGACAAGGCCTCCACCCGCACCCGAGTGTCGTTCGCGGTCGGAGTCGCCGATCTGGGCGGCAATCCGGTCATCCTCGACACCGCGGTGACGCAGGGCGGCCGGGGCGAGACGGTCGCCGACACAGCGCGGGTCCTGGGCCGCATGGTCGAGGCGGTGGTGTGGCGCACGTTCGACCAGTCTGGACTGGAGGAGATGGCCGAATACGCGGGTGTGCCTGTCGTCAACGCGCTGTCCGACCAGTTCCACCCGTGCCAGATCCTGGCCGACTGGCAGACGGTCATCGAGCACAAGGGCCGTCTCGCCGGGCTGACAGTCGCCTATGTCGGAGACGGTGCCAACAACATGGCCCACTCCTACCTGGTGGGTGGTGCGACCGCCGGGATGCACGCGCGGATCGGCGCTCCCGAGGGCTACCTTCCCGATCCGCAGGTCGTCGCCGACGCTGAACGCATCGCCGCCGATACTGGGGGATCGGTCCAGGTCACGACCGATCCCGTCCAAGCGCTCACCGGGGCCGATGTCGTCATCACCGACACGTGGGTCTCGATGGGCCAGGAGGACGAGAAGGCCGCACGGCTCGCGCTGTTCGGCGCCTACTCGGTGACCCCCGAGGCCATGGGTCACGCGGCCGCCGATGCGATCGTGCTGCACTGCCTGCCGGCCTACCGGGGCCTGGAGATCGCTGCCGAGGTGATCGACGGTCCGCAGAGCGTCGTATGGGACGAGGCCGAGAACAGGCTGCACGCGCAGAAGGCTCTGTTGGTGTGGCTGCTCGACAAGTCCGGGGACTCCTGATGTCCATCCCGGCGACCAAGGCGGCGCGCCAGCAGCTGATCATCGAGTTGCTGAGGCGCCATGAGGTGCGCTCGCAGGCCGATCTGTCGACGTTGCTCGACCAGCAAGGCGTCACCGCGACCCCCTCCACGTTGTCGCGCGATCTGGTCGAGCTCGACGCGGTCCGGGTGCGCCGAGGCGACGGTGCACTAGTGTACGCGGTCCCCGGCGAGGGAGGCGACCGCACGCCGCAGGCGGCCACCGACTCGGCGGCCGCCCAGAACCGCCTGCAGCGCCTGCTGCGCGAACTGCTGGTGTCCGCCGACGCCTCGGCGAATCTGGTGGTACTGCGCACGCCACCAGGTGCCGCACAGTTCCTGGCATCGGCGATCGATCACGTGCAGATGACCGAGACGCTCGGCACCATCGCCGGTGACGACACCGTCATGCTGATCGCGCGTGATCCGGCCGGTGGCCAAGCCCTCGCCGACCACATCTCCGCTCTCGCCCGTAAGGTGCCCCTCGATGACTGACGCCCCCGGAACTCCCGCCGTACCCGATCCGAACGACATCGCGACCGGCGAGTCGCGGCTGTGGGGCGGCCGATTCGCCAGCGGTCCGTCGCCGGAACTGGTCGAACTGTCCCGGTCCACCCAATTCGACTGGCGGCTGGCGCCCTACGATCTGGCCGGTTCACGCGCCCACGCGCGGGTTCTGCACGGGGCGGGGCTGCTGACCGATGACGACTACGCGGCGATGGTCGATGGGATCACGGCCCTGGATCGTGCCGTGCGGGCGGACGAGTTCGTGCCCGATCCCGACGATGAGGACGTCCATTCTGCACTCGAACGTGGCCTGATGGAGATGCTCGGTGCCGATCTGGGTGGCCGCCTGCGCGCCGGTCGGTCGCGCAACGACCAGGTCGCGACGCTGTTCCGGATGTATCTGCGCGATCACGGTCGTCGGATCGCTGCGCTGGTGAATCAACTCGTGGCGGCCATCGCGGATCAGGCCGAGGCGCACCTGGGCGCACCCATGCCCGGCCGCACCCACCTGCAGCACGCCCAGCCTGTCCTGCTGTCGCACCACCTGTTGGCGCATGCCTGGCCGTTGATGCGTGATCTGGACCGGCTGGCCGACTGGGACGCCCGGGTCGCCGCCGATTCACCGTACGGCTCAGGCGCTCTGGCCGGTTCCTCGCTGGGCCTGGACCCGGAGAAGGTCGCGTCCGACCTCGGATTCACCGGCTCGACCGCCAACTCGATCGACGGCACCGCTGCACGCGACTTCGTCGCGGAGTTCGCTTTCGTGACCGCTCAGATCGGTGTCGATGTCTCCCGCCTGGCCGAGGAGATCATCATCTGGAACACCAAGGAGTTCGACTTCGTCACGCTGCACGACGGGTACTCGACCGGTTCGAGCATCATGCCGCAGAAGAAGAATCCGGACATCGCCGAGCTCGCGCGGGGCAAGGCCGGTCGTCTGATCGGCAATCTGTCGGGTCTGCTCGCAACACTCAAGGCGCTGCCTCTTGCGTACAACCGGGACCTGCAGGAGGACAAGGAGCCGGTGTTCGACTCGATCGACACGCTCGAGGTCCTGCTGCCGGCGTTCACCGGCATGATCGCGACTCTGACCTTCAACACCGAGCGCATGGCGGAGCTCGCACCGCAGGGCTTCGCGCTCGCGACCGACATCGCCGAATGGCTGGTCAAGGCCGGTGTCCCGTTCCGGGTGGCACACGAGCTGTCGGGCGCGTGCGTCCAGGTCTGCGAACAGCGGGGGATCGAGCTGTGGGATCTGACCGATGAGGACTTCGCGGCCATCTCACCGGAGCTCACTTCGGGGGTTCGTGAGGTGCTCAGTGTCGAGGGCTCGTTGTCCTCGCGCGACGCTCGCGGCGGCACCGCGCTCGTTCGCGTGACCGAACAACTGGCCGAGCTGCGCTCACGCCTCTAGCGCTGCGGCGAACTCCTCGGACCGGTAGAACGGCTCGAGTCGGGCGCGGGCGAAATCCTCGAGGCGGCCGTTGACGACGGTGGCCTCGACGATCTGGGCCGTTGCGCTCTGCGCGTCGGCGACCAGGTCGTCGCGGGTGATGCCCAACTCGGCGATCAGCGAGGCGACAGGGGTGTCGCCGTACGTCGTGAACAGCATGCGCACGAGCCGTTCGGCCAGATCGGCGGCTGGAGGGCTGCCGAGTGCACCGACCGCGACATCGTGCACCAGTGCGATTGCCCGGTGCAGGTCGTCCGATGATGCGATGCGCGAGAGTCCATCGATCCGGGCACCGGACCGTTCGTCCCACAGCTGGAGCAGGCCGTCCTTCAGTTGCGGATCCTTCAGTGTGTCGACCGCGACCTTGTTGAGGCGGCGTGCCGCGATCTGCGCGCCCTTCCCGGCGGTGCTTCCGAGCAGCTGCTCGACCCCACTGGCGCCGGCCCCCACCACTTTGCTCGCCGTGCCGAGCAGCCCACCGACACCGGGCACCTTCGAGGCGGCCGCGCGGTTGCTACCCAGGACGTCCCCGACCATGCGACTGACGAACCGGGACACGACGCTGGCGATCAGGGGACTCTCGACGACCTCGTCGAGCACCTTCTTGATCAGCAGGCGGGCCTCGATCAGTTCGTCGATGATCCGTTCGACGTCGACGCGCTCGACCACATCGGCCGCTGTGAACGGCTGGCCGGGGCCGTCGTGCAGCACATCGGCACACCCCTGCGACAGCGTGGTCGCGGCCTGCGACGGCGGCACGGTGGACAGCACGCGCACCACGACCCGTACCACCTCCTCGACATCGAGCGCCTGCCCGAGCGTGACGTGCTCTGCGATGGCCAGCAGATCATCGACCGTCTCGGCGACCACGTCGTCGCGACCTGATCCGGTCAGCAGATCGACCGCGAAACGGACATGCGCGTCGAGAATGCGGTCGGCGAGGTCCTGGTCAGACATGCGGTCAGACTAGTTAAGGTCGTGCCATGCGTCTTCGTCGCCTTGCCGTGATTCCGGCCCTGGTGCTGTCCCTCTCGATGACCGCGTGCGGCTCCGATGACGAGCCGAGCGACTCACCGACCAGCTCGGGCGCCTCCTCCGAGCCCGCACCGGCTCAGTCCGCCGCGGACGGCGCCTGCGTCTATAACCAGAGCGGAACCGCGGCCAAGAAGGTCGATCTGCCGCCGAGTGAGCCCGTCGCGGCCGACACGATGACGATCAGCACCAACCGCGGCGACATCAAGGTCACGCTCAAGCCCGACAGTGCACCGTGCACCGTCAACTCCTTCGTGTCGCTGGCCGAGCAGGGCTACTTCGACGACACCAAGTGCCACCGCCTGGTGGTCGGCTTCGTGCTGCAGTGCGGCGATCCGAGTGGAACGGGCACCGGTGGCCCCGGCTACCGGTTCGCCGATGAGCTGAGCGGCGATGAGACGTACCCCGCCGGAACGTTCGCGATGGCCAACTCCGGGCCCGACACGAACGGCTCGCAGTTCTTCATCGTGCTGGCCGATGCGAGTCTGCCCGCCGCCTACACCGTGTTCGGCACGGTCGATGCAGCCGGCCTGAAGGTCGCCCAGGACATCGCCAAGGACGGCAACGGTCCCGACGGCACGGCTCCGGCCAAGGACGTTGTCATCGAAGGTGTGTCCTGAGCGACGATCCCGAGGTTCTGGACCGCGCGCGTTCGTTGCTCGGTCGGACCCTGCACGGGCACGGAGTCGCGGTCCGGATCACCGAGGTCGAGGCGTACAACGGCACCGATGATCCGGCCTCGCACGCCTTCACCCGTACCCCGCGCTCGGAGATCATGTACGGCCCGCCGTGGCGCTTGTACGTCTACCGCTCGTACGGCATCCATCACTGCGTCAATGTCGTGACCGGCCCGACCGAGACGGCATCGGCCGTGCTGATCCGCGCGGGTGAGGTCGTCGAGGGGATCGATCTGGCCCGGGAACGGCGTGGAATGGCATCTGCTGCTGCCGTGCTGGCTCGAGGGCCGGGGAATCTGGCGCAAGCGCTCGGGCTGACGCTGACCGATCTGGGCACGGATCTGCTGGCCACCGAGGGCGTCAGGCTCGGCGACGAGCCGACCGAATCACCGGACATCAGTGCAGGTCCGCGTGTCGGGGTGTCGAAGGCCGCTGATGTTCCGTGGCGGTTCTGGATCACGGGTGATCCCACGGTGTCGGCGTATCGCCGCAGCCCCCGAGCGGGGCGTCGCGGTCAGTCAACGACGTGACGCCCCACTCCTTTGCGCCACGCTTGATCGACCAGCACGTGCGCTTCGTCAAGGCTCAGCCCCTGACGACGCGCCGTCAGGACGTACGCTGACGCGGCATCGACCGCCGCTGCGTCCGTCAGCTGTCGGGTAGCGATACAGGTGCCGTTGCGGCCGCGGGTCTCAATGACACCGTCGGACTCCAGGGCGCGATACGACTTCGCGGCGGTGTTGACCGCGATGCCCAGATCGGCGGCCAGTGTCCGCACCGTCGGCAGGCGATGGCCGGGCGGCCACGTTCCTGCGGCGGCATACGCGGCGATCTGGCGGCGTATCTGCTCGAAAGGCGGTTCGGTGGACTCGTGGTCGACGGTCAGCACGACCCCAGTCTGCCGTCGATCAGCCAGAAGTCGACGTCCGTTCGAGGCCCTGGTCCGGCGCATCACCTATCGCGGCGTCCGGTAGCGCGCAGACGCCGTCGACGCAGACGGGAGCGTCATCGGCGCCGACCAGTTCGAACGGCCCCGTCATGCCGGATCCTTCGCACGGTTCAGTGCGCTGAGGAACACGTCGGGCTGCTGGGCTCCGGAGACGCCGAATCGCCCGTCGATCACGAAGAATGGGACGCCGCCGATGCCGTACTCGATCGCCTGATCGATATCGGCGGTCACATCGTCGGCGAACGTGCCGGCCTCGAGTTCTCGCACCACTTCGTCGCGGTCGAGCCCGACCTCGGCCGCGAGATCGGCCAGGTCCCCGATCCGACCGACATGGCGGCCCTGCTCGAAGTAGGCCTTGAGCAGCCGTTCCTTCAGCTCGATCTGCTTGCCGTGCTTCTTGGCCAGGTGAAGCGCCTGATGAGCGAGCCTCGTATTGGTGTGCTGCAGCGCGTCGTAGTCGTAGTCCAGGCCTTCGGCGGCGGCGAGCTCGGTCATCTGGGTCAGCATCTGCTCGGTCTGCGCCAGCGGGATGCCCTTGTGCCGAGACAGGAAGTCGACCTCCGATCCATCGAAGTCGACCGGTGTGTCGGGAGCCAGTTCGAACGAGTGGTACTCGATCTCGACGTCGCCGTCGAACGACGCGACCGCCTTCTCGAAGCGGCGCTTGCCCACGTAGCACCACGGGCATGCGATATCGGACCAGATGTCGACCTTGACGCTCATACCTGTCCCAACACCGGACGGATCTGTCCGATTCCCGTGCGAAGGTGTGGTCATGGACCCGCGGATCTCTTTCGTCACCCTGGCCGTGCGAGACCTGGACGCCTCGCGCCGCTTCTACGTCGACGGGTTGGGCTGGACGCCCGACCTGGACGTTCCCGACGAGGTCATCATGATCCGGGTGGGGGAGCACGCCATCCTGTCGCTGTGGGACCGGGCCGAGTTCGAGTCCGAGGTCGGTCCCATCGGTGAGACGAACGGTGTCGCGCCGTTCACCCTGGCCCACAACGTCGCCACGACGGACGAGGTCGACGCAGTGCTCGCCACCGCACGCGCCGCCGGAGCCGATCCCGTGCACGATGCCGTCGAGCGCGAGTGGGGTGGCTACACCGGCTACTTCGGCGACCCCGACGGCTACCGGTGGGAGATCGCCTACAACCCCGGACCTATCGGCCACGTCGTCCTTCCCGACTGAGAACATGGGCATGTGACCCACGTACTCGACGCCCTTGACGCGCGCGGCCTCATCGCGCACTCAACCGACCGCGACGCCTTGCGCGCGGCGCTCGACGACGGGCCGATCACCTACTACGTGGGTTTTGATCCCACGGCCCCGAGCCTGCACATCGGCAATCTGCTGCAGATCCTCACAGCCCGCCGCCTGCAACTGGCCGGACACAAGCCGTTGATGCTCGTCGGTGGTTCCACCGGCCTGATCGGCGATCCCAAGGAGTCCGGGGAGCGGTCGATGAACTCCAAGGAGACGGTCGGCGAGTGGGTCGACCGCATTCGCGGACAGGTGTCGCGCTTCATGTCGTTCGACGGTGACAACGCCGCCACGATGGTCAACAACCTGGACTGGACCGAGGGCCTGGGCACGATCGACTTCCTGCGCGATATCGGCAAGCACTTCCCGGTCAATCGGATGCTCGCGCGCGACGTCGTCAGCAGCCGGCTCGAGTCCGGCATCAGCTACACCGAGTTCAGCTACGTGCTCCTGCAGTCGATGGACTTCCTGGAACTGAACCGTCGCTACGGCTGCGTTCTGCAGACCGGCGGCAGCGATCAGTGGGGCAACATCACGGCCGGCGTCGAGCTGATCCGCAGGGCCGACGGCGGCAAGGCGCACGCGCTCGCCACCCCGCTCATCACCAAGGCCGACGGCACCAAGTTCGGCAAGACCGAATCGGGCACCGTCTGGCTCGACCCCGAGCGCACCAGCCCGTACGCCTTTCACCAGTCTTGGATCCAGGCCGAGGACAGCAAAGTGGGTGAGTACCTCAAGCAGTTCACGTTCGTGCCTGTCGACGAGATCGACGCGCTGATGGCCGAACATGACGAGAAGCCCGGACTGCGCCTGGCGCAGCGCCGGCTCGCTGCTGAGATGACGACGCTGGTCCACGGTGTCGAGGAGACGGCGGCCGCGGAGTTGGCCGCGCAGGCGCTGTTCGGCCGGGCTGACCTGGCTGAACTGCCCGAGGCCACCCTTGCGGCGGCGCTCCGTGAGGCCGGTGCGCCCGAGGTGCACGAGCCACCGACCGTCGTCGACGCGTTTGTGGCTAGCGGCCTGGTCGACAGTAAGTCCGCCGCGCGGCGCGCGATCGCCGATGGCGGTGCGTACGTCAACAACGTGCGGATCGAGGACCCGGAACTGCGATTGCAGGACGAACTGCTGCTGCATGGCCGGTGGGCCGTACTGCGCAAGGGAAAACGGTCGATTTCGGGTGTCCGCGTGTCGTGACCGGGCAGGTTCTCTTTCGCGCTGCAATTTCAGGCGTTTCGGCGATCCGCAAGTGAATGTGAGCGGCGCCACAGTGTCTCGATTTGACCTGGTCGGATCGGCCCCGTAATGTTCTGGTTGTTGCCCGGAACGACGGGGCGAAAGGCCGGAAGGCCGGTCGCTCGGACCAGGCAGCCGCTCCAACCGAAACGGTTAACGCCAGGATGTGTGAGCCTCAGATGGCTAGCATCCGGAAACTGACCGCTGACAACGGTGAGCGTCACGGTGACCGACCCGGGTTTGACCGGTGAAAACGAGCCGTGTAAGTTGGACGAGTTGCCCCCGCGACGAGTGCCCCCAAGGCACGAGGCGCAGGTGTGCGTCTGATCCTTGAGAACTCAACAGTGTGTCAAAAGTCGACGAGATAATCAGTAACCCCCGTCGGCAGAAGCAGAACTTCGGTTCGGTGGACGTCGAAGGGACAATTCCGACAAATTGACTGTCAGCAGTCAGATTGTCAGGAATCAACTCAAGTTGTTGACCTGCTTCGGCAGGGACATTTTCAACGGAGAGTTTGATCCTGGCTCAGGACGAACGCTGGCGGCGTGCTTAACACATGCAAGTCGAGCGGTAAGGCACCTTCGGGTGTACACGAGCGGCGAACGGGTGAGTAACACGTGA
>Ga0164243_10004897_pt1 | contig 20682 bp, 22 predicted proteins | sample OricompcompostOP_FD_108781 | JGI IMG/M metagenome (GOLD analysis project Ga0164243, IMG submission 108781) | Organic Plus compost microbial communities from Emeryville, California, USA - Original compost - Organic plus compost (OP) | ecosystem: Engineered > Solid waste > Mixed feedstock >...
CGACGACCTCGACGCCGCCGCGCAGTGCGTTCGCCTGACGGCCGATCGACAGTCCGCCGACCACGGAGGTCAGCCGCAGCCGCAGCGCACGGGCGTACGGGGTGAGCGCGTCGGTGACCTGCTGGGCGAGTTCCCGGGTGGGGACGAGCACGAGGGCCAGCGGCTGCCGGGGCTCGGCCCGCCGCCCGGCGGTGCGGGCCAGCAGCGCCAGCCCGAAGGCGAGTGTCTTGCCCGAGCCGGTGCGCCCGCGGCCCAGCACGTCGCGGCCGGCCAGCGAGTTGGGCAGCGTCGCCGCCTGGATGGGGAAGGGCACGGTCATGCCCTCGGTGCGGAGCGTGGCCGCCAGCGGATCGGGCAGGGCCAGTTCGGCGAAGCTCTCGACGGCCGGCAGCGCTGGCGTCGTGGTGGCCGGCAGGGCGAACTCGCCCTGCGAACCGGGCCGCTTCTTGCCACTCCCCTGCCGTCCGACCGTGGTCGAACGCGGCGGGGCGCCCTTGCGGCCGTTCCCTCGTGCACGGCCGCGGCTGCCGCGGCTGGGCGCACCGGAGGAACCGGCACCGGAGCGGTGGGAGTTGTCATGCGAACGGATGGTGCGGTTCATGCAGAACCTTCCTCGATGCGGCACGTATCGAGGAATGCGTCCCGGCGGTGGTGAAACCGCTCGGGGATTCGCAAGAACGAGCCGGAGAAACAGACGTGCGGAGCCGGCCGGTCGGTCGAGAGCCGGCTCGTCGGAAAAGCGCCGGAGTCCGAGCAGCGGAGAACAGCTCGCCACGGCGGGCCGGAATCGTGTCCGGCCGGGAAAGAAGGGATACCGGCAGCGCCTCGCCGCTGTGCGGTGGGCGACGACGCTGCCGAGTGCTCGCCGCCGGGCCCGCAGCGGCGGGCGCCGTCGTGCGGCGGGGGAACGGATCGGGGGCACGGACCACTGCGGGTCCGGGCTGTGCGGTGCGCGTCGACTCGGATCGCTCAGGCGGGAACGATGTTCTCCGCCTGCAAGCCCTTGGGGCCCCGTGTGACGTCGAAGTTCACCTTCTGGCCTTCGAGAAGCTCGCGGAAGCCGGTGGTGGCGATGTTCGAGTAGTGGGCGAACACGTCAGCGCCGCCGTCTTCCTGCTCGATGAAACCGAAGCCCTTTTCCGCGTTGAACCACTTCACAGTGCCAGATGCCATACAAGGAACTCCCTCGGGGGCAGTGTCCGGAGTCCGCACCTTGCGGGCCCGGAGTCGCTGCGATGATTTCCCCCACCGGAGAATCCGGAATTGAAAGGCGCTCTCGTCGGTGAGTGACGGAAGAGCGACGGAGATCCTCGGGAACCACAACTGCAACTGCCACCCACCGTAGCACGGTCGAGCCGCAGAGTGCGATATGTTCGCAGGTCGCCCACCGCGGGTGAACGGGCGGCTGCTCATGGCGTGAATTTCCGCCGCGACGACGGTCCGGGGATGCCCGGACGGGCCCGGAGCGCGTGGCGCGCCACGGGCTCGTCCAGGCGGTCCGTCAGGCCGCGGGGACGGGCAGCAGCCGGTAGGCGGAGCCGTCGGCGACGACACGGCCGGCGGTGGGCGGCGCGAAGTGGGTGCCCAGGACCAGGGTGTCCGTGCCGGCGAGGGAGCCGAGCAGCGACCGGCGCGTGGCCTCGGACCGCTCGGGGTCGATGTCGACGCACGCGCCGATCCCCGGCCGGGCGAACTGGACCGGGTGGTGGACGCAGTCCCCGGTGATCAGCGCGGTCTCGCCGCCACTGGTCAGTTCGACGGCGAGGTGACCGGGGGTGTGGCCCGGGGTGGGCAGCAGGCGCAGACCGGGAGCGATCTCGGTGCCCTCGGCAGGGACGTCGACCAGGTCGAGCAGCCCGGCCTCCTCGACCGGGAGGACCGAGTCCTCGAACATCATCCGGCGCGCGTCCTCCATGGCGTACCCGGCCCAGAACTCCCGTTCGGTGCGGGAGGTGAGGTAGCGGGCCCGGGGGAAGGTGGGGACCCACACGCCGTTCTCCTCGCGGGTGTTCCAGCCGACGTGGTCGGCGTGCAGGTGGGTGAGGACGACCAGATCGACGGACTCCGGGGGGAAGCCGGCGGCGGTGAGCCTCTCCAGGTAGTCGGTGCGCAGGTTGTGCCAGGCGGGATTGGCCCGGGTCTTGCCGTTGCCGATGCCGGTGTCGACCAGGACGCGCAGCCCGCCGGCGGTGAAGGCGAAGCTGTGGCTGTCGATGCGCAGGACGCCCTCGTCGTCGGCGAAGTGGGGGCGCAGCCAGTCCTGGCCGGCCACCACGTCGGGGGTGGCGTCGGGCAGCAGCCAGGGGCCGGTGGCGGGCGGCAGGAGGGTTTCGTCGATGCGGTGGACGGTGATGTCGCCCACGGCCCAGGAGGGGATGGTGGCCGGCGTGGCGCTCATGGTGGGTCGGCTCCTTGGTGCGGTGTCGGTTTCGTGCGGTGCCGTGTGCCTCGGCAGGTGGTCGTACGCGACTGGTGCGGGCGGGGTGCGCTGCCGGGGGGGGCGGCGGATGAGGCCGCCGCCCCCGCGGAAGTGCGTCCGGTCGGGGCGCCACCCCGCTAAACGCAATCCGTTTGCGTTAAGTGCACACTAGGTCCTACGGTGGTCTTAACGCAAACAGATTGCGTTTACGCCTCGCGGTGTCACCCGACCCGCTGCCTCCCTCCACCACAGACAGAAAGCCGACATCCATGTCCGCCGACGTACTCCCGGCCCCGGAAGCCGCCCGCTGGGCGGCCCGGGCCGGTCTTCTCCTGCCGGCCGAGCGCCATGCCGCGGTCGCGGCCACCGCCCACCACATCCACTCCGTGGTCGCAGTCCTGCGGGAACTGGACTTCGGCGACACCCCGCCCGCCACCGCCTACCACCCCGGAGGGGAGCACCGCAGTGCAGCCCAGTGACCTGTCTCTCGCCGCCGCGGCGGAAGCGATCCGCACCCGAACCCTGTCCCCCGTCGAACTGGTCGACTCGGTGCTCGCCCGTATCGAACAGGTCGAGCCGCGCCTGAAGGCGTACGTGACCGTCACCGCCGACGCGGCGCGCCGTGCCGCGCGCACAGCCGGTGACGAGATCGCAGCCGGCCACTACCGGGGCCCGCTCCACGGCATCCCCATGGGGCTCAAGGACATGATCGACGCCGAGGGCACGGCCACTTCGGCGAGCTCCCAGGTCCGCGCGGGCCACGTCGCGGCGGCCGACAGCACCGTCGCCGCCCGGATGGCCGCGGCCGGTGCCGTGCTGCTCGGCAAGACCCACACCCACGAGTTCGCCTACGGGCTGACCACGCCGCAGACGCACAACGCCTGGGACCCGGACCGCGTCGCCGGGGGCTCCAGCGGCGGGTCCGCGGTCGCCGTCGCCGCGGGTGCCGCCACCTTCGCGCTGGGCACCGACACCGGCGGCTCGATCCGGGTCCCGGCAGCGCTCAACGGCGTCGTCGGTCTCAAGCCCACCTACGGACTCGTCCCCCGGCACGGTGTGACGTCCCTGTCGTGGTCGCTGGACCACGTCGGCCCGCTCACCCGCACCGTCGAGGACGCCGGGCTGGTGCTGTCCGCGCTGGCCGGGCACGATCCCCGCGACCCGGCCTCCCTCGACATGCCGGCCGGCGACTACCGGCCGGGTGACGGCACGGACCTGACCGGGCTGCGCGTCGGCGTTCCGCGCACCTACTACTTCGACCACGTCGACCCCGAGGTCGAGGCCGCCGTACGGCAGGCCGTCGAACAGCTCCGGTCCCTGGGCGCGCACCCGGTCGAGGTCGACATCCCCATGACCCGCTACGTCCAGGCCACCCAGTGGGGGCTGATGGTGCCGGAGGCGACCGCCTACCACGAACGGACGCTGCGCGCGGTCCCCGATCTGTACCAGGCCGACGTGCGCATCCTCCTGGAGGCCGGCGAGTTGATGCCCGCCGGTGACTACCTGCGCGCCCAGCGTTCCCGGACGCTGATGCAGCAGGAGTGGGCCCGCCTGCTGGAGGAGGTCGACGTCGTGGCCGCCCCGACGGTCCCGGTCACCGCGGTGAAGGCCGACGAGGAGACGGTCACCTGGCCCGACGGCACGGTCGAGGCCGTCTCCGACGCCTACGTCCGCCTGTCGGCCCCCGCCAACATCACCGGCGTGCCGGCCCTGTCCGTCCCGGCCGGCCACGACGCGGCGGGCCTGCCCATCGGACTGCAACTGCTCGCCCGTCCCCTCGCGGAGCGGCTGCTCCTGCGCGTCGGCCACGCCTACGAGCAGACCCGGCCCGCCCGCGCGCTGGCGCCGGCCGCCTGAGACACGGGCGGGGACGGGACCCACCGCGGTCCCGTCCCCGCCCGCGTGCCGTACGGTCCCGGCCTGCCGTGCGACTCGGCGGCACCCGTCCCAGGGGCCCGCGCCTGCACAGACGCAAGAAATTCGCTTTAAGGTGGGAGCATGAGCAGGCAGATGGTGCGCCCCGGCGGGCGCAGCGCCCGGGTCCAGGAAGCCGTGCACACCGCCGTCAAGGAACTCGCCGCGGAGGTGGGCCGGGACGCGCTGACCGTGCCGCTGATCGCCCAGCGTGCGGGCGTCACCCCCTCCACGGTCTACCGCCGCTGGGGAGACCTCCAGGTCCTGCTGTCGGACGTCGCCGTCGAACGGCTGCGCCCGGACACCGAACCGGAGGACCACGGCGATCTCGCCTCCGACATGGCCGCCTGGGCGGAGCAGTTCCTGGACGAGATGTCCTCACCCTCCGGCCGCGCCTACATCCGCGACGCCCTCCTCGGTGACCCCGACGGCAACAACGCGGGCCAGTGCTCGACGTACGCCGCGGAACAGGTCGAGACCATCCGCATCCGCGCCGCCGAGCGCGGCGAGGACGCCCCGGACACCGAGACCGTCCTGGACCACGTCGTCGCGCCCATCATGTACCGCATCCTCTTCCGCCCCCAGGGGCTCTCCCCCGCGTACGCCCGCCGGCTCGTCGCCGACATGCTCGGCTGAGCCCGGGCGGCGGTCACCCGGCGGCGGGGCAAGTGGCCGGGCTCACATGCGCGAGGCGGGGCACCGCCGATGAGTTCCGGGCCGTGGGCCGGTCCTTCCAGGGTCTTGATCATTCGTTTTGATCGTTCGTTTTGATCGCTGGAAGGAGACGAGATGGACCACGGTCCGGTCCCGCCGGCGCGGCCCGCAGCAGGTGTTCGCGTTCCTGTTCTGCTCCCTGCTCCCTCGGCGGCTGTCACGAAGGCCCGCGCGGGGAGTTGGACTGGGGGCTCCACGACGAGGAGTTCTTCGACTGGAACCTGCGGCAGACCCGCGAGGTGGGTGCACTGCTGCTGGACCGGCGCACCCACGAACACTTCGCCGAGGCGTGGCCCTCACCCGAAACCGCCCGCCGAACGGCTGCCCGAGGCCACGGCCTTCATGAACGCGGTGCCCAGGACAGTGGTGACAGGGAGCGGCCGGGTCGCCCCCTGGGAGGGCACCCGCGTCACCGACGGCAGCGATCTGGCGGCCGACATGGCCCGGCTGCGGGCCGCTACCGAGGGTGACATCGCGGTCTTCGGCAGTTCCTCCCTCACCGTGACCCTGCTGGAGCAGGGACTGATGGGCGAGCTGCGCACCCTGCTGCACCCCGTGGTGCTGAGCGCGGCGGCCGGAGTCTCTTCGCCGGTCTGAAGGACCGCCTCGACCTGGCGGCGGGGGCGGTGACCGCGTTCCGCTCGGGCAACGTCTGCTGCGCTACCGGCCTTGCGGCCCGGCCGGGACCCGCTAGGGCGGGGCGGCAGGCCCCACTTGCCCGCCAGGCGGACCCGCTCGCCGGGCTGGTGGCCCGCCCCGGCTATGCGCGGGCGTTACCTAACCGCCGGCCGGCCGGCGCTCACCCTTCCCGGCCGGCCTTGGCTTGCTTCGCCCGCCGGGCGGACGCGGCCTTGCGGATCTCTTCCGTGGCGGCCCGGAACGCCGGCGCGGCGTGGGCGAAGTAGTCGAAGAGCACGCGCCGTTGCTCGGGTGTGTAGCGCGCGAGCACCTCGGCGATGTGGCGGCGGGCCGGCTCCACGGTCTCCTCGATACGGCCGAGCGCGTCGGGGACGGGTTCCACGATCACGCGCCGCCGGTCCGCGGGATCGGCCGTGCGGCGCGCGTAGCCGGCGCGTTCGAGACGGTCGATGAGGCGGGTGGTGGCACCCGTGGTGAGGCCGGTCCTGGCGGACAGCTCGCCCGAGGTGAGGCGGCCCTCGAAGGAGATCAGGCTGAGCGCGTACCACTCCGAGGCGTGCAGCCCGGCGGCCTCCGCGCTCGCCATGCCCTGAAGCCCCACCGCGTCCAGATACTGGCGGAAGACCACGTGCTCGTCGTCGCTGCCTGCGGGGTTTGCCATCTCCGGGGTCACCTCGTAACTTATTAACTGCACGCATGCAGATACTGCGTCGAGACAGATTCTTCCCGCATTCTAGCGAGCGAGGAGCCCGCCATGCCGACCGACCACGACACCGCGGCCGTCACCGCTGTCCTGCGCGAGCTGACCGATGCCTGGGCCCGCCACGACGCCCAGGCGTACGGAGACCTGTTCACCGAGGACGCCACCTGCGTCACGTTCGTCGGGACCGTCTACAGCGGGCGCCGCGACATCGTCGAGAGCCACCGGACGCTGTTCGAGAAGATGCTGAAGGGCACGCGGCTCGCGGACGAGGTCCTCGACATCCGTTTCTACGGTCCGGACGTGGCCGTCGTGAACGGCCGCGGTGACAGTTACAAGGGCAAGCGCCCGGACAAGCTCAGCAAGGTGCAGACCTACACCCTCGTCCGGGAGAGCGGCGGGCAGTGGCGGATTGCCGCCTTCCAGAACACCAAGCGCAAGCCGCTGATGGAATCCCTCTCCTACAAGGTCGCCCCCGGCCTGATCCCGGCCGCCGAGCGGTGAGACCGCGGCGCGCCGGGTGAGGCCGCGGGGGCGGAGCCATCGGCCACACGGGGGGCCGAAGGCCCGGGAAGGAAGACGGCGGGCCCGGGGAAACCCTCGTCCGCCGGTGCGGTGCACGGCGCCGCACCGGCGGACAGGGACAGCCGGCGACAAGGGCCGGGCCGCGGACGGGCGTCAGGCCACGGGGGCCGGGCGGGGGTCAGGCCACGGAGAGTTTCCAGACCACGCTGACGATCAGCCCGGACACCACGGCGAGGAACACCTTGCGGACGAAGGCGGAGCCGCGCCTCATGGCCACCGAGGCCCCCAGAATGCCGCCGGCCAGATTGCAGACGGCCATGACCGCGCCGAGCCCCCACAGCACCTTGCCCGCGGAGACGAAGAACACCAGCGCGCCGAGATTGGCGGCGATGTTGACCACCTTGGCCACGGCGGACGCCCGCAGGAAGGCGTAGCCGACGACCCCGACGAGGAGGAACACCAGGAAGGATCCGGTACCCGGCGGGCCCAGACCGTCCCAGAAGCCGATCGCCGCGCCGCCCGCCGCCATGGCGAGCAGTTCGCCGCGCCCGGTGAAGCGCCGGTCCTCCTCGACGCCGAACTCCGGCTTGCGCCACGTGTAGAGGCCGACGACGACCAGGGCGCACAGGACGACGACGTTGAGGGCGGAGGCGGGGAGCGCGGAGGCGACAGCCGCTCCGGCGACCGAGGCGGGGAACGTCGTGGCGGCCATCTGTCCGACGGCCCGCCAGTCGAGCGGTGTCCGGCGGGCGAAGGTGACGGCCGCGGCCGAAGTCCCCACGAGGCCGACCAGTTTGCTGGTGGCCAGCGAGTACACGACCGCGCCGCCGGGGTTGACCAGGAGCATGGCGGGCAGTTGCAGCAGACCGCCACCGCCGACGATGGCGTCCACGGCACCGGCCACGAACGCCGTCACGCACAGGAACAGCAGCGCCGCGAGGGCGATGTCACCGAAGCCCGGCCAGTCGACCGGTGACCACATCCGCCCTCACCCCGCGGTGAGGGCGCCGCGCCGCTCGGCCACCCGGTGCAGCCGCCGGACGGCCTCGCGAACGGTGTTCTCCTCGACCCCGAGCCGGGTGACGAGACGTACCCGGGTGTCCGTCCAGCGTGCGACCTGCACGCCGGCCTCGGCTGCTGCCTTCGCGAACTCGGCGGCGTGCAGACCGGTGCCGGAGATGTCCGCGAGGACCATGTTGATCTCGGGTTCGGGCGCGGTGAAGCCCGGGTGTTCGACGAGGAGATCCCGCAACAGGCGGGCGTGCATGTGGTCCTCGGCGAGACGGTCGACGTTGTTTTCGAGTGCGTGGAGCGCCGCGGCGGCCATGAACCCCGACTGGTGGAGTCCGCCGCCGTACCACAGACGGTAGGTGGCGGCCTGCTCGATGAGGTCGGCCGGGCCCGCCAGCACGCTGCCGAACGGTGCGCCGAGGGCCTTGGCGAAGGAGACCGCGACGGTGTCCACGGTGGCGGCGTACTCCGCCATGGACGTACCGGTGGCCACGCTCGCGTTGGGCAGCCGGGCCCCGTCCATGTGCGTCGGCAGGCCCCTGCGGAGCGACGCCGCGCGCAGGGCGGCCAGGTCGTCGACCCGCACGACGGAACCGCCGAAGTAGTTGACGGTGTTCTCCACCCACACCAGGGAGGGCGCGGAGGTGAGCCGCACCCGGCGCTTGCGGTCCACCGCGGCGTCCAGGAGGGCGGGGGTGAGCACCCCGTCGGGGCTGTCCACCGGGTTGAGCACGACACCGGACAGGTCGGCGGTGGCGGCGCTCTCGAAGAAGTTGAGGTGGTACTTGGTGTCCGTGATGACCTCGCTGCCGCGCCGGGTGTGGCCGCGGAGGGCGAGCTGATTGCTGAGGGTGCCGCTGGCGGTGAAGAGCGCGGCCTCCTTGCCGAGCAGTTCGGCGCAGTGGCTCTCCAGCCGCCGGGTCGTCGGGTCGCCGCCGTACAGGTCGTCCCCCACCTCCGCGTCCGCCATGACGCGGCGCATCTCGGGGGTGATGACGCTGAGGGTGTCGCTGCGCAGATCGATCGGTGCCGGCACGGCTGTCCTCTCGGTTGTCGTAGCTCCGGTGAACGAACGAGCGAGCGTGCCCGGGTACGGTAGCGACTGCCGCCGGTAACGGAAAGATGTTTCCACATACTGGATACCCAGCCTCCGCGGCGACCGCGCGAAGGGGTCACCGCGGCGAGGCGGCCGGAGGGTGGCCGAACCGCGGTTCCGCGGCGAGGAATTCGCTGCCCTGCCGGAGGACCGGGCCGCCCGGTTGGAGCCGCTTTCCGTCATCGGCACCCAGCGGTCACCCGAGACGGACGAGCCTGCGCGGCTGCACCTCTGGAGCCCCTCCCCCACCCCGCCCAGGCTCGCCCTTCATACGTTTCCCACCTGACCATGTTTTCCTTCATGGGCTGCTGTTTCCCGAACCCTTCATAGTCAGGTGAGCTATGTATAGTGACGCTCATGACTGACCGCAAGAGGTCCATGCAGGAACCCACCCTGCTCATCCTGACGGCCCTGGCCGACGCCCCACGGCACGGCTACGCCCTCTCCCGGGAGATCGTCGCCATCTCCGAGGGCAGGGTGCGGCTGCGCACGGGCACGCTCTACGGCACCCTGGAACGGCTCCAGGCGGAGAACCTGATCGAGGTCTTCGCCGAAGAACGCGTCGAGGGACGGCTGCGCCGTACGTACACGCTGACGCGGGCCGGCCGGGAAGCCCTCCAGGCCGAGGTCCGGCGTCTGACCGCCACCGCCCGCGAGGCGACCCGGCGCCTGAAGGCGTCCGCCGCCGGTCCCGCGGGAGCCACCGCATGACCCCGCCCCACGCCGCAGCGCCGCGTGCCCTCTCCCTCTATCCGCGGCGCTACCGCGAGGCGTACGGCGCGGAGATCCACGAGATGTACCAGGACGCGGTCCGGGGAGCGGGCCGGTGGGCCCGCTGCCGGGAAGAGCTCGACATCGCCGCGCACGCCCTGCGCCTTCGCACCCGGACCGGACCCGGCCACCCCCTCGGACGGTTCGCCCTCGCCGCCGCGCCCTACGCGCTGGCCGCCGCGGCGGCCCTGGCAGCCGTCCGCCTCCTCTTCCTCGTCGTCGGGACGGGGGACGCGGCGGACGCGTCCCCCGTGCTGCGCGCAGGCGCTCCCACCTGCGTGCTCACCCTGGCGGCAGCCGCCTCCGCCGCCCTGGGGCGCTGGCCGGGCGTGCGGGCCTGCGCGGCGTTGGGCCTCCTGGCGGCGGCAGCGCTGCCGGGGACGGACGCGCGCTTCCTGCCGCTGCTGGCGGTTCTCGTCCTGCTGCCCCCGGGTGCCACGCCCGCGCGTGCGGACCGCCGGCTCGCCGTCGTCCTGGGCCTGGCCCTGGGGCTGCCGTGGCTGCCGCTCGCCACCGCCGGTCTCGCCGTCGCCGCCGGATACGGCATGATCGGCGCGCTGGCTCCCACCGTGGTCGTCCTCGTGATCCGGAGCGCCGCGAAGGACGGCGGTGCCCGGCACGCCCTCGCGATCCTCCTGGCCACGGCGCCCTGGACACTGGCGACCGCCACCACTCCCGTCGGGGCGGCGGTCGCCCTCGTCCCGCTGGTCCTGGCGTACGGCCTCGGCGCCACCGTGCGCGCCGGACGCCGCCGCGTCAGGGCCTGAACCCCGCACGGCCTGCTCCCGGTGACCTCACGTCATCGGGGGCAGGCCGCGCTGCGTACTGTCCGGGCCCGTCAGGGGTGGAGAGCCTCGCGCAGGGCGCGTACCTGGTCGGCGAGGTTGCGTTCGCTGACACGGGCCTGGGGGAAGAGGAGGTCGAAGCCGTGGACCGCGCCGGGGACCTGCACGAGTTCGGTGGTGACACCGGCGGCGGACAGCCGCGCGGCGTAGTGGCGGCCCTCGTCGCGGAGCGGGTCGATCTCCGCCACGGCGATGTAGGTGGGCGGCAGTCCGCTCAGGTCGGCGGCGCGGATCGGGAAGGCGTACGGGTCGGCGTGGCTGTCCTTCGCGTAGTACCGCACGGCCAGTTCCAGCGCGCCCCGGTTGAGGACCGGGGTGTCGGTGAACTCCCGCGCCGAGTCAGTGGTCAGGCCGGCGTCCACGCCCGGGTAGGTCAGCGACTGGAAGAGCAGGCGCGGGCCCGCCTGGTCGCGGGCGCGCAGCACGGTGGAGGCGGCGATGTTCCCGCCGGCGCTGCCGCCGGCCACCGCGATGCGTGAGGGGTCCCCGCCGAGTTCGGCGGAGTTGGCGGCGATCCAGGCGAGGGCGGCGTAGGCGTCGTCGGCCGCGGCAGGGAAGGGATGTTCGGGGGCGAGGCGGTAGTCGACGGAGACGACGACGGCCCGGGCGTCGCGGGCGTAGCGCAGGGAACGTCCCTCCTCGGCCTCGGGAGATCCGTAGGTGTAGGCGCCGCCGTGCACGTAGAGGATCATCGGCAGGACTTCGGGGGTGCCGGGCCGGTAGACGCGCAGCCGCAGTTGTCCTCCGGGGCCGGGTATGTACAGATCCCGTACCGCGACCTGGTCGTCGACGGGGGTGTCGGGGCGTGCGCGCAGGAGTGCGTAACGCTCAGGGTCGGCGAGGACCGCGTCCAGGCCGTGGACGGGGAAGACACCGGTATCGGCGGTCTCCAGCAGGGTCTGGATCTCGGGATCGACAGCGGGAACGGACATGGCTGGACGGCCACCTTCCAGGTGTGAACCGGGTGTTGCGCCCGGTGCTGATGTGCGGAACTGATCTCAGTCTCCGCCGGTCGCCAGCGGCACAGAAGTGGCCCGGGGGCCACTATGTGCAACCATCGGGCCATGACAGTTGCGACACCCCACCACGTGGCCGTCCTCGCCCTCGCCCCGGTCGTGGCCTTCGATCTGAGCATTCCGGCCCAGATGCTCGCCGGGGTCGAGACCCGCACGGGAGAGGCGGCGTACGAGGTGCGCACCCTCACCCCGGACGGCTCCCCGGTGCCCACGGTGAACGGGTACGGCGTCACGCCCCAGGGCGACCTCTCCCTGCTGGAGCACGCCGACACGGTGATCGTCGCGGGGACCCGCTGCCCGGAGGTGGTCGAGGACGGAGCGGTGGATCCCCGTGTCGCGGAGGCCTTGCGCGCGGCCCGGCAGCGCGCCCGGCTGGTGTCCCTGTGCACCGGCTCTTTCGTCCTCGCCGCCGCCGGCCTGCTGGAGGGCGGCCGGGCCGCGACCCACTGGCGCTACGCGCAGCAGTTCCGGCGGCTCTTCCCCACCGTGGAACTCGACACCAACCCGCTGTACGTCGCCGACCGCGGCATCCTGACCTCGGCCGGCGGAGCCGCGGCCATCGATCTGTGCCTGCACCTGGTCCGGGAGGACCACGGCAGCTCCGTGGCGAACCGTGTGGCCCGGTACAACGTGGTCGCGCCCATGCGGGACGGCGGACAGGCCCAGTACATCGAGCACCCGGTCGCGGAGGACGCGGGGACCTCGACGGCCGGGGCACGGGCACTGATGACGGAGCACCTCGACCGGCGGTTGTCCCTCAAGGATCTCGCCGCGCACTGCCACATGAGCGTACGGACCTTCACCCGGCGGTTCCGGCAGGAGACCGGGCTCTCCCCCGCCGCGTGGCTCACCGCGGCCCGGCTCCGGCACGCGCGGCATCTGCTGGAGTCGACCGAACTCCCCGTCGACGACATCGCCGCCAGGACCGGCCTGGGAAGCGGCACCAACCTGCGCCAGCACATGCGGGACACCCTGGACACCACCCCCTCCGCCTACCGCAAGACGTTCCGCGCGGCCACCACCGCCTGCCCACCTCCCCGCTCCGGGGACCAGCGTCTCCGGCCCGCCGTCGGGTGACGTCCTCAGGGCACCCTGCGGCAGCCGGGCCCGGATCACCGGGGCGGCGGCCCCGGACGGTGCTCGGGGCTACGCGCCGCCCTGCCCCGGCCGTACGAGGACAGGGCCTTGCCGGCCGCCGGACGGACCCCCGCCGCCGCGCGGGTCACCGGGTTCCGGCAGTTCGACGCGGCCGAAGTGCTTCCGATAGGCCGAAGGACTCAGACCCGTCTCCCGGCGGAGGCGGGCACGGAGATTGGCGGCCGTGCCCAGCCCGCTGGCCCGGGCGACGACGTCCAGCCGCTCCTCCCCGCGTTCGATCAGCCGGCAGGCCAGCGCCACCCGTTCGCCGACGAGCCAGGCGAGCGGTGTGGTGCCGAGCTGGGCGCGGAACCGGCGGTGGAGCGTCGCCGTGCTGACGGCCGCCCGCGCGGCGAGGTCGGCCACGGTGAGCGGGTCGGCCAGCCGCTCCTGGGCCCACGCCAGTACGGGTGCGAGGGACTCCTCGGGCACGGGCGGTACGGGCCGCTCCACGAACTGCCGCTGGCCGCCGTCCCGGTGGGCGGCGAAGACGAGCCGTCTGCTGACCGCGTTGGCCACCTCCGCGCCGTGGTCGCGGCGTACCACGTGCAAGCCCAGGTCGAGCGCGGCGGCGCTGCCCGCCGCCGTGAGGATGTCGCCGTCGTCGACGAACAGCACGTCGGGTTCCAGACGCACGTCGGGGAAGCGGGCGCGGAACCGGTTCGCCCACTGCCAGTGCGCGGTGGCCCGCCGTCCGCGCAGCACCCCGGCCTCGGCGAGGGTGAAGGCGCCGCTGCAGAATCCCAGGAGGCGGGTGCCGCGGGCGTGCGCACGGCGGATGGCCTCCAGCACGGCCGGGCGGCGGGGTACCTCGGTGTCGGGACGGTTCGGCACGATGAGGGTGTCCGCCCGCTCCGCCGCCTCCAGACCTGCGACGCCGGTGAGGGTGAAGAACCCGTCCCGCATCAGGGTGCGGGGCTCGGGCGAGCACAGGGTGAAGTCGTACAGGTCCCGCCCGAGCTCGGGTCTGTGCAGACCGAAGACCTCGGTGGCGCAGCCGAGTTCGAACGGGTTGGAGTTCTCGTCGACGATGACGACACAGTGCAGGCCGGTGGCGGGCTGCGGGCGGGGCCGGCCGTGGGAGGGGGACGGTGAATGCGAGGATCCTTGCGGCATGTGCGATGTCTAGCACTCGCCGGGGCCCGGCGCCACGGCCGACGATGGACGCATGAGCAACCAGCCCATTGATCTGCACCGGGCCCTGGCCTCCTTCGACGCCCTATGGAGCCCCCGGATCGTCACCCGCGTCAACGACTACGACGCGCGCATCGCCAAGGTCCGAGGCGAGCACGTCTGGCATGTGCACGAGCACACGGACGAGTTCTTCCTCGTCCTCGACGGCGAGCTGTCCATCGCCTTGCGTCAGGACGACGGGGAGCGCACGGTGACGCTGCCCGCCGGCACCGTCTTCACTGTCCCGCGCGGCGTCGAGCACAAACCCGCCTCCGAGAACGGGGCCGCCATCCTGCTGTTCGAGCCGACCGGCACCCTGTCGGTCGGCGACCGGCACGACGAGGTGCCCGGCCATGTGGATGCCACGACCGGCCACGCGCTGGGCCCGGCACCGGACTGAGGCAGGGCACCTGGCCCGAACCCGCGGGGTCCCCTTTCCCGTTACTGAGTTGGTGTGCGGCAGCCGGTCGGCGATGCTGGCGGGATGGACGAAACGATCACTTGCACCTGGCGCGACCCCCTTACCGACGAGGAGATGGTCGGCCTCGTCAGATCGCACGGCGGCGACGCCGTCGCCGGCTGGTGGGACAAGGTCAGAACGCACAGCCTCGGCTGGGTGGCGGCCCGCGACGGCGACGGACTTCTCGTCGGATTCGTGAACGTGGCCTGGGACGGCCAGGACCACGCCTTCCTGCTCGACACCAAGACCCGCGGCTCACACCAGCACCGCGGCATCGGCACAGCGGTCGTCCAAGTGGCGGCGGCCCACGCGCGCGCCGCGGGCTGCGAATGGCTGCACGTCGACTTCGAACCGCACCTGCGCGACTTCTACTTCACCGCCTGCGGCTTCCGGCCGACCGACGCGGGACTGATCCACCTGCACTCCACGCCCTGACACACGGCCGGCCATGGGGTCCCGCTGCGCCTCACTCCTCGGACAGCCGCAGCAGGGTGTTGCGGGAGCGCGTCTGCGGCTTGAGCACCGTGCCGGGGCCCCAGCTCCTCCTGCCGTCGGTGACCAACAGGTCCGGGAGCACCGAGACGGCCTTCGAGACCTTCCCGTTGTACTCGAACACCAGGAGATTGCCCGCGTCGTAGTAGAACTTGTCGCCGAGGACGGGCTCGCCCACGGCCCTCTCCACCTGCCGCGCCGACGCGCCCTCACTGAAGACATGCACCTTCTCCCAGGCGAAATCCGTCAGATCGGCGAGCTTCGCCGTACCGCCGCGCCGGCTCAACTCACGGATGTCGTCCGAGAGTGCCTCGTCATGGGTGACACCACCTCCGCCCACGCCCGCTTCGTACGCCTCACTCACCTGGTTCCCCGTTTCCGCGCACGCCGTGCACAGCAGCAGGACGGCGACGCCCGCCGCGACCGTTCCGCGCCTCAACTTCCGCTCCCCGCTCCGCTTCTTCTGCCGCTGCCCGAGCCGCCGCTGTCCGCCCAGCCCGACACCGCCTCCCGGTCCTCCTCGGGTGCGGGCAGCACCGGATCCCCGGTTCCGCCGGGGCCGACCTGATCGCTGAAGACCAGACGGCCCCCGCCCTTGGGTATGACGACCATCTCGCCGTCCCGTACGGCCTTCTCCACGAGGTCGGCCAGTTCCTCCTCGCCCGCGTCGGGATGTTCTCGCGCGATCCGTCTGCCGACCTCGTTGTTGTGCAGGTCCATCGCCTCGCGCTCGGGGTTGTTGCCCGGGATGGCCTCGTGGGCGTAGGTGTATTTCTCGGTCCACTCGGCGCCGTACTTCTTGGTCATCAGCGCGTTCCAGCAGGCGTGCCGGAAAGCGTCGTTGTGGTCGTCGTTCCGGTCATCGGTCTCGAACCGGCCGTCGGCGGTGGCAAAGGCGTCGTCCCGGATGTTCTTGAAGTCCCGCAGTCCCGTCAGGCCCAGTCGTCCCGTACGCCTAGCCGCAGTTGCGCGCACACGGTATCCCACCCCGGGGTGGCCGCCCGCGCCGATGTGGCCGTACCGAACGGCGGGGGAACCGGTGGCGTTTCAGGCAGGCGGGTTGCCCGCGAGCAGGGCCTCGGCCTCCTCGCGGCGGGCCAGCGACGGCTGGGCCCCGGGCCGGGTGGTGCTGACGGCCGCCGCCGCGGCGGCGAACCGGGCGGCGTCCTCCAGCGGGCGGCCCTCGGCCAGGGCGACGGCAAGGGCTCCGCAGAAGGAGTCGCCCGCCGCCGTGGTGTCCAAGGCCGTCACCGGGAAGGCCGGGATGTGCAGGTGGGCGGAGCCCTCGCACAGCAGGACGCCGTCGCCGCCGAGGGTGACGACGACGGCTGCGGCGCCCCGCAGCCGTCGTGCCGCCGACGCGACCTCGTCCAGCGTCACGGGTTCCGTGGCGAGTCCGGCGAGTGCGCCCAGTTCGGTGCGGTTGGGCACCAGCAGGTCGACCCCGGAGGGGATCTCGGCGCCCGGGACGGCGGGCGCCGGATTGTACAGGACGGTGCCGCCGGACAGCCGTGCGGCCTCGTGGTTGGCCTCGTCCGGCACTTCCTGCTGGAGCACGGTGACCCGCGCCCGGCCGAGGGTGTCCGCCGCGGCGGCGCAGTCGGCCGCGGTGAGGCGGGCGTTGGCGCCGGGGCTGACGATGATGGTGTTCTCGCCCTGGGGGCTGACGGCGATGAGCGCGCGGCCGGTGGGGGTGGCGGGGGTCCGCCTCACGTGACCGACGTCCACGCCCTGGTCGCGGGCGGCGCGCAGCATCACCTCGGCGGCGTCGTCGTCGCCGACCCGGCCGACGAACGCCACCTCGCCGCCGAGCCGTGCCGCGGCCACCGCCTGGTTGGCCCCCTTGCCGCCGGGGTGCTGGGCGATGTCCCCGCCCAGCACCGTCTCGCCCGGCACCGGGTGGTGCGGTACGGAGGTGACGAGATCGAGATTGAGACTTCCGACGACTGCGATCACTGGGCTGCCTTCGTGCTGTTCGGGATGAGGGGTGCGGTCGGGGAGACGGCGGAGCGCGGCGCGGGGGTGCCGGCCGGGCCGGATCGGGCGCCGTGCCGGGTGCCGGAGGGGGCCGGGGCGGTGTCGGGCACCGTGGAGGCACGGACGACGAGGTGCGGTGCGAGCCGCACGGCGTGCCGGGCCACCGGCGTGCCGGGGGAGCGCGGGGCGGCGTCCTGCGGGCTGCCGTCGCAGACGGGCGCCCCGGCGCCGTCGAGTCCGCGTTCCAGCAGCCGTACCGCCTCGACCGCGATGTCCCGTACCGGCTGCCGCACCGTGGTGACGGCCGGGTCGGCGAGGTCGGCGGGCGGTACGTCGTCGAAGCCGGTCACGGCGACCTGGCCGGGTACGTCGACGCCGAGTTGCCGCAGCCGCTGGATGACGCCGAGTGCGATGAGGTCGTTGCCGCAGACCACGGCGTCCGGAGGCCGGCGATCGCCGCGATCCCGCTCGTCCCAGAGCCGGTCGACGGCCTCGCGGCCCCAGGCGGCGGAGAAGTCGCCGAGGGCGAGCAGCGGCGGTTCCCCGGGGGTGAGTGCGCTGACGCCCGCCTCGTAGGCGGCGCGGCGTTCCGCGGCGGCCGAGGCGGTGCCGTCGGCGCCGATGTAGCAGGGCCGGCGGCGGCCTCGCGCGGCGAGGTGGTCGAGCACGAGCGCCATTCCGGCGGCGTTGTCGACGGCGACGAGGTCGGCGACGCCGGGCCCGCAGCTGCGGTCGAGCAGGACGAGGGGGACGCGTGCGGCGGCTGCGGCGACGGCGGGCCGGCTGCGGTGTTCGTCGACGGGGACCACGAGCAGCGCGTCGACCTGCCGGGCCAGCAGGGCTTCGATCCGGGCGGCTTCCTTGTCCGGGTCGTCGTCGCAGTCGACGAGCAGTACGGCCCGTCCGCGCTCGTCCAGGACGTGGGTCAGCTCCCTGACGAGCGTCGGGTAGAAGGGGTTGGTGATCTGGGGGAGGACGAGTCCGACGGTGGCGGTGCTCCTGCTGCGCAGGGCCCGCGCGACCTGGTTGGGCCGGTAGCCGAGGCGTTCGGCGGCCTCGCGGACCCGGCGGGCGGTGCCGGCGCCGACGGGCCGTGAGGCGGACAGCACGCGGGAGACGGTGGAGACGGAGTAGCCGGAGGCGCGCGCCACATCGCGCAGTGTGATGTCGGAGCCAGGGGTCACGGCGGCCACCACTTCTTCGTCGGAGTCCGGCCCGGTCCTGTCCCGTTCTCTCCCGGCGGCGGACCGAAGCTCGGCAAACGTTATCAGCCGCATTCTGCCCCTCCCAGACCCCCTTGTACCGATGTGACGTAGTCCTCCATTGACATCCGGAAGGGCCCTGCGCAGAGTCTTGGGAGAACGTTTTCCCACCGCGTCCCGTCGCCCCCGCCACACAGCCCCCGCCTCCCGCCGCACTGCCGCCCGAGGCGGCGGCCGGAGCGACGGGAGGGCTGAGCAAAGGGGCTCTTCGTGGCCAGAAAGATCATCCTCGACTGCGACCCGGGGCACGACGACGCGATCGCGATGTTGCTCGCCCACGGCAACCCGGATGTCGAGCTGGTCGCCGTCACCACCGTCGTCGGCAACCAGACGCTGGAGAAGGTGACGCGCAACGCGCTCGCCGTGGCCCGGATCGCGGGCATCACCGGTGTCCCGTTCGCGGCCGGCTGCCCCCGGCCGCTGGTCCGCGAGATCGAGACGGCACCGGACATCCACGGCGAGACCGGCCTGGACGGCCCCGAACTCCCCGAGCCCGCGTTCGACGTGGACGAGCGGCACGCCGTGGACCTGATCATCGACACCGTCATGGCCCACGAGCCCGGCGAGATCACCCTCGTCCCGACTGCGGGGCTCACCAACATCGCGCTGGCCGTCCGCAAGGAACCACGGATCGCCGAACGGGTGCGCGAGGTCGTCCTGATGGGCGGCGGCTACCACCAGGGCAACTGGAGCCCGGTGGCCGAGTTCAACATCGTCATCGACCCGGAGGCCGCGCACATCGTCTTCAACGAGCGCTGGCCGGTCACCATGGTCGGCCTCGACCTGACCCACCAGGCCCTGGCCACCCCCGAGGTGACCGGGCGGATCGCGAAACTGGGCACCCGCCCGGCGGCCTTCGTCAACGAACTGCTGGACTTCTTCGGCGCCACCTACCTGGAGAACCAGGGCTTCGCCCACCCGCCCGTGCACGATCCGTGCGCCGTGGCCTACGTCATCGACCCGGATGTGATGACGGTGCGCAAGGCCCCCGTCGACATCGAACTGCGCGGCGGACTGACGCTCGGCATGACGGTCGCCGACTTCCGCGCCCCGGCCCCCGCCGACTGCCACACCCAGGTCGCCGTCGACCTCGACCACGCCCGCTTCTGGGACCTGGTCATCGACGCACTGGAGCGGATCGGCGAGGGCGGCGGCGCCGAAGCGACACGGTCGGCCGCGCAGGACGCCTCCGGCACGGTCGGCGCGGCTGCCGAGGCCGCCGAAGAGGCGACGAGCAGCACGGCGGCCCCTGCCGCCGGCGAGCGGGCGTGACGGGCATGACCGGCCTCTCCCCCACCGCCACCGGGGGCCATCTGCGCCAGGGCCGTCCGGTGCGGATCGGCGTGCTGATGACCGCGCTGCTCGTGGCCTGCTTCGCCTTCCAGCTCAACGCGAGCATGCTCAGCCCGGCTCTCAGCAGCATGGAACGCTCCCTGCACGCGAGTTCGGCCGAGATCGGGATGACGCAGACGGCGTTCTTCACCTCCGCCGCACTCTTCTCCCTCTTCCTGCCGCGCCTCGGCGACCTCATCGGCCGCCGCAAGGTGCTCGCGGGCATGCTGGCGCTGATGGCCGTGGGCTGCGTCGTCGCCGCGCTGGCCAACAGCGTGCCGATGCTGTTCGCCGGCCGCGTCATCCAGGGCGTCTCCGGGCCCACTGTGCCGCTGTGCCTGATCATGCTGCGGGTCGAGGTCACCGAACCCAAGAAGTACGGCACCCTGCTCGGTGTCATCACGGCCGTCAACGGCGGTATCGCCGGCGTCGATTCGCTCGCCGGCGGCTACCTCGCCGACCACCACGGTTTCGCCGCCGTCTTCTGGGCGATGGCGCTGGTCGCCGCCCTCGGCACCGTTCTGGTCGCGGCACTGGCGCCCGAGTCGCGCGCCGCCTCCGGCACCCGTATGGACTGGCCGGGCGTCGTCCTGCTCGTCGTCTCCGTGGGCGCCATGCTCATCGCGCTGAACGAGGCGGGCAAGCTGGGTGCGGCGAACTGGCCGCTGGTGGGCGGACTCGTCGTGGTCTCCGCACTGGCCTTCGCCCTCTTCTGGCGCGTCCAGGACCGTGGCACCCACCCGCTGGTGGCCACCCGCCATCTGCGCCGCCGGGCCACCTGGGCGACCCTGCTGACCACGGTGCTCACCATGACCGGCGTCTTCGCCGTGATGAACGGCCTGCTGCCCGCCTTCGCGCAGGACGCCGATGCCGGGTTCGGCATGTCGGCCGAGCAGTCCGCGTGGTGGACCCTCACCCCGTACGCACTGGCCGGGCTGGCCATGGGCCCGCTCGCCGGCCGGCTGGCCGCCACCCACGGCTACGGCCGCATCCTGCGCGCCGGGCTGATCGGCGCCGCCGGCACGGTCGTGCTGATGCTGCTCACTCTCGACGTGCACTCGCGCTGGCTGCTGCTGGCGGCCTCCGTCCTGGTCGGTGTGGCGTACGCGGGAGTGGCCAACATCGTCCTCAACGGGCTGGGCATCGTGCATTCGCCGCGGGAGAACCCCGGCTTCCTGCCGGGCCTCAACGCGGGTGCG
>Ga0164243_10004898_pt1 | contig 20679 bp, 21 predicted proteins | sample OricompcompostOP_FD_108781 | JGI IMG/M metagenome (GOLD analysis project Ga0164243, IMG submission 108781) | Organic Plus compost microbial communities from Emeryville, California, USA - Original compost - Organic plus compost (OP) | ecosystem: Engineered > Solid waste > Mixed feedstock >...
AACGTTAGTGACCCTTTATCTCTCACCGACAGTAAAAGCAAGAGTAAAACGCCACACTTCGGTCCTGTTGGCACTTTCAACGGCTGGAAACAGGGCGAGGCGGAGCCTGCGCCGATCGATTATATTTTCCTGAAAGGGAATGTGGAGGTGTTAAAACATGCAACGATCTCTGAAAGCTGGGGCGGCAGATACGCCTCTGACCACTTCTCCGTATTCTCCGTACTGCGCATGAAATAAGCGATAAAGCACAAGGCCATAACCCGCACGGGCTATGGCCTTAATACTCCTTTTTATAGTTAATCATGCGTATGCTCAACAGTCATGCTGCTTTCTGCAGCGCCTTTGATCTTGTCGTGTACAGAGGTATTGATATCTACGTTGATAGTGATCTTTCCGTTTACAAATGAACCGGTGAAATCGCCCACCTGCAGCTTGCTGATCAGCAAGTCCATAGAAAGTTGCAGTTTACCTTTCCATACAATGCTGCTGTCTGTCACCACTACATCTTTACCCTGCGCTTTCAGGGAGATGGAACCGGACAGCTGAATATCCATCGGGATATCCTTGCCATCCCAGGTCAGGCGGCCTTTCAGCACCACGGCAGGATTCTTCTTATCTCCTTCTACCAGTGCGCTTACTCTTACCTGCTGGTAAGTACCCAGCGGCAGTTTAATGGTACCGAGCTGACTGGGAATCGCCAGCAGGTCCACATAACGGTCAGTTTTCAGTTTGAATTCAACTTCGTCTTTTCCTCGTTTAGCCTCAAACGTTATTTGCTTCAGTCTGGCAACGGCGGTATCCCATGTGATGTCGAACCCGCCGGAACGCGCCATGGAGGCGTCCCCCGTGATGGTGGATAAACGACCCGTAGCATCCGCCGAAAGTGATGTGGATGGCCCGATTTGCTCTAGTTCATAGTTAACGCTGGCCGCATTCTTATCATCAATTGGTGGTTGACTCGGCTCAGTCATTTCAGTGTTACATGCTACAAACAGTAGGGCTGCCATGCCCGCAGTAGCGCACATTTGGAGAATTCTGGTTTTCATTTTGATATGGTTTTAATAAAATCTTTCGTATAGGGCTAACGCAGTAAAAATAACGAAGAAATCCGGAATATAGTACGGCTGAGAATTAATTTAAAAAGAAATATCCGGTAACGCATCGCGCTACCGGATATTGATATGAAACAGATGGAATGCTTGCTACTCCTGAGTTTGCTTAATTCGTACAGGCGTGTCCGTGCCATTCACAATACTGGATGCGCTCGTTCCAATCGCGCGGATAATCGCCGTGATATTGGATACATCCAGCGTCTTCAGCTCGTCGCCCACGGTATGGTAATACTGATCCTTATCTATCTGCGTGGTGGATATCGTATGGGCAGGCACCCCTAAACGCGCCAGGGTAGCGTTATCCGAGCGATAGAATAAATTTTGCTCCGGGTAAGGGTCCGGGTAAAATTTAAACGTAGAGCCGTTGAGGTTACGTTGCAGTATCTTCCCGAAATCGGACAGCTCAAAGCCGGTGATGAACGCGCTGTTCTTTCCGAATTTGGATTCCTTTCCGATCATTTCGATGTTGAACATGGCTACTACTTTTTCAGGCGGCAGCTGGCGGGAGAAGTACTGGCTGCCGTGGCCGCCGGTTTCCTCCCCGGTGAAGGCCACGAAGATCAGGGTACGCGCAGGTTTGGTGTCACGGAAGTAATTGGCCAGCGAAATCACCGCGGTGACGCCGGAAGCGTCGTCGTCCGCACCATTGGCAATAGAATCCGCGCCCGGCGCGCCGGGTACAATACCCAGGTGATCATAGTGCGCGCTGAAGACCACATATTCCTCCGGCTTGCTGCGCCCCTGGATCACGCCCACCACGTTGGTAAACGGAGATTCCTGCAGGGCTCTTTCCACCTTCACCGTCCACTTGCTGTCGTCCGCCACCGGCTGGGACTCCAGGGCAAACACGAGGTTGAACGGGGTTTCCATCGGCTGCATTTGCTCAATATCCGCCGGGTTATCGTAATACTTCTCGGAGATATGTTCTTTGATCACGTCTATCATCGATGCCAGGCTGGGGTCCACCCATACCAGCGTGTTCTTTTCCAGCTTGCCGCTTTTGCGGGCCAGGGCAAACAATGCGCGGTCGCTTTTGGCGTGTATCACCTGGAAGGTAGCGGTATCCGGCGCCCAGTCGATGCTGCGGGCTTTGCCTACCACGGTTACCGGCCAGTCTTTGGTTTCGCCGTTAACGGTGAGCGTGGCGGATTGCTGCACCAGCTGATATTTTTTAAAGTTCTGCCGCAGTTCCATACCGGACAAAGGGGCGAGCCCGGCTTTTTTAAATTCCTGTTCAATAAAATCGGCTGCCTTGAAAGCGCCTGGGGTACCGGGTTTGCGGCCCATCATGTCATCCGCGGCGAGGGTGCTGACGATGCGGTTCACTTCTTTTTCCTTAATGGCCTGCTGGGCATAGGTATCAGGTATAGATGCTGCCAGCAGCAGCAGGGCGAGTAATTTCTTCATGTTTGAGCTGATATTAAACTTTGTTGGCTGAGTAAAGTACAGGTGAATTTAGCACTTTATAAGTGAATACGGCAATGCATAATTTTCCCCCGGCTTTTGCGTACTTTTGGGATCATTGAAAGATATGTCCAATCAACCTTTAAGACCAGATGAGAACAGGCTCAGCGCCGCTGAGAAGGAGTTCGAAAATAATATACGCCCGAAGGAGATCATTGATTTCTCCGGGCAGGACCAGATCATCACCAATCTGAAGGTATTCATAAAAGCGGCCAAGTTGCGCGGGGAGGCATTGGATCATGTGCTGTTCCATGGTCCCCCGGGTTTGGGAAAAACCACGCTGTCCCGCATCGTGGCCAATGAGCTGGGCGTGAATATCAAGGAAACTTCCGGGCCGGTGATCGAAAAGCCGGGGGACCTTGCCGGGTTGCTGACCAACCTGGAAGAGCGGGATGTACTGTTTATTGATGAAATCCACCGGCTCAGCACCGTCGTGGAGGAGTACCTGTATTCCGCCATGGAGGACTTCCGGATCGATATCATGATTGACTCCGGGCCCAGCGCGCGGTCCATCCAGCTGAACCTGCTGCCGTTTACCCTGATAGGCGCCACCACCCGTTCCGGCCTGCTGACGGCCCCGCTGCTGTCCCGCTTCGGCATTAAATCCAGGCTGGAGTACTACACGGCGGATACCCTGCAAAAGATTGTCTGGCGCGCGGCCGGGCTGCTGGGCAGCAAAATCACGTCCGACGCTGCGGGGGAAATAGCCCGCAGGTCCCGCGGCACGCCCCGTATCGCCAATGGCCTGCTGCGCCGGGTGAGGGACTTTGCGCAGGTAATGGGCAATGGCACGATCGACCTGGAAATCGCCCAGTTCAGCCTCAAAGCCCTTAACGTGGACGAATATGGGCTGGATGAGATGGACAACCGCATCCTGCAGGTGATCATCGAAAACTTCAAGGGCGGCCCTGTGGGCATCACCACTATTGCCACTGCCGTTGGCGAGGAGCCCGGCACCCTCGAGGAAGTCTATGAGCCCTTCCTGATCCAGGAAGGCTTTATCAAGCGCACCCCGCGGGGGCGTGAGGTCACGGAAAAAGCCTACATACATTTGGGCAAAACCCCGTTAAGAGGTAATTCCAATCTTTTATTTTAGGGGGAAAGATATAAGCTTAAATAGGAACACCCGTCCGGTTACAGGACGGGTGTTCCTTTTATTATGCCGCCGCAACGCGGCTGCTGTTATTCTTTCACTACCAGGCGGAACCCATTGCCATGTATGTTCACAATCTCAATATTGGAATCGTCTTTCAGGTATTTCCGGAGCTTGGCAATATATACGTCCATAGAGCGGCCGTTGAAGTAGGTATCGCTGCCCCATATTTTTTTGAGCGCCAGCTCCCTGGGGAGCAGGTCGTTCTTATGCTCGCAAAGCATATGGAGGAGTTCATTTTCCTTGGGCGACAGCGTGTGGGACTCCCCGTTGCGGGTGAGGGTGCGGAGCCTGGAATTGAACTCGTAGGAGCCAATTTTGAACTCGTGCTGTTCTTCCTCCTTGCTGTGCAGCTCCTGGTTGCGTTTCAGGATAGCTTTGATTTTGAGGAGGAGCAGCTCACTGTCAAACGGTTTGGAGATGTAATCGTCCGCCCCGAGTTTATAACCCTGGATGATGTCCTCCTTCATGGTTTTGGCAGAAAGGAAGAACAGGGGTATATCCGGGTCCACGTCGCGGATTTCCTCTGCCAGCTTAAATCCGTCCATATTAGGCATCATGATGTCCAGCAGGCAGATGTCAAATTTTTCACGACGGAAGGCCGCCAGCGCCAGGATACCATCTCTGCAAAGTTCCACGTCGTAATCGTTAAGCTCGAGGTAGTTTTTAAGTACCATACCCAGGTTGGTATCATCTTCTGCCAGTAATATCTTAGGTTTACGTTCTTCCATAATCATAAAGGGTTGATTATAACAAATATAAAGTTTTTCTGCGGCACGAAAGGTCGTAAAAATACTGACTGGCGGCCGCCAATAAATTGTTAAAACTGCCGTAGCGCGGTATTATAACGCTTACAACTACACGAAGGTTGCGTATTATCTTTGCCTGATCAGCGATGTAAAAGGATAGCGCAGGTTGCTGTAGTTGATCATGTCTACCACCACGCTGCCAACGGAAATAGGGCTTTCGATGCGGAGCGGCACCTTGTTGGCGTCGTCGCTCACCCAAACCGTCATTTTCTCGCCGCCTTCAAACATGGACCCTTTGATCAGGAGGGGCTTGAATTTGATGGCGCGGAAGGTCCCGAATTTGGTTTTTATCTCTTCCTTACCCATATACCGCACGTAGATGTTGTACACCTGGTCGTCCAGGAACATGGCGAAAGGTATCTTGTCATCCGGCTTGTATTTGCTGAAATCGATATTCCTGGCGTAATAGATGGAGCTGATAACGTCCTGTACGCAGGGGGGAACCGGGTAGGTACCGGTGGTACTGATGGCCTGGTGCCCGGCCTGGTTGAAGACTACGTTATTGTAGATCTTATAGCCGCCTTCGTTGACATTGCGGACAAACTTCAGGGGCTGCAGGGTGGCGGTATCCAGGTAGGTTTCGTAGCGGTCCCTTACTTTGAATACCCAATCGTAGGCGCGGTAGGTTTTACCATCGGCCACGATATGGTACACATCCCGGTTGGCGAACCTTTCCAGTCCTACGTTAAAGGTGGCTTCTCCGGCGCCGATGAACATTTTTCCGAGGGCGTAAAACACTTTGAGGGTTACGGATTCACCTGTTTTAAAGCTGGTATTTCGGATAGAACAGAAATCATTCTGCGCTTTTGCGGGGCGTGTACAGGTTAAAACTAAGATGATAAGTAAGAAATACCGCATTGCAAGAGTCTATTTGTCCTTAATAATTTTCACTCCCAGCAGGAGTACCGTACCCGCAATGGCCGGCAGGAAGAGGTTTATCAACCATATTCCGCCAGTGGCTGCAAGGATGGCTACTTCGTTGGAACTAAGAAAACCCAGGAAGAAGATACTGACTTTTCCCCGGACTCCAAGTTCTGCAATGGCAATGGTGGGAACTACGGCCATTACCAGGTAAATTACACTGTTGAGCAGGAAAGCCTGCCACCACCAAAACTCTACACCCAATGCGTCGAGCAAAATCAAATACTGTGCCGAGAAGACCATGTACCGGAAGGCTGAAAGCAGCAACAGATAACGTAATTCAGCAGGTTGATAGCCGGCGATTATCTCCACATAGCTTTTGAGTTTACGCAACCAACGCACTTTCTCAAATACAGCCAGAATAATTCGTAACCGAAAATATAACAATATCGTCAGTGAGCAAATAATCAACAGCACCCCGAGGACGAAATTCCCCCAGAAATCGCGGTCCAGCCACCTGGAAACCCCTGCCGGCATGAGCCGGTGTATAAAAAAGACCAGCCCAATTAACCCAAAAATAACAGTTACGATCAGCTGGCTGAAGCTCCCTACGATGGTAGCGGCAATGGCTTTGAGCTTGTTCTCGTTGCGGAGGTAGAGTACGCGGCCACCGTATTCGCCTATACGATTAGGCGTATTGATGGAAATGGACACGCCGGAGAGGATGGCGCTGAAGGCTTTCTTAAACGATATCTTTTCCAGCGGCTTGACCAGCAGCTGCCACTTGCGGGCTTCAAAGCCCCAGTTGAAAAACATCAGTACCACCACCAGCGCAATACCCGTCCACCCTTTATGCTGCAGGGAATGGCGCATCTGCTGGATGGATTCCTGCAGGTTATCACGATGGGTCAACTGCAAATAGATGGAGTATCCCAACCAGATGAAAAGGCTTACACCTAATGTGTAATTGAGAATTATTTTGGTACTTTTGTTCAGATATTAAATTTTCGCAAAAATAACCCTGGTTGGCAAACAAACCGAAAATAATTCTGGGCATTGACCCTGGGACCCTTGTAATGGGCTACGGCCTTATATTGGCGGAAGGGAAGAAAGTTAGTCTCATTGAGATGGACGTGCTCAAGTTGTCCAAACACAAGGACCATTACGAACGCCTGCAGGCAATACACAGCAGTGTAGCAGGGCTGATCACCAAACACAGACCCACCAGCTTCGCTATTGAAGCGCCGTTTTTCGGCAAGAACGTTCAAAGTATGCTGAAGCTGGGCCGGGCGCAGGGCGTTGCCATCGCAACGGCTATGCACGCAGGACTGGAAGTAACAGAGTATTCCCCAAAGAAAGTAAAACAGTCTGTTACGGGTAATGGCAACGCGGATAAGGAACAGGTATGGCTGATGTTGCAACGTATCCTCAACATCAGCGACAAACCGGCCTATTTTGACGCTACCGATGCGCTGGCCGTGGCAGTGTGCCATTTTTACCAGGAGAGCAACCCGCTGGCAGGGCTCACCAAATCAAAAGGATGGGAACAGTTCCTTGCCCAGCACCCCGAAAGAATCGTACGCTAGGAAAAGCATATTTCATAAATTCCAAAATTGTAGTTACTTTGTTGAAATTCGATTGTAGTCTTTTACTGCAACGTTACACGCCATGATCCAGCTTAATAGCTTGACTATGAAAAATTACTATCATCCGTTGTACGCCAAAAGTGCAACGACTATTTTTGTATTAACCAGCATCAAGGAGATATGAAAGCGAGAATCTTATTAGTGGAAGACGATCAGTATATCGGCGCGGCAACTAAGAAAAGATTAGAGGAGGCAGGTTATGATGTGGTGCATAGTATTGACGGACAGGCAGCCTGGGAGCAGTTCCAGTCCCGCACCTTCGATATATGCCTGTTGGATGTAGTTATGCCTAAAAAAGATGGTCTTGCGCTGGCTGAACAGATCCGGAAAGTGAATGATCACGTCCCTATTTTGTTTCTTACCTCCAAAAATGAAAAAGAGGACAGGATTAAAGGTCTGCGCACCGGTGCTGACGACTATATCAGTAAACCCTTCAGCATGCAGGAACTCATCCTGCGTATAGAAGTATTCCTGAAAAGAACCCGCAATCAACCGGTCGAAAAATCCAATATCTTCCACCTGGGCAAGCTTACCTTTGATTATGAAGACCTTCGCCTCTATAACGAAGAAGGAGATATTTCCATCAGCCTCACCCAGAAGGAAGCGGAACTACTCCTTTATCTCTGCAATAACCCTAATAAAACACTCAAAAGGGAAGAAATCCTCGCCAATGTATGGGGTAAGGACGATTACTTCCTTGGCCGCAGTATGGACGTATTTATCACCAAACTGCGCAAGCATTTCAAATCAGATCCCCACATACGGCTGGAAACATTGCATGGTGTAGGTTTCCGCTTCAACGTTCCTGGCAAATAATTTACAGGCGGGATATGATGGCCTGCTGGATGGCTTCAAATTCTTCCGGGGATAACTTCAGCTTACTCCGGGAAAAATTCATGTCGTCCACTGAATTGATCGGTATCAGGTGCATATGCGCATGCGGTACCTCCAGCCCTACTACGCTCACTCCTATACGATTACAGGGGATCACCGCCTCAATGGCCCGGGCAATGGGCTTGGCAAACAGCAGGTACTCCGCCATCAAATCGTCCGGAAGGTCAAAGAATTTATCCGTTTCCACTTTCGGAATGACCAGGGTATGCCCTTTGGCCAGGGGAAATATATCCAGGAATGCGTAAAACCGGTCGTTCTCCGCAATCTTATAGCTGGGGATCTCTCCACGGATTATTTTCGAAAAGATGGTCATATGGTTTCTATGTTAGCATGATGTAAAATGAAAAGGGCCCCGCCTTGGCAGGACCCTGTAAATATCGTTAAAAAGCGTAACGGTTTACGCAGTAATCTTTTCAATTTTGAAGTTGATCTTGCCATTAGGCGCCAGCACTTCTGCCACTTCGCCTACGGCCTTACCAAGTAAACCTTTTCCGATTGGTGAAGTAACCGAGATTTTCCCGGCCTTCAGGTCAGCCTCTGTTTCTGAAACCAGTTGATAGGTGAACGTTTTCTTATTGGCAACATTGGTGATTGTTACCTTACATAAAATGGAGACTTTGGAAGTGTCAATGGAATCAGCCTCCACAATGCGTGCATTGGCAATCGCATTTTCCAGCGTAGCGATTTTCGCTTCATGTAATCCCTGTGCTTCTTTGGCGGCATCATATTCGGCATTCTCCTTCAAGTCACCCTTTTCCCTGGCTTCTGAAATAGCCCTTGCAATCTCTGCACGTCCCTTTGTTTTCAGGATGTTCAGTTCGCTTTTCATCTGTTCAAGAGTTTCTTTTGTAACGTAGTTTACGCCAGACATAACCTGCTGTGTTTTTATGGTTATAAGAAAAAAAAATCAACGCCTCCACTTGCATGGAAGCGTTGTTTTTCTGGTTCTATCGCAAATATAAGCTTTTTTGTTTAAGAAAAGTAATTTACTTTTCGATTTTAATATACTGAAAATCAGTAATTTAAATCGAATCACCACAGCCTGTTCCGCTGCTTAAAGTATATTCAGCTTCTCTAATACAACACGGGGCATCCGGATGCTCGCCTCATGGGAATATCCCGCGATATGCGGCGTCAGCACTACGTTCGGAGCCGCGAGGAAATAAGCCAGCTGCTCTTTATCCCCGGTTGAATAGGTATTCAGTTTTTCGTTTTCCAGTACATCCAGGCAGGCGCCGCGCACGCGGCCATCCTCCAGGGCTGCAATCAGGTCGCTGTTGTTTACCAGCTTACCCCTGGCCGTATTCATAAACCATACGGGATGCGCAAACGAGGAGAAGAACGCCCCGTTGGCGATATAACGGGTTTCGTCCGTCAGCGGCAGGTGCAGGCTCACTACATCCGCCTGGGCAAATACCTCTTCCATCGTCACTTCCTTCACCTCTTCGGTACCGAAACCTGTCTTGTATTTATCGTACGCAATGATATTGACGTCAAAGCCTTTCAGCTTACGGGCAAAGGTACTGCCGGTATTGCCATAGCCGATGATGGCCACCGTCTTGCCGCCCAGCTCATACGCCCTGTTGCCGTCCCGCTCCCAAATGCCATTTCTCAGTTCCAAATTACTCTTGAGAACATTGTGCATAAGGCTAAGCAGCATACCAACGGCTTGCTCCCCGACGGGATCCCGGTTCCCTTCCGGGCTGCTAACGCAGTGTATGCCTTTACTCTCGGCGTAAGCCACATCTATTAACTCCATACCTGAGCCCAGCCGGCCTATCCACTGCAGTTCCCTGCCGTGGTCAATAATCTGTTTATCAACCCGGATGCGGGTGGTAACGATCAGGCCTACACAGCCCGGAATAGCGGCATATACTTCTTCGTAGGTGATAGACGGCTGATAATCTACTTCAAAGCCCTTGTTTTCCAGCTGGTCCACCAGATATGGATGCACCTTGGCGGTAATTAATACTTTCTTACTCATATCATCTTATGTGATAGGGCTGCAAAGTCCGCGACGGTCAGCTCTTCAGCTCTTTTGCTGAAAATCGGGTCCTGCAGTGTTGCTTTATCGAATAATCCTTTCAGGGGGTTTCTCAGTTGTTTACGGCGCTGCCCGAACGCAGTTTTCACCAATACGAAAAACTTACGCTCTGAAGCCACATCCGCAGGCTGCTCCAGCCGGGTGAGCCGGATCACGGCAGATTTCACCTTCGGCGGCGGATTGAAACAGTTTTCATGTACTTCAAACAGGTACTCAATATGGTAATAAGCCTGCAACAGCACGCTCAGGATACCATAGTCCTTGTTGCCATGCTTGGCAGCCAGGCGCAGGGCCACCTCCTTCTGGAACATACCCACAATCACATCCACGCTGGAACGCCATTCCAGCACCTTGAACATGATCTGCGTGGAGATATTGTAGGGGAAGTTGCCGATGAGCCGGAACTGGCCTTCAAACGGCAGGCTGGCATCCAGGATGCTCACATTGATCAGCTTACCCCGGATGTCAGGATAAGTTTTTTCCAGGTACTGTACTTTTTCGGTATCCAGCTCAATGGCTTTAAAATCAATGCCGGGGATCTGCAAGAGGTATTTGGTAATGGCGCCCCCGCCGGGACCCACTTCCAACACTTGCTGGCCTTCTGTTACAGGTAGCGACTCAACGATCTTCCGGGAGATGTTCTCATCCGTCAGAAAATGCTGGCCTAACGATTTCTTTAGTGTGTACATGACTGAGCCGCAAAGATAGCTAAAACCCCGATAACAACGGCCCGGAAAACCAGCCCTCAGAAACTAACTGCTTTCTCTTATCTTTGTCCATTATTGACGCTATAACAGCATGAGTACTCCCAACATGAATAAACCAGTAATAGGCATCACCGTAGGTGACATCAACAGCATTGGCGCAGAAATCATTATCAAAACCTTTCTGGACAACAGAATGATGGAATTCTGTACCCCGGTGATCTTCGCGTCTAATAAGACCATCAACTTCTACCGGAAGCTGATGAATGAGAACAACTTTAACTACCAGTCCATAAAAGACTTTACCCGCCTCAATCACAAGCAGGTAAACGTTTATAACTGCTGGGAAGAAGAAGTGCAGATCACCCCGGGCGTACTCAACGAAGCCGGTGGCAAATACGCCGCCCGCGCGCTGGAAGTAGCTATCCAATGCCTGAAGGACGGCCATATTGCCGGCCTGGTGACCGCCCCCATCCACAAAAACAACATCCAAAGCGAAAAATTCAGCTATACCGGCCATACGCCTTACCTTAAAGACGCTTTCGAAGCCAAGGAGGTACTGATGTTTATGACCGCGGAAAATATGCGTGTAGGCCTGCTCACCGAGCATGTGCCCATCTCCCAGGTGGCTAAATATGTAACGAAAGAAAATATCGTTTCTAAATTACATATGATGAAAGAAAGCCTGGTAAAAGATTTCGGGATCGATAAACCCCGCATTGCCGTACTGGGCCTCAACCCCCATGCCGGGGATGAAGGGCTGATCGGCAGGGAAGAAATCGAGCAGATAGCCCCCGCCATCAAACAGGCGAAAAGCAGCGGCATTATGGCCTTTGGCCCGTACAGCGCAGATGCCTTCTTTGCCCGGGAGATGTATGCCAAATTTGACGGCGTACTGGCCATGTACCACGATCAGGGCCTGATCCCGTTCAAATCCCTCGCCAGCGGCGAAGGCATCAACTACACCGCCGGCCTGCCTATTGTCAGAACTTCTCCTGACCACGGCACCGCCTTCGATATCGCCGGTAAAAACCTGGCGGATCCCAGCTCTTTCAGACAGGCCATCTTCACCTGCCTGGAGGTGATTGAACAGCGCGCCCGCTACGCAGAAAACACGAAGAACCCGTTGAAAAAGACGGAACTGGCATCTGAATAACGTCATTTTGCTGTTAATAGCAGAGGGGACAACGCTTGTAGCGCTGTCCCCTCTTTATTTCATCCTGTGCCGAAATGCTTATTTGCTGGCCTGTTGCAGCAGCTGCTTTGCATAACCTTCGCCCCAGTTAGGGTCCAGTTTGCCTGCAGGTTTGAAGGCGGCGTATTTCTGTAACGCTACTTCCAGCAACGCTTTACCGCCTGTTTTGCTGCCCCCGAAGGCTTCCGGCGTATATAACAGCGCCTGGCCCTGCAACAGGTACACCCGCGGGTTCTCTGCATTCAGCTGCTTGCCTTCTTCCAGCGCTTTGGCTGAAATCATTCCGTACTGCTCTCCGCGGTTCATCGGGTCTACCGTGAGGCGCGCCGTAGCAATGAGGGATTTGATGCAGGCAATTTCAGAGGCGTTGCCATTGAGCTGCTCCGCCTTGGTCAGGTCTGCTTCTGCCTGATCCGCCAGGCCGTCTACCTTACTTTTATCTTTCTGCATCAACGAACTCATTACATTGCAGTAAGCAGCGTAGTAATAAGGCTGCCACTGGCTCTTTTCCGCGCCGCCGATACGTTCAAACAATCCCGCTTTCTGCAGCAGTGCATCCGGGGTGAAAGTAGCGGTGCTGTCCAGCTCACCGATGTTCTTGGCCATCGTTTGCTCATACTGTGCGCTTTGCGCCATGGTAGCCGAAGAAATGCCGGCCATTACTACTAATGATAAAAGGAAACGTTTCATAATATTTGATTTTTTTAGGGAGAGATTTAAAGGTTGTTAATAATGTCCTGACGTCTGTCAGTACCGAAGTTCATGAACATGCCGACGAAGATAAATCGCGGAACATTCGGCACGATCTCGTTCCTGCGCAGCCCGTCGCTGCTGTAACGGTAGCCAAAAACCTGTTGCTGGTTGAATACATTGGATACCTGTACCACGAATATAGTGAAGGCTTTGCGGATAGAGGTCAGGTAGCTTACGCTGGCCCCTACGGAGTTGTAATTGATCGTTTTATCGCTCATAAATTTCGATACCGGCTGGTTCGGATTGTAGTACGGGCGGCCGCTGGCGAAGCTGTACGTCAGGCCGAAGTTGGTTTGTATCTTCGTTACGAAGTACTTAGCCACAAAGCTGGCGGTATGATTGGCGGCAAAATCAGGTTGTACCCTGTAGGGATAATTGAGGTAATCCCGCTTGGTATCCAGGTAGGAGTAGGACACCCAGTAGTCCATATTCTTCACGGTTTTTCTGTCTCTCCAAAACACCTCAATACCTTTCGCAAAGCCATCCCCGTTGTTGTTATAGTCCGGCACCGTTTTCACGAGGTTTTTATATTGCTTGTAAAACACCTCTGTGCGGAAAGTATAGTAGTTACTCAACAGCTGATAGCTGGCGATGTAATGCGTTGCCTTCATGTAATCCAGCCCGCGGTCGAAGCGGATATACTGGGGTTCCGGCTTTTGATAGTAGTCGCCATACGCGAGGGTAAACTGCCCGTTATAACCCACCTTGTACGCCAATGAGGCACGTGGCGCAAAGTTCACTTTACCCAGTACGGACGAGTATTCCGTGCGGCCGCCGAATCTCCCTGCGAAAGCAGGGGTAAAATAAACATCCGCTTCTGCAAAACCTGCTGCGTAGTTATCCACGTAGTTCAGGTTGTACTGATTGAAGGCAGAGCGTTCCACGGCATACTGGTACTCAGCTCCCACCCGCAACGCGGAGAAGTTGCCAAGGCCCTTTGTGAGCATGAGCTTCGTTTGCGTAAGGTCCGAACGTACGCCGATATTGGTTTCCGCAGGATTTTTAGGCAGGGTGTCCGTTTTAATTTTGTCCGTATTGGTACTGAAAGACGCGCCGGCATAGAGTTTCCAGCCGCTGCCCAGGTTCTCCCGGTAGGTCATGTTGGTATAAATATTATGGTTGCGCACCTGGTAGGACTCCGTACTACCCGGGTATTCCAGGCTTTTGTAATCGAAGCCCATATTGCTCCAGTTGGCATAGCCATAGAATTTCAGCATACCGGTTTTAGAAGTCTTCCTCCTGAAATTGGCAGAGGTACCGATGATTTCAGGGCCGAGGTTTACCTCCTGCTTCGGTTTCACCACGTTGAAATAAGGCGCCAGGTTGGTATAATCCGCTTCCACGCCGTAGGAGGTCCGCTTGTCCTTAGAAAGCGTTTCCACACCGCCGTTCACGCCGATGACAGACACGCCGGCGGAAGCGGATGACCGGGCAGGCAGGTCAGTGGATTCCAGGATTAACGCAGATGAAAGGCCTTGACCATATTGGGCGGAATAACCGCCGCTGCTAAACGTAGTTCCTTTGAAGAGGAATGGGGAAAACCTTCCTCTGCCCGGCATATCGGGTACACCGCTGGAAAAGGGATTCCGGACGAGCATACCGTCGATCACGGTTTGCGTTTCGTAGCCGGTACCGCCACGTACGAAGAGTCCTTCACGGTCGTTCGTTTGCTGGGTTCCCGGCAATGTTTTAATCGCATTCACGATATCGGCGCCAGCGCCGGCGGTGGTAACGATGTCCAGCGGTTTCAGGACGGTATTCTTTTTTTCGTCGCTGGCTTCAAAGCTGCCGGCGGCGATGGTTACCACTTTCAGCTCGCGGGCTGCGTTTTTAAGTACGATATCCAGCTGTTGGGATTCGGCGGTATTTATTTTCATTTCCAGGGGCTGGTAACCTGCCATGGTGGCTATCAGGGTTTGCTCGCCGGCAGGCGTTACCTGGAAGCTGAAGGAGCCATCCGCTTTGGTGACAGCGCCATCATAGGAATCTTTTATGGAGATGTTAGCGCCGGCTACAGGACGTTTTTTGCCATCGGTTACCTTCCCGGAGATATTCACCTGGGCGGAAAGCCATGCAGGCAACAGTACAGCGATGATTAGAAGTCGGTTGAACAGTGACATAATCGTAGGGGATCATTTTGTTGAATCAAAGGTATAATGGCTACAAAGCAGGGCAAAAAAACGCCGGGATTATTCGGCCAAATTTCACCGAATATTTAGGGGATTTCACCGATGGCCCTTTACCAGCAAAGGATTCAGCGGTTTAAAAACGGGGATATCCCGGTATTCCAAACCATCTGCACCGGTGAAAATTACCGGTGAAAATGGTTTGATTTCCTACCGTACGAGGGCAGAATCCTAACTGGCGCTGATACACTGACCGTCCGGTATATATGGGCCGCCAAAGCAGCCGGCAACCTGGTAACAGTGACGGATATATTTCCCTTAGGGCACATGAACGGGATATTTATAATAAAAGGGGGGCGGGTAAAAAGAAAAAGGCTCCCCGGTTATCGGAGAGCCTTTCGCTATATCATTGTATTCGCTTATGCGAATCTTGGTTTCAGTTCATTGGCGAGTGTAACCATTTTCTTGATGCCATCTTCAGGCAGGTTACCTTTTTTGAACTCGGCCAGTACGTCCGGCAGGCGCACGTCCATTTCGTTCAGGAATGCTTCTTCGAAAGCTTTTACCTGTTTAACAGGCACTTCGCGGAGCAGACCGTTGGTACCCAGGTAGATCATAGCGATTTGCTTTTCTACAGGGTATGGAGCGAACTGGGCTTGTTTCAGGATTTCCACGTTACGCTGACCTTTGTCGATAACGGCTTTGGTAGCAGCGTCCAGGTCGCCGCCGAATTTGGAGAAGGCTTCCATCTCACGATATTGCGCCTGGTCCAGTTTCAGGGTACCGGATACTTTCTTCATGGATTTGATCTGGGCGTTACCACCTACGCGGGATACGGAGATACCTACGTTGATAGCAGGGCGGATACCGGCGTTGAACAGGTTACCTTCCAGGAAGATCTGACCATCGGTGATGGAGATTACGTTGGTAGGAATGTACGCGGATACGTCGGAAGCCTGTGTTTCGATGATAGGCAACGCTGTCAGGGAACCGCCACCTTTTACCAGGTGTTTGATGGATTCCGGCAGGTCGTTCATCTGGCGGGCGATTTCATCTTTGTTGATGATTTTCGCAGCGCGCTCGAGCAGGCGGCTATGCAGGTAGAATACGTCGCCAGGGTAAGCTTCACGGCCAGGAGGGCGTTTCAGCAGCAGGGACACCTCACGGTAAGCAACGGCCTGTTTGGACAGGTCATCGTACACGATCAGTGCAGGGCGACCGCTATCGCGGAAGAATTCACCGATGGCAGCACCAGCAAAAGGAGCGTAGAACTGCAGCGGAGCAGGATCAGCAGCGTTAGCGGCTACGATGATGGTGTAAGCCATGGCGCCTGCTTCCTGTAATGTTTTCATCACACCGGCAACGGTAGATGCTTTCTGACCTACGGCAACGTAGATACAGTACACTGGTTTACCAGCGTCATAGAATTCTTTCTGATTGATGATGGTATCGATGCAGATGGCAGTTTTACCAGTCTGACGGTCACCGATTACCAACTCACGCTGACCACGGCCGATAGGAATCATCGCGTCGATCGCTTTAACGCCTGTCTGCAGTGGTTCTTTTACCGGCTCACGGAACAGAACGCCCGGTGCTTTACGCTCCAGCGGCATTTCATACAGTTCGCCGGTGATTGGGCCTTTACCATCGATAGGTTCACCCAGTGTATTTACTACGCGGCCAACCATACCTTCACCTACGTTGATAGATGCGATCTTTTTGGTACGACGTACTTTATCACCTTCTTTAATGCCTGTTGATTCACCCATCAATACCACACCTACGTTGTCTTCTTCCAGGTTCAGTGCAATAGCTTTAACGCCGTTGCCGAACTCAACCAGTTCACCGTAACTTACGTTACCCAAACCGTAAATGCGGGCAATACCATCACCCACCTGCAATACTGTACCTACCTCTTCCAGGTTAGCATCAGCATTGAAGTTGCTTAACTGCTGGCGTAATATCGCCGAAATTTCATCAGGTTTAATATCAACCATAATTATGCTTTTTAAAAAGAGTCGTTAGAGTATATTATTGTAACGACAACAGCTTTGCGTGTACGCAGCGGCTGCTGTATTATTAACGTATTTCGGATACGTAAACATTCTTGGTGAATTGCTGCCTGAGGCCATTCAGTTCGTGCTGAATAGAGGCGTCATACAGCTGATCTCCAGCTTCGAGTACAAACCCGCCGATAAGCGCAGGGTTTACCTTCGCTTCCAGCTGTACCTGCTGGGTACCGTCAGCCACACGCTGTTTGATCAGGTCCAGCGTAGCCTGTTCCATCGGAACAGCGGTAGTGATTTTTACAGTAGCGATGTTTTTGATCACATTGTACTGTGTGCCAAATTCCGTGGCAATTTCAGGCAGGTTGCTTTCGCGGCCTTTATTTACCAGCAATTTGATGAACAGCTGCGTAGTTTGGGATACACGGCCATTCAGTACTGCGTCCAGGATTTTCAGTTTCGCATCCGCCTTGATGATCGGGCTTCTGAGTAACAGTACCAGGTCGCGGTTTGTTTTCATCACCTGTTGTAAAAACAGCATATCGTTATGCACTTCTTCGAGCTGGTTCTTTTCCAGGACCAGGTCAATCAATGATTTTGCATATCGGGATGCTAAACGGGGATTCTGCATATCGCTTATAGCTTTTAGCCTTACGCCAGCTGTTTGCAGCCGGTGGTCAGCCTATTCTTAATTCAATTTGATTTCCTGTGCCAGTTGTTTTACGTAACCTTCCTGAGCAGATTTGTCTGCCAGCTCTTTTCTCAGGATCTTTTCCGCTACTTCGATAGCGAGGTTACCCACCTGGTTTTTCACCTCCGTTAACGCAGCCATTTTCTGACTTTCGATAGCGGCATACGCTTCAGAGATGATCTTTTTGGCTTCCGCCTGCGCCTGTGCTTTAGCTTCGCCGATGATCTGATCTTTAGCGTCTTTAGCTTCTTTCAGGATTTTGCTTCTTTCTGCTTTAGCTTCAGCCAATACATGTTCATGCTCAGCCTTCATCTGCGCCATTTCTTCTTTCACTCTTTCCGCAGAAGCGATAGAATCAGCAATAGATCCTTCCCTTTCTTTCAACACTGCCAGGATAGGAGTCCAGGCAAATTTCTTCAGGATGAGGAATACAATAACGAAGATTACAAAGGAGATGATAAATAAGCCGACCGCTGGTATCAACAGATCCATATTACGAGGATTTAATTTTTTGTGTGTTTGTAAAGATTACTGCATCCATTGCCCTGTGCGCCGGATGCAGTAAAAAGTTTGGCTTACATAACTACCGCCAACAGACCAGCGATTACACCGAAGAGAGCAACACCCTCAACCAGCGCAGCAGCCAGGATCATGTTTGCACGGATGTCGTTTGCAGCTTCTGGTTGACGAGCGATAGATTCCAGAGCGCTCTTACCGATGTTACCAACACCCATACCAGCCGCGATAGCAGCGATACCGGCGCCGATTGCACCACCAGCTTTAGCTAAACCTGAAGCAGACGCAGCAGCTTCGTTAGCAGCCTGCAATAAAACAGTCAAAAGTGCCATAATGAATATGTATTTGAATTAAAAATTAACTAATTAACGTTGGCTGATACCACACCGCTTAGTGATGCGCCGCGCCATGTGCATCATCATGCGCGCCTTCCATCGCCTGACCGATAAATACTGAAGTCAGCGTAGCGAAGATGAACGCCTGGATAAACGCTACCAGCAATTCCAGCATCATCATTACGATGTTGAACAGGATAGTGATAGGCAGGAAGCCATAACCAGCAACAGCGCTGATGCCTCCGAATATAAATACCAGGGAGATAATGCTCAGAATGATAATGTGACCCGCCAGGATGTTGGCAAAAAGTCGGATAGCCAGGGATACAGGCTTGGTAAACACACCGATCAGCTCCACCGGCGCCAGGATGATTTTCACGCCACCCGGTACAGGAGGGTTCAGGATGTGACCCCAATAGTGCTTGTTGGAAGCAAACAGGATAGCGATGAAAGCAATGATCGCCAGCGCCGCAGTTACTGCAATGTTACCGGTTACGTTGGCAGAACCAGGCAACAGACCCAACAGGTTGTTAATCAATATAAAGAAGAATACAGTCAGGATAAATGGCGTGTATTTTTCCGCCGCTTTACCAGGGATATTCGGTTTTACCACCTCATCTCTCATGAAAATGATCACCGGCTCAATCAGGCCCTGGAACCCTTTAGGCGCTTTCTTGCTGCCGCGGGTTTTGTAAGCCTTGGCCACGCTCAGCATCATCCAAACCAGCAGGATCGCTGAAATGAGCATGGAAGTGATATTCTTGGTAATAGAGAAATCGTAGATTTTTTCGCCGGTAGGATTGTCATTCGCATCCACCGCAATGATGGTACCGGTGGCATATTTTTCACCCAGGCCTTTCTCTTCCAGGTAATGCTTGGTAACCAGCCTGTAACCATCGTGGGATTTATGACCGTGCTCAAAAGCAGAAGACATAAAGGTAGAGGTACCGCGGGTAGGATTGTAAATGATCACAGGTAACGGAATAGTTACAGGAGTATGCTCATTGATATCCATAATATGCCAATCGTGGGCATCCTTAACGTGACCCAGGATCACCTCCTTCGCATCAAAAGGCTTTTTGGCTTCGCTGGCGCCAGCTTCGTGCTGCTCAGTGCCATGGCCGCCTTCATTGTTTACAGCTGCAAAAGAGGAATTACTAAAACCGTGAAGGCCCAAAGCCATCACAAGTGCTACCATACTATGTTTGAACCGACTGAATGAAATCACCGCTTTCTGAAATTTTGCGCAAAGATAAATACTTTTATCTCAAAAATTCAGCGATGATGAAAAAAAAGGAAGGTATTATATAAGGTTGTTGAAAATCACCGGGTTATAACTTGATCAAGCGGGATTTTTTTCGCCCAAATTTCCCTGATTTTTAGGGAATGAATAGTGTCAAATTTATATTTAAAATTTCTTTATATATCAAATGGTTGCTGAACCGATGGAACGCTTGAAATTTCACCGGCGGCGCCCCGGTGCGCTTCCGTTCATCAACCCGCCGCAGAAGCATTAAACTGCATGCTATGCAGCTTGTAATAAAAACCTTCCTGCTTCAATAACTCCTCATGACTGCCCATCTCCTTAATCTCACCCTTATCCAGCACTATAATCTTGTCCGCCTTGCTGATAGTCGACAGGCGGTGCGCAATGATAATAGCAGTCCGGTCCGCTATCAGCTTGTCAATCGCATGCTGTATAAGTAATTCAGACTCAGTATCCACAGAAGATGTAGCCTCGTCCAGCACCAAAATAGCCGGGTTGTACAGCAACGCCCGCACAAATGAAATCAGCTGCCGCTGCCCCAACGATAAAGTACTGCCCCGCTCCATCACCTGGTAATCATACCCGCCCGGCAACTGCATGATAAAGTCATGAATACCAATCAATTTGGCCGCAGAAATCACTTCCTCCCGGCTGATCGAAGGATTATGCAACGTAATATTGTCGTAAATAGACCCTGAGAACAGGAATACGTCCTGCAGCACCACCCCTATCCGGCTTCTCAACGCCGGCAGGGAATAATCCGCCAGGTCAACCCCGTCAATCTTAATACTGCCCTTCTGCACCTCATACAACCGGTTAAGGATGCTGATAATCGTGGTCTTACCGGAACCGGTATGCCCCACAATAGCCACCGTATCCCCCGGCTTCGCCTCAAAAGTGATATCCTTCAGCACATAACGGTCTTCCACATACGCAAAGGAAACATGATCAAAGCTGATCGCCCCCTTCATATCCTTACCGAGCGCCTGACCCCTGTCAGGGATATAATCCTGGTTGTCCAGTATCTTAAATACCCGCTCGCTGGCCACCAGCCCCATCTGCAGGGTGTTAAACTTATCGGCCAGCATCCGCAGCGGGCGGAA
>Ga0164243_10004899_pt1 | contig 20675 bp, 18 predicted proteins | sample OricompcompostOP_FD_108781 | JGI IMG/M metagenome (GOLD analysis project Ga0164243, IMG submission 108781) | Organic Plus compost microbial communities from Emeryville, California, USA - Original compost - Organic plus compost (OP) | ecosystem: Engineered > Solid waste > Mixed feedstock >...
CTCGACGACGTCATCGGCGTGCTCGACGTGGAACGCGACGGGCGCCGTTCGCTGGTGCTGACCTTCGGTGGCCTGCTCGGCTACCTCGGCGTCAACTCGGCCGGCCTCGCCGTCGGGATCAACCTGGTGCTCGGCGGGGACTGGCGGCCGGGAGTGCCGCCGTACCTGGCGGTCCGGCACCTGCTCGACGAGGCATCCACGGTGGCCGGGGCCGTGAAGCTGCTCGAAGCGCTGCCGCTGGCCAGCTCCCGCTCGATCATGCTGTGCGACGCCGCCACCGCCGGGTATGCCGAGATCCTCGGTTCCGAGGTCCGCTTCGTGGAGTCGGCCGAGCCCGTGCACACCAACCACTTCCTCGATCCGGGCTTCGCCTCGCGCGACGAGCTGAACGTCTTCGCCCGCAACTCGTCGCTGCGGCGGCTGGAGGCGTGCCGGGCCGGCCTCGCCGCGCTGCACGCCGAAGCCACCGCCGAGGACCACTTCGCCCTGCTCGCCCGCGCGCCGATCTGCGTCGGCGACACCGGCGACATCCGGCGGGAGCGCACCGTCGCCGCCGTCGTGATCCTGCCCGACCGGCGTGAGATGCATGTCCGCCCCGGGGACCCGTCCCGCTCCTCGACCGAGGTGTTCGGTATGAGTTGAGCACACCGGAATCCCACGCCGCCGTCCACACGCGAGGAGCACGAGATGACCGACCAGCACGCGCGCGCCGAAGCCTTCCGCAAGCTCCACGAGGGCCCGACCTTCGTCCTGCCCAACCCTTGGGACGCCGGCACCGCCCGGATCCTGACCGACCTGGGTTTCGCGGCCCTGGCCACCACCAGCGGTGGGCTCGCGTTCGGTCTGGGCCGCCGCGACGGAGCCAACCTCGTCAGCCGGGACGAGACGCTGGTCAACATCCGGGCGATCGTCGCCGCCACCCACCTGCCGGTCGCGGCCGACCTCGAGAACGGCTTCGGCCCGAGCCTGACCGATGTCGCCGACACGATCCGGCTGGCCGCCGAGGCGGGCGCGGTCGGCGGGTCCATCGAGGACGCCACCGGCCACCCGGACAAGCCGATCTTCGATCGTGCCGAGGCGGTCGAGCGGGTCGAGGCCGGCGTCGCCGCGGCACGCGCTCTGCCGTTCCCGTTCACGTTCGCCGCGCGCGCCGAGAACTTCCTCTACGGCCGACCCGACCTCGACGACACCATCGAACGGCTGCGCGCGTACGAGGCGGCGGGGGCCGACGTGCTCTACGCGCCCGGACTGCCCGACCTCGACGCCATCCGCCGGGTCTGCACCGCGGTCGGCAAGCCGGTCAACGTCCTCGCCGGCGGCTCGGCGGCGGTCACCGTCGCGCAGTTGGCCGACGCCGGCGTGCGCCGGGTGAGCGTCGGCTCGACGCTGTCCCGGGTCGCGCTCAGCGCCGTGATCGACGCCGCTACGGAGATCCACGCCGCGGGCACCTTCTCCTACGCACCGGGCGTGCGCACCTACGCCCAGGTCAACGCGCTCTGGCCGGAGGCAGACTCATGATCGACGCATATCTCGCCGGGCCGGCGTACGTGCTGGGGGAGACCCCCGTGGCGTACACCGAGGTCGACGGCTTCGAGGAGCGGGCGCGCGACTACAAGATGGCGCCGCGGCCCGCGCTCTGGGGCTGGGGGACGGTGCGCCGCACGTCCCGCTCCCTCGCCGACCTCGCGATCGAGGCCGGCCGCGCCACCCTGGCCAGGGCGGGGGAGCGGCCCGACGCGCTGATCATCTGCTCGACCCGGTTCGCCGGGGGTGCCGAGTCGCACGGCGCGTTCGTCGCCGAGGTCACCGCGGGGCTGGGCGTGGCGGACGTGGCGTTCCTCGGCATCACCCTCAACCGCTGCACCAACCTGCTGGTCGCGATCGACGTCGCCACCGCCTTCGTCCAGTCCGGACGGCACGCGAGCGTCCTGGTCGTCACGACCGACCGGGTCGCCGACGAGACCGAGCGGATGACCAACTTCGCGCTCTTCAGCGACGGTGCCGCCGCGTGCCTGGTCACCCGCGAACCCGCCGACCACGCCATCCAGGCCACCGCCACCGCGCAGCGCACGGCCGACCTCGACTGGTCCAACGAGATCAGCTCCGACCTGGCCCGCGAGGTCAACGACGCGCTCTTCAAACCGGCCGGGATCACCGTCGAGCAGATCACCGGGGTGTCCGGCACCAACCTCTACCTCCCGCTGGTGTCCATGAAGGAACGCCAGGCCGGGTACGCCGGCGCGCAGCTGTTCACGGCCAACATCGCCCGGGTCGGGCACTGCTTCGCCGCCGACCCGCTGATCAACCTCGTCGACCGCGGTGTGCCGCGCGCCGGCGAGCTCCACGTGCTCGCCGCGAGCGTGCCGGGCGCCCGCGCCGGCGTCCTGTTGCAGGCCCGCTGACCCACCGCACCGACGATCTTGGGGAGGATGAAGGTGTTCGCACTACCGGACACGATGACGTCACTACCGACGGTCGCCTTCGAGTTCGACCCGGCCGACCGGGCGGAGGCCGACGCGCTGCTGTCCGGCCGGGCCGACCAGGTGCTGCGCCGGTTGCTGCGCGACCAGGAGTCGCCGGCGAGCCTGCTCGCGGCGCGGCGCGTCCTGGACGCCTTCCTCGGCCGGCCGCTGCCGACCGTCGCCGCCACCGACGGGCTCGACCCGGACGCCATCGCCGCCACCGTCGCCGCCACGCGCGGGACCCTGCTGGCCCGGCTGTCCACACTGGAGCCCCGGGCCGACGTCCTGCGCCAGCGCGCCCCGCTCGCGCTCTCGGCCGGCTGCTGGCTCGACACCGTCTCGCAGGCCGCCACCCAGCCGTCGGTCATCGTCAACCGGCTCTACGGGCAGCACTTCGCGTTCCAGGGGGAGGGGGAGCCGCAGAAGGGCGTGCACCACCTGCGTCGCCGGGCCCTGGAGACGGCCGGCGTCCACCTGCCCGAGATCGACGCGGTCGACTTCCTCCGCAAGGCCCAGGCGCGCCCGCTGACCGCCCGGCACGCGCTCTTCTACCTGGCGCTGTCCCGCCTCGCGGCCACCTTCCTGCCCGAGGTCGTCGGCGTGCACTACGTGGTGCACGCGCTCGGCCTCGACGACGCGCTGCTGGGCCTGACACCGGTGCTCGACGAACCCGCCCTGCGCGGTGTCCTCACCGAGTACGCCGCGCTCACCCGGGCGTCCGTGACCGGGGCGGCCGACCGGCGGCGGTTGGCCCGGGCGGTCGAGCTGGCCCTGTTCCTGGAGACCGAGCACGCCACGATGCTGGTCGAGCTGGCCGGGTGGCAGGCGGGCCTGTCGCTGGAGGCCAAAGTCGCCGCGATCATCGAACGGCACGCCCCGTACGCGGGCCGCCAGCACCGCGACGTCCGCGTGGGCGGCAAGCTGCTCACCGAGACCCTGGCCGACCCCGACTTCGACCTGGCGGCCTTCGTGACGACGTTCCGCGAGTCGCGCCAGCTCAAGCCGATCCGCGGCGGCGACGGCCGGTTCCTGCGGGCGATCAAGTTCGGCGGCCCCATGTTCGGGATCTTCGACGCTCAGGAGGCGGCGACCTTCGAGGAGTGGGCCGCCGCCGCCAGCGCCGGCACGCTGCCCGAGGTCGAGCTTTCGCCCAACCGCGTCGGCGACCCGGCAGCGGCCGCCTGGGACGAGCGGCTCGCCGCCGCCGACCCGGCCGACGTCGCGTACCGGGCCGCGGTGGTCGACGACGACCGGCAGCTCTTCCACCGGCTGGTCAACATCGAGACGTACGCCAACACGCTGCCGATCGCCCGCGCCCGCGCGGCGGCCAACCTCGACGCGGCCGAGGTGCTGTTCACGTTCGGCGCGGGCGGCCACTACACCGACGCGAGCTACTTCGACTACAGCGCCGACGCCCTGTACGCCCGGGTCGACGCGATCTACTGGGACAGGCTCGTCAACCCCTACAAGCCGCTGACCGAGATCCCGGACCGCGAGGAGGTCGTCTTCGGTCAGAAGACCTTCGCGCTCGGCAGCCTCATCGACGGGTCCTGGGCGGCACGCATCGGCAACCTGGGCCGCTACCGCCGGACCAGCGACGGGATGCTGTTCTCGATCTACGCCGACGAGATGGGCCGCGGCGACCTGCGCAAGAACCACATCACCCTCATCCACCAGGTGCTCGCCAGCATGCACATCGACGTCCCGCACATCCGCGACGTCGCCTTCCTCGACCAGGGTGAGCTGCCCGACCACCTCTACGGCTTCTCGATCCACCAGCTGTGCCTGGCCCTGTTCCCGGACAGCTACTACAACGAGATCCTCGGCTACAACCTCGGCATCGAGATGTTCGGCCTCGGCGAGATGCGCCTGCACGAGCGGCAGAAGCTCACCCACCACGGGTTCGACCCGATCTACGAGGAAGCGCACCTGTCCATCGACAACATCTCGTCCGGGCACGCCCGGCAGTCGGCCGAGATCATCGTGGCGTACCTGGACGACGTCGAACGGGCCGCCGGGGCGTCGGCCGTCCAGGAAGAGTGGCGCCGCGTCTGGCGCGGATACGCGTCGTTCGCCTACTTCGTCGAGCACGCGCTGGTCGACAGCCTGGCCAACCCGACCGCGGCGGAGCTGGTGATCTGAATGACCTCCTCCTACGACCAGGGCCTGCTCGCCCTGCCCTTCTTCGACGACCGCCACCGCGAGCTCGCCGGGCGCGTGTCGGCGTGGTGCGACGAGCACCGCGACCTCTGCGGACCGTCCACCCTGGACCAGCCCGACAAGCGCGGCCGCCGGCTGCTCGACGCGCTCGGCGAGGCCGGCCTGCTCACGCTCGACGCCGATCTGCGCTCGGTCTGCGTCGCCCGGGAAGGGCTGGCGTACGCCGGCGACCTCGCGGACTTCGCGTACTCGATCCAGTGCCTGTCGGCCACGCCGATCCTGCGCCACGGCACCACGACGCAGCAGGAGCGGTACCTGCCGGCGATGAGCCGCGGCCAGGTCCAGGGCGCGTTCGCGATCTCCGAGGAAGCGGCCGGTTCGGACGTCGCCCGGATCGCCACGACCGCCCGCCGCGACGGCGACGACTACGTCCTCGACGGCACGAAAGCGTGGATCGCCAACGGGACCAGCGCCGACCTGTTCGTCGTCGTCGCACGGACCGGCGAAGGGGCGGGCGCGCTGGGACTCACCGCGTTCTGCGTCCCCGCCACCCTGCCCGGCGTGCGGACGCAGCCCGTCGCGATGATCGCCCCGCGCGCGCTCGCGCACGTGACCCTCGACGGCGTGCGCGTGCCGGCGGCGAACGTGCTCGGCCGGCCCGGCGGCGGCTTCCCGATCGCGATCGACCTGCTCGACCGGTTCCGGATGACCGTCGGCGCGGCCGCGATCGGGTTCGCCCGCCGGGCCGCCGACGCCGCGCTGGCCCGTGCCCGCACCCGCCGGATCTACGACGGCCGCCTCTTCGACCTGCCCACGGTGAAGGCCACGCTGGCCGAGATCGCGGTGAAGCTGGAGGCGGCGAGCCTGATCGTGGCCCGCGCGGCGTGGGAAGCCGACACCGGCAATCGCAAGTACGCCCGCCATTCCGCCGCTGCCAAGCTCTACGCCACCGAGGCGGCCCAGGAGATCGTCGACGCGTGCGTGCAGATCTACGGCGCGGCCGGGTTGGTCCATGACAGCGTCACCGAACGTCTCTACCGTCAGGTCCGGTCCTTGCGGATATACGAGGGCACGTCCGAGGTCCAGAAAACGATCATCGCTGGTGCGCTGGACCTGCGCCGGGCGGAAGCACACATCCAGGAGTGAAGACGATGCCGAACGCGCTCACGCCGATCACCGCGGTCACCGCGGCGGATCCCTACCCCTACTACGCCGGGCTGGTGTCCGGGCGGCCCTTCGGCCGCGACGAAGAGCTGGGGTTGTGGACCGCCGCGAGCGCCGACGCGGTCACGGCGGTCCTCCGCGCGCCGCAGCTGCGCGTACGTCCGCCGGCCGAGCCCGTCCCGGCGGGGATCGTCGGCACGCCCGCCGGTGACGTCTTCGGAAGCCTGGTCCGGATGACCGACGGCCCCGTCCAGACACGCCTCAAGCGGGTCGTCACCGCCGCGCTCGGCACCGCGGCCCCCGACCGTGTCCGCGAGGTCGCCGCCGCGCGGACCGCGCACGCCGTGCGGAGCTGGGGAAGCGCGCCGCTCGCCGACCTCATGTTCGCCGTGCCCGCCCAGGTGACAGCGATCCTCAGCGGCCTCGACGACGAGCCGGCGACCGAGGCGAGCGCGCTGATCGGCGACTTCGTCGGCTGCATCCCGGCCAACGCCACGCCCGAGCAGCAGGCCGCCGCAGCCGTGGCCGCCGCCCGGTTGCGGGACCTGCTCGGGCCGACCCTCGACGCGCGCGGCGACGGCCTGCTCGGCGAACTGGTCCGGGCCGCCACCGGCGAAGACCGGGAAGCCCTGCTCGCCAACGGCATCGGGCTGCTGTCACAGACCTACGACGCGACCGCCGGCCTCATCGGCAACACCCTGATCGCGCTCGCCCGCTCGCAGGGCAAGCCCGGCACGCCCGAGGAGCTCGTCGCCTTCGTCCACGAGGTGAGCCGCCACGACGCGCCGATCCAGAACACGCGGCGGTTCGCGGCCGAGCCGTTCACCTTCGCCGGCCAGAGCGTCGAGCCCGGCGAGGCGATCCTGGTCATCCTCGCGGCCGCCAACCGCGACCCGGCCGCCAACCGCGACCCGCACGAGTTCCAGCCGGAGCGGACCGGCGCGGCCAACTTCACCTTCGGCACGGCCGCGCACGGCTGCCCGGGCCAGACCGTCGCCGTCCACATCACCGCGGGAGTCGTCGGCACCCTGCTCCACCACGGCTTCGACCCGGCGACCCTGCCGGCGCCGGTGGCGTACCGGACGCTGGCCAACGCGCGCATCCCCGTCCTGTGAAGCCGACCAGAGAGAACTGATGTGACTGACCACCTGCACCTCTGGCTGCGCCACGAGATCCGGCAGACCGAGCGGCGCACGCCGATCCTGCCCGACGACGCCAGACGCCTCGTCGAAAAGGGCTTCGTCGTCACCGTCGAGGAGTCCGCCCAGCGGGCCTGCCCGGTAGCCGCGTACGCCGACGCCGGCTGCCGGATCGCCCCGGCGGGCTCCTGGGTCTCGGCCGGCCCCGACGAGGTCATCGTCGGCCTCAAGGAACTGCCGGTGCTGCCGGACGCCCTCGTCCACCGGCACGTGTACTTCGGGCACGCCTACAAAGGCCAGGAGGGCGCCCGGGACCTCCTGCGCCGGTTCGCGGCCGGCGGCGGGACGCTGCTCGACATCGAGTACCTCGTCGACGAGAGCGGTCGGCGGCTCGCCGCGTTCGGCTTCTGGGCGGGCTACGTCGGGGCGGCCCTGGCCGTCCTGCAATACCGCGGCGAGCTCGGGACACCGCTGCGGCCGCGGTCCAAGGCCGAGCTCGACGCCCAACTGGCCCGCGGGTCGGGCGGCCCGCAGCCGCGCGTGCTCGTCATCGGCGCGCTCGGGCGCTGCGGGCAGGGCGCGCGGGCGGCGCTGGAGGTCGCCGGCATCGCCGCGACGGGCTGGGACGTGGCCGAGACCCGCGACCTGGACAAGGCCGCGCTGCTCGACCACGACGTGCTGGTCAACACCGTGCTGACCACCAGGCCGGTGCCGCCGTTCGTGACCCACGACGACCTCGACACGGCCGGCCGCCGGCTCTCCCTGATCTGCGACGTGACCTGCGACGTCACGTCCACGCTCAACGTGCTGCCGATCTACTCCAGCGTGACCAGCTGGCCGGAGCCGGTGCTGCGGCTGCGCGGCGGTGACCACCCGGTCGACATCATCGCGATCGACAACCTGCCGTCGCTGTTGCCGGCCGAAGCCAGCCTGGCGTTCTCGGCCGAGCTGACCGAGCAACTGTTGCTGCTCGACGGAGCGGCCGTCTGGGACCGTTGCGAGTCTGCGTTCCGGTCGGCGATGAGCGCCGCCGGGCTCGGGAGGGAGATCAATGCCGGTCGTTAGCGGCAAGGTGCACTGGATCGGGACGGGCCTCTCCACGGGCAGCGGCCTGCGCGTGCTGTGCGAAGGCGCGGACGTCACGGTCTGGGGCCGCACCGCCGGGAAGGCCGCGGCCTGCCTCGAGCGCAACGGCGTCAGCGGACGGGGCGCGGCCCGCGCGCTCGACGGCCTCGACGCGGCCGTCGGCCCCGGCGACGTCGTCATCTCCATGCTTCCCGCCACCGAGCATCTCCGCCTGGCACGTCTCGCGCTGGGCCGGGGCGCGCACTTCGCCTGCACGAGCTACACCTCCGACGACCTCGCGGCGCTCGCGCCGGACGCGGCCCGGGCGGGCGTCGTGCTGCTGACCGAGGCCGGCCTCGACCCGGGCCTCGACCACGTGCTGGCGCACTCCCTGGTCGGCCAGGCGCGCGCGGCGCTCGGCGACGAGCCGGCCCAGGCCTGGTTCACGTCGTACTGCGGCGGCGTTCCGGCCGAGCCGAACGACTTCCTCTACCGGTTCAGCTGGGCACCGCGGGGGGTGCTCTCCGCGCTCTGCTCGCCCGCCCGCTCCATCGTCGACGGCGAGGCCACCGTCGTCGAGTGGCCCTGGGAGGCGACCACCCGGCACGTGCTCGGCGGTGAGACCTTCGAGGTCTACCCCAACCGCGACAGCCTGCCCTTCCTCGCCCAGTACGCCTTCCCGTCCGGCTGGGACACCCGGCAGTTCGTCCGGGGCACGCTACGGCTCGACGGCTGGCGCTCGACCTGGAAGCCCGTCTTCGACGTGCTGCGCACAGGTGACGGCGCCAGCATCGACGCCCTGGCCGAGGAGCTGGCCGGGAAGTACCCGACCACCGACGCCGACCGCGACCGGGTGGTGCTCTCGGTGGCGCTGCGCGTGCGCCCCGGCGACGGCCCCGAGTGGTCGGGGGAGTACCTGCTCGACCTCGTCGGCACCGCCGGGGAGAACGCGATGGCCCGGACCGTGTCGTTGCCGCTCGCGTTCGGTGTGGCCGACATCCTCGCCGGGCGGACACCGCCCGGGCTGCACAGGGCGCTCGCCGACCACGGCGACGCCGACCGGTTGCTGGCGTCGCTGCGCGACCACGGCATCGACTGCGTGCGGAAACCCTAGATCACCAGTAAATCGACAGTAGTCGAATGGATGGCGGCGATGGACAAGACGACGGAGCCCGTACACGGGGCTCTGCGCAACAAGGAGTTCCTGAAGTTCTGGACCGGCGAGACCATCTCGCTGCTCGGCACCGAGGTGACGCGGTTCGCGTTCCCGCTCGTCGCGATCCTGAGCCTGAGCGCGTCGGCGTTCGAGGTCGGCGTGCTCAACGCCATGCGCTACGTGCCGGTCGTCGTGGTGTCGCTGTTCGCCGGGGTGTGGCTGGACCGGCGGCGCCGCCGCCCCATCCTGCTCTACACCAACCTGTTCCGCGCGATCCTCATCGGCCTCGTGCCGCTGGCGGCGGTCACCGACACCCTCTCGATCGAGCTGCTCTACGTCGTCGCGCTCGGCATCGGCGCGCTGACCGTCCTGTTCGACGTCGGCTCGATGTCGTTCGTGCCGACCCTCGTCGACCGCCAGCTGCTGGCAGACGCCAACGGTCGCCTGCAGACCTCGTTCTCACTGGCCATGATCGCCGGGCCGAGCCTCGCCGGGTTCCTGGTCGGCCTGTTCACCGCGCCGATCACGCTGACGGTCAACGCCGTGACGATGCTCGTCTCGGTCCTCATGCTCGCGAGCCTGCGCACGCACGAGGAAGCGCCGGCGTTGCCGGACGACCGGCCGACCGTGCGGCAGTCCATCGCGGAAGGCCTGCGGGCCGTGTTCGGCAGCCGGATGCTGCGCAACCTGCTGACCCAGTCGGCGACGTTCAACCTGTTCCAGAACGCGATGATGACCGTCTTCGTGGTGTACGCCGTGCGCACCCTCGGGCTGAGCGCACAGCTGCTCGGCTTCGTGCTCGGCGTCGGAGCGCTCGGGGCGCTCGCCGGCGCTCTCACCGCCAACCGGATCACGAAGAAGGTCGGCCTCGGCCGGGTCCTGTTCGTCACGACGCTCGCCGCCACCATGTCGCCGATCCTCTTCCTGCTGGCACGCGGCGACGACCCGCTGTCGATGGGCATCCTGTTCGTGTCCCACGCGATCTACGGGATCAACCTGGTCATCTACAACGTCAACACGCTGACCCTGCGTCAGGTCGTCACCCCCAACCGGCTCCTCGGCCGGATGAACGCCAGCTACCGGATGGTGCTCTTCGGCACGATCCCGCTCGGCGCGCTGCTCGGCGGCACGCTCGGCCAGTACCTGGGCCTGCGGCAGGCAATGGTGATCACCGTGATCCTGCTGCTGTCGCCGATCGCGTGGACGTTCTTCTCGCCGGTGTTCCGCCTGCCCGCGATGCCCACCGGTCCGGAGGAGGACACGCCTCCGCCCGCCGCCCCGGTTTCCCCGGCCCCCGCCGCCGCGGCCCAGGCCTCACCCGAGGAGCCCGCCGAGGCCTCCTCATGATCCCCGTGACCGAAGGAGGACTGTGATGGTGTTGTCCGACTCCCAGCGCGCCGCCCTGGCCGCGCGCCTGCGTCAGGGCCGGGGGCCGGCGGGAATTCCCCGCCGCCGGCCAGACCTCGCGGAGCTGCCCCTGTCGTCCGGCCAGGAGCAGCTGTGGTTCATCGACCAGTTCGCGCCCGGGCTGGCCACCTACAACATCGCCGGCGTCCTGCGGCTGCTCGGCGACCTCGACGTGGCCGCCCTCGCCCGGGCCGTCGACGCCGTCGTCGAGCGGCACGAGGCGCTGCGCACCCGGCTGGTGACCGTCGACGGCCCGCCGGTTCAGGTCATCGACCCGCCGTCGACCACCACGTGGCTGGTCCAGGACCTTTCCAGCCGGCCCGAGCAGCTCCAGCCGGTCGCCGTCGAGTTCGGCCTCGAACCGTTCGACCTCGCCAAGGGACCGGTCTTCAAGACCAGGCTGGTCAAGGTCTCCGACACCGAGCACGCGCTGCTGATCTGCGTACACCACAGCGTCTTCGACGGTTGGTCGTTCGGTGTGCTCTACCGCGAGCTCGCCGAGCTTTACGACGCCGAGGTCGCCGGGCGCCGCGCCGACCTGCCCGAGATGCCGATCCAGTTCGCCGACTACGCCGTCTGGGAGCGCGGCCGGCTCGACGACCCGGCCGTCGTGGACGAGCAGGTCGCCTACTGGCAGCAGGCGCTCAAGGGGCTCGGCTCGGTGCAGATGCCGATCGACCGGCCACGGCCGGTCGTGCAGTCCTTCGACGGCGGCATCGAGCGGCTGGCCATGGGGGCGGCGACGCTGGATGGGCTGCGGGCGCTCGCGAAGCGCGAGGGAGCCACGATCTTCGTCACGCTGCTCGCGGCCGTCCAGGTCCTGCTGCACCGCTACAGCGGCCAGGACGACCTCGTGGTCGGCACCGCCTCGGCCAACCGCAGCCGCTCCGAGCTGGCCCCGCTGATCGGGTATCTCGTCAACACCCTGCCGATCCGCACCGACGCCTCCGGCGACCCCACCTTCGTCGACCTGCTCGCGCGGGTCAAAGAGACGACCCTGTCCGCGTACGCCCACCAGGATCTGCCCTTCCCCAAGCTGGTGGAGGCACTGAAGGTGGAGCGGGACGCGAGCCGGGCGCCGCTGTTCCAGATCGGGTTCACCATCGGCGAGGACCCCGACGGCGACCGGGCCTCGGGCGGGCTGACCATGCGCCTGGAGGGGGTGGACGCGCCGACGGCCAAGTTCGACCTGAACTTCTTCCTCCAGGCGCACGACGACTTCGTCGTCGAGCTCTCCTACGCGACCGCCCTGTTCGAGCCGGCCACCGTCGTACGCCTGCTGGAGTCGCTCAAGGTTCTCACCGCCGGCATCGTCGCCAACCCGGAGGCCACGCTGTCGCAGCTGCCGGTGATGACGCCGGAGGCGCTGCACGCCGAGCTGGTCGAGTGGAACTCCAACGTGATCGAGTTCCCGGTGCTCACCCTGCACGAGCTGTTCGAACGGCAGGTCCACGCCACCCCTGACGAGGTCGCCGCCGTCTACGAGGAGCAGCACCTCACGTACGCCGACCTCAACGCCGCCGCCAACCGGGCCGCCCGGCGGCTGCGCGAGCTCGGCACCGGCGCGGAGAAGCTCGTCGGCATCCACATGCGACCGTCGCTCGAGCGGTTGGTCGGCATCCTCGGCATCCTCAAGGCGGGTGGGGCATACGTGCCGCTCGACCCCGAGTACCCGGCCGACCGGCTGGAGTTCATGCTCGGCGACGCCGGCGTCGACGTGGTCATCGCCGACCCCGAGGGCGAGGCGGGCATGACGGCGCTGGGCGCCACCGTCCTCGTCGCACAGCGGGAATGGCCGGCGCTGGCCGGCTACGACTCCAGCGACCTCGGACCGACCGCCGAGCCCGCCAACGCCGCCTACGCCATCTACACGTCCGGCTCGACCGGAAAGCCGAAGGGCGTCGTCGTCGAGCACCGCAACGTGGTCAACTTCGTCCAGGGCATGGTCCAGCACTGGCCGCTCGGCGTCGGCGACAGGTTCCTGCAGTTCGCCTCGCTCAACTTCGACGTCTCGGTCATGGACCTGTTCCTGGCCCTCTGCTCCGGCGGCGCGGCCATCTTCGGCAGCCGGGAGACGCTGCTGTCGCCGCCGCGGCTCGCCGAGCTGATGCGCTCGGAGAAGGTCACCTTCGCCTGCCTGCCGCCGGCCGTGCTCAACCTGCTCACCGGCGAGGAGTTCCCCGACCAGCGGGTGCTCATCTCGGCCGGCGAGGAGCTGCTGCCGACGCTCGTCGCCAAGTGGCTGCGGCCCGGTCTGCGGATGACCAACGGGTACGGCCCGACCGAGGTCACCATCGGCGCGACCATGATGGAGCTGACCCCGGACGACATCAACCCGCCGCCGATCGGCATGCCGAAGCCGAACTACCGGGCCTACGTGCTCGACCCGCACCTCAACCCGGTGCCGGTCGGCGTGGCGGGCGAGCTGCACCTCGGCGGTCCGGGCGTGGCCCGCGGCTACCTCAACCGGCCCGAGCTGACCGCCGAGAAGTTCATCGACGACCCGTTCGACGAGACGCCCGGCGCCCGCATGTACAAGACCGGCGACCTGGTCCGCCGCCGGCCCGACGGCAACATCGTCTTCCTCGGCCGGATCGACGGGCAGGTCAAGATCCGCGGTCTGCGCGTCGAGCTGGGGGAGATCGAGACGGCGTTCGCCAACCACAGCGCCGTCGTCCAGGCGGTCGTCGTGGTCGGCACCGACGCGCAGGGCGAGAAACAGCTCATCGGGTACGCCCGCCTCGCACCGGACGGCCCCGGCGTCACGGTGGCCGACCTGCGGCAGCACGTGTCCCAGGTGCTGCCCGCGTACATGGTGCCGACGCACATCCTGCTGCTCGACGAGTTCCCGCTCACGCCCAGCGGGAAGATCGACAAGGCCAAGCTGCCCGAGCCCGAGGCGGCCAGCGAGGGCGAGTACGCCGCCCCGCGCACGCTCATCGAGACCATGCTCGTCGACGCGTACTCGACCCTGCTCAAGCTCGATCGGGTGTCCATCGAGGACAGCTTCTTCGACCTCGGCGGCAACTCGCTGCAAGCCATGCGGCTGATCACCCAGCTCCGCACCGACCTCGCGGTCGACGCCGACGTGACGGCGGTGTTCCTCGCCCCGACACCGAGCCAGATGGCCGTGCTCCTGCGCGACAAGTACGGCCTCGACGACGTCGAGCTCGGTGAGGACGGCGTCGAAGGGCTGACGGCGTGACGCTCTCCGCCGAACAGCGGGCCACGCTCGCCGCCCGGCTCCGTGCCGGGCGGCGAGCGGTCGACACCGCGCCACGGGGCCCGATCCTCGACATCGGGCCCGGCGACGGCCCACCGCTCTACGCCGTCCACGCCGTCGGCGGGACCGTCCACGGGTACGCCCCGCTCGCGGTCGCGCTCGCCGGTGCGTACTCGGTGAAGGGCATCGAGGCCAGCGCGGACCCGCCGGCCAGCCTCGCGGAGATGGCCGACCGGTACGCGGCCCTGATCCGCGCGGCCGGCCCCGGCCCCTACCGGCTGTTGGGCTGGTCGATGGGGGGCGTGGTCGCCTACGAGACCGCGGTGCGGTTGGGTGCCGACGTCGCCGACCTGATCCAGGTCGACGCGCCGTACCTCACGCCACTGTCCTATGCCGACACCGCGGTCGAGCTGGCCGCGCTGTTCGTCCGCGACGCGGGCGGCACACCGTCGGGGTCCACGGTCGACGACCTGCTCGACAGCCTCGGCCAGGGCATGCGGGCCGAGATCGAGCGGCGGTTCGCCGTGTTCACCGCACACACCAGCCTCCTGGCCGGCTACCGGCCGCGACAGCGGCTGGGCTGCCGGGCACTGCTGTTCCGGGCGGCGGGGTCGCCGGACTCGGCCACGAGCTACGCGAGGATGATCGACGGCCCGGTCCGCGTCGTCGACCTGTCCGCCGACCACTACGCCTGCCTCCTGCCGCCCGCGGTAGCGGAGATAGCCACCGCCATACAGACCTTCGCGGAGTGATTCAGTTGGCTAGCCACCTCCCACGCTGGTTCCATCCCGCCCTCGACGAGGCGCCGGACACGCCCCGCGTGTTCTGTTTCCCACACGCCGGCGGCAATCCGCGGACGTTCCTGGCCTGGCAGCCGCTGCTGCGGACGCCGGGCACCGGTGCCACGCCCCGGATCACGGTCGTCGGCATGCCCGGGCGGGGCCACCGCGCCCACGAACAGCCGCCGACCAGCGTCGCCGACCTGGCCGACGGCGCGGCCGAGGCCATCGCGGCCGTCGCCGGAGACGGACCGATCTGCCTGTTCGGCCACAGCCTGGGCGCGCTGGTCGCGTTCGAGGTCGCCCGGCGGCTGCGGGACACACCGGCGCTGCGGCACCTGGTCGCGTCGGGCTGCTCGGCACCGTCCCTGCTGCCCTCGGCCCGGGTGGTCCGCACGGCGGGCTTGCGTGGCCGCGAGTTCGCGGAGGCCGTCGGCTTCTTCGGCGGCCTGCCGCCCGAGATCGTCGCCGCCGAGGAACTGCACGACCTGCTGCTACCCGGCCTGCGGGCGGACTTCCGGCTGGTGGCCGAGTACGAATACCGCCCCGCCGCGCCATTGCCCATCGGGGTCTCCCTGATCAACGGGCGCGAGGACCCACACGTCGACCCGGCCGCCCTGCAGCCCTGGCGCGAGGAGACCGTCGAGGCACCCGCCTACCACTGGTCGCCCGGGGGGCACTTCTACTTCGAAGAGCGCCCGCAGGCCGTGGCCGACGTCCTGCGAACGGTCGCGGCGTCGACTCCGGCCCACCACGTCGAGCTGATCTAGCCGGCCCGCCAGGGCCGTCCATCCGGAGGTTCACCGTGAGTACGCTGCGCCTGCTCGTCTCCTGCCCGGACCGGCCCGGCATCGTCAGCGCCGTGTCGGGGTTCCTGTTCGAGCGGGGTGCGAACATCGTGCACTCCGCCCAGCACACCTCCGACCCGGACGGCGGCACCTTCTTCCTGCGTATGGAGTTCACGCTCCCCGACGCGGGCCGGGGCGACCTGCTGGAGTCGTTCGCGCTGCGGGTGGCCTCTCCGTTCGCCATGAACTGGCGAATCGCCGACGCGGCGCAGCCCAAGCGCATCGCCGTCCTGGCCTCCAAGGCCGACCACTGCCTGATCGACCTGCTCTGGCGCTGGCGGCGCGGCACGCTCGGCGCCGAGATCGTGACGGTCGCCTCCAACCACGACGACCTGCGCGGCGAGGTGGAGTCGTTCGGCCTGCGGTACCACCACGTCGCCGTCGAGCCGGGGCGCAAGGCCGATGCCGAGGCGCGCCTGGCCGACCTCGTCGCGGGCTCCTGCGACCTCGTCGTGCTCGCCCGCTACATGCAGATCCTCTCCGGCGGGTTCCTGGACAAGGTCGGCGTACCGGTGATCAACATCCACCACTCCTTCCTGCCGGCGTTCCCGGGCGCCGCTCCCTATGTGCGGGCCCGGCAGCGCGGCGTGAAGCTGATCGGCGCCACCGCCCACTACGTGACCGAGGACCTCGACGAGGGCCCGATCATCGAGCAGGACGTCATCCGCGTCACGCACCGGGAGAGCGCCCAGGGGCTGGCCCAACTGGGCGCCGACATCGAGCGCACGGTGCTGGCGCGGGCGGTCCGGTGGCACTGCGAGGATCGGCTCCTACGCCACGGCAACACGGTGGTCGTCTTCTGACTAGACGACCAAGGCGACCTCGGGCTCGACGGCGACGGGAAAGTTCACCGAATTGGCGATGAAACACATCTTGTGGGCTTCGTCATGCAGCTGGACAGCGTCTTCCAGCATGGTGGCCTGGGAGACGCCCACCTTCGGCCGCAAGGTGACAGAAGTGAAACGGCCCGCACCCTCCTCCTCCATGATGCCGGTGGCATCGTCCGCATAGGACATGACGGCGACGCCGCCAACCGCGCACAGATGCAAGTACCACAACATATGGCACTGGGCAACGGCCGCGACCAGCAGCTGCTCGGGGTTCCATCGAGACGGGTCGCCCCGGAACGCGGGGTCGGACGATGCCAGGATCGTCGGGGGGCCACCAGCCACGGTGATCGTCGCGTCACGCGAGTAGGCGCGGTAGGAAGAGGTCCCGCTCCCGGTGTTGCCGGTCCACGCGACGGTCAGATCGTAGGTGTGGGTAGACATGTCTCGATCATAGGCGTCGTCGGCGGCCCGACGTACCTCGCTACCAATCGAACCACTGTAAAGTCAGGGAATCTGATCGAAAGGGGTCGCTATAAATGGCGCGGCAGACGATCCGTAGGCTGATAGATGACGTCGACGGCGGCGACGCCGACGAGACGATCGCATTCGGTATAGACGGCATCCAGTACGAGATCGACCTCTCGACAACGAACGCCGACACCTTGCGGAACGTCTTCGCCGAGTACATAGCCGCCGGCTCCAAGGTGAGCCGCGGTGGTGTCGCGGTCGGCGGTCGCGCCGCCCGTGGCCGCGGCGGCGCCGGCGCGACCGCCGACCGGGAGCAGAACAAGGCGATCCGCGACTGGGCCAAGAAGGAGGGCAGAGACATCTCCGACCGCGGCCGGATCTCGCAGGAGATCATCGACGAATACCACGCCAGGGCCGGCCGATGAGTGGTCGTCATGTAGCTGGCTGCTGATATGTCGCGTGCCGCCAGAGGCGTCGGACCCATTCGCCCGACGGCACCGAGGCGGTCCGGGCCGCCGTGACACTCCGCCCCGACGTCCTGGTCATGGACCTGCACATGCCCGGTGGCCCCAACGGGGTGGAGGCCACGGCGCAAGTCCGGCGGGCCGTCCCCACGGTCGGCGTGCTCGTGCTGACCATGGTCGACGTCGACGAGTCGGTGCAGGACGCGCTTCGTGCCGGCCCCGCCGGCTACGTCCTCAAAGGCGCCTCCCGCCAGCAGATCGTCCACGCCATCCACGCGGCGGCCGGGCTGTCCACCACCGCGATCGCCGTGCGGCTGGGCGTCGAGCCGAAAACCGTGACCAACAACCTCTCGGCGATCTTCGCGAAGCTCGGCGTCGCGAGCCGCACGGAGGCCGCCCTCCTCGCCCGCGACCACGGCCTCGGCCGGTCCCGCTGACCCGCACCGCCCGACTGCGGCCGGCCGTCTGACGTTCGCCGCGTCAACGATGTCGCGCTCGAGGAACCGGGCTGGTGGAACTTGGTGCAGAATACCGACGAATCTGAGGCGTGACGGAAAGGACGTGCGGGAAGAATGGATAGGCATACCGCGTACGCGTCGATGTATCCGGACATCGTCGAGAAGGGCGGGCTGGCCGGCGCACTCGCCGATGCCGCGCGGACGGACGGAATCGATCTGGGTCGACTGACCGTGCCGGCGGGGCCGGATGGTTATACGAACGTCGTGGTGGATTCTGACCGCGGACGGATCGGCGTGGGAATCGGCGTCGACAGGCGGATCTTCGCGGTCAGCATCTCGAACGGCGTGTTCGTCTGGGCGTCGGGCGTCACGCCGGACCTGCGTGAGGTGGTGCGCATGGCGCACCGCTGGCAGGCCGGCGCGACCTTGCGTGACCTGCACGAGGGGTTTCCGTTCATGACCTACAGCCGGTTGGCCCAGGGATACGAGGACGGGAACCCGATCGAGGTCCAGTGGGATCAGCTGCTGAAATCCCCGAATCTGACACTGATCCGGCCTGTGTTGGAAGCCGCACACGCCGACGAGCGGCTCGGACAGTTGTTTCCGTCCGTTACCCATTTCACGCTGGCCAGGTTCGAGCTGAACCACCTGGATCGCAGGGCGGGGGAGGTGTGGATCGAACTGACGGCCGACGGTTACGAAGTCGGCTCGCCCTGGGTGGAACATCCGGTGCGCGTAGCCGCGGTGGAGGAGGCGATCGCCGCGGCGGTGGCCCAACTACCGTGACCATCCGTCGACCGGCCGGTCTGGCTAGGGTGTCCGGCGTGATCGAGGTGGCGGTGGCGCGGGCGAACGCGTTGACGGCACGGTGGGCGGCCACCGTGGGCGACGCACGTACCACGGCGCTGTCCGGGGCCGGTGTGTGGCCGCTGCTGGCGCATCTGGCCGGGGCGGCTGACGGCGCCGGCCGCGACGAGTTGGTGGCCGCCGTCGGTATGGAGCCCGACGCGGCCCGGGAAGCGGCGTCCGGGTTGCTGCGGCTGCTGCGGTCGGAACCGGGCCTGCGGGCGGCGGTCGGTCTGTGGGCGGGACCGCAGGTTCCGCTGCGCGATGAGTGGCGGCGCACCCTGCCCGCGGAGTCGGTTGGCGTGTTGGTGAGCGACGCCCTCGACGTCTGGGTGCGCCAGCAGACCGGCGGCCTGCTGGATGGGATCTCTGCGCCGGTGGGGCCGGAGGCGCTGCTGGTCCTGGCAACCGTGCTGACCGTGCGGACCCAGTGGAAGGAGCCGTTCGAGGAGGGCATGCTCTCGGCGGACACGGGTCCGTGGGCCGGGCGGACCTTCCACGCGTTGTCGCGGTCTGGCCCCGACCTTGACCAACTGGCGGTGTACGACACCGCGCACGGCCCGATCTCCGTGCTGAGTGTCGAAGGCGACGACGGCATCGTGGTCGACCTGGTGCTTGGCCGGCCCGAAGCGTCTGCGGGCGCGGTCCTCGCGGCCGGGATCACCGTCTCCGGCGAGAGCGCGCCGGCGCGGCTCGGGTCGCGGCTCACCGGGGACGACGTGGCACCGGGTGTGACGATGGGTGCCAACCACCGCGACGACGAGCCGCGGCTGTTCGCGGCCGTGCCGCGGTTCACCGTGCGGGGCAAGCACGACCTGCTCGCGACGGCGGAGCTGTTCGGCTTGCGCGCCGTCACCGACGACAGCCGCGGGTGGTTCCCCGGTATCAGCGACTTCCCCCTCGCGGTGACGGTGGCCCGGCAGGAGCTGACCGCCGCGTTCACCGCCCTCGGCTTCGAGGCGGCCGCGGTGACCGACGTACGCATGGCCGGCGGCAGCGCGCCCGCTACGCGAACGCAGAACGTCTGTTTCACCATCGACCGACCGTTCGGGTTCGTGGCCCGCCACCGGCCGTCCGGCCTGGTGCTCGTCGCCGGCTGGGTGGCCGAGCTGGAAAAGTTCGCCCTACCCCGCCACCGGATGGTCGACATCACGGCTAACGTGTGGCCGATGCGCTCGTCGAGAACGTCTGGCAGGTGGGCCTTCGCGAACTCGACGGCGATGCCCGTCTGAACGCATGGCTCGGTGACGATCCGCTGGCCGGGGACGAGGCCTACCGGGCCATCATGGCCGACGCCATGCACGCGGTTCTGGCGGGCACCGAAGGCGCGGTGTTCGATGCGCTCGCGATCGGCGCCGGCTGGGACATCGACCTGACGGATCGCCGACGCCGAGCTCGTCGTCTTCCCGGACGACGACCACCTGGCCACCGGCGACAGCCACCGACCTGAGGTGCTGGCGACCCTGCTCAAGGCGTGGCAATAGCCGCGGCTCCGACAATTCGACTCAGGCGCCGATGCGCGGATCTGCCGCGAATGACGCATCGCGTAGTGTTGCGCCGGTCGTTCGCAGCCGGGGGAGGGGTTCCAGTTGGGGTGAGTTCCGTTGCGGGCTGTTCCGGTGGCGGGAGCGTGCCGTCGCGGGGCGGCGGCGGTGTCGGGATGAGCTGCGGGGTGGGAACCGTCGCGACCGTCAACGATGCGATGAGCTTGGAGGCCGCGCGGATCGGCGACACCGTCGCCGTCCTGCGCATCGAACCCGCCGGGCCGTACGGGCCCGACGGTCTTGCCGCTGCTGTCACGGCCCTCTAGCATCTCCACCCGCGATCCCTCGGTAGGGGCAGGACGGCGATGATCATCACGTTGGTCACCGACACGTTCGGTGTCGGCAACAACGGAATTACCGTATCGGCGATGCGATTCGCCGCGAACCTCATCTCGCGCGGCCACACGGTGCGCGTCGTCGCGTGCGGCCAACCCGGCGACGCGCCCGGGCCCCGGCGGGACGGCCCGGAGATGTTCTGGGTTCCGGAGCTCGTGGTGCCGATCGCGACCCGCCTCGCGCATCGCCAGGACACCGTGTTCGGCAAGCCTGACCGGGAAACGCTGATCGCGGCGATCGAGGACGCCGACGTCGTCCACATCTACCAACCCTGGCCGCTGGGCCGCGCCGCGGAGCGGATCGCCCGCGAGATCGGCGTGCCGGCC